>JAABUN010000844.1_pt1 | contig 75498 bp, 84 predicted proteins | sample 5559311 | NCBI WGS metagenome assembly JAABUN01 (sample SAMN10711877, study PRJNA513370) | rock metagenome | isolation source: Antarctica rocks | place: Antarctica: Victoria Land, Siegfried Peak sud | reverse complement strand
AGCGGACCGGGCGCGGCTACCGCAACCCCGCCCACTACCGAGCTCGTATCCTCCTGGCCAGTGCCGCCCGACGCGCGGCATGAACACCCACCTCAGCGCCCGACATCACGCGGAAGTACGAAGAGCCGGATTTCGCGACCGCGGCGCGACCGGAGAGCCGGCTGTGTCAGTGCGGGGTCGCCTACCGGCCTCCCGGCCGCGGGTGCTGGCTCCTGTCCTGTCTGTGCGGCAGAGCTCGGGGCGCCGGCACATCGCCTGCGGCCCGATCTCCGGCGGGGTCGCGCTGAGCCGCTTTGAGGTCAGGTACCGCGACGAAGGGCTGTCGGATCTCGCGGCGTCTACTGTCGCAGCGCCGGTCCGCACCCACCCGAGTCGACGCAATGGCGAAACGCCAAGGCTGTACTCGGGCCGCCGAGCCTCGACGCGTACGCAGGGAGCAGCATGTTCAAGTTTTACGACGACTTGTCCGCCCAGGAGGTGGCCGCGTTCTTCGGCCCGGGCGTCGAGCTGATCGAGGGTTTATACGTCGAGAACACTGCGACTGGCGAGCTCCTGGCGTCCGCAGGCGGGCTCGGGCGAGGCCAAAGTGGGCGGCAATATCTGTTGAGGTGGAACGGAACAACCTTGCCGCTTCACGCCCGCAGAGTGCGCAGGGAGACCGACCAGCTGGAGCGCTTCGAATGGCTGCCCGCGGTACGGCCCGCCCCCGCCGGTGCACCGGCGAACGGGGACGACCGGTGGCGCGTCCCCCGCCTCAAAGGCGACGGCCTCGTGGTTTTCACGCTCGAGCAGCTGGGCACGAGCATCTACACGAGAATGAGGACGAGGGCGGACGAGGTGCACCTGGAACCAGACGAAGCTGAGGCCGCCCTGCGGGTTGCGGCCGAGGCGTGCCTTGTTCTCGAAGCCAGCCTGGAGTGGCCCCATCGGCTCGTTCGGGTCAGTCACCCGGATGGCAGCGGTCGCGAACTGTCGCCAGCCGACTACGGCTATCCCGACGTCATGTCCCGCGACGCCGCCATGTGGATCAGATCTGTGCGTCGAGGCGACCCGGGCAGCAGCGACTGAGGCGCTTGGCGGGACGACCCTGGGACGTTGCTTCCCTGAGACTTGCCCCGGTGGGACACCAGCTGAGGATCGGCTGTCGGCGACCTGGGTGGATTGTCTTCGCGAGCCCTGTCCCGAACCGGCACTCGCCCATGAACTCAACGGCCGCGGCGCTTACGCTTCTTGCGCCGGCGCCGGAGAGCTCGTTCCTTCCTCGCAGCTGCCTCAGTCGCTGACATCGCCCGGGGGGTGTGCCGCCCTGCCCTTCGGAAGCTCGAGTCCGGCCAACGACGGTTAGCCCAACGTGCCCACTCCCACAGCGCCCCGATCACCAAGACGACCGTGAGCAGTGCGAAGATCCATGCAGCGCGGGACTCGTCTCCTACGGCGGTCGCATCCCACGGATAGTCGGGGTCGTACACGATCTCGACCTCATCGCCGAGCTGCAGGTACTCGGCCGGCTCTTCCAGCGTCGTGTCGACGACTTCCCCGTCCTGCGTCGTGAAGCGCACGTCAACGCGAGACAGGCTCGCCCTGCCGCTGCTCCGCGTGTCTGAGGTGGCGATCGCCGTGACGGTCTCACCCGTCTCCCTCAAGTCGTCGGCCAGACTGAAAGAGAGGGTCGTGGCTACGACACCAATCGCGCTGGCCGTGCTGAGCATGATAGCCAGCACCAGGGGCGGCGCCTTCCATAGCGTTGCCATCGGGAGCTGACGCTAGCCCCCTTGCCCGGACTCACTCCCGAGGACCGGGAGCCGGTCGTCCAGACGGCGGAGCGTGTCGCGCAGTGTCTCCAGTAGTCGACTGTCCACCGGTGACCGCCGCCTTCGTCGCCCTGGTCGACCCGCGGCCGCCATGACCGTCCCGATGCCGGATCATTATCTGGGGATCGGCAGCTGGGATGAACCCGTGGTCACATGCCGGGGTCCGGGATGCCGATGGAGGACGACCGGCTCCTCCGGGTGTGCATCTGCCACAACGCGGCACCGGTGACCGCAACGACAGCCAGGACGACACCGAGGCCACCAATGACGATCTGGCTGACGGAGGCGGCTTCCACAGGGTCCCCGCACTGCGGGTCACTGCAGACGGTCCAGTAGATCCCGTCGGCGAGAGTGGAGACGTTGAACGGGGCTGCCATGACCATCGCTACAGCGACCGCCCACAGCAGGATGGTGAGCACTTGGCTTCGGACACTGCCCGATGTGGACAACTGAGGGGGTGCTCGACCTTCCTCGCGTACGGCGAGGCTGAGGGGCACTACTCCCGCCACCCAGGCGAAGGCGAGCACTGGTAGACCGAACATCAGAAGCAGCCCTCCCCCGATGTTGGCGTCCCAGGTGAGGGCGAAGACGACACGCAGAGCGGCACCGACAGCGAAGCCGACTAGCCCGGGCCAGACCACGCTCGCCCACAGCCAGGCGGCGCCGTTTCCACCGAGCTGCCGCGTCACCGCCCCAGCAAGCATGATCGATGCGGCTACCAGGACAGCGCCGATAATCCCCGTCACGACCGTTCCCAGGCCGTCGCCATAAAGAGGTGCGGGCAGTCGCAACCCCAGCATGGAGCCCGCGTCTGGGCTGTCGTATGGCTCATTACTGGTGTCGCCCACGACCCACAGACCGATAAAGACAGCTCCAAGGTGCGCGAAGACGTAAGCCGCCGCGGCCAGACGGCGGGGGGCCACTCGTCGTACCCACTCGAGGGGAAGGGTCACAGCCTGATGGTGACGTATGGCAGCGGGTTTAGGAGTCATTCACGGACCGCTTCACCAGGGCGGAGTACTACGGGTCGGGCTGTACCCCGGTGGCCGAGTTCCGAACGAAAGGGGCGTGGCTCGGCGTCGGCGGAGAGGGTGAGTTCCCCGACCCGGCGTAGTACACCACGACGTTGCTGCTGCCAGACAGCATGCGCGTCGCATCCGGCACCGACCCGACGGAGCTCGTCAACCGCGCCGAGATCCCCTCCGGAAAGATCGAGGTCCTCCTGCCAAACCTCCTCATCGTGAGCCCCACTCCCTCACCCCCGGGGCAACGGCCACAGCGGCCATGCCCGGTAGCCGAACCCGCCGAGGCGACATCGCGCAGCCTCGGTAGTTCGGGCGCCGGTGTCCGCAGGGGATCCCCTGCGGGGCGGTCCGACGTCGTCGAGCCGCCCCAAAGTTGCTGGTGCGTGAAGGGCCACGGTGTCAGACTGCGACTGCCACCTCGGAGTGAAGTAGCAATATGCCGCCCGGAAGGGCCGTGACGGGCAAGTGATGACCTCAGCGGGGTTGCCGCTGATGCCCATAGAGGCTCGGGCATACGCAGCTGAAGCTTCGGGGTGGCCTATCCCCAGTTGACAGTGATCGGCTACCGAACCTGCGTCTACGTCGGTGGTGGGGCGAGGGCGACCTGGTCGTCGTCGCAGGTCATGACTGCTGTGCCTGCCACCACGACGCAGGCCCGCTCCCACGGTCGCTGGCGCTCGACGAAGTCGAACTCATCGGCCATCCATTCGTGCCAGAACGCTGTCGACTCCTCGGCGTGGCCGTTAACTGGCTCATCACAAACGAGGGTGTAGTCAGCGGCACGTAGCGGGCGGCGCGTCGGTGCCCGGGTAGGGGTCGAGGCCTTCCAAGATGGAAGTTCTCACGCTGCCCATCCAGGAAGACCTCGACGTGCCTGACTGTGACCTCGCCTGCCCCGACCTGACCACGTTCTGCCGCCTCGACGAGCTCGGTCTCGAGGTCCTCGAACAACGGCTTGACCCGGACCGAGCGGTCCTCGCCTGCCGGGTCGTCGAGCCCGATCAGTGGCGCCGGCGTTGCGGCTGCGAAGGCTCGCCGGGCGACAGCGTGACCCGACGGCTTGCCCATGAGCCGCTGGGCTGGCGACCGACGACACTGCTGGTCACGGTGCGCCGCTACCAGTGCACCGGCTGCGGGCACGTCTGGCGCCAGGACACCGGCCGGGCCGCGGAACCTCGGGCGAGGCTGTCCCGCCGGGCGCTGCGCTGGGCGTTGGAAGGGCTGGTGGTCCAGCACCTCACCGTCGCCCGGATCGCCGAGGCCCTGGCCGTGTCCTGGAACACCGCCAACAACGCGGTCCTCATCGAGGGCAAGCGCGTCCTCATCGACGACCCGGACCGCTTCGACGGCGTCGCGGTCATTGGCGTCGACGATCCCCGCACGCTCCGCTCCCTGCGGGGGCCCATTCATCTGGCGCCACACCCGCCGCGGCGACAAGTACGTCACCGTCATCATCGACCTGACCCCGATCCGCGACCGGACCGGGCCCTCACGACTACTGGACATGGTCGAAGGCCGCTCCAAGCAGGCCTTCAAGACCTGGCTCGCGCAGCGGCCCGAGATCTGGCGGAAGGGCCTGGAGGTCGTCGCGATGGACGCCTTCACCGGGTTCAAGACCGCCACCACCGGGGAGCTTCCCGACGCCGTCGCGGTCATGGACCCCTTTTATGACGAGGTCGCCATAACCCCTTCCACGTCGTCCGTCTCGCCGGCGACGCGCCGGACCGCTGCCGACGCCGTATCCAGCAGGACCTGCACGGGCACCGCGGCCGCAAGGACGACCCCCTCTACCGCGCGCGCCGCACCCTGCACACCGGCCACGACCTGCTCACCGACCGGCAGCAGCAGCGGCTGAGCGCGCTGTTCGGAGTCGAGGACCACGTCCAGGTCGAGGCCACCTGGGGCATCTACCAGCGCATGATCAGCGCCTACCGCGAACCCGACCGCGCGAAGGGCCGGCGGCTGATGGCGGCGCTGATCGACTCGGTCAGCCACGGCGTCCCGGCCGCGCTCACCGAGCTCAGGACCCTGGGGCGGACGCTGAAGAAGCGCGCCGAGGACGTCCTGGCCTACTTCGACCGACCCGGCACGTCCAACGGCCCGACCGAGGCCATGAACGGACGGCTCGAGCACCTGCGCGGGGTCGCGTCCCAGATCCGGTGTGAATCCTCGGACGTAGGTTCGCTGTGGTGGTCAGGTTAGGCGACCGCTCCGACACTGTCGATGAACTGGGTGTCGGCTGTGGTTCTGGGGCGGAGTTGGGTGGGTGGCTCGAGCAAGGCGCGACGAAGATCTTGTAGTTGGCGGGTGCCGTCGCTTGTCATGGTGAAGCCGCGCCAGCCACGGCTCGCCCGGTCCAGGACGGCCCAGACCAGGGACAGGCAGCTGACCTCGCCGGGGAGCCGGCCGATGACCTTCACACGGCGTCGGGTCTCTCCGAACGTCCGCTCGATGAAGTTGGAGTGCCGGATGCGGCGGTGGTGCTCGCGGGGGAACCGCAGGTAGCTGGTGAGCTGCTCGCGGTCGGTCAGTAGACACGTGACCGCGGCGGGGTAGCGGGCGGCGTAGGTGGTCGCGAACACGTCGATTCGGGCCTGGACGAACGCGACCAGCTCGGGCCCCGGGATGAGGATGGGGCCGTCGTTGCCGTCGTTGCCGTCGTTGCCGTCGTTGCCGTCCAGGACGCCGTCGACGTCGAACAGCTTCCAGTAGGCGTTCTTGAGCTCGGTCTGCGCCTCGGCGGGGACCTTCGCCAACACGTTGCGGGCGCGGTGGATCAGGCACTTCTGCCGCAGCGACTGGGGAAAGACCTGTTCCAGGGCGCTGAGCAGCCCGGGGGCGGCATCGCTGATGCTGAGCAGGGGTGGGCGCAGCCCACGGCGCTTCAGCTCATCCAGGAAGTCCGCCCAGGCGTCCGTGGACTCACTTCCAGCCGGTGCCAACCCGACCAGGACCGGAGCACCCTGGGTGGTGATGCCCCACGCGGCCAGCACCGGTTCGGCGCGGGCCCCGTCGTGCATCTTGAAGAACGAGCCGTCCAGGAACAGGTAGTCCAGCGCCAGGTCGCTCAGGCTGCGTTCGGCCCAGCGGGCGAACTCGGTCTTGATGGCCCCACAGACCCGCGACACCGTCGACTTGCTCAACACCGCCTCAGCACCGAGCGCATCGGCCAACGTGGCCTCGACGTCCCGGTCAGACAGGCCACGGACGTACCCGGCGATGACCAGTGACTCCAACGCGTTGGTCCTGCTCACGCCGGCGCCGAACAGTCGCGAGGCGAACCTCTCGGTCGTACCGCGCAGCTTGGGACGCTGGACCGTGACCGGCCCGGCGGTGGTCTTGATCGTGGTCGGACAGAACCCGTTCCGGCTGCCGACGCGGGCCTCGGCGACCCGCGCGACGCGCTCGTAGCGGGCCCGACCGAGGAACTCCTCGACCTCGGCTTCGACCGCGGTCTGGATGATCAGGCGGGCACCCAGTCGGGCGACCTGCTCAAGGGTCTTGGCCAGGTCGATGCCCTCGCTGAACAGGGCATCGATCTCGTGACGGATCTTCTCGGTGGGCGATCGGCTGCCGGCATCTGCGCCCTGCCGTCACACCCAAGCCCCGGCCCGGCCCGGCCCGGCCCGGCCCGGCAGAATCGACCGATGTCCACCGGTGGAAGCGACCTCAGGACGGTTTGCCATGAGTGTCGCGCCGAGGCGTGGGCGCAACAGCGGCCGTCATTCACGGCTGGCCTCGTTCAGTGGCTGGGCAGCGGCGGGAGGTGGCGTCCGACCCGAACCGTCTGCGGGGGGTGCGGTTCTTCGGCCAACGGCGCCGACTGGACGGTCCTGCACACGGCCGTCTCTCACAGCCGATGGACCATCGTTGATCGGATCACTCCAGGAGGCGCGTCACGAGCTGGAAGCGTTCCAGTACGACGTGAGTGGCGTCGTCGACGGTGAAGTCGGGGTGACCGAGCTCCGCCCGCATCTGGCTACTGGTCCAGAAGTGTTCATGGCTGTCGCGCCACTGGGCGAGCGACTGGTGCCCCTCGCCTTCGCTGCGGACGTGTGCCAGGTCGACGTCCGCGAGACGAACGACGCGCAGGCCAGTCACTTCCAGCACCGCGACGGGACGGTCGTGCGAGTCGACCAGCACGGACCGGTCGCCAACCTTGGGTAGCGGCGCCTGTTCACGCTCGTACTCGATGGCGAGACTCGTGGTGCTTGTCTTGGATCCGTCGAGGATGGTGGCCACCAGTTGGGCGCGGAGAGGGCCCGGGAAGGCAAACTCGGCCCGCGGGAGGCTCTCGGCCGACCGGGCCGCGTCCTCTGTCATCCCTGAAAGGGTAGACGCCCCTGGTGCCCGGCCAGGGGCTCGTGCCAGTCACGGATCGTCCGCCGCGCCGTGGCGGACGTAGTGCACGTCGGAGCCGCAGACGCCGCCCGCACCACGCCGAGACGGACCTGGCCGGGCGCCAGGTCGATGTCCGGGAGCCCCTTGACACGGACGTCGCCGGCCCCGTGCGCGACGACCGCCGGCCGCGGCACTCAGACCACCGCCGTCATGCCGCCGTCGACGAACACGACCTGGCCGTTGACGAAGTCCGAGGCCGGTGAGGACAGCCACACACAGGTGCCCACGAGGTCGTCGACCTGCCCCCACCGCCCCGCCGGGGTGCGGCCCCGGATCCAGGAGTCGAACGCCTCGTCCTGCACCAGGGCGCTGGTCAGCTCGGTGACGATGTACCCGGGGGCCAGACCGTTGACGCCGATACCGTGCTTCGCCCACTCCGCGCACATGCTCCTCGTGAGGTTGCGCAACCCGCCCTTGCTGGCGGCGTAGGCGGCAATACCCGGCCGCGCCAGGTCCGTCTGCACCGAGCAGATGGTGACGATCTTGCCCGCCTGACGCTGCACCATGCCTCGCGCGACGGCACGGCAGACCAGGAAGGCCGAGGTGAGCTTGGTGCCCAGCACACGCTCGAAGTCGGCCGTGGCCACCTCGAGCATCGGCTCGCGGTGCTGAACACCGACGTTGCACACGAGGCTGTCGACGGCGTGCTCCGAATCGATCGCGGCAACCCCGTCGAGCACCGCATACTCGTCGGTGACGTCAAAGCCAGCCGTCAGGGGTGCCGGTGCTCCCGCCTTCCGCGCCGCTGAGGCGACGAGGGCAAGGCCCGCCTCGGCACTCGAAAAGGTCCGTCCGTGGACGACCACACGCGCACTGGCGGCAGCGAGCCCTGCCGCGAGAGCGTTGCCGATCCCTCGGGAGCTGCCCGTCACCAGCGCCGTGCGGCCGACCAGGGAGAACAGCGCGGTCCGATCGGTCTCGTGCTGTCGCTCATCGCTGCTCCTCCTGGACGCTTTCGTGACACACGTGTTGGCCGGACGTGCCGTCGTTCGCGAGGTCCGTCCTGTCGACCCGTGCCGTGCGGTCGCCGGACAGCAGGCGGCCGCCCTCGATGACGCACATGGAGTCGACGCCGCCGTTCACCCGAGTCCGGAATCCGCGGGCGGAGCCGCGCCGGTGCTCGATCAGACCATTGACGCTCCTATGTCTTATCAACGTGTGCCGCGACCAACGTCAGTGGCCGCGTTGAACTGGCGGGCGAGGTGGCCCTCAATCCCGCGCCACATCACCGGCAGGAGTTCGGCCTCAACTGCTGGCATCCAGCACCCGATTGCACTCGTGGAAAGCACAGTTCGCCACCGAACGAGTCAGTCATCGTCTATGCGCCACGCGTGCCAACGGTCGATCTCGATCCACAGGCTCGTGCGTCCGCCCGCCCGCGGCACATGCGGAGTCCCGATGTAGTGGCGCGACAGCCTGTCAGCGTCCTCATAATTCTCGTCGGCCACGATGGCGCGTACATGCCCCTGAAGACTGACGTGCCTGTACCAGTCACCATCCCCGAGCACGGTTAGGCTTACGTGAGATCCGTCGCTCACGTACTTCAGCCGCTTTCGCGTCTGCAACATGTTGACGAGTATCGAACCGTCCATCAGCAGGTACCACGTCGGGACGGAAATTGGCGTGTCGCCACCCCGGATCACGGCCATCACTGCTGGATTCGGCAAACTCAGGAAGGTCGACACAGATTTAGGCAGGACTGCTGGAGTGTCCATCGATTCCTTCCGCTACAAGAGAACCGTCGAGCATACGGGCCAGCATATTCAACTGAACCGGATCCTGCAAGGACGAACCGAGTGCGACGACACGAGCACCGGCGCCGAGAAAGGCACCCACCGTGTCGACGTGCATGCCTCCCGTCGCCACGACCTTCAGCCCGGGAAAAGGGCCGAGCATGGCCCGTACCCAATCCGAGCCGAGCACGCTTGCTGGGAAGGCTTTGACCCAATCGCAACCCAATGCATGCGCCCTCTGGATCTCACCAGCCGTCGCCACCCCCGGCAGGTGCGGGAGGCCGTGCTCCGCACATGCTCGGACGACCTCCTCGTCGATGCCAGGTGCGACCGTGAACGACGCACCGGCGCGTGCGGCGAAGCGAACCTGCTCGATGCGCGTCACCGTTCCGGCGCCCACCAACCGCCCCACGCGGACGCCGGCTTCGATGGCAGCCTCCAGACTCTCTCGCGCGTCGTCCGGCTCGATGGGAACCTCGACCTGAGTAATGCCCAGCTCCCATGCCTTCACGCACGCTTCGACCGTCCGTTCAGGCGTCAGCCCACGAAGAATCACCATCAGATGTTGATCCGCGAACCACGTATCAAAGAGCGCTCCGGAAACTTCGTCTGGCATGCCCTCACTCCTCATGCTACACCTCTCAACGAACGGACGGACCGACCATGTCCTGACCTGAAGTCGTGCGACGTGGAAAGAGTCCAGGCCGCAACGGAATGAGCCATTTCGAGTCGTTCCTCAGCTGACCGGCCGCGGAGCAGTTCCGCCAGATACCCGGCAGCAAAAGCATCACCTGCCCCGACGGGATCGACCATGTCAGCAATCTTTCTGGCGGGAACTGCGGTGATCACTCCGCCCGCAGAAGAACTGGCGAACTCGGTGGCAACCCGATCAGAGTCCTTCACGACCACGATCCCCGCCCCCGACAGATATGCAGCCACATGTGCCGCAGTGGTGACGCCCCATAACAGTTGCGCCTCGTCCAGCCCGACGAAGACCACGTCGGCCTGTACGGCGATGCCGAGCAGCACCGAGGCTGCGTCCCGTTCTGCCCACAGCGATGGACGGTAGTTGACGTCGAATGAAACAGGCACACCTGCAGCACGACATCGTTGTAGGACGGTCGCGGTTAGTTCTAAGCACCCCTGCGATAGGGCCGGCGTAACGCCGCTCACGTGGACCCAGCATGCGCGCTCCAGCGGCCACCGCGCGGTGTCTGCGGCAGTCATGCGGCTGAAGGCAGAACCCGTCCGGTAATAGAAGACCCGGGAGCCCGTGGCCGCTGGGTCCTTGAAGAAGGCGCCCGTCGGACTCTCGACCGCCTGGGCCACCCATCGCGTATCGACTCCGCACGTACTCAAATTGCTCAGGATTCGCCCACCCAGCGGGTCATGGCCGACCGAACTGAGCCCTCCGGACTCTATGCCTAAGTCGGCGAGGAATCTCGCGACGTTCGCCTCGGCTCCTGCAACCGTCACCTCGAAGGCATCGGCGGTGGCCAACGCTCGCGAACCGATCGGAGAGACCAATACCATGGCCTCGCCGACACAGAGGACCGGTCCTTCACGCCCCGTCATCGTCAGCCTCCGAACGTCGATGTTCGCCACCGAAGGACCTACCACTCCGCTGGGCTTCCGTCTTGGCGATACCAGACCGGCGTCCGCCATTTGTGACCAGCGCGTCCCGCGTCGCGGACCGCATACTCGTCGATAGTCACACCAAGCCCAGGTTCGGTGGGTCTGGCGATGTAGCCGTCAGCGAAAGCGAAGACTTCGGGGTTGGATATGTAGTCAAAGATCTCGCTGGACCCCTTGTTGTAGTGAATTCCCACGGACTGTTCTTGAATAAGGACATTGCTACACGCGAAATCGATTTGCAACGACGCGGCCAGTGCGAGCGGTCCTAGCGGACAGTGCGGGGCGACGTCAACCCCAAAGGTTTCAGCCAGGGCGGCGATCCGCCGGGTTTCCGAAATTCCCCCCGCATGAGCGAGGTCAGGCTGAAGCACAGCAATCCCTGCCTCCAAGGCGGGCAAGCAATCCCAGCGCGAGTAGAGCCGTTCACCGGTGGCAATAGGTATGGAGGTCGAGTTTACGACGCTTCGCAGCGACGAACTCAACTCTGGGACGACGGGTTCTTCGACGAAAAGTGGATGAAATTCCTCAAGCAACGGGAGGAGTCGACGGGCGTAGGCGGGTGAGACGCGGCCATGAAAGTCTAGAGCAAAGTCGCCAGTCAAACCTAGAACCTCTCGGGCCGCTGCCGCACGTGCGATAATGCCTTCAGTGTCGTGCAGGTTGCCCAGATGGTCGAGCGGGCCAGAAGCATTCATCTTCACGGCGGTCAGCCCCGCTTGGAGTTGCCGTTCAACTGCCTCGGCCACTCCTGAGGGATCGTCACCGCCTATCCAGCCGTACACGCGGATCCGCTCCCGCACAGAGCCACCGAGAAGCTCGTAGACCGGGACCCCGAGTGCCTTACCTTTGAGATCCCACAGCGCCTGGTCCAGTCCCGCGACGGCCGAGCCGAAGACTGGGCCACCACGGTAGAACCCCGACTTGGTCATCTGCTGCCATAGAAACTCGATCCGGCCAGCATCCTTCCCCACCAGTAGGGCCTCGTAGGCGTGAACGGTCGCCCTGACGGCCTCCCCGCTTCCCTCGAGACTCGCCTCCCCCCATCCTACGAGCCCGTCGTGCGTCTGGATCCGGACGAACAGCCATCGCGGTGGGACAAGAAAGGTCTCGATCGACTGAATCAGCATTGTCATGTCTAGGGCCCTTCATGGATGCTCGTTGAAAAGCTTAATCATTCAATTCTCAGGGACGACTTTTAGGGGCTCTCGAGCACACAGTGCCCGAGTCCCTAGCGGTGCCATCAGTCTGATAAGGTCGGCGGTACATGCCCTAACCCCTGAGACAGCGCTGCCATCTCGCGCTTGAGGCGGGGGACAAAGTGCTCCAGCTCAGCCAACGGTGTCTGAGCCTTGAAGCTTGTCAAGGAGAATGCACCTTGCACCTGCCCGCTGTGGTCGAAGAACGGTGCCGCGATGCAATTCGAGAGGTCCTCGTATTCACCGTCGTCGTACGCCCAGCCACGCAGACGCACCTTCTCGAGGGCCTCGTACATCCTCTTTCGGTCGGTGATCGTCCTCTCGGTGTACGTCTCCCACGTCGCGTTGTCCAGGATCTTGTCGACCTCCCGGCTTTCGACATACGCCAGGATGGCTTTCGCCACCCCCGCCGTATGCAGAACAACGCTTGCTCCAATCCGTACTGGCAGCCGGAGGGAGTAAGGCGGCTCGACGATATCGAGAGAGACAATGAGATCCTCGAACGGCACGGCGCAATGAACAGCGAAGCCAGTGTCCTCTGCCAGCTCGAGTAGATGCGGGTGGACTATGGTGCGGAGGTCACTGTCATCAGCACTCCGGGCGACCAGGGCGCGCAACCCGTACCCAATGCTGAACCGGTGGTGCGGATCGCGCTTGAGTAGTCCGCCGCTTTCGAGGCTCTGGATGATGCGCAGAGCTGTCGTCCTGTGCACGTCAAGGGTCGCAGCGAGCGACGCCACGTCCGAAGGCTCGTCGGCGCACAGAGCCAGTATCTGAACGGCCCGGTCTACCGCCTGGACCATATCAACCCCTTACTACCGCGGTACAGCGCGCGACCCCTGAGCATTCGGCACTGACGTGACCTGAGCGCCGTACTAAGCGAAGTACTGTCCCCCGTTCACGTCGATGATGGCGCCCGTCACAAACGAGCTTCCTTCGGAACAGAGCCAGAGCACCGGCCCAGCCACATCGACGGGCAGCCCAGGCCTCTTTAGAGCGATGGAGCTGATAGCAGTCGCCTGGTTCTCAGGAGACGTGAATGTCTCATGGAACGGTGTGTCGAGGATCAGGCCCGGCGCCACGGCGTTCACCGTGATGCCGTCGCTGGCGACTTCCTTGGCCAGGCCACGGGTAAAACCGATCATCCCAGCCTTTGACGTGGCATACGCGATCGACCCGTCAGAGCCGCCGTTGCGTCCGGCCAGGGAGGCCACATTGACCACCCTGCCCCAGCCAGAAGTCATATGTGTCAGCGACTCTCTTGTGAACAGGAACATACTGTCCAGATTGACGGCGAGAACCTCCCGCCAAAAGCCGTACTCCATCGTGCGAACGGGAACCCTATCCACAAGCCCACCCACATTATTGACGAGGATGTCGAGGCCGCCCAGGGCACTCGCCGCGTCAGCCACGCAAGATCGCACACTTTCCTCCGAACGGGCGTCGACCGCAATCGCCTCGCACACCCCCCCGTTCCTGGTGCGGCACTCCCCCAAGAAGTCGGCGTCTGGCTCGTGCGTCCGATACGTGAACACGACGTCGGCGCCTGAGGCGCAGAACTCCGCGACGATCGACTGCCCGATACCCACCCCGCCGCCGGTGACGAGCGCCTTCTTACCTCTCAGATCTGCCATGTCATTCGTCTCCTTCTCTAGGCTCGGTCACTTCATGCCAGACATCGCGACGCCCTTGACGAGGTATCGCTGCAGCATCACGAATAGGATTATTGTAGGGATCATGCTGGCCATTGTTGCCGCGTTGATGAGGTTCCACTGGTTGAACTCAGAACCAGCAAAGTTCACGAGCCCGACGGTGACCGTGTACATCGACTCGTCCTGCGCCACGAGGAGCGGCCACAAGAACGTGTTCCAAGTAAACAGAAACTTGATGATGACGAACACTGCCATGCTGGGAGCCACCATCGGTATCACGATTAGAGTCAGGATGCGCAACTCACCGGCTCCGTCTATCCGCGCGGCCTCGACGTAACTGTACGGGATGCCTTCCATAAATTGGCGCAGCAGGTAGACCCCGAGCACTGTGAACAGATCCGGGAAGGCCAACCCTAGGTAGGTGTTGACAAGCCCCAGCTCGGCGATCATTAAATATTGAGGAATAACGAGGGCCTCGGGCGGGACCATAAACAGCGCCAGGACCAGCACGAAGATCGCTTCTTTGAACCTGAACTGGTGGAAGGAAAACGCATAAGCAGCTAGCAAAGCTATAACGAGACTCGACAAAATGCCCAGAGCGGACACGATGAAGGAGTTGATGAAGTACTGCCCGAAGTTGTATTGCGAAAACAACAAGATGTAGTTGTCGAAGTTGGTCCAGTCCTCTGGGAACCATTGGATGGGGATGCGCAGGATTTCGTCAGGTCGCTTGAGAGAGGAGAGCGCCACCCAGACGAGCGGGAGGACGGTGAGTAGTCCCCCCAGGAGCAGCCCAGTCAGGAGCAGAACCTGGCGGGCGCCGATGGAGGTCCGCCGTCGGCGTCCTCCGGCGGCAGCCCCACCGACGCTGCGGCTGCCCGAGGTCATTGGCGCCTTGTTCTTGCCCGTCGGCTCACTCGCACGTCGGGCCGCCCCGATCTCATTCGCTGATGTCACGAGTGAACACCTTCCGTATGAGAAGCGTGATGACCATAACGGAGACGAAGAGGATTAGCACGTAGACGGCCGACATCCCCCACCTGTCGAACCTGAACGCCTGCTCGTAGATCTCCATGACCATTGATGTGCTGGCGCCCACTGGCCCGCCCTTCGTGGCGGCGAAGGGCAGCTCGAAGAGCTTCAGAGCGGTCATGGTCTCCACGCTGACTACCAGGATGAGCTGGCGATTGAGGAGCGGGACGGTGATGCTCCAGAACATCCTCCATGGACCTGCGCCATCGAGCCTTGCCGCCTCGTAGTACGAGCTGTCGATCGCATTGAGCCCGGCCAGCAGGATGATGGAGTTGAAGCCGAGCCGAGCCCAGATGTGCATCACGCTGAGCGACGGGATCACCTGCTGCTCCGACGTCAGCCAACTCTGTCCAGGCACCCCGAGGCCCGCGAGGAGTGAATTCGCGAGACCAAAGCTCGGGTTGAAGATCCACAGCCAGACGAATGCGACGGCAGTTAGAGATGCGACGACCGGCGCAAAGTAGAGCGCTCGAATGAGCGCGCTGCCTCGTTTAACGGTCAACTTGCTCATCCCTACGGCCAGTGCCAGCGCGAGGATCACGCCGATCGGCACGGTGATGAGGGCGAACAGGAAGGTATTCCCGAGGGCGTTCGTTAACCTGTCGCTGCCTAGAACAGCGACGTAGTTGTCCAACCCGGCGAAGCTTGACGGCCGAATCACCGACCAGTTGAAGAACGAGATGTAGATGTTGTACGCGAGCGGTATCACGAATAGCACTGTCACGAAGAAGAGCGTGGGTGAAAGCAGAGCCCATGGCGTGGCACGGCTCTTGAAGCTGCGGGACCGTCGGCGGGGTGGCGGCACGCCGTCGCCCCGAGAGGCGCCGATCGCGGCGCTACGCGCGTCGGTCGCCATCGTTCTAGGACCCGCTCTGGGCCAGGAACGGGTCGACGTCAGCGACCGCTGCGTCGAGGGTCTCCTTGACCGGTGCCCCCTGAAGGACCTCCTCAACCGCCTCCCCGATGCGAGTGTGCACCTGGTTGGACAGGGGTGAGTTATAGAAGGGCCCTGGCCCCTCCTCAAGTTGCTTCTGCACGGCGACGTAGTCGGCCCGTTCGGTCACGGAAGGATCGGAGTAGTTGGACTCCCAGACTGGGAGGTACCCCTCCAACTTGGCGAGCTCGAGGTCCGTTTCAGGATCGCTAACGGCCCGTATCCAGTCCCAGGCCAGTTCCGCATCGGGGCTGTCACCGTTGACCATCCATCCCCAGTTGAATAGTAGGCTTACTTTAGGGTAGCCGTCGGGGCCCTCCGGGTAGGGCGCGACCTTGAAGTCCAAGTCCGGGGCGTTCTCATTCAGGAAGCCTTCGTACCAACCTTCACGGAACGTCATGGACGAGAGCCCCTGGACGAAGGTATCGTCCGGTGACCCTAGTTCGAGGCTGGCCGAGCGATCGGTGTGGATCAGGTCCTGCATGAAGGTCAAGCCCTCAACGGTGCCCTCGCTGTTGAGGTAGCCCTCGGCTGACGATTCGTCGTTGGAGTACAAGGAGCCACCGAAGGCGTGAATGTATGGCAGAGCCTTGTCGGCGATGCCGACTGGCGCGCCGGAGTACCGGAGCGCCATGCCGTTGCGAGTGACCTGGTCGCCGTTGCGGACAGCGAGCATATCGGCATACTCACGCAATTCTGCGAACGTTTCCGGCGGGTTCTCCGGATCCAGCCCGACCTCCTCAAAATGTGCGGTGTTGTAGTAAAGTTGCATACCGAGGTCCGTGGACACCGGGTACCCGTACCACTCGTCCTCGATTTGGAAGGCCGGCGCCGTGGATCCGACGAGGTTCTCGTCCCACTCCTCCTGCAGGTCCTCCGGCGCGGGCGCTGCGACTCCAAGGCCGGCCCCGTAGTAGGCCACCTGTCCCATGAAGATATCCGGGGCCTCGTCACCGCTCGAGAACCCAGCGGCGTACCGAGCCTCGTACTGCCCGTAAGGAACGTCCACGATCTGGACGGTGACGTCGGGATGCGCCTCCTCGAACTCGGCCGCGTTATCCGCCAGGTACGTGCTGGTCGCGCGCCACTGGTCTTGAGGGTTCCAGATCGTCAGCGTTCCGGTGCCTTCGGCCTCCGCGTCCCCCCCAGACCCTCCCCCGCAAGCGGACAGAAGAACCAGTGTCGCTGCTGTTGCAAAGGTCGTGCAGAGTCTGCGCCTCAAAGTGTCCTCCTTGACAGGCCCTGTGCGTATCGCGCACAGGGTGTGCGTTGCGGCTTCAACACCGTCTCAGACGAACCGGGACATGTCAATCCTTCGCGTTCAGCAGTCGACGCCAAGTAAGGGCGTCGGGTCGTTAGCGCCCCGGCGCAGCCGGCACCCGCCGCGAGCCGGGGAAGACAGCGTGCCCCCACTGCGACTCCGGACACGGCTGTCGCGGCATCAGACAAGGCCGGTTTGGGGCTGCGGAACCCAGCGCTCCGCGCCACCCGCGACCTTGGGGCACTCCTCGACTGTCACCACGCGGCTGACACAGACGCTTTGCGGGTGTCGGCAGTTCTCAACTCCGCGTCTGTCCACGATGAATCGCCGCGACAGTGCATGGGCGCCGGAGCACTGCAGTGGCCGCGGCGCGCCTTGCCAACGAGTCGGTGACAGCGGGCCTGTGGCGCCCAGGCCGTGTTCCACAAGTCGAACCTCCACCGGGCGCGCCGCAGGTCAGCGCGAGGCATGTGCCACCTCGCCCCGTGAGACCTACCCGGTCCGGATCCCTCTCACCGGGCGTCATGCGGAGCATCAGCGTGGAACCTGGCCGACGAGCAGGCCCCTGGTCTGGCCCGGGCACCCCGCGCCGGGCTCAGCCGCGCGGAGGAGCGGCAACTGCGTCATTCAGCTGCGTTGAGCGACGCGCACGGCTGCGCCGGGCAGATGGTCGACCTGACGAGGGGGCGGGCAGCCACCTACTCCCCGCGACCCAAGGGAACCGCCCCTAGGGTCGGGAGGTGCTTCGCCGAGGAAACCCGTACATCTGTCTCGCTGCCGCGATCGTCCTGCTGATCGTGGCGGTGGCCGTGGACAGCGAGGCGCTCAGAGTCCTGCTCGGGGTGCTGGGGGTGACAGCCGCAGCGGCCGCTGTCCTGCAGTTCGTCAGGCAGGGCCGTGACCCAAACGGCCCCCCCGGGCAGCACTGAGGCGTCAGACCGAGACAGTCCCCTACTAGGAGGTACCCGCGCTGGTGACCCGCCCGTGCAGGTGCCGCCTCACACGTACCCCAAAGCTCGCCGCGGCCAGCTTGTCGCTGGGCCGACTGCTCCGACAAGCCTCGCCCTGAGCCAGCGTGGGTGGCGCATGTTCACCGGGTGTTCGGCTCCGGCTGATTGGCTGCCCGTCATGACGGTCACCCCCAGCCAACGCAGCGGCTACGAGCCCGCCTTCCTCACCGCGCGCGTCCCAATGCCCACCCGCGAGGCCCGTGCCGGTGACCTCGTCACGTTGGACTACGTGCACGTCAGCGTCGCCCTGGACACCGCCCGCCGCCTGGCCGCGGTCACCGCCGTCAACATTGACGGCAGCGCGCTCGTGGACGTGGACCGTGGCGACGACTGGCACCTGGACCCCCGCATCGAGCCCACCGACCAGGCCGGGCCCGCCCTGTACACCGCCAACGACCTCGACCGCGGCCACCTCGTCCGCCGCCGCGACCCCGTCTGGGGCCCACCCGACATCGCGGAACGGGCCAACTTCGACTCCTTCGCCTACCCCAACGCCGCCCCCCAGGCCGCCGGGTTCAACCAGAGCCTGCAGCTGTGGCTCGGCCTCGAGGACCACGTCCTCACCTACGCCGACACCACCGACCAGCACCTGACGGTCTTCACCGGCCCCGTCCTCGCCACCGACGACCCCACCTACCGCGGCATCCAGATCCCCCGCCGCTTCTACAAGATCGCCGCCTGGACCAGCACCGCCCTTCTCGACGACGACACCGCCGCCGGCGACTCCCCCACCGATGACTCCCCCACCGACTCCTCAGCCGTGCTGTCGGCGACGGCCTACGTGCTGGACCAGACCCCCCAGCTGGACGACATCGACCTGACCACCCAACGCGCCCTGCGAGAAGGCCAACCACCGCCGTTGGGCCCGTTCCGCACCTTCCAAGTCCCCGTCACCGACGTCACCACCCTCACCGGCCTGAACCTCGGCCCCCTGCCCGCCGCCGACCGTCTCCCACCCGCGGCCCGCACCCTGCAGGAGGAGACCACCACCGTCGGCGACGGGTGGCTCGAGCTCCAATCCCCCGAGGACCTTCGGCTGTAGGCCACAACACCCCCCTGGTAGCGGTGTGCCCGACGGTTCCCCCTCCCGCGTCTTCAAGGGTCCTCGGTAGCGTCGAAGGCATGCAGCCGGCGCCCCTGACTCGCGCCCCGGCCCTCGCCTGGCTCATGGCCCACGCCTACGCCCACCGCCGGTTCCTCGCGGTGCTCGCCTACCCGCTCGCGTTGGCCGTCACCCTCACCTACCAGCTGCGCCGAGGCGTCTACGAAACCGACGACCGCAACGGCATGGTCATCGTCGCCCGCTGGCGACCCGGCATCGACGCCGTCCTCGCCATCACTCTCATCCTCACTGCCTACGCGGGCCTGGGACTGCTCGCCGGGCTGCTGTCCTTCGTCCACCCGCTGCTCGAACCCGCCCTCTTCCTGCTCGCCGGTGCGCTCGGCGTCGCCGGCGCCCTGGTCCTGGCCCAGGGACAGCAGTCAGCCACCCCGATCGCGAAGGACACCCCGACCAGCGGGGACCGGTGGCAGGTCGCCGCCCTCGCCCAACGCCCCGGCACCCACCTCAGCGCCCTGCTGCTCACCCGCAACGTCATCGCCCACGTCGCCCCCCCCCCGGCGACGTCCTCGTCGCGGCCGGCGCCACCGACCGTCTCGAGCAGGCCTACATCCGCGCCGGCTTCACCCCCGTCGCACGGCGCCGGCTTTACCGCATCGCCTGACCAGGCCCATGCTGCTCGGACCTCAGCCCGACACCTGCAGCCGGACAGCTGCCGTCGGACGTTGCGTCCGGGGTCGACGGCAGCATCCGGTCCCATGACTGACGCGCCCGGTCCCGGCATGGTCTCCCTCGAGCAGTTCCTCCGAGCCCGACTGGACGAACAAGAACCAGCCGCGCCCGACCTCGACGTACTCGACGCCCATCGGCAGATTCTGGCGGCCTTCCGCTCGGCAAGGTAAGGAACCATGCACCGCGCCGGCCTGCAGGTCGCCGTCAAGGCGCTTGCGGGCATCTGGGTAAACCACGGCGACCACGACCCCACCTGGCGGTCCTGACCCACGCGCTGACCTACCGGGCGGTACCCGCCCCTACCAGTTGAAGCACTCGGTGCAGGCGTCGCTCGGTGGACTCCCGTAGAGGGGGCACGAGAAGTGTCGTCATGCCGAGCTCGATCGCCGCGCCGTCCCAGCCGCCACGGTCACCGACCATGAGCACCGCCTCTGCCGGCAGCCCGATGCGCTCCAAGGCGATCTCGAAGATGCGCCGGTCGGGCTTCGCCACACCCACCTCGAACGACAGGACCCAGGCGTCGATGACGTCCGCCCACGACATACCCGCTGCTAGTCGGTGCGACGCGAACTGCGGACGAAGGTCGACGTGAATGTCACTGACCACCCCGATACGCACACCCGCGGCATGCAGGCCTTCCAGCAGGTCGCCGACGTCATCGGCGAACGGGTTGAGCGCGACGTCGGACTCCACCTCGTACAAGACATCGGCGAGTTCAGGGTCGATACCGGCAGCCCTGAACCAGTCGAAGTAGGCCTCCCGGTGGACCGCAGCATCCGTGTCGACAGCGGAGGACTCAACCGTGCTCTCGTCTGCGGAGCGCAACCGCCCCAGCACCACCTCGACGGCAGTATCATCCGCCCGCCGACCAGCACGCTCCAACGCGGTCCGAACCAGCCACGGGTACGTCGGCGCCACCGCCAGAGTTCCTCGCCAGTCCAGCAGCACACCCCGGAAGTCGGAGCCGCGCGACACAGGGCCGCCTCAGCCGTCGGAGGCGTTGAACGCGTCGATGATCTCGGCCTTGATCCGGCCGCGCTCGGAGACCTCGTGGCCGTTGGCGCGGGCCCACTCCCGGATGGTGCCGTTGCTCGCCCCGACGGTCGACTGCTTGGTGGTCGACTGCTCGGTGGTCGACTGCTGGGTGGCCGTGCGGTTGCCGCGCCTGCGGGCGCCCGAGAGACGTCGGGCGTTCTGCACCCACTCGCTCAGAGCCTCGCGGAGCCGTTCGGCGTTGTCGGCGGTGAGGTCGATCTCGTAGCTGATGCCGTCCAGGGCGAAGGTCACGGTCTCGTCCGCCTCAGACCCGTCGAGGTCGTCGACCAGAACAACGTTTACCTGCTGAGCCATATGCGGACCGCTTTCGAATAGTCAGTGCTTTGTGATGACACGACGGACGGTATCCCTATCGCAGGGCGTACTTCTTGGGCGCCACCCGCTGCAGCACTGGGGAGCTGGACAGCAGCGCCCTCGCGGCTGCAGTCGTGTAGCCCTGCCGGGCCAGGACCTCCAGCAAGACCAGGCTTTCCACCGGCCCGCCCTGCTCCTGGCAGCAGGCAACCAGGGCCGCGTCGACCCGTGGCATCGTCACGTCCCACGACCAGCCGGCCGCTGTGCGATCGAGCCCGCTCCCCTGCCCGGCGACGTCCTCCAGCCATGCGGTCAGGACCGGGACCGGCGGCACGGTGGCGTCGTAGCGCTGCGACGGCGGGAGGTTCGCCAACGCCCCCACCAGCGCCTGGTGCAGCTGGGCCTCCGTGCGGGCCCGGACCGCCAAGAGCCGTTGGGCGATGCGGATCGTGGCGCCGTGGTGCTGACGGTCGCGGTCCCACGCCCGCCACACCCACCGGTGCCCGCCCCGACGCGACGACCGGCCGCCTGAGGCGGCTGTGGGTGTGTGCAGGTGCAGCCGCGCATCGCGGTCCACGAGGACGGCCAGCGCGTCCGGGCTGGCCCTCAGCACCTCGACGCTCGGGGCGGGCGCTGGCTGCGCGTTGCGGCCACCGCCGCCACCTCCGGGCATAGGCACGGCGATCTGGTGACGCAGCACCAGGTGCAACCCGTCGAGGTAGGACCGCAGCGGCGACTGCTCCTGTGGCGGAACCAGCACCACCGCACCACCCCGCTCACCGGAGACCAACCCACGGTCAGCAGAGGCCGCATGAACGCCTACGGCACGCGGAGTTCGCCCCGAGGGAAGGTCGAAGAGGTCCGAGATCCGCAGCAGCGCCCGCACCGGGAGACGCTCGACGGTCAGCCCGGCCTCCTGCAAGTGGGCGCTGACCTCGTTGCCGGTGCGGATGCCGCCGGCCTCCAGCAGTCGTGCGGCCTCCAGCAGGCTCTGCGGGGGTGGGACGGTGCGCGCGAACAGCCTCGCGGTGTGAACGAGCTGCCGGACCCGACGAGGGCTTACCCCAAACTCCGCGGCGGCCCGCTCGACCGGTGCCGGCGCCGGGCCGGGTTCGAGCAGGTACGTGAGGACCGCACCCTGCTGCTGGGCCTCGAGCGGGAACGCGTGGGCCAGGACCAACCCCACCGCTTCCTCCAGGCGACCCGGCGCCGGCGTCCCGGGAACGGTCCGGACCCACGGCCGGACGCTCAACATGCGCGTCGCTGCCCCACCCAAAGACCGTAGCCGGACGGCCCGAGCGGTTCTGGCGCTACTCGCCCGTCTCGCCGTCGATGGACTCGCGCAGCAGGTCGGCGTGCCCGTTGTGACGCGCGTACTCCTCGATCATGTGCACCAGGAGCCATCGCAGCGAGGCACGGCCCTTCCCACCCCAGGCGGAGTACGTCCTGGCCAGCGCCTCGCCGTGCCCGGAGGCCAACTCCCGAACCAGCACCTGCCGTGAGTAGGCGACGCGCTCCGCCCACAATGCCCGCAGATCGTCCGCGGTGTCGTGTGCGGCGCTGCTCCACTCCCAGTCGTGATCAGCCGCGAAGTCAGCACTCGCCCACGGTTCCGGCATCGCCTCGCCGGAGACCACCTCGGTGAACCAGTAGTCCTCGACCCAGGCCAGGTGCTTGAGCAGCCCCGCGAGCGTCATCGACGTCGGGTGCAGGTTCGTCTGCAGCTGCTCGTCGTCCAGCCCGCGGCAACGCCACTCGAGCGTGGCGCGCTGGAAGTCCAGGAAGGTGCTGAGGGTGCGCTCCTCCCCACCGCTGAGCACCGGCTCAGGACGCCCGGCCTCGTCGATGATCAGTTCGTCCGCAGAATGCTCCATCAGGCGATGGAAGCAGTACCTGCCCGACAAGCGACACCCGTGAAGGTAGGGCCCGAAGCGGCCTGCTGCCCGGTCCCGCGCGAGCGTCTAGCGGTACCGGGGCACGTGGTTCACGTGCTGCCACCCTGGCCCGGAGGTCGGTGCAGGGTGAGCCATTGCACGTCGTGCTCGTCTCCGGTGCCGGTGTGGTGGTGGGTGAAGCCGAGCTTGGCGGCCACCCGCAGAGAGGCGACGTTCCACGAGCGGGTGGTGAGCCATAGCCGGCTGCGCCTGGTGGCCCAGGCGGCTTGGACCAGCGCGGCGGCCGCCTCGGTGGTGTAGCCGCGGCCCTGGGCTGCGGGCGGGACCTCGTAGGCGATCTCGGGCTGGTCCAGGCTGGAGCGCCCGACGATCAGCGCGACGTAACCCACCGGCGGGGAACCATCCGTGGGTCGCATGACCAGCGCGCCGATTCCGGTGCTGGCCAGCGTGCGCGTCATGGTCTCGATGCGCACGCCTGCCGCCTCGATGCCGACGTGGCCGTCGCCGCGGGCGGTGAACAGCTCGGCGAGCCACGGGGCGTCGCCGGGCTGCTGGGGGCTCAGCGTCAGCCGCGCAGTGCTCAGCGGGTGCGGCATCGACGTGAAGATCACCGGCGCAGTCGACCACACGCCGCCGTCACCCTATGGCGACGGGCCAGTGTCAACGTGTTCGAGCACGCTCACGGCCGCCGCCGGGTGGTATGCGGTCGCCGGTGGCGAGGACCCGCCTCGTCCAGCCCCGCGGCAGCAGCCCCGGACGCGCGAGACGTGGCATTCGAACACCGGTTGCGGGACCACCGACCTGGGTAAACGTCGACCTGGATGCCCGCCGGGCGACCTGTGCCATAGACGAACGTTTGTGGGGCGCACGCGATGTGGGCCTGGGTGACGTCCCGCCTACGGCAGCGCGACGAAACGGCGGCCTACAGCGGACGCCCCCCGCTCGAGGGACGAGGCCTGTGATCGTCCGGCGCGTGCCGTGACGACCGGCAACTCCTCCTCAGTCGACCTGCCCAATGACCGGGACGGGAACAGCGGTGATGGCCTTCCCCAGCAGTTCCTCAGCGATGCCCCACGCCTGGTCGAGGTCTGCCGGCGATCCGAAGGTGTGCAGGTCGACGTCAACGTGGACGGGCACGGTGAGGCCCGGCCGGCCGGCCGCTGCGGCGTGGATGTGTGCGCTGAGGGCGTCACCGTAGGCGGCCCAGGCTCGCTCTCGCTGCCGTTCCAGGCGCTCTTCCGCCTCGGCGATGGCGTCGAGCTGCTCCTCTTGGTCCGGCGCTGTCATGTTGACGGCGCAGGCTCGCTCGACCAGGGTCTGGGCCGCTTCGTCGTACTGCCCCCAGACACCGAGATCGTTGAGGATCTCGTTGACGAAGACTCCGACCACGACCGGTTCCGTGCGGTGCGTGAGCAGGTCCTGCCCGTCGTGCCCGACCGTAGACAGGAGAAGGTCGCGGAGCCCGTCGGCCTCCCACGATCCCGGACGGCCGGCCAGGACGGCGTCCACTCCCCCGATGTTCGCGGCCGCGCCTGCCAAGGCCTGCGTGGCGAACTCCGCCCAGTCGATCGGCTCTACGGCGGTCCCCGCCGTCTGGTCGGGGAGGTTCCTGCGGCGTGGCGTCGCTCGGGTGAGGCGGGCGGCCTCGGTGAGCACGCGTACCGCGTCGGTGAGTACCTGCTCGTACATCCTGGCAGCCACTGACCCGGTGCCCGTCACGGTCGGCTGCTGCGGTTGTTCACCCATCGTTGATCGTCTCCCTCATTGCGCCGTGGCCTGCGGTCCGGCGGTCGGCAGCCCTGCAGCGATGGAGATGCTCGCCGGGTGGGTCCTGGTCATTGCAGTTCGCCTGTGCCGAGGTCCACCACGCTGAGACGGGCCGGGCGGTCGATCTCGTGTCCTATCGCTTCTGCGGTGGCGGTGGCGGTGGCGGTGTCGTCGTCGTAGGTCTGCTGGCGGGCGGTGCGGGCGGTGTCGGCGCAGTGTCGGGTGTGGCGTCCGGTGGCGGGCCACGGTTCGTGGCCGTCGTGGCATTGCCCGTGGGTGCGGGTCCGGGCGCGGTCGTGGAACGCGGGCAGGCTGTAGCGGTGCCAGTCCTCCAGGGAGTCGCTGTTGAGGGCGGTGCCGGCGCGGTAGCGCTGGTCGGTGAGGACGGCGATCTCGTGGACGAGGTGGGGGTGCTGGGGCCAGCAGGGGAGGATCCCGGCGTCGGCGTCCCAGACGTACTCGTGGTTCAGCCAGGTCACGACCTCCTCCAGCCACGCCCACACCTGCCGCCGCAGCTCGGGGTGCGCGCAGGTCGCGGGATCCCACGGCCGGGGCAGGCGGGTAGGGTCGCCGAGGGCGGCGACCTGCTGCTTGCTGCCGTTCGCGGCCAGGTGCAGCTCGCGGTAGGCGTGCCGCACGAGCGGGCCGGGCGGCGGGAACGACACCACCATCGACGACGCGCCCGTCACGGCTGGACGTGGCGCGGCTGGACGTGGCGCGGTCATCGGGGATCGCGCTGGCTGCCGGGATCACGGTGGCCGCGGGAGTCGCGGTGGTCGGCGTGTTCAGGGTGGTGGGGGGCCAGGCCGTGCTGTCGGGCTTCGGTGAGGGCGGCGGCCGCGCGGGCGGTGGCGCTGACGGCGGTCCGGCGGGCGGCGCCGGTGCGTTCCCGCTGCTCCTGCTGCTCCTGCAGGAGGCGGGCTCCAGCGCGGTGGTCGATGCAGCGGTGCAGGCGGGCGATGACGGGTTTGCCGTTCTCCGCCACGACGAGGGCGCGGCGTTCGGGCAGCTGGCGGATCTCCTCGGGGCGCAGGACGGCGATGTCTTCACCGGAGAAGCTCCGGCCGCCCGTCTTGCCGGCCTGCCAGGTGCCGCGGCTGATGCGGGTGGTGCCGAGGAGGTCGGAGATCTCCTGGTTGAACGCGACGTCCTTGGACCCGCCGAACAGGATGAGGACGTTGGTGAGCCCGAACAACGCCCGGGCTTCCTGCTCACCGAAGATGGCGGCGAGCTGCCGCCAGGTCTGGGCGGCGTAGATGAACGAGATCCCGAGGGCGCGTTCGTTGGCCATGCGGGTGCGCAGGGTGGGGATGGGCGCGGTGGAGGGCAGCTCGTCCAGGCACGCCAGCATCGGCGGGCACAACCGCCCCCACTCCGATTCGTTGGCCAAGGTGAGGGCGGTGTCCAGGACGTGCTCGGCCAGCGCCGTCATCAGGGGCGAGGCCGACGCGTAGGGGTCTTCCCGGCCCAGCAGGTAGATGGTGCCGCGGCGGCGGATGACCTCAGCGATGTCTGTGCCGGCCCGGCCGGGTCCGGGGGTGCAGCGGGCGCGGATGTCGGCCTGGAAGAACAGGCTCATCGCCTGCTGCACGGTCGTGGTGGTGTTCCCGGCGGTGCGGTCGTCACCGTGCAGGGCACCGTGGAGCAGACCGTGCCAGAAGGGCGCGGCGTGGGGGTGCTCACGGAGGATCTCCGCCGGTTCGCTGGCGTTGCGGGGGTTCGCCACCCAGCCCAGGACGTGTTCCAGGGACCGGCCCGTCAGCGCGGCGGCGTGGAAGAAGACCTGGATGACCTTCGCGGCCTCGGCGGCGTAGAAGCGGGCCGCCGCGTCGTCACCGTTGACGCTCGCGGCGCCCTTGACGGTTCCGGCGGTGAACGCCTTCGCGCGACGTTCGGCGACCATCGGGTCAACGCAGCCGTCGATCGGGTCCCACACCAGCTCCGGCAACCCCGGCGCCAGCCCGAACGGGTCCAGGACCACGCAGGGCCGATCACCGTGCCGGTCATTGTGCTGGTCATCGCGGGAGCGGGCGGTGACGCTCAGGAGCAGGTCGTCGAGCTTGGTCAAGGTGACCAGGGCCGCGCCGGGCGCGTGCAGCAGGGCCGGGGTGAGCAGGTCCAGGGTCTTGCCCGAGCCCTGCGGTCCGATGACGCCGGCCGTGCGGTCCCACGGCACCCACAGCTCCCCACCCCGGGGCTCGTGGGCGTGCCCGACCCGCCAGCCCACCTGACGGCAGTCAGAGGCCTTCACCGCTGAATCTCCTGAGCTGGTGCGCCCGGCTGGGCGAGGGGCCTACCGGCATGCCGGGCCGGTCGGCCGTGGTGGAGGTGGCGGCGGCGGGGGTAGAGGTCGGGTCGGATGGTGGCGCGGTTGCGTCGCAGCCGACTACGTCCCAGGAGTTGTTCGACCTCGACCCGGGTCGCCATGCCTCGCAGCCGCGCTGGCCCCCACCGATCGAGGGCCCGCTTGGCGACCCAGGCCATCAGCAGCAACGCCAGGACCGCGGTCGCGGCGAGACACGCCCACAGCAGATGCGGCTGCGCGGCGCCCGTCTCCAGGGTGGTCCCGGGGGCGGGAGGCAGGCCCGCGGTGGCGTCGCCGCGCACCAGGGCCGGCAGGCTGGCGAACAGCTCGGTCCTGGGCGGCCACCGCCACGGCTGGCCCGCAAGGACGTTGGCGATCGCGCGGGCGAGGTGGGCGGCCAGCACCAGGGCCAGGGCCACGGCGACACAGGCCGCGAGCGGCACCTCCCACGTCAGCGGGTACGGATCCTGCCGGCGAGAACGCTGCATACCCCTACAAGGGGAGGTCGCACCGTCCGGTGGTCACATCCTCCACCGCGAGAACGGCGAAATCCTCCAGGTGGAGGGCCGGCGTCACGGGCTGCTCAGGGTGGTGCCGTCGCTGAGGTCACCGACGCGCCAGATCTCGAAGCGGTGGTGCTTGGGGCCGTTGGCGTAGCTGAACGAGCCGACCCCGTGCCTTCGGCTGCGGGCCTCGATCGTGGTCTGGGTGGTGGGGTCGGCGACGAACAGGACGTGTCCGATGCGGTCGGGGCCGAGGTAGGAGTCCCAGAAGACCAGGTCCCCGGCCCGTTCCTGCCCCGCCTGGATGCGGTGGCCGTTGCCGGCGGCGAGCCAGTCCCGCTGCGCGGCGGCGGTGCGGGGGGCGCTGATACCGACCTGGGCGAGGGCGGTCTGGGTGAAGGAGGAGCAGTCCCACGCGTCGGGGCCGTTGGCGCCGAACACGTACGGCTCCCCGGCCTGGGCGTGGCCCCAGGCCAGCATGGTGGCGACCCGCCCACTGCTGATGGGCGCCAAGGACGGGTTGCCGGTGTTGTCGGGGTGGGTGGTGCCGGGGCCGCAGTCGGTGAGGTCGCCCAGGACGGTGCCGCCGCCGTAGGCGTGGGCGTAGTGCAGGACGTCGTTGACGTACCAGTCGGCCCGGTTGTAGGCGAACAACGCCTCACGGACGCCGTCAGGGCCCTCGGCAAGACCGGATGTGGTCAGGTAGTGCGCGGCGGAGAAGACGCTGTCCGCGTCGTTGGTGATGTCGGCGCTGGCGTCGCCGTCGCCGTCCACGCCCATCGACGCCCAGGTCGAGGGCAGGAACTGCATCAGCCCCCGCGCCCCCGCCGAGGAGGTGGCGCTCAGCCGGCCGTGGTTGGTCTCGGCCATCCCGATCCCGGCCAGCACCGTCCACGGGATCTGGTACCGCGCGGCCGCAGCCCGGTACAACGCGTCGATGTCGGCGGGGACCGGGGTCGCCGCGTTGACCAGGGACGCCTTGCGCGGCTGCCCCGGCAGGGGCAGGTCGAACCCGACACCGCCCTCGACCCCACCGGCCGTGGCCACATCAGCATCGATCGCACCCCCCTTGACCGCACCCGCAGCGACCGCACCCGCATAGACCGCACCAGCTGCGACGCGTGCGGGTACCCCGTCGGTGAGCTCGGGCGTGGGCTGCGGTGTGGGTTGCGGTGTGGGTGAGGTGGCGGTGCCGTCCAGGGGTGCGCCGCGCTGGCGCATGAAAGCGACGGGGTCGATGGCGGTGCCGTTGCGGTGGACCTCGAAGTGCAGGTGGTTGCCGGTGCTGACCCCGGTCGACCCTTCGACGCCGAGGTGCTGCCCGGCGTAGACCGAGGCACCGGTGCTGATGTCGGGGTCGATGGTGGCGAGGTGGGCGTAGCGGGTGCTGATGCCGTCGCCGTGGTCGACGTCCACGACGTTGCCGTACCCCCCGGCCGTCCCCGCGCGGGTGATGAGACCCGCGGCGACGGCGACGACAGGTCCCGGGAAGGGTTGGGAGACGAGGTCCTGCCCGGTGTGGCTGCGCCATTCCCGGTGCACGGGATGGAACTGCCGGCCGAACCCGCGGCGGGACACGGTGTAGGCCTGCTCGAACGGCGCCCGCCACTCACCCTGCCCCGTGCTGGTGCCGAGACCAGCACCGGCGTCCATGCCGGTGTCTTCATCGACGCAGGTGATGGTCGCACCGACGGCGGGGGCGGCGACGGTGGACAGCAGCAGCGCCGCCAGCAGCGGGCCCGCGAGCAGGGTCGCGGCGATGCCGGCCAGGGCGGCGGTGAGGAGCTTGGTCATGCGGCGCTCTGGATGGCGTCGTTGGTGTAGGTGAGGTGCTTCTCCGCGGGGTGCAGGACGGTCTGGACTTTGTACAGCTGCTCCCCCACGCCCCAGACGGCGCGCCCTTTGCCGTGGCGGGCCCAACCGGTGACCAGGTCCCGGGCCACAGGCCCGAGCGCCAGCAGTCGTTCGAGCTCGTCGCCGACGGCGGCGTCCTGACCGTGGAGGATCTTGATGTCGGCCAGGTGCAGCATCTCCTTCGCGATGACCGCGGCCTGCGACCCGGCGGCGCCAGCGGAGAGCAGGTCCCCGGGCTTGTGCGCGACCGCGATCTGCAGGTCCCCGCGCCGGGACAGGCGCAGGTCCGCGTCGAAGGACTTGACCGCGTCGGGTCCCAGGCGCAGCTGCCGCCAGGACTCGTCCCGGATCACCAGGCGCAGGTCACCCGGGGCGGCGGTCTCCCGCATCGCCCGACCCCAGCTGTTCAGGCACAGCAGCGCGATCCCGACGGCCTCGTCACCCAACGGCTCCAGGCGGGACAGGCTGAGGGACTGCATCGGGGCCCGCCAGTCCACGTCGATGCTGGTGTGGTCGTCGAACAACCCCGCCAACGCCCCGGACACGAGCTGGCCCAGGGCGTCGCGCAGGAGGCGGGTCTCGTCCAGGAACTGCCGTTCCGAGGCGTAGCGGCATTGGCGGATGAGGGGTTCGGTGGGGGTGTCGAGCAGGTGCCACAGCTGCGGCACGGTGACCTCGAGGAGCTGGGTGGCGCCGGCGGTGTAGCCGGTGAGCTCCTGCAGGGCGGCGGTGACCACGACCTCGTCGGAAGGTCCGAAGGAGACGAACCGTTCGCCGATGCGTTGGCTGCCGACCAGACCGCGGACCAGGGTGAGCCAGCGCCCGAACACCAGCGACGCCCGACGGCGCGCCTCCGCCGGATCCAGGTCGGTCCAGCCGTGGCCGAGGGGGCCGAAGGCGAGAGGGTTGACGCGGGCGGTCAAGCCGGGGCCGATGACGAAGGGGGTGACGCCGACGGCGTGGGCGAGGCGTTCGTACTCGTCCTTGACGTCGCCGAGGATGAGGGCCCGGTAGCCGAAGTCCATGAGGCGAAGGACGAGGGCCTTCACGGTGGCGCTCTTACCGACGCCGGGGTTGCCGAAGCAGAAGATGTTGGGGTTGGTGACCTGGATGTCGTCACGGAGCACCCACCCGAACGGGTCGACGTAGAAGCTGCCACCGGACAGCTGGTCGATGCCCATCCACGCCCCCGTCGGGGGCAGGCCGGGGGTGGCGATGAACGGCCACAGCACCGGCGCCTGGTCGCTGGTCATCCGCCACGTCGACACCGGCGCCCCCGCCGGCGCCCACCCCCGCCCCGACCGACGCGCCCCCCGCCGGGGCGCGTAGCGGAACAGGCGGCCCTCCCGGATCTCCTCCGGTGGCGGGGTGAGCGTGGGCGGGTCGTGGCCGAAGTCCGCCAGCAGCCGACCCACTCCCCGTCCCGACCCGGCCGCGGCTCCCACCCGCCGGGCTGCCCGGGTCACGCGCCGGTCCCGGTCATGCGTCGCCGCGGCGGGTGAGGCTGACGCCGAGGGGGACGGCGGTGGCGGCGAAGCCGAGGTCCTGGGCGAGGTCGAGGCGCAAGGGCGCGTACCCGGCGCGGCGGATGGCCGCGTCGAGGCGGCGCCCGAACTCCTCCACCCGGTAGCTGCTCGGCACAGTGACGGTGGCGACGGCGTAGGGGCGGGTCATGCAGTGCCCGCGGGCGAGCTTGGAGTCCAGGCCCCGGGCCCGGGCGGCGTCCGTGCGCTGTCGGGCGCGGATCTTCATACCCGCCCGGTTCTTAAGCTCCTCCCCCAGGTCCGCGGACCACTCCCGGGTCGCAGACTGCCGGTCCGCGGTGGCCTGGCGGAGGATGGGGTAGACGACGGTGAAGCTGCGCCGCTCCCCCGGCTCCGACGGCGTCAGGACCGGCGCCAGTGCGCCCAGGACGGCGCCGTTGTCGGGCAGCTTGATGGTCGCGCTCACCGAGCTCCACGCGTCGTGCACGTAGTGCCGCACCGCCGCATCAGCACCGGAGGGTCCGGCCATCGCCCACGGCACATCCGCCACCACAACCCCAGCTGGTGAGTGGTCTACAGCCTGGTCGAGCACGCCGTCCACGGCGGTGTCTGGGGCGGGGTGTGCGGTGGGGCTGGGGGTGGGGTTGTCGCGTTCGGCGTGGGCGGCGACGATGCCGGCACGGTCGCCGGGGGCGAACCCGGTACGGCACGCCAACGCCAGGTCGGGTGAGGTCAGCCAGGCCACTTCGGTCATCGCCATGGCACCGCGCAGCTGGGCCTCGACCTCGCCCATCAGGCCGTAGAGGACGCGGGCGCGGCCGTCGAGACCACCACCGGACTGCTTCGCGGCGCGGGCCATCCGCGTCTCGGGGACGACGAATGTGACCCAGGCCTCGGTGCGGACAGAGGCCGTGGTGAGGGCGTGGCGCAGGTCATCGTTCACCGCCCGGGCCAGGGGCGGGCCGTCGGCGCGGCGGTGCCGCTGCATCCACAGGTCGCGTTCGGCGCCGTCGTCGGGGACCGTGCGCACGGTGATGAGGAGCTCGTCGATCAGCTCGGTGTGGGCGGCGAGATCGAGCAGGCTCATCAGGCCGGCGGCCTGGTGGGCGCGTTCCTCCGCGTCGGCGAACCCCAGGCCGGGGTGGACGATCGCGGCGGTCACGGCCCAGGTGCGGGCGGCGTGGTCCTGGATGACCGCGACCCGGCTCAGGGACGCGCCGCGGGGTGGGCCGTCGTGGACGTCGATGCCCTGCAGCACCCCGGGCAGGTCCACCTGGTCCAGGTCGTCGGCGGCGCCGTGGGCAGCGCGGGCGGCGAACCGGGTCCACCCGGTGACCCGGCCGAGCGTGTGCAGCAGGGACGCGGCGAGCCAGCCGGTCGCGGGTCTGCCCCGCACGGGGACGACAGTCACCAGCAGCACCAACAGCCACCCGAGCGCGCAGAGCAGCGCGGTCGACCACGCCTCCGCGCGCACGGCCAGGAACACGGGCAGGCTCGAGAGGACGAGGACGGCGAGCTGCCAGCCGTTCAGGCCGAAGAACCAGCCGATCCGGTCCCGGCTGTAGTCGTCGAACAGCATGGCCATCTCGGGCCCCTTCCTGCACAGGTCGAGTCGGAGTGGAGTCGGGTACGAGCGGTGGGTGCCGGGGCTACACGGGGACGATGGGGACCGACGCGGCAGCGCCTGTCGCGCCCCCCGCCCCGGCCCCAGTCGCACCGGCACCGGCCGCGGCACCCGGGGTGGGTGCTCCGGGCGAGGGTGGGGTGGGTGCTCCGGTCAAGGGTGGGGTGGGTGGCGGCGCGGTACCGGGGCTCGGGTTGCCGGTGGGGGTGGCAGGCCCGACCTCAGGTCTGCCGCCGTCGGGACCGGAGCCGGGTGCGTTGTCCGCTTCGTCGGTCGGGTTGTCGGCACCGGGCGGGCTGCTGCCTGTGCGGCGGTCTGGGCTGCTGGTGCGGTGGGGGTCGTGGTGGTCGGGGTAGTAGCTGGAGCTGCCGACGCCCATCTGGCTGGCCATGTCCACGCCGACTGCTGCGCTGGTGGCGCTGAGCCGCTGCATGAACCCGATGCCGGACGCGGCGGCGGCACCGGCTCCGCCGCCGAGCGCGGACAGCCACCCTTGTTCGGCCTGGCTGAAGCGGGCGCTGGTGGCGTCCTCCCCGGCCGACTCCCCCGCCGATCGACCACCACCCCCGCCTGCCCCTGCCGTACTGCCACCTGTGCTGCCGGCGGCCTGTACCGCGCTGCCCGAGCCACCGGACGCGCCCCCACCGAGGAGGCCTTGCAGCCCGCCGGAGGTGGCCAGACCCCGCCGGAGGGCGGCACCGGAGGAGGTGCCGGGGTCCACGAAGGCGAGGAGCTTGAACAGGGCCAGCGGTGAGAAGCAGGCGATCAGGATGAGGAGGACCCCGGGCAGGGCGGAGCCGATGGCGGCGAGGGTGCCGTCGGCGAGGCCGTTGGCGACCCCGGTGGTGGTCTGCACCCCGACGCCGAGGACCAGGACCATGAGGACGGGGCTCAACGCGGCGGCGTGGGTCCAGCGCAGGCTCTTCCAGAACCAGTCCTTCCCCGCATCCGACAGCAGCCCGGCCGCTGCCAGCGGGGTGGTCGCGGCCAGGATCATCAACGCCCCGGCGCGGGTGAGGATGACCAGGAGGTGCCCGAGGGCGGCCAGCCACAGCACCAGGCCCATCAGCCCGAGGACGGTCGCGACGGTACCGTCGGCGACGTCCTGCACCGCGATGGGATCCCACGGCTGCCACGCCGACCACGACTTCACGTTCAGCAGCGACTGCATCAGCGCCCGGGTCAGGCCACCGCAGGCGGCGACCAACGCGACGAGGTAGGTCAGCCAGGCGCCCCAGACGATGGCGAACTGCGCGAACCCGACGCCCACGCGGGCGAGGCTGCCGCCGTCGCGACGGGCGGCGCTGACGCCCAGCTGCAGCAGGCCCATCATGAGTACCAGGGCCCCTGCCAGCCAGAACGTGGTCCGGTACAGCTCCGCCGCCGGACCGTCGGCCCGGAGGTCCGGGGTGACGAAGGCGTCCATCAGGTAGAACACCATCCGCAGCACCCACAGGCCTGCGTTCCACAGCGCGAGCATCGCAACCGTCCACGCGTCGGTCACGATCTTCCCGGCCGTCCCGGCGAGCACCCCGAACGGGTCGAACACGTCCTCCAGCACCGCTCAGCCCTCCCCCGTCTCGCCGGCGTCGAGCAGGGGGTCATCGAGCGAGGTGTCGTCGACAGCCGTGTCGTCCCCGGCGGTGTCGTCCCGGGCGATGTCGTCGAGGGTGTTCTCGGAGTCGACCCAGGTGCGCCAGCCGGCGTCGATGCTCTGCTGGGTGCCGGGCCAGGTGGAGGGTGCGCGGACGGGTGGGGTGCCGGGCGCGATGTGCCAGCGGCCATCGTGCCACTGCATCCGTTCGCAGTGCCCGAAGCCGATGCGGGCCTCGGTGGTGATGACGGCCCGCACCTGCAGCAGCACGCACGCCAGCACCCAGTCCGGGCCGTCGCTGCCCTTTATCAGCCCTGCGGCCGGGGTGGTGGTGACTGTCGTGGTGACGTCCTTCTCCGGGCCCATCTGCGCGGTGCCGAGGAACGACTGCACATGCCGCGCGATCTCCCAGCCGGCCACCCCGTCGGTGGCCTGCGCGTCGTCCTCCGCGCTGCCAGGACCAGTGCTGTGGTCCAGGTCGAGCTCGATGACGCCGGCCTCACCGGCTGCACCGTCAGACACGCCGTCCTCCGGGACAGGGCCCGGCTGGTCGGGGAGGGTCCAGTGCTGGTGGACGGCTGCGGTCAGCGGCATCGACATGGCCTGGAAGACGGTGGTTTCGATGGCGGCGAGCTGGGCGACGGCGCCCTCCGGGGTCCGGGGGAACCCGGTCGGGACCCCACCGGGTCCGTTTCTGGATGCCGGCGGGATGGTGATGCCGGGTGCCGTCTGCGTCGACGGTGGCGAGGGCAGGGCGGCCTGCGAGCTGACCGACAGCATCGGTTCCGCCGCGATGGCGTCCCGCCGCTGCTGCACCTGCTCCTCGCTCGAACCCACAGCGAGCCCAGCAACCGGCGCGGCCGCGGCCGCCTGCTCCGGGGGCGGAGCGAGGATCAGGTACAGCGCGTAGCCGAGGCCCCCGAGCAATGCGGTAGCAGTGACCAGGACCGCGACCCCCACCGCGAGCAGCCTTCGGCCACCCCACTCCTCGGCCCCCGTCGAGCTGGCACGCGGGCCCGCCCTCAGTCTGCTCACGCGAGCCCCCCGTCCTTCCGGGGTGCAGCGAGCACCGGCCGGGTAGCCGAGTGGACCGAGCGGTCCGGTGCCGGCACCAGACCTGGCGGGGCGATCTCGGCAGCGGGGGCCACAGCATCCTCATCGACGCCATCGACGCCATCGACGCCATCGACGCCGTCGACACCCATGACGCTGGCGGTGGCCGCGCCGGCGGTGATGCAACCGGTGCCCATGAACCCGTTGACCATGCCGGGCAGGACGAGGTAGCCGATGCCGGCGACGAAGATGATGACGATGCTGACGACGCCGGCCTTGCTGGCGTGGGGCATGCCGAAGATGCGCCCGGCCAGGATGGCGCCGATGCCGATGAGCAGGCCCATCGTGAACAGCACCAGGACACCCCAGAGGATGTACCCGGTGATCTCATCGACGTACTGCTGGGCGTTGCCGGGCGCCACCGGGCACACCGCCCCCGCCGACAGCACCCACTTGTCCTTGTCGAGCGTGGTGACGCTGAGGCCAGCGGGGTTCGCTTCGCTGGTGGGGGCGGTGAGGAGTGCGGTGCTGAGACGGTCCAGGGGTGTCATCGGATGGCTCCTCGGGAGTCGATGATGAGGTGGTCCAGCAGGCCGGTGGCGGTGCGCAGCAACTTGGCGGGCAGCGGCGCAGGGTCGAGACCGCTGACGGCGAGGCGCCGGTCGTGGGGGGCGATCGTGAGTTGGCCCTGACCCTCGAGCGCACGGGATCGGGTTCCGAGACTGTGGGCGACGGCTCGTGGCCAGCGTCGCCGGGGTGGCCCGAGCACGACCACCACCGCTCGTGGCACGTCTGAGCCCGCGCTGGAACCGGTGGACCATTCCGTCGGGTTGCTGAGCAGGTCGAGGTGGACCTCGAGGCGGCGCAGGCCCGGGACGGTCGCGGTCGTGACCAGCACGACGTGGGACGCCGTGCGGAGGGTGGTGCGGAGCCAACAGGGATGGTGCAGGACCTGTTCGAGGTGCCAGCCCACGTCCAGCACGGTGAGTCGTCGGTGGCCGGGTCCGGAGACCGGGATGGGGCCGGGTGGCGGGACCGTGTCGGGTCCGGCCACGTAGCCGTCACCGCGCTGCAGGACGACGTCACCGCGGGTGCCGCGCCACCATCCGGACTCGTCCCGGCCGAGCTCGGACGTGCTCGCCGCGGCGAGGCCGGAGGCGGCGAGGGAGCCGCAGTCAACCACTCGCGCGGCGTCCCACCCCCCGCAGCGGCCGACGCGCGGAGGGTCGTCCACTTCCCGCTCTGGGCCTGCGCCCGTACGCAGGGCGGTCGTCGCGAGGGCGACAGCGACCGTCGAGGCACCACACGACCCTCCGCAGCCCACGACCGGAAGGACCTGCTCGCCCGCGGCGGGCGTCCACACGGTCTCCTCGGTCGTGGGCGGCTCGTCTGTCCGGACGAGGACCGGCGGGGCTTGCCTGGTCATGGGCTGCGGGGTCGAGGCCCGGGTGGTCGCGGCCTGGACAGTCGAGGGTGTGGGGGCGTGGGGAGCGAAGGTGCCGTCCTCCAGTGCCGCCCACGCCCGTCTGAGCTCCTCCAGCGGCACGGTCCTCGGGCGCGTCGGCGACTCCGGGGGCGCGGATGCCTGGGGGCGGGTGTCGACGATTGCGTCGGTCATCACCGCGGCGCCGGTGCTGGCGGTGGGGGTGGGGGTGGGGGTGGGGGTGGGGTTCATGCGGTGTCCGCGGTGAGGATCTGGCGGCGCTGCGCCAGGCCGGCGCGGAGCTGGTCCGGGCTGAGCCGGGTGAGGGCGGCCTTGGCGGCCTGCACCTCCCGGAGCAGGGCCACGCATCTGTCCAGCTGCTGCAGCGCCTCCGGCTCCCGGGCGGCGAGGTCGAACAGGCGAGCCACCTCGGCCGTGGCCCGCCGCTCTTCCAGGCTCGTCACCGGGACAAGCTCCATCACCCACAGCACCCCTTGGCCGGGTGGTCGGCCGGTGTTCACGCGCAGGCCTCGTACCCGCCGTGGCGGACGGCCGCAGCCAGGGCCTGGACGCTGCGGCGGGCCCGTCGCCGGATCGTGACCGCGGAGACCCCCCACCGGTCGGCGACCTCCTCCGACAGCCCGATGCCCGTCAACCCGCCGTACTTGACCCGAACGCGGCTGACGTCGGTGCGTTCCGCGGCCTCCACCAGGCTCAGGAGCAGGGCACGCTCATCAGTGGTGATGACGTCGCGCAGGCAGCCCCACTCCAGGACCTCCCGCAGTTCCTCCCACGAGGTCGTCTCCTGTGTCTCGTCGCTGGGGTCGACGAACGTGGACAGCACCATGGCCGCGGGCTCCACCAGCAGGGTGAGGCCCCAGGCGTGGTCGCTGGCGGGCCTACGCGGTCTGCGACCGCCCTGCAGCAGTACCGCTGCACGGGTGTTGACCCGGATGTTGGCCGCGACCTTCCGCAACCGTTGCCAGGGAAAGCTCCGCGCCTCCAGCCACAGCTGGGACGCGACGAGCTGGTCGGTGCGATACATCAGGCCCTGGAGACGCCGCTCCACGGAGATGGCCGCCGGCAGCAGCGTCCAGCACAGGGTCATGGCCGCGGCGAGATCGTCACCGCCGTCGCGTGCGGCCCGCGTCGCCAGCGCGAGCAGGACCTCATCGGCGCAGGACGTTCCTGCCGACAGACTCCAGCCCTGGACGTCGACCGGGTCGGTGACCACGGCCAGGCAGGGGTCCGAAGCCGACCACAGGGGCCAGCTCTCCCGCGCCCGACGAATCAGCTCGTTGGACCCTGGGCTGCACAGACCAAGGTGCTCGGCGATGCTCATGAGGCTCCTCCCGCCACGTGTCTCATGGATCCACCGTGACGAGCGGACGCCCCTCATCTCGTCCCCCCGCTCGGCTGTGGACAGGGGGAACGTGGTGGGGACGAAGGGGGGTACGACAGCGTCTCTGCAGGTCAGGGCACGTTCCCCCGAAACCCGCACGAGGCTGCTCACCCGACCCACAGGCATCGGCAACGGCGCAGGGCTCAACCCCACGCTGGCTCGGCGGCATCCCGACGACCCGCGAGCCGGCGCCCGCCGGCTTCACCCGACCCGCGGCCATCCTCGCGACGCAGTCGGCTCGGGTTGTCTCGGCCCCAGCCAGGCGTCACGGCGGTTCTGTCCTGACCGACGCCCAGGCTGCCGGGGTGACGCAGACACAGGCGGACGGTTCAGGCCTGGCGTCGTTGGACGCGTTCGTCCAGGCGGGCTTGGCCGAGGAGCACCCGGTGGCGAAGCGCCGCGCTTGCCTCGAGCTGGCGCCAAGCAGCAGGTGCTGACGACCTACCAGAGAGCGAGGTTCGGGAGGACGCACCGGGTTGGCGTCGCCGTCGCGCTCCCGGCTGTTTCCCGCATCTGGGCAGACCACGGGGACTTCGGCCCCACGTGCGCGGTTGAGCCCTGGATAAGGGGCGCACGCTGGCAGCGGTGGTGCACGACGGCGTCAAGACCGGGACCGGGCCGCCGCTGAGCACAGACCGGTGGGGAGCGGCGTGCGCGGGTCACCACCGCCGCGCTTGCGTTCGACCGTCGAGGTGGGGGGCAGGCGACGCCGGGACCACCCTCTGGCGGTGGCATCCCGACTGCGGCTGCACGCCGTCAGCTGGCCGCCTGTCGAGGGTCGGAGAGCCAGCCGTGACGGTCGAGGATGGCCTGCGTGCGGGCTGACAGCTCGTCTGGCGGTCCGGCATCGTCGGCGCGGTTGCAGATCTCTCCCCGGATGATGTCGGTGGCGGTGCTGCGGTGCCCGGAGGCCATGGCGACTGCGGCCAGGTCCAGGCGGGGGATCTCCTCATCAGGCGCAGCCAGGGCGGCGAGCTCGGCGGTGGCGCGTGCCGCGCTCAAGTCGCCTGTGTGCAGCAGGTGGGTGGTGACGATGTGGGCGACGTCGACGACCGCGCAGAGCATGTGCTGATCGAGGCGGTCGCCCTCGACCAGCCACGTCCATCCGCCGGGTCGGAGCTTGCAGAAGGGTGGTCCGGTCACCAGGGTGAGGGCGCGCTTCATGTCCTGGATGCCGTCGGGTCCGCGGGTCTCTCCGCGCAGTCGCAGTCGTCGGAACAGGTCGGCGTCGACGAGGAGGTCCTGGACCTCGTAGACCCCGACGCCGCGGTGCTCGGCGGCGGGGGAATGCCGGGCGTCGGGGATGTGGGGGCGTCCTGTGCGAGGGTTGGTGCCGAGCCAGTCCCGGACGGTGGCGACGTAGCCGCGGGCCTTGGTCGCGGTGATGTCGAACGCGGCCGCGACCTCTTCGGGCGTGGCGCCGTGGGGGCGGGTGGCGAGGTAGGTGAGGAGCTCGGTGTAGTACGGCTTCCGCTTGGTCACCGGCACTCCCCGGGTCCGCGCCCCGACGGGACCCAGCAGCGTCAACCGCGGCAGGCGGCTGGACTCGGCGAACCAGACCTCGAGGTCGTCGTCCAGGCCCGGGTCGTTCTCGGCCACCGCCCGCCTCACCTCCTCCGGCACCGACGGGGCGAGCATGTCGAGGTCCGCTCGGGTCGTGGCCGCGATGTCGAGGTACTCCTCGTCGGGGGCGCCCAGCACCGACGCGACACCCGTGGCTCGCCGCGACTCGCGCCCCCTGGCACCGAAGTCCGGCGCGTCGTGCCCCTCACCGCCGGGACCCCGTTCGTCCCCCCCCGTCGTCGTACGCCGGCCCGTCGCTTTCCCCCTCGTTTTCCTCCTCGTCGTTCCCCCGGCCTTCGTTCCCCCGGCCTTCGTTCCCCCGGCCTTCGTTCCCCCGGCCTTCGTCCCCCCGGCCTTCGTCCCCCCGGCCGTCGTCCCCCCGGCCTTCGTGCTCGAGGTCGTCGGGCCAACCGGCGTCGTCCCCCCAGCCGACGGCTGCCTCGCGTTCCTCCCCAGCGACCGATGGGTCGTGTCGCGGCAGCGTGTGGGCGGCGGTAAGGGCGCCGGCCGCGTCGGCGTATGCCTGCCAACCGTGGCTCTCGGCGTGGGGGGTGGGCATGGGGGCGTCGGGCGGGCCGAGGGCGTACAGCGCGGCGCAGCCCTGCGCCTCCGCCGCTGACAGGCCGGCGGCGCTGACGCCGGCGACCACTCCCCCCGTACGCCAGGTCACCGTGAGATCCGCGGTACCGCTGATGTGAAGGGTGGGGTCGCTGGCCGCTGCGCTCGCACCGGGTGCAGCCGCAGCGCTCTGCACCCTGTCTGCAGCAGCAGCGGGGTCGGTGGTGGCGAGGACGAGGACGGTGGTCCCGGTGCGGGAGGGGTGGGTGCGGATGAGGTCCGCGAGAGTGTCCAGGGCGGTGGGTGCGTGGGAGGCGTCGAGGAGGAGCAGGTGGGGTGGCCAGGTCTCCTCTCCTGTCTGCCTGATGCGGGCGTCGGGCACGTCCATGTCCAGCTCGTCGCTGCGGTCGACAACGGCCACCGCGTCGGCCGTGAGGTCCGCGACCGGGTCCACCGACCCACCCGGCCCGGGCCCCACGCGCCCTGTGTCACCGCGGTCTGTGGCGGGGGTGACGCGGATCCGCTCGGGGTTCAACGGGCCGAGCTCACCAGCGATCCCAACGCAGTGCGCCCGGACCGCCTCCGACCAGGGGTTGCAACCGACCTCGGCCGCGATATAGCGCAGCAGGTCCTCGCCGCGTTGCCGGTCGCCCGTGACGGTGGCGATGCCGAGGTGCTCAAGGTTCAGCATCGTGGTGGCCCCGGCGGAGCTGACGCCGACCGTGACGAGAAGCGGGAACGGCGCGGGCTGGTCGGGCACACGTGGGCCCACCTGGTCCAGGTCGACGTCGCCCGGCAAATGCCAGCTCAAGGAGTCGACTCCCGCGGTCCACGGGTCAGCGGCCGGGCTCGGCATCGCGAGGTGGACGGTGACCCCGTCGCGGTCGAGCCTGACCACGGTGACCGCGGGCAGGGCCTCGTCGCTGTGCAGGCGGGCGGCGGCCAGGCGACGCAGGATCTGGTCGAGGCGTTCGATCGTGGTCACGGTGTGGGTGTGGGCGCGCACGCTCTTCTCCACCACGACATGCTGGGTGTCGGGCACGGCAAGGGTTCGCCCCGGTCGCCGTAGCCGGGACTGACGGCGACGGTGCTGGCGCAGAAGCAGGAGCAGCGCCCCGGCGAGCATGGTCCCCGCACCCGACAACCCGGGCAAGGCCCAGGCCGGGGCCACCTCGTCGGCGTCGCTGTCCCCCGCCTCCCCCATGTCGTCCACCCGGTCACTGCTGGCGGCGTCCTCCTGCTGCGGTCCCTGCGGCGCGGACGACCCAACAGAGGTGTCGGCCGAGCCCCACCGCCCGCCGCGCCCCTCGCCCCCTTCGGCCTCTCCGGCGACGCCTGCGCTGCCGGGCGCGTCGGGCACCTCGTCCAGCAGGTGGGGCGGGGCGAGCAGGGCGTCGCTCTGGGGTAGCGCGTGCCCGGGGTCATCCGGTGTCTGAGCGGCTGTCTCCTCCGGCACCGACGACGGGTCGTCGCCCTGGGCCGGGGCCTCCTCGACGGTGAGTGCCTCCGCGGGCAGGGGGATGGTCCAGCCGGGCTGCAGGACGTCGGGGTCGCGCAGGACCTCCCCGTCGGGTTGGGTGAGGGTGGCGGCTGCGTCGGCGAGCTCGCCGTAGCGGGCGCCGTCCCCGAGCTCGGTCTCCGCGATCGCCCACAACGTGTCCCCCGGAACCACCAGATGCCCCGTCGGGGCCAACGCCTGTACTGGCGTGGCCGGCGGTCCGCTGCCCGCTGTGTGCGGGGTGTGGGGGGGCAGGACGAGGCGCCAGCCGGGGCGGATGAGGTCGGGGTCGGTGAGCGTCTGGCCGTCGGGTTGGGTGCGTCCCACGTTGAGGCCGTAGATCTCCGTCCAGCGGGTGCCGTCACCGAGCTGCTGCTCGGCGATGTCCCACAGGCACGCATACCGGCCAACAGCAGGAGCCGGGACCACGAACTCCGGCACCACGGCCAGCGCACCCGCGTCCCTCTCGGCCAACGCAGCAGGGCCGTCGCCCGGTGAGGATGCGGTCGTCGCCGCCACGGTGGGCGCCTTCGCACCGGCACTCGCTGAGAAGCCACCCCCGGCGAAGGCCGCAGCCGTCCTGATCGCTGCGCCGGGTTCGTCGGCGACGTCCCGGGTCGTGGAGGTCGCGGCGGGCGCGGACGCGACCGTGGGGGCAGCTGTCGTAGCGGCAAAGGGAGTGGCGGCCAGGGGTGCGGCGGCGAGTGGTCCGGCGGCGCTGATGAGGAGGGCGGTGACGACGAGGGAGCGGGCCAGGTCGTGGCTCGGTCCACCGAAGGGCAGGCGTAGCTGGGGGCGGCCTCGCCGGGTGGTGGCGTTGATGAGCTCGACCAGGATCCCGGCCGTGAAGTGGAGCCACGCCAACCAGGCGATGACGGCGAGGACGTCGACCACGGCACTGCTCGGGATGGGTTGGCTCAGCAGCAGGGGCAGCCGCTCGACGGCGCCGGGACTGGTGGGCAGGGGCCAGCCCACGGACACGCTTAGACCGGCCGGGACGCCGATCGTCGCGATGAGCAGGACGACGCTGGCCAGGACCTGCTTGACCCGGCCGGTGACAGAGACGGTGCCGGTGATGGTGGGGGTCATTGGTCGGTCACCTCCTCGGTGTCGCCGATGGCGGGGCGTGCCTGCGCGGAAGCCGAGATGACCCGTTCGCCGACGCCGACTGCGGCGAGGATGACGGGGCGGTAGGTGAGGGTGACCGTCACCTCGACCCGCCCCTGCACGTGCGTGACGGCGGTGCAGCGGGCATCGGTGCGGTGCTCGCTGATCCAGGTGCAGGCCGCGGACTGTGCGGCGCCGGGCGCGACGGGGCGCAGTCCCCCGCTGCCGCGGTACCCGCTGAGGTCCATCTGATCGACGGCGGCTCGGGCGGCCTGCGAGGCCAGCCCGATGGCCTCCTGCCTGAGGGTGATGGCACGCCCGCCGTCGACCACCAGGCCGGTCGCGAACACCAGCGCCGGGACCAGCAGGAGCAGCCACACCGTGGCCGAGCCCCGCTCCCCCCGAAGCGGGGGCCGGCGCCGGCTGGCGATGCTCAGGTGGTGCACGACCGAGGGTGTGCCCCGCCGATTCCATACCGAGCCCGAGCGTGCCGGCACTACCAGCAGAGGTGAAGGCGGCAGGCGCTGAGCGCCCATCGATCTGGGCGTGGCACGCGGGCGCGGGCGGTCGCCGGCTCGGGGGTGGGGACGGGTCATGGCTGTGACCGGTACTGCTCGAGGGGACTGGCGGCGGTGGCGGTCAGCGTCTTGGTGGTGGGCAGGGAGGGGAAGCCGAGGTCGCCGAGTCGGGTGGTGCAGGTGACGGTGACGTCCACGACCCCGCCGGGTTCGAACTGCGTCGCGTCGAGGCTGACGGTCGGCCCGCCCGTGCACGTCACCGACTCCGCGGACAGCGCCACCTCTGCGGAGGTCTGCGCGGCTTCCTGCGCGGCCGGCACGCTGCGCGTCAGGGAGGCGGCGCGGGCTGCGTCCCGTGCGGCCCCGGTGACCTGCAGGCGAGCCTGCTCCACCCGCCCCACCGCCACGACCAGCAGCACGGCCAGGACGATCGCGGGCACGAGCAAAACCAGCTCGACCGCACCGAAGCCGCCGTCACCGAACCCGTGGTCCGGCCGACCCCGCCTCCTGCCGCTGGACGTCCTCGGGCGATGCCTGAGGGCCGGCCGGGGCAAATGGCTGGGTGCGCTCCGGCCTGAGGCGCCCGGCGTCCGGGGCGTGGCCCTGGGCGTGGTCGTGTTCATGGCTGGCCGACGAACTGTTCGATGCTGCTGCGGGCGACGCCGGTCACCTGCAGGTCGAGGCCGGGGATCATCGACAGCCCGGTGGCGATGATGCTCGCCTCGACGGCGCCGCCGCTGCGCTCGACGGTGACGGTCTGCACGATGACGGTGTCACTGCCACTGTCACTACCACCGCCACTGCCACTGCCACTGATGAAGCGGGTGGCAGCTTGTTCGCCGAGGGAGCGGGCCTGGGCGGGGCTGAGGTCGGCGGCTGCGGCGGCGTGGGCGGCCTCCTGCGCGGCTGCGGTGACCAGCTGCTTCTCGTACATCCACAACGCCACCTGAACGGTGCCGAACGTCAGCATCACCACCAGCGGTGTCAGCCCGACCAGTTCGATCAGGCTCGCCCCCGCATCACCCCGGGCAGCCCGGGCAGCCCGGGCAGCCCGGCCGGAGAGTCGTCGCCGGGCACCCGAACGGGGGCGCCGACGCCGTCGAAGCCTGGTCAGGGCGGAAGTCACGCTGCTCCACCTCCTTCTCGTGACGTTGGCTCACTGGTTTTGGTGGGGGTCAGGGGGTGGTGAGGTCGAGCTCGTTGGCCTTGCTGGTGAACTTGCCGATGACGATGGCGCCGATCGCGATGGCGGCCGCGGCGATGATCGTGGTGAGCAGCAGCCACTCCACGACCGAGACCCCCGCGTCCCGACCGCCGGCCAGGCGCCGGGAACGGCGATGGATGCCGTCCAGCAAAGCGGGCACGACCGGGAGCAGCAGCAGCGCCGGCAGCAGCGACCCAACGATGCTCGCCGTGGGGGGACGGGTCGTGGGGGGTCGGTCGGCGCGTGTGGTGGGTGAGGTGCTCATGGTGGGTCCTTCCTGGTTCTCCTAGGGGTGCGATCTGTGGTGTCGAGGGCGACTGGGCGCGAGGTGGAGGGCGGGAAGAGGGCGGTGCGGGAGGTGGCGGTCACAGGCTCATCACCGCCGCGAGGGCGGGGTAGCCGACGAGGATCATGTAGGCGACGCCGAGGAGGATCTGGCCGAGGACGAGGGTCTGGCTGCGGGCGTTCGCGTCGCCGTGCATCTCCAGGCGCTGCCGCTCCCGCAGCCCCTCGGCCTTGGCGCGCAGGGTCGCTTCGGTCTGGGCGCCGGTGGCCTCGACCAGGCTGAGCTGGGAGGCCAGGTCGGTGAGCTCGGGCACGGCGATGTCGACGCCGAGCTGCCCGAGCCCGGTGGCGGGTGAGTCCCCGGCGAGGCGGGCGCTGCTCAACGCGTCCCGCAGTCGCCGCCAGCCGTACCCGTCGCCGATCTGGGACGCGTCGCGCAGGGCCTCCGCCACCCCCGATCCGCTGGCCACCCGCATGGAGACCAGGTCCAGGTAGGAGGACAGGGTGCTGACGAACGTGCGCCGTAGCCGCGCGGCCCGCGCCTTCACCCGCAGGTTGGGCACGATGACGGCCGCGGCGACTGCGATTACCACCAGCCAGCCCGCGGTCAGCCACGGCAGGCCGGTGACCGTGGCGAGCAGCAGCAACGGCAACGGCGTCAGCACGAGGGCGGCGATGGCGAGCACGGCCTGCCGGGCGGTGTGGGTCTGCTTGTCCACTCCGAGCAGGTCGAGGTCGGCACGGATGGAGGAGTCAGTGACCCGGTCGCTCAGGGCCCCGACGCGCTCCCGCAGCGCCAGCTCCAGCGCACCCACCCCGAGGATCAGGCGCCGCGACACCGACGTCGACCTGACGCCGCTCTCCAGGCCGCCGTCCGTCCATGGGCCGCGCACCCCCACGGCGTTCGAGGGGCCTGGCGGGTTCCCGACTCGCTCGAGGCGGTGGAGCTGTTCGGCCAGGGTGGGGCGTAGCCGGGCCCAGGCGAGGAGCAGGAACAGGCCGGCGCCGATCAGGGCGCCGGCGGTGGCGGCACTCACCACCGGGCACCACCCGTCGCGTCACGACCCACCAGTGCCCCCGCTGCCCCGCTGCTGCCTGGCCCATGAGCGTTGTGCGGCCTGGTGGGGGACGGGTTGGTGGGGTGGTGGCTGGTGAGGAACCGGTCGGGGGTGGTGTAGCGGGACAGGGTGCGGATCACCGCGAAACCGGCCGCAAGCAGCCCGACGACGAGGGCCAGGACGAGTTGACCCGAGGGCGTCGCGTAGGGGGCGGCGTAATCGCGGACGAACACGGCCATCGCGACCATCACCGCGACGGTGGCGGTCATGATGAGGGCGACGGCGCGACGGGTGGAGCGCCGATCGGACTCCACGCTGCGGCGGGCCTCGACCTCCCGCCGCGTGGCCGCGGCCAGCGTCGTCAGAGCGGTCTTGAGCTCCCGTCCCTGGGCGCGGTAGTTCAGGATCAGCGCGGCGACGGTCTGATCCGCGATCGGGTCGTCCAGGTCGTCCGCCAGGCGACGCAGCACCGTCTCGATGGGCTCGCGGGCTTCGATCCGGGCCGTGAGCTGCAGCAGCGGGGCGGCAAGGGCGGGGTGCGCGCGAACCGACGCCGCCGGTAGCGCCTCCGGTAGACCCCGACTGGTGGCGATGGCGTCGCGGAGCCCTTCGACCCACCCAGCCAGCGCCTCCAGGCGTTGGATGGTGGCCCGCTGCTCGGCCGCGGCCCCGAACAGCACCGGCCACCCGATCACCGCCCCCGCCGCCGCCACCGCGACCGGAACCCACCGCGTCAGCAGCAGCACCACCAGACCGACCGCGACGCCAACCGCGATCCGCGCCCCGGCCCGCCCCGACAGGATCTGGCGCAGTCGCGTCCAGGGGCCCGCCCGTGCCGTGCGACCGGCCGGCGCCGGGGACACGAGCAGCCACAGCCCTGCCCCGATGCCGGTGCCGGCGATGACGGCCGCGGCGAGCTGCCAAGTCACCAGATGCCCCCGTTGGGGGTCGCAGCGGCACGGGCCAGCTGAGGGACGCCGCTGGCCCGAGGCGCGGGGGTTCGTGTGTGCGTCTGTTCCGCGTCGAGGTCGAGGTGGTGCACCGTGTCCTGCCAGCCGTGCGCGCGCAACGCCGCGGTGCGCTCCGGAGACACGGCAGCGGCGGGCTCGGCAAGGTGCTGCCCGGCGGCGGCGGCGAACACCTCGCTCGTCACGACCGAAGTGCCGTCGAACGTGCCGACCTCCACCACGGAGGACACGTAGTGCACCGTCCTGCCGTCCGGGAGGTCCTCCCGGTGCATGTGCACGACGAAGTCCACGGCCGCTGCGGCCAGGGACAGGGCGGCGGTGCGGGTCATGCCGACCCGGGATGCGTACAGCGCGATCCGTTCGGGGACCTCCCGGGCGGAGCGGGTGTGGATGGTGGTGAACCCGCCGTCGTTGCCCTGGGTCATCCCTTCCAGCATGTCCACGATCTCCGGGCCCATGACCTCACCCACGATCAACCGGTCCGGGTCGATCCGCCGCGACGTCTCCACCGCATCGGACAACGTGATCGCGCCACGGCCCTCGGCGTTAGGTTTGCGTTCCTCCAGAGCCACGCAGTCCGGGTGCGCGACAGGGTCGGTGTCCAAGCCGAGCTCGGGGAAGTGCTCCACGGTGACGATGCGTTCGCCAGGTGGGATCTGCGCGGCCAGCGCCCGCAGCAGGACGGTCTTGCCGGAGCGGGTCTGCCCGCTGATGACGATGTTCATCCGGGCCGCGACCATCGCCTCCAGCAGCCGCTGCAGACGCAGGTCGAAGTCGCCCTTCGCGCGCAGGTCGTCCAAGGTGACGCCGAGCCAGCGCCGCAGCCGGATCGACACCACCGGTCGTGGGGAGCAGCCCAGGACCCCGACCAGGCGGGAGCCGTCGGTCAAGGTGAGCTCGATCTTCCAGTTCGTGACGTCCCACGCCTTGGAGGAGGTGCCGGTGTAGGTGGCGACGTTGCGGACCCAGTCCACGAGCTCCTCATCGGACTCCGCCACCGGCGGGCCGGCCCGCTTGCGGCCGTCGACGGTGGTCAGCCACACCCCGTCGCAGCCGTTGATGTTGACCTCCGACAACTCCTCATCGTCCAGCAGCACCTGCAACCGGCCCAGCCCGAACAGCGCGGCGAACGCGGCGGAGATCACGGCGTCGTCCTCCCCCGGCGGGGGCAGCGGAACGCCCGCGTGGACCTGCTCGCGGCGCCGTTCGGACAGGGCGCGGATCAGCAACGACCGGCCCATCCGCTGCTCGTCGTCCCGGGTCAGCTCCGCCAACCCCGCATCCAGTCGCCGGCGCCGCTCCGCGCCCAGCTCGGCGACCACCGCCCCCCGCAGCCGCGCCACCAGCCCCTGGTCCACCGCTGGGTTCAGTCCTGGGTCCCGTGATGGGTCCGGCGCTGCGTCCCGGTTGCCCGCAGGACGACGGGCGTACGACGCCTCGGCCGATCGCACGACCGGGCCGGCGAGCCCGTCATCGACCCGGCTTGCAGACGACGCGTGGTCGTTCATGCGGTCACCGCCCCGAAAGAGACCAGCTGGGCTCGCTCGAGGAGGCCCTGGGCGACGGTGGTGGCGCTGGTGAGCAGGGCGGAGCGGTCCACGGCCCTGCCCGTGGTCGGGTGGCCGCTGAGGGCGGCGGCCGCGCGCGGGTCGTGGGCCAGGACACCGGCGACCGGGATGTCCTGCAGCCCCGGCGCCTGCGCCAGGACGTCGCCCACGTCACGCTGCTGCGCCCTTCGCCGACCCGGGGTGGTGGGGTCGGCGACCACGACCACCGCCAGCCGCTCCAACCCCGAACCAGACCCTAAGCCGGACCCTGAACCGGGTCGCGGGACGTCGTTCAGCAGGCGAGCGATGCCCGTGAGGCCGCGGCGCGTGTGCGCGACACCCGACACGGTCGCCCGCGTGATCAGGACCACCAGGTCCGCGCGCGGCAACAACGCGGCAGCCGGGGAGGACCCCGACAGCAGCCGCCCGCAGTCCGCGATCACGTCCGCGTCCTCCACACCCGCCAGCAGGTCCGCGACCGTCCCCCACGCCGCGCCCATGGCCTCGGCCTGCTCCGGAGCCGGCGGCCCCACCAAGACCGGCAGACCCCCGTCGAGATGCTGCACGTGGTCCCACACCCGCTGGCCCGGACCCATGGCTCCCCCGCCCCGGTTCCCCCCGTAGACTCGGCCGCGGGTCGAGGTGGCCAACGACACCAGCCCCTTCCCCTGGACCAGGGGGCGCCCGTCGCTGGCCGGCAGGCGCCACGGCAGGTCCGCACCGGCCGGGTCGCACTCGGCCAGCAGCACCCGACGGGGCCAGGCCAACGCCAAGGCCAGGCACGACGTCGTCACCCCCGGAGCACCCTTGTCTGCCGCCACCACGATCAGCACGACCCGCTCACCCCTCCCCCGCACCATCTGAAAGTTCGCTCGCCGGAGGTTCGCTCGCCAAATCATCGCCGCGGGACGTCAGGGCGGTCGCGGCGCTGACGGGAAGCAGTCCCACGCTGACTCGGCCGGCCGCAGCCGCCGCGGCCACGGCCGGGGCGTCGTCCTCGTCCACCGCGACCGTCACCAGCCACGCACCGGACGGGTCAGAGGTGACCGACAGCACCAGCGCGTCGTCCACCAGCACCGTGGCCACCGGCGCCTCTACCGTGGCCTCCGTCGCCGGTGGGACCTGCAGCACCTGGACCACCCGGTCCGGTGTCAGCTCCGCCGCCGGGAGCTGACCTGCCGTCAAGGCCAGACCGACCGCGATCCGGCCCTCGCCCGGCGGGGGTGCGAGGTCGACCATGTCGGCGTGCAGCAGAGCACCCGCCGGGATGCGCGTCGTCGCACTCTGCCCCAGCAATCGGGACGCGTCCGCGCCGGCGATGGCGCCCACCCCGGAGCCGGACATCTCACCGGCAGTGAGGTCAGCTGCGCTGATGACCGTGCCGACCGGGATGTCCCGGGCCGCCACAACCACCTGGATCCGGGAGTCCCCGGCCAGGTACAACGCTCCCCCGATCGCCGCCCCCGCGACGATCAGCAGCACTGCGAGGACGACCCGGGTGTTCGAGCGTCCGGCGCGCGGCGCACGCACCGCACTCGCGGGTGCCTTCGTGACCTGTGGTGACGACGAGGTCGAGGCGGCCCGGTCTGCGTGCGGTGGTGCCGACGAGGCTGATCTGTTCACCACGCCTCCCTTCCGAGGGGATGGAGCTGGATGCCCCCGCTGGGGCGTCATGAGAGCGGGACTACCCGCTGGAGGTGACGATCGCGTGACGCTCGTACACGGGGACCGCCTGCGTCGCCGTCAACGTGAAGGGTTCCAACGTGCCGCCCGTGCCGCCCGAACCGACCCAACTCACCTGCCAAACGACCTGGATCTGGGCCTCCTCGGACGCGTTGGCCCGGACGTAGGTGTGAGAACAGCTCCCGGGCTCGTTCTCGCGCATCCCCGGCAGGTAGGCGATGCCGAGACCAGCGCACTCCGACCGCTCACCCACGCTGAGGACACCGGCTCCGCGGTGACCTCCGCCCACACGCCGCCCAACGCGGTCCGCTGCGTCATCTCGTCGCCGTTCGTGACCCACCACCACGTCGGAAGGTTCACCAACGCCGGGTTCTGATTCGCCCCATCGGGACTCACCCCTACAGCCGGCTCGGGCAGCTGCAACGTGCTTCGAGCCTCCTGCGCGAGCACCTCCGGCGTCACAGACCCGACACCAGCCGGTGAGGCGGAACCCTCCACGTCGGGCACCCACATGACCAACTGAGAGCCACCCGAGGCTCGACAGTCTCGAAGCACATATTGCCCGCCTGTATCCCACAGGTTCTCGACGCCACCGTCATCGGGAGACAAGAGGCCAGCGGCAAGCGCCTCCTCGGGGCTGAGCGGCCGGAACGTGCATGGAGCGGGTCCGCGAGCGGAGACGACCGAAGCTTGCTCCGGGACCCCTTGGCCGGACCGCCCTGGGGCTCCCGGGACCGTGATCTCCGTCCCGACCGTCCCTGAGTCACCTCCCCCACGCTCAACCCTGGGTTCCGCAGCTGCACCGGACGTCGGGACTAGCCACACGAGGAGCGCCGCCACCAGCCCGGTTGCCCCCCTAACGCCCATCAGCAGAACGCCCCTGGATCCTCCGGGAAGGTCGTTGCAGCGACCTTCCAGACACCATCAACCTGGACGAGCGTCGCCTCGATGGAGTCAGGATCCTGACCAACGATCAAGGGTTCCTGACTGTCGATGTCGCGCCGCACCACAGCCGTGGTGTCCTGACAGTCGCGAACCACGGCCTGGTCCGTCTCTAGGAGGTGGACCGTAGGACGCAGGACGGGAGTCCCCACGCTCTCCTCCTCTGCCAGGAGGTTGGCCTTGATGGCACCGTTCGCCTGCTCGTACTGGGCCCCTGTGGCCACGGGCTCCAGGTACACCTGCGAGTTCTGGGGATCTGCCTGCGCCTGATCGAGAGCGGAGTAGAACGCACGGTAGGCATCGAGCACGGCCGTCTCACCGGCAGGGACCTCGGCAGGTGCGGAGGGCTCGGTACTGGGAGTGGCGGACGGGTCTGGTGGCCCGGCGACGAGAGGCGTTGCGGAGGGCGGGGTCGAGAGGTTGAGTCCCTCGGTGGAGCCACCGTTCTCGGCGCAGCCTGCGAGGGCCACTACCCCGACTAGGAGGACGAACGTGCTTCGCCTCATAATCCCTCCACCCACGAGCGACGGTGGCGAATGTAGACCCCGCAAAGGACGCCTGTCACGACCCACGTGTCCGCGCTTACACCCGACAGGACCCTCCACACCTCAACAGGGCGAGAACCGTGTCCTCGTGTTCACCGCAGCCGCAAGAATCTCCTGCCTGACGAGGAGGCCAGCGCTAACGGCGTAGACATGCCCGGAGATGCTGGGCTCGCCCGGTTGGCCCAGCCTCGGCTGGTACCCGTTGACCAGGTGTCAGCGGCGGCTTCAGTTCTCTCCGCGGGGGTGGAATACGCCTGCTCGGCGACGGTCTGCCCGGGACGGGTCTTGTGCTGGTAGCTGGTGCCCGTCTGCTGAACGACGACGTCGCGGTGGTCGCGATGAGCGACGTCGCTGCCCGGGCGAGGCAGACCTGTCCGACCTCCGCGCGGCGTTGAGAGACGCGGGCAGCGACCTGAAGAGCGTCGCCCGGACACCCGCGTTCGTGGCGTCCTCTGACGGGCCGACCTGGTCACCGCCTGGGAGGCCGTGCGCGTGGCGTAAGCTCCGCAACCCCCGCCCCGCACCCTGCTCGGCGTCGCAGCCCTCGACTAATCGGACCAGCTGATCAAGGTGGAGGCGGTCGCCGTTACCCCGCTGCTACGACTCCACGCGCACGACGCGCACGACGCGCACGACGCCGACATGGACGTGCTGCTGGCGTTCTGCCTACAGAGCTGGACGCCCAGACCGCTCTCGCCGGCTCCATGGACAACGCCGACGCGAACGACGCCTGGACCGCCCCAGTGCCAACTCGCCCGTTGCCGTCCTCGGGCGCTGCTGCGGGATGGCTCGCCGCTGCTTAAGCAACGTCAACCTGCGAGTCCCCGTTGCGCGACCGTGAGACGGAGTTCGGCGCGCGGCATGCCTGTCGTTGACGTCCTGGACTTGGCGTTGTGCACAAGGACGCCTTCGTCTCCGACACCCGGGCGCCCCGTTTCGACGCCTACCCCGGCGGCCGTCCCGCTCGGACTTCTGGACCAGCACCTGCGGCGGGGTGCTGCTGCAGGTGCTGGAGAAGGTCAGCCAGCACCTGGGCAGGCCGAGATCACCCGGGACGAGCACACAGCTACGTCGCAGTTGAGCCGAGGTTGTGTCTGCCGGTCAGACAGGTGACAGGAATGACCGCGAGGACGGGCACATGCTTGGCAACGTCCATCTCGGCTCGTGATCGGCGGTCGGATCCTGGACCTCGTGCCAGATACGTGCCAGGTACGTGCCAGATGCAGGCGCACGCGCGGGCACGTCGGCGGCTACGCCTGCTCAGGGATCCCTGATGTCCAGGACCTCACGACGGGTCACGCCGTCACTCGCACACCCCTGGCCGTCGTTGACACCCCTTGTCCGGGCAGTTTCCTAAGCCGTGCGTCGCGGGCTCGCAACTCCGACCAGGGGTGCCCCAGCAGCCTTCTGCCCCACCGGGGCGGCTGGGACCGGGACGGCGGCAGCCGTCCCGGTGACTCCTCCTCGGCCAGCCCACGGAGCAGACCTCCTCCGGTCCGCAGATAGTCCGCACCCCACCGACAGAAGGTGCTGACGGACGCGCACCGACAAATGACAACCCTGCAGGTGAAAGCCCGTATGACGCCGTGTTCCTGCTACTCCAACTGGTCTTCTAATCCGTAGGTTGCCGGTTCGAGTCCGGCCGGGGGCACAAGGTGAAACCGCAGGTCAGGGGCCTGCCGGGCGTTCTGTGTTGACTGACGACTGGGCCACCAGGACCGGTCTGGCCTCAACGCCGGGCTTCGACGAGGTCGGCGGCAGCCCGAACGCCGCGACCATGCTGTGGAGGGTCACGACGTCAGCCACGCGCGCACGCTCCGGCCATCACAGGTCAGGGTGTGGCGCGGTCGGCTGTGGCGTCGTGATCTCTGCGCCGACTGCCACGATCGGGAGGTGCAGGAGACCGCGAGACTGCGTGAGCTGGCGCAGACGGTGCTGCCCGACGTCGACTGGCGTGGCGCCGAGGTCGTGGGCGGCGAGTTCCACGACGTCGTGCTCGCCACTGGGTGGCCGTCGTCAAGGTCGCTCGCGGCGGGGCGGTCCACGACTTGCGGCGTCGCGCGGACCTGCTGTCCGCGTTGGGGCGCATGGACCTGCCGTTCGCCACCCCGACACCGCTCGCCCCAGTCGCGTACTGCGGAAACCGGGCTGCCGTGGCGTTGTCGTGGGTCCAGGGCGGTCCACCGCCGCACCCACCGGGGGCGGCCGCCCTGTCGGGCCTCCTGGAGGCGTTGTCGTCCATCGAGGCAGCAGGGCTCGCGGGCCTGCTGGACGCGCCTCACGCCTACGCGGGTCGCGGACGGTGGGAGCACCTGATGCTGCACGTCGTCCCGGACAGACTGCCGGGTCGGCTACGGGTCGAGGCGGTCCAACGTGTGGCGCGGGCGATGCCGTTACCTCCGGTCGAGCCGGGGCTGGTCCACGGCGACCTTGCCGGCACCAACGTGCTGTGGCGTGTGGACGGCACCGTCTCCGGGGTCCTCGACTGGGACCTGGCGCAGGCCTTCGACCCAGCCGTGGACGTCGCCTGCCTGTCCTGGTTCGGATGGGACGCGGTCACGGCCGCGGTCGGCCCGGCCCAGCTGCACCGCGCCCGAGTCTGGGCCGACACCTTCGCGTTGGAGCACGTGGCGGCGGCGATCGACAACGGCGAGCCGGACTCCGTCGTTCAGCGGGTAGTCGATCGAACCGTGACACACCTGCACATCTGACGCCCCTGACGCCCACGCCGAGGACCTCGTGGGCACGGCGCCTGCACCCGAGGATGCGTCGCTCCCGCAGTGCGTGGGCGTCACGCCGGGAGCTGCACCCTGGATCGTGATGAATCAGTCTGGCGCGGGGGTGGGTGAAACCCTGCGTGCATGGCACAGGTGGGGCGCGACGCGCAGTACGACATCTTCGCCGAGGAGTTCGACCGCCACGCTGAAGTGGGGTTTTCTAACGCCTATGTGGACCGCCCGTCGATCTTGGCGCTGCTGGGCGACGTGGCTGGTCAGCACGTCCTGGACGCCGCTTGCGGGCCAGGCCTCTACGCCGGCGAGCTCGTGCGTCGAGGTGCGCAGGTCTCGGCCTTCGACCACAGCCCGCAGATGGTGCGGCTGGCCCGACAACGGGCGCCCCACGCTGACGTACGCGTCCACGACCTGGCAGGGACCAACTCTTCCCTTACGTTAGGGTTAAATTCGTGATGGCATGGCTTCCCGTGCCCGGCGTAGCCGACCGGGCGAATGCACATGCACCGGCACCCCGCCCACGATCGGTCGAGGTGCCGCCTGCATCCGCCCCTCTGACCCACCGTCACGTGCGGGGACGCGGTGAGTGAGGAGCCACGACGGGGATCGTCGGTGAAACCGGACGCCAGCACTGCTCTCATGCTCGGCAGCCCCGTCCCTGGCCACCACGCCGGCCGCTCACGCGCCCAGCCGCGAACAGTCGTGCCGCAGCAGGCCCCGGCCCGGGCCGCCTGGATGGACGTGGTGCGCGGGGCAGCGGTCCTGCTCATCCTCGGCTTCCACGCCACGGTGTTCCTCGAGCAGTACGGCGACCTGGTGGCCCCCGCATGGGTCGTCGACGTGAACACCGTCATGACGCCGCTGCGGATCCCCCTGCTGACGCTGCTGTCCGGGATGCTGCTCGACGGCTCGCTGCGCAAGGGCCGCCGACGCTACTTCGAGGGGAAGCTCCGCAACGTCGCCTGGCCGTACCTGGTGTGGGTCGTGCTGTGGGGTGCTGCGTCGTGGCCGGTGTACTCGGTGGTCGGTTTCGCCCTCGGTGGAAGCTACATGTGGTTCCTGCTGTACCTGTTCTCCTTCTACTGCCTGGCGTGGGTGTTGCGCCGTGTCCCGCCAGAGCTCGTCGTCGCCGTCGCCCTGGCTGCCTCCGCGCTGGCCCCGGAGGGGTCGGTCGACGCCGAGCGGTGGCCGTCGCTCTTCGCTGTCTTCATGGCCGGCCAGCTGCTGGTCGTGCGACCGGTTGTGAGGGAGTGGCTCTTTGGCTCGCGCTGGGCGTGGCCGGTGGCCGCCCTGCTCCTCGCCTTGCACCTCGGCCTGTCCCTCGGCTACGACTACGGCACCGGGTCGACCCTGTTCACGGCGGCAGGCGCTATCGCCCTTGTCCGGCTCTCCCGCCGCTGTGCGGCATCCAGGGTGCTGCGTCCGCTGAGGTTCGTCGGCCGCAGCTCTCTCGTGTATTACGTGGCGCACTACCCGTTGATGGCCGCCGTTGCGGTGGCTGCCTCCACCGCCGGGGTCTCGACCGCCGCGGTCCTGCTGCCGACGCTCGTGGTGCTCGCGCTGGCCGCCTCGACCGCCCTGGCGTGCCTGAAGCACGCGCGCCCCGTCAGGTGGCTGTTCAGCGCGCCAGGCACAACCCGATCGGTGCACCGATAGTCAGTTCCATGACGCCTCACCCGTCCGTGCGGGTCAGTCCCTCCAGCTGGTTGCTCAGCTGCGCGCCGAAGTCCTGGGCCTCCGACAGCCGCTTGCTCAGCTTGACGGTGCGCACCTCGACCTCGTCGCGGTAGTGCTGAACCAGTGCGAGCAGCTGCCGTGGGTCCGCCGGCACCCGCTCCTCGCCCGGGAACGGGTCCACGGCATCGAGCAGCTCCTTCATCTCTGCGAGCGAGAAGTCCAGCGGCTTCATGTGCATGATCAGCCGCACCCGCTCTACCGCCCGGTCCGTGTACAGCCGGAACCCGCCGAGGCTGCGCTGCGAGGTCAGCAGTCCCATCTCCTCGTAGTACCGGATGGACTTCAGGCTGAGACCGGTCCGGGCCGCGACCTCACCGATCTGGAACAGGTCGTCGCGCGTCACGGTCGTCTGCCTCCCTTCCAGCGCTCGTCCGTATGTGGCCGTGACCCTACCGACCTGGCCCGTCCTGGTGCGGGACCGCTTCGGACCGGGCGGGCGATGCGCCACCCCAAGGTCGCCCGCAAGCCCAGCGGCCGCGGCGTCCTGCGCGGCATGGTCCCGCTGCAGCAGCGACCAGCCGAGGCCGACGACCGGGCCGTGCCCGGGCACTGGGAAGGCGACCTCGTCATGGGCTGACGACCGTCGGCCATCGCCAACCTCGTGGAGCGCACCAGCAGGTACACCTGTCTCGTCGCCTACCTGGGGTGAAGGCCCCACAGCCCCTGGCAGCGCGGCACCGACGGGAACACCAACCGCCTCCTGCGCCAGTGCCTCCCACACGCCGACGACCTCCGCCGCCACGAGAAGGACGCCCTCGATGCCCTCGCCGCTCCACTCGACGACGGACCTCGACGGGTTCTCGGCTGGCGCACGCCCGCCGCGGTGCACATGGAAGCCATCGCGACCACCTCACGCACACCGGCCCTGACGGCTGCCGCTGAAGGGCAGCGCACCACACCATCGCCCCGTCCGGTCCCAGCCCAGGGGTTCGCCACCGCAGCGGGTTCTGCCACCATCGCGGGATGGTCGGTGAACACGCGTCGCTGTCGGTGACTCCAGGACGCGAAGCGGACTTCGAAAGCGCCTTCGCGCAGGCCGGAGCGATCATCGCGAGCATGGACGGCTTTGGCCGCCTGACGCTGTCGCGGTGCCTGGAACGGCCTGCCACGTGTCCGCTACTCGTGGAGTGGGCCTCCCTCGAGGATCACACCGTCGGCTTCCGCGGCTCCGCCGACCACCAGCACTGGCGCCAAATGCTGCACCACTTCTACGAACCCTTCCCGGTCGTCGAACACTACGAGAAGGTCCAAAGCGCTTGAGTGCGGCCCCGTCGCATGATGGGGCTTGTGGTGCGTCGACCCCCTGAGCACGCCACCGTTCACGCGATGAGCGCAGCACTCTACAAATTCTCCGGTCCGACCTGCCCGCCTGGCCCGGTGGAGGTTCGGCGTACTCCGGGCCCCGGTGGGTAGGAAGAACACATGATCCCGAGCAGCAGCGACGAGGTCGCGGTCGCCATCGTCACCGGTGCCAGCAGCGGACTCGGTCGTGCCTGTGCGTTGCGGCTCGCCCGCGAGGGTCTGCGGGTGGCGCTGGTCGCGCGTGACCGAGAAGCGCTCGACGCCACCGCCCGCGATGTCGAGGCCGCGGGGGGCACCCCCTTCAGCCTCCCCGTGGACCTCGCCGACGCCGCGCTCCTCGACGCCGCGGTCGCGACGGTCGCCGACAGCTGGGGCCGGGTCGACCTGTTGGTGAACGCCGCCGGCACCGACGCACCCGGACCGGTCGAGCACACCTCCGTCGAGGACTGGGACAGGGTTCTCGCCGTCAACCTGCGGGCACCTTTCCTGCTGAGCAAGGCCGTGCTGCCCTACATGCGGCGAGCCCGTTCAGGCACGATCGTCAACGTCTCCTCGGTCGCGGGGCTACGAGGCTGGATGGACGCGGCGGCGTACTGCTCGTCCAAGTTCGCCCTCACCGGCCTGACGCAGTCGCTCGCCGCCGAGGGCCGGGAGCACGGCATCAGGGCGTGCATCCTGTACCCGGGCGCGATGGCCACCTCCTGGGGCAGCTGGGAGCCCGGCGAGCGCCGGGCAGCCGACGGCGGCGGCCCCGTCGACCCGACCGAGGCCCTGCCACCGGAGCAGGTCGCCGATCTGGTCGCCTGGATCTACGCCGCCCCCACCGGGCTCCTGCTCAACCAGGTGACCGTCACCCCGCTGCTGGAGCAGGGCTGGCCCTGAGTGCCCTGACGCTCAGTGGACCTCGAAGCATCATCAACCTCGTACACCACCCCGATGGACTTCTCGAGCGCTCTGCGGGGGGGCAGGGGCGATCGGCCCGGGGATGATGTCGCAGACGGTAGTGGCGCTGCACTGCGAGGGGTCCAGGTACTGCGACCTCTCGTGCAGTCGTAGAACCTGGTCACGCAATGCCGTCAGTTCGGCGATGCGACGGCCGAGTTCGGCGGCGTGGGCGTCGAGCAGTGCCACGACGTGGCCGCATGGTGGCCCGTCCTGCTCGCGGACGACGATGACCTGCCGGATCTCGCTCAGGGTCAGTCCCGCTGCCTGGGCGCCCTTGACGAACGCCAGTCGCGCGACCGCGTCCTCGTCGTAGTCCCGATAGCCCGAACTCTCGCGGCCCGGTTCGGGCAGCACGCCGGCCCGCTCGTAGAACCGCAGCGTCTTCGCCGTCAGCCCGGACCGGTCGGCCAGCTCCCCGATGCGCATGCCCTGACCGTACGACTTGACCTTCCACCGTGGTGGAACCCGTACCGTCCGCGCCATGCAGACGACCGAGCCCGCAGCCGACCTCATCGTCATCGGCAGCGGCGGAGCAGCCATGGCAGCCGGCATCGAGGCCCGCTCGCGCGGCAACACCGTCCTGCTGGTCGAGCACGGCCCGCTGGGCGGGACGTGCCTCAACATCGGGTGCGTCCCGAGCAAGAACCTGCTCGCGGCCGCCGGCCAGCGGCACCGCGCGCGGGCCACCCGCTTCCCCATGGTGCCGACCAGCGCAGACGGGGTGGACCTGCCGGCGCTGATGGTGCAGAAGCACGACCTCATCGCCGGGATGCGGCAGGCGAAGTACGCCGACGTCGCCGACGCGCACGGCTTTCCGATCCGCACGGGTCACGCCAGGTTCGTCGACGGGCAGACGCTCGATGTCGACGGCGAACTGCTGCGCGCCCCCGCCTACGTGGTCGCCACGGGGGCCGCACCGCACGTACCGGACCTGCCCGGCATGGAGCAGGTCGCGTTCCTGACCTCCACCACGGCCATGGAGCAGCAGGACCTGCCCGGCTCGATGGTCGTCGTGGGCGCGGGGTATGTCGGGCTCGAGCAGGCCCAGCTGTGGGCCCACCTCGGAACCCGCGTCACCCTCGTCGGTCGGTTCGCCCCCCACAGCGAACCCGAGATCGCCGCCGTGCTGCGCGACGTGTTCGCCGACGACGGCATCACGGTCCTGGAGGACCGAGCCGCGTCCGTGGCGCAGACCACCGACGGCGTCTGCGTCCGCACCGAGGGCGGGCTCGAGGTCAGCGGCGAGCGGCTGCTCATCGCTACCGGTCGGTCCGCCACCACCGGCGACCTCGGCCTGGCAGCGGCCGGCATCGACACCGACGAGCGAGGGTTCGTCACCGTCGACGACCAGCAGCGCACCACCAACCCCCAGGTCTTCGCTGCCGGCGACGTCTGCGGTGCACCGCAGTACGTGTACGTCGCCGCCCAGACCGGCCGTGCCGCCGCCGCCGGAGCACTCGGCCAGCCGACGACCGTCGACTACCGAGGCCTGCCCGGCGTCACCTTCACCACCCCGCAGATCGCCTCCGCCGGACTGACCGAGCAGCAGGCGTCGGCCGTCGGCCACGACTGCGACAGCCGCGTCCTGGGCGGGCAGGACATCCCGAGAGCCTTGGTCAACCGCGACACCCGCGGCGCGCTCAAGATCGTCGCCGACGCGGGCACCGGCAAGGTCCTCGGGGTCCACGCCGCGCTCGACGGCGCCGGCGACGTCATGCTCGCCGCCACCTACGCCATCAAGTTCGGGCTGACCGTCGACGACCTCGCCGACACCTGGGCGCCGTACCTGACGATGAGCGAGGCGCTGCGGATCACAGCCGGGTTGTTCCGCAGCGACAAGCCGACCAGCTGCTGCGCATGACGAGGGATCGCGACAACCGAGCCGGCGCGGGGCCCTCACTATGGCCCCGCCGGCACCGTCGATCGTGTGCTGCGTCGGCCACGCCACCCTGCTCGCAATGCCGGTCCATGTTCGCGGTCGACGCACGCACCCCCGGGCCGCCCCTCACGACGGACCAGCCGCTCACCCTGTTGTCCGATGTGGGGATCGTCGAGGTGGGCACCAGCGCAACCTGGGCCGCTCATGCAGCCGACGTGATGGTCGACGAAGCGTTGGCCTACGTCGCCGACAGGACCACGGGTGGTGAGTTCCTGCCTGCGGACCGCAGTGGCCACCGGCTGCACCCAGCTGCTCGCGTTCCTGGACGGGCGTTTAGTCGGCTGCAGCTGGCCGCCGACGCCGGATGTGACTTCGTCGGCGCCACCGCGGCGGTCGGCTCCACGTCGTCGCGGGTGCTGAGCGACCCGCGTCCACAGGTGGGCGACGGGGCGGCCCTCGACCTCAGACGCCTGGCCGCACCAGTCCTTCTGCTGCGTCGGCGAGAGCCCTGTGGGTGCTGAGCCAGTCGGTGAACAGCTCCTGGCTCATGGGTCGCGCGATGTGGTACCCCTGCGCAAGGTCGCACCTCCACCCGGTGAGCGCCTCCTGGACCGAGGCGTCCTCGACCCCCTCGGCGACCATCTCCATGCCCAGCTCATGGCTGAGGGCGACGGTGCTGCGGACGATGGCTGCAGCGCGCGCGTCGTTGTGAAGGTGCGTGACGAAGCTCCGGTCGAGCTTGAGCTCGTGGACGGGGAGCTCCCGTAGGTACGCCAGCGAGCTGTAGCCGGTGCCGTAGTCGTCCACAGCCAGACGGAGTCCGAGGGCCTTGAGACCGTCCAGGACCTGGTGCGACCGTTCGGCGTCTGCCATCAGGACGTTCTCGGTGATCTCCAGGACCAGACCGTCCGGGGGGATTTCCAAGGTGTCCAGAAGCATCTTGACCTGGCCGGGCAGGCCGACGTCCTGGAGGTTGGACACCGACAGGTTGACGGCCACGTGCATGTCGAGACCGGCAGCACACCAGGCCTGCAGGTCCCGCAGGGACCGTTCCAGCACCTGCATGGTGATGCGGCGCATGAGGCCCGCCTGCTCCGCCAGCGGGAGGAAGGCGTCGGGGAACAGCAGACCGCGGTCGGGGTGCTCCCAACGGACCAGTGCCTCGGCGCCGACCACGCGGCCCGTGGCGAGGCGGAGCTTGGGCTGATAGTGCACCACCAGCTGACCGGTCTCCAGGGGGTCCCGCAGTTGTTCCAGGGTCTGCAGCCGGCTCCGTGCGTCACCGTCCTCCCCGTGGGTGTAGAGGGTGTACCCGAGCCGGCCGCGCTTGGACGTGTACATGGCCTGGTCAGCTCGCTGCATCAGGAGGGCGGCCGTCCGGCCGTGCTCAGGCGCGAGCGCGATGCCGATGCTGGCGTCGACGTGCAGCGGCATGCCCTCCAGCACGAAGGCGTCACGCAGCGCGGCGTTGATGTCATGGGCCACCCGACTGGCGGCTGTCCGGTCGGCGCCCATCAGGAGCACCCCGAACTCGTCACCGCCGAGACGAGCGAACAACCCCCCGCGACCCAGAGCCTGGCTGAGTCGAGGGCCGACCAGGCGGAGCAGCTGGTCACCGACCGGATGACCGAAGCTGTCGTTGATCTCCTTGAACCGGTCCAGGTCGATCAGCAGCACGGCGAATGGCTCCGGGATGCCGACCTCCGGGTCGGCCAGGTCCATCTCAGCGGCCGACCGGTCCAGCTGCTCCAGGAACGCCCGCCGGTTGGGCAGGCCGGTGAGCTCGTCGGTGCGGGCCTGGTGACGGGCCTCCCCGAGGGCGCTCACCTCGCGCAAGGTGAGGGCCGCGCGAGCCAGGGCGAGGCAGATCGTGGCCCCGGAGAGCACCACGACCAGGGCATCCGCACGACCCGCCTGCAGGCTCCCGACCACGAGAAGACCTATGGAGGTCCCGGCGAACACCAGCGGCACCGCCAGCAGGGCCCAGCCCTCGATCCGCCCCGCGACCCGTTCCATCGGGCGCACCCACGCGGCGGTGGCCATCAGCGCCACACCCGCGATCCAGGTGATGTCGACCCAGTCACCACTGATGTACCCGGCCGGGGACGCGGACTGGAGCAGGAACGCCACGTCACCGACGACGAAAGCGACCAGCCCGGCAGACAGCAGCAGCCACATCGCGTCCGCCCGCCAACCGGCGACGGCCAGCGCCCCGCCCACCAGGGTCATCAGCAAGAGGTCCCCCACCGGGTAGAGGATCGCGGTGATCACCGCCGCAGGGCGACCGTCCCCCTGGATCAACAGGGGCCCAAGGACCAACGCCACGGCGAGCGCCCCGAGCCCGCAGCTGGCGACCAGGCCGTCGAGCCACGTCGAGGCATGCCACCGGGCGACCCGCGCGCGCAGCAGCAGCACCAGGCCGGCGTACGCCAGGGGGTAGAACGCCAACCACCCGGCATCTGCCACCGACGGGAACGGCTCAGGGGACAAGTGCTGCACCACCGCGAAGTAGACGACATTTGCCGCGCCGTACACCGTCAGCCCCAGTCCGAGCAGGGCCCAGGCCGCTCTGGCCCCCCTGACCAGCAGCACCCGGGCGAACACCAGCAGCGCGGCAAGCATGTACGCCGAGTCCTGCAGCAGCTCCCCCACCAGCACCGGCGTCGACGACCTGAGCGCCGGCGAGCAGACCAGGGCGTTAGCGACCACCAGAGCCGCCAGCCCGACCAGTCCGACGCGGATCGCTCGCGAAGCGGCCGGCGAGCAGCCCTCGTGCTCCATCGTCACCGTCACACCCGACTCATCGACAACACCCCCCGCCCCCGGTAGCCGCCGGACGAGCGAACATCATCGTCATCGTGAGCACGCCCCCAACGGGCCCAACTGCCGCGGCGGTCGGCGACCGCCGACCGCTTCTCGGGCCGGTCCGCCCACCAGGTCGACCGGTTCCCAGGGGTTCACCCGGCAGACCCAGCGCTCGTCACACCTAGGCGGCCGGCTTGTCGGGCTGCGCGCCCCGGCGGGCGTGGCTGTCGTGCTGGCGGGTCTTGGCCCGGTACATCCGCAGGTCTGCCTGGTGCAGGAGCGCTTCGGGGTCCGGAGCGGCCCACCCGGACCGGTCCGCCGCACTGTCGATGGAGATGCCGATGGCGGCGCTGAGGGTGACGGTGTGCGGGGCCAGGTCGAAGGGTTGCGCGGCGACGGCGCGGAGCCGCCCCGCGATGCCTTCCGCCTGATCTAGGTCGGTGTCCTGGCACAGCACCACGAACTCGTCGCCGCCCAGGCGCCCGGCGGTGTCCTGGGGTCTGAGCAAGCCCGTGAGCCGGTCGGCCAGCTGCTGGAGCACGCGGTCGCCGGCGCTGTGGCCGTAGGTGTCGTTGACGGCTTTGAAGCCGTTCAGGTCCAGGAACAGCAGGCACGTCGGCGTGAGGCTCCGGCTGCTGCGTGCCAGGGCATGGGTGATCCGGTCCAGCAGCAGGACCCGGTTCGCGAGGCCGGTGAGCGGGTCGTGCAACGCTCGGTGGCTGAGCTCGGCTTCGAGTGCTTTGCGGTCGCTGATGTCCTCGACGTGCATGATCAGGTGGGCGGGGTGCCCGGGGACGTCCGGGACCCGTGAGGTGCTGACCATCACCCACAGCACGTCGCCGTCGGAACGAAGGAAACGGCATTCATGGCGCAGCACGCGGGCACCCCCGGCTTGCATCCACAGGCACTTCTGGTAGGCGTCCGGGATGTCTTCGGGGTGTGTGACGTCGAAGAAGGTCCTGCCCAGCAGCCGGTCCGTCGTGCTGCCCAACATGGCGGTCAGCGCGTTGTTGCAGCTGGTGATAACCCCGACCGGGGTGACCACAGCCATTCCGATCGGGGCGTTGACGAAGGCGCTGCTGGCGTCCTGGTGGGAGATGGCGGGCACCGCGGCCCCCGGCTGCGGGGACGGGGCGCTGGCGCTGGCGCTGGCGCTCATGGGTGTCCTCGCTGTTCTGCCCACCCAGGTCGGCAGGCCATACGATCTTATCTCGGCAGCCCGGGGCGCCCGGTGTACCACCGAACGGGTGTTATCCGGGTGCGCACGTCCTGCGGCGCCGGGCCTGCGGCCCGCCGCGACACAACCCGGTGCCGGCAGCCGTGCCTTGTGCGCTCAGGGTGTCCGACGGAGCAGGTTCCACGGGACGCCGGGCCGCGGGATGCCCCGCTGGGCCAGGTACCGCCCGGCGCGCCGCCGGGCGGCCAGGAACGCCCGCGCGTCACCCACCGGGCCGGCCATGCCTGGACCGGCGAGCAGGGCCTGCGCGGTGAACACCCAGCCCGTACCGGCTGGCTCCAGAGAACCTCGGGCCAGGAACGACCGGAGCTGCCACAGCCGCTCGTCGTGGCGGTGGCACAACAAGGACGCCGGTCCCGGCACCAGCGCGACCCCCAGCGGCCCGTCCAGGTGGACGGTCCCCGGGCGGTCACCCGGCACCGGCCGGCACCGCACGCTCAACGGCGCGCCGTCAGCACCCAGGGCGCTCAGCACGCAGTCCGGGAACTGCGCGAGCCAACCCGCCAGCTCAGCCGTCACAGGGCACCGACACCTGGGAGGGCGCGCCGGTCATGCCTCGGTCCGGCCACCACTGCACCGCCACCGGCGTCACGTAGATCACCAGGCGCATGTAGTACCAGTCCATGAACCACCGCATCAGCGGGGTGCGGGTGAACCGCCGGCTCGCTGGCTGCACAGCACCGACCCGCTGCCAGTGCGACCCCAGGTCCTGGCCCCAGGTCTGCACCCCGTCCGCGACCCGCGCGTTGCCCGTGACCAGCACCACCGGCGGGTGCTGCAGGCCGCTGCCGGTGGCGTCGGAGAACAACAACGACACCCGTGGCTCACGCTCGATGTTGAGCGCCTTGACCGGGAACCCGATCGTCGTGGTGAGCAGGAACTCGCCACGGTCGGGGAGGTACAACGGCACTACCGGCCACGCCAGCGGCGTCCCGTCCTTGGCCACAGACGCAAGCTCACAGCACAGGAACGACGACAACGTCGCCTCCACCCCTGCCGGCAACTCCAAGACCGCCACCACCGACCCCCAACCTCCCGCTGACCCCCGAACGCCCCCCGACCATCCTATGCGGCGCGGCTTCCGGTCGCGATGGGGGTTCGTCATGCGGGACAGTCCGATGCCGTCCGGCGCATCACGCTCGACGTCGGCGGCCCTGCGCCTGGGCCATCTGACGCCATGACGTCCGACATCGGCCTGCGTGTCCACTTTCCGACCGACGACGAGGTGCTGTCCGAGCTTCACCGGCGCGCCTTCGGCGGTTCGGCCGGCGCGCCCCAGCCGTGGGCTGCACGAGTTCATCGTCACGGCCTAACGTGGGTGGGCGCCTTCGACGCGGACGACCTCGTCGGGTTCGTCCAGCTCTGCTGTGACGGCGGTGCCCCACGCCATCGTGTTCGACACCATGGTCCACCCCGACCACCAGCGACGAGGGATCGGCCGCAGTCTCCTCAAGGCCACCGCAGCCGAAGCGCAACGAGCGGTTGCCAGTGGCTCCACGTCGAGCTTGTCGTAGCGGGTGGCGCGGCCGCCGTGCGTGAGCACGTTGGCGGAGCCGCGGGCCCGCAGCAGCGCGAACATCGGGGAGTCGCCGGCCTCCTCTGGCCCGACGAGGATGACGTGTCCCCGCCGTCGGCGATGTGGTGGAACTTGGCGCTGGGACCGCCGCGCAGGACGGGTCCGGTGGGCTCAGGTCGCCGGCGGCGCGAGGATCGCGCGATGCCATGGCAGGACGGGCAGATCCCTGAATGCTTCGTGGTCCCTGTCCAGCGGTGCACCGTCAACGAGAGGGACGTCCAGGTAGAGGCGGGTCACGGCGTAACCGATGGCGCCGGTGTTCCTCGCCGCGGCGGTGCCGGGGTCCACGGCCTGCCAGCTCATCGGGTCCCGGCGCAACGCGCGTGCAGCATCGGCGGTGCTCGGGTCGCTCAGCAGCAGGCCCCAGAGCTCGTCATCGGTGCTCGCTGCGATCTGGCTGCGGCGGGTGGTCGAGGCCTCCTGGAGCAGCAGCGTGCCCAGGTGGCGGACCACCCCGGTAGGAACGGCGTTGACGGTCGAGCAGACCCAGCGGGCTTCCCCGACGACGAGGTCGGCGAGGTAGGCAGCGGTGTCGCGATCCGTGCTCACGCACCCGTCGACCACAGCCAGGCGATCGAGGGTCACCGGCGGCGCCTGCTGAGTCCGTCCATGAGCTCGTCCACCGCGGACCAGGGACTCCAGGTGGTCCAGCTTAAGGACACCGGGAGCACCACTGAGCAGCGAGGGCCGCTCACCGGTGTCGGAGGCGATCACCTCCTCAGGTGCCACGCCGTGCCGGGTGAGCACCTCGCACAAGTCCTCGGTGCGCTCGGCGCCCAGCGAGTGGTGGTCCAGGCCGGCCACGTGCTCGAGGGTGTGGCTCAGCGGCAGGTGCCCGATGTCGTGCAGCAGCGCCGCCGCCCGGGTGACGTGGTCGTCGGGGTCGAAGTGGACGACCAGCGCGAGCAGGCCCAGTGAGTGCTCCAGGCGCGAGTAGGTCTGGGTCGAGGCCGCCGCGGCCGCCCCGGCGTGGGCGATGAACGCCAGCCGACGCACCCACCAGCAACGCGACAGCTCCCGTTCCAGCGCGGTGAGGTCGACCGCCACCCGCCAGAGCGGGTCGCGGTAGCACCCCGTCATGCCCAGGACGTCAACGACACCCGATCCGATGACCCGATCAGAAAGCGTTCGGTCCGCCTCGCGCATCAGCGCATCGTGACAGCAACGCTGCGCTCGGCAAGCGCGGCACATGGGCGCTGTCGCTTCAGGTGAGGCTCCATTAGGGGTAGTCGACGCATGGCGGCCGGCCGGCGTCGTGTCTGCAAGGGATCCCTGACCGGTCGGCTCAGGTGACGACGACCTCCGCACAGGGCGCAGCGTGGAGCCTGCCGTCGGTGGTCACGAGCGGGTGGTCGAGCGTGACGGCCAGTTGCACATACACGGCGTCGACAAGCCGCAACTGATGGCGCCGCGCCCACGTGCCGATGAGAAGCGCACTGACATCGTGGCGCTGGATCGGAGCAGTGCCGAGCGTCTGGAGTCGCGACTCGACGTCGTCGGCCTCGAGATCGCCCGCGCGATGCAACCGACCCAGCGCAGAGAGGACCTCGGCGTCGAGGTGGGCTGGTGCGTGCAGCGCGTGGCCCACGAGCCGCCGTCGGACGGCACCACCCAACTCGTTGTCCAGCAGTAGATCCACGATCGCTGAGGCGTCGACGACTACCTCAGCCATGATGCGTGGGGGCCTCCTCGCGCACAGCGTCGAGTGCGTCCAAGGCGCGGTCGTGGGCCACTCGCTGCGCCGAGGGTGCAGTCGCGACTGTGGCGAGCCAGGCGTCGGTCGAGCGCCCGGCAAGGGTGCGCTTAACGGCTTCCTGGGTCACCGCGGAGACATTCAGGCCGGCTTCCCTGGCCTGGGCCGCGAGCTCATCTGGAAGGTACACGTTCAATCGAGTCACAACACACAACATACACACTGGTCAGGTCCGAATGCCCCGGTCGACGATCGTCCACCGGGAAGCCGGGCGGGCACCACGGTCCGCTGTCACCGACTCGCACAGCGGCCCGGTCACCGCGGCAGCCCGCTTGCCCACAAAGCCGCCACTGGCAACCATCAGCAGGTGGACGTCATGGTCGAAGTGGGCGGCTGGGAGCACGAGTGCTGCGGGCCCTCGATCGAGCGTGACCAGCTCGTCGACCTCGGCTGCCTCCGCGTCACGAGACCGGACGGCGAGGTCCACCTCAGCGAGACCCACCATCACCTGGAGCCGGAGCTCCGGGTCCGGGGACGAGTCCGCGACATCCAGGTGGCGCGCCTCGGGCGACCCGCTCAACCGGTACTTCGCCTGCCGAGCGGGACAGCCCTGCGGGGCTTCGACACCGAGGATGACGGCCACCTCGAGGCCCCGTGGACCGGTGAGCTACATGCCCACGGCGACGACTTCTTCGTCATCGTCGACACGTCGAGGTAGGGAGATGGACCCGAACCGGAGTGCTGCGTCGATCGGGTGCGGGCGTCTCGATCCCGTCTGGGACACCGGCGCCCAGGATGCCGAGACGCCGTCGCGTCGCCGCGGCGGGTTCGGCTACCCGGACGGGCAGTCGGGGCCCCGCAGGTCGGCGCCCCCGGGCTCCCACAACTGAACGGGGTTGCCCTCGGGGTCGCGTAGGTCGGCGAACCGCCCGTTGGGGTACGACTCCGGATCGACGACGACATGGACCCCTACGGAGCGCAGTTGCTCGACCATCGCGTCGAGGTCCGGCACGCGGAAGTTGATCGCCCACGATCGGGCCGGGTCACCGAAGTGGGCGGAGTCCGCGGGCATGGCGGTGAAAACGGTCGGGCCGGCCTGCTGCCACCAGGAGGACACCTCATAGGACGCTGGTGCCGGGTCGATGCCGAGATGAGCGGCGTACCAGGCAGTGAGCCGCTCGGGGTCCCGGGCGCGGAAGAAGACCCCACCGATGCCACGGGCCTTCTGCACTGTTTCTCCCGCGGTTGACATACGTCGATGGTGCCACTTGACCTGCTCACGGTTCCCGCTAGCCACCGCCAGACGATCGGCGAGCGGAGGCTCAGCTCCGTTGCTCGAAGGCATCTGCTTGACCGGCCCGGGCTCGGACGTACCCAACGAGATTGCGGGCGGCGTCAGCTTCGCCGTCGCGAGTAGGTCGGTCTGGGATCCCACCCGAGGTTGCGTTCGTCGCGGACCTGCGCCAGGAGCGGCTGCCACCGCCTCGCGAGCGTGCGCAACGCCCACTCCAATGCTCCCTGCTTGCGGCGACCTGTGCCGTCTCGAGCGTGTAGAGGGTGCGACAGGCTGTGACGACGGCGTAGCGCTGGCCCCAGGCGACGGTGTCGGTGTCGGTGTCGATGTCGATGTCGATGTCGATCCAGGGGGCGAGGTCATCAAGCAGGGTCGGCAGTGACGCAGCCGCCTCTCTGCGCAGCGCGGCCGCGGGCACGACCAGCATGAACGACCGTGGTGCCGGACCAGTCAGGGTGATGCCGTTCTCGCGCAGGATCCAGCGGGTGTAGGCGCGGTTGCAGTGGTCGTTCCACACAAACGTGCGATGGCCGTGGTCGTTGAACAACCACGTCCGGCCGAGGTGCTCGGCGGAGGTCAGCTCCTCGACTGGTGCGTAAGACCCCTCGAGGTCCTGCCAGGGCCCGTCGCGGGTCGGGATCTCGTTGTGCAGCGCCCGCAGCTGGGGGAGCTGGGGGCCGGTCAACGAGCTGCGCGTCGCGACGAGCCAATCGCAGTCGCTGTGCTGGTCCCCGCCGCCCAGGGCAAACGACCCTTGGACGTAGGCGCCGACAAGATCATCACCGAGGATCCGTCGCCACTGCTCGAGCAGTTCCGCAAGGACTTCCTCCAGATCGGCGTACGGGGTGAGGACGTCGGGCAAGGCCATGGGCCGACGTTAGGAGGCGTCGTCGTCGGCCCGCGACCGCTTTGTCCGCTGTGAAGTTCCAAGCACACGGTGAGCGGTGGAAGCGGCCGAGCAATGCGGTGGGTGCGCCCACCCGGTCAGGGATCCCGATACGGGCCGGCTCGGACTCGCTCGAGTGCCTGGTGCGGTGGTGCGGGCGGGTGAACGTCGATGCTGGCTCCTGCCGTGACTACCCCTCCAGTGACGACCACGCCCATCACCCCGGTCTTGCGTACCAACCCGCCGTCCGAGTCCTGGACGGCCTTGAGCAGGCCAGAACCGAAGGCGTCGATCTGGGCGCACGGATTGCGCAGGCCCGTGATCTCGACCACCGCCTCCTTCCCCAGATGAAGGCGCGTCCGCGCGCCAGGGCAAGCAGGTCCACCCCTGTGGTGGTGATGTTCTCCCTGAGCTGTCCGGGCGCCACGTCGAAGCCCTGCTCACCGAGTTCGGCAAACAGCTCGTCATGGCTGAGGTGGACCTGGCGCAGGTTGGGCTGCGACGGGTCGGCTGCCACCCGAGAGCGGTGCTGCACAGTGACCCCAGCGTGGGCGTCACCGACGACGCCCAGCCCGGCGACCAGGGTGATCTGCCTGGTGACAGCCTTGCTGAAGCGGTGCTCGGCATCGCGGCTGAGGGGCAACGGCCGACCAGGCCCTGGTAAACGACGCCTACGCCGGCCTTGTTCGCGAGCAGGCTGCGACCAATGTTGCTTTGCCCGAGCACTCGGACCTGCGGGAGCGTCTGGGGGCTCAGGGGATCGCTGTGCGCGAGCTGTTGGTTCACCGGGTCAAGGAGTACGCGCGTCACTGCGGTCACGCCGATCTCCTGAGGGAGCGCATCGACGGCCGCGTAGGTCAGTGATCCCTGGCGTCCCGGCCCGCCATCGGTCACCGGTCAGCTACACCCCTTGTTCAGCAGGAGCTGCGAAAGCCCGGGGCTCGTCCCTCGCTGACTGCCGTTCGCTCAGTGTCCGGCCGCATCAGCGATGGCCGTCGCGAGGTCCGTGGGGCGGCTCCACATCGGCCAGTGTCCGGTCGGCAGGTCGATGAGCTGGAGATTCCGCAAAGTGGCGACCTCGGCCATCATCGGATGCCCGTCGTGGACCATCCGCATCATTACCTGGGACGGGAGAGAACAGGCGATGATCGTCGTCGGGACGTCGCGGCGGGCGTCGTTGCCCAGGTGCACCCGCTCCCGGATGACGGAGGCGGGTTGCGGCACCGCCCGCTGACGGAACCGCATGAGGTCCGCTTCGCTGAGGCCCTCGATGCTCGCGTCCAGCTCCTCGATCGGCGGCAATGGCACCTCCTTCTGCCCTTGCGTCACCGACGCGTCGACGGCCGACCCGTCAGCGGCCGGCCCGCTGTCGACGTACACGACGCGGGCGACCGCGGCGGGAGCCCGGTCCAGCAGCACGGAGGTGGGGTGACCCGCGCCGCTGTGGGCGACGAGGACGACGGAGGAGCCATCGGTGGCCGCGGCGCCAACCGCTGAGAGCAGGGCGTCGGCCTGCTGCTCCAGTGTCGCCGACGCGCGGTGCGGGTCGTCGGGGTCCAACCCCGAAAGCGTGACGGCGGTGACGTGGTGGCCGCGGTCGCGCAGGCCAGCGGCGACGGCCTCCCAGGCCCAGGCGCCCAGCCAGAAGCCGGGCACGAGAACGATCGCGGGCGAGGTGCGTGTCGTGGAGTCCATAACCTCACGCTCCCGTGTCGCCGGGACCACAGCATGTCACTATTCGAGTCCCTGATTCTGGGAAACTGGCGGGGTGAACCGGACCGAACGTCTGCACGCCCTCACGGAGTCGCTGCGTCGGGCGGGCGCACGTGGCCGTACCTCGGACCAGCTCGCCGAGGAGTTCGAGGTGACCAGCCGCACCGTGAAACGAGACCTCGCCGCCCTCGAGGCCGGGGGGCTGCCGATCTGGGGACGAACGGGTCCCGGCGGTGGCTACGGGCTGGCGCAGACCTCGTCGCTGCCGCCCGTCAACTTCACCGCCGGGCAGGCCCTGGCCCTCAGCGCCGCGGTAGCAGTCGCGACCCAGGCTCCGTTCTCCGACTCCGCGCGCGCCGCCACCCGCAAGGTGCTCGACGTACTCGACCCGGCAGCCCGCCGCCGAGCCACCAACCTGTCCCGCCGGATCTGGGTCGACGTCGGACCCAGCGCACCCCGCAGGGTCGTCTCGGTGCTCGAGCAGGCCCTCCTCGACCAGGTCACCGTCAACCTGACCTACACCGACGCCACCGGTCAGCGGACACGGCGGGAGATCGAGCCGATGCTCTTCGCCTTCACCGGGGGGCGGTGGCTGCTTGTCGCATGGTGCCGCCTGCGAGTCGCCGTCCGATGGTTCGCCCTGTCCGGGATCCAGCACGCCACAGCCACCCGTCACGCCTGTACCGGGCATGACATCAGCGAGATCGGCACACCACCCGAGCAGGCACGACCGGTCGGCGTCTGACCGGCACCCTGGACGTCCCCCAGACCGATCGTCCTGCGGTGCGTCTCGTCCGGGCTCGCTCGCAGTGCAAGTGCGCGCCGCGAATGCAGCTCGGCGGGGGCCTAGGGCTACTGGCGCCCGTGGATGGACGAGGGTGTAAACCGCCGCGTCAAGCCGGAACGAACGTGGCAGCCAGCATCGCCAGTTGTCGTCCTGGCGCACCCAGAGCCGGGTGTAGCGCAGACGTGCGGACACGACAGCGCCGCCCTGAACGGCGTCCACCGCAGCGACTGTTCGAGTCAGCCCAGTCTGGCCGTCCTCCTGGACGTCGACCGACTCCTCCACCAGGCTGGTGATTCGCAGCGCACCGAGCGGTAGTTCGCCAGGTCGTCCTCCTTCGTGAAGACCGCGCCGTCAGGGCCGGCCCCCACGACCCGCGGGTGTAGCAGCGCGCCCAGGGCCTCGACGTCGCCGAGACGTTGTGCGGCTTGGAGCTGTCGTTCGGCAGTGAGCAGGTCCACACGACAGAAATTGAACACGCATCGCAGCAGGGCAAGCGATTCCGCTTCCGGAAGAAGAGCCGTCGAGCCGGAGCTTCTCGGCTTCGGGCCGCTGCCCGCAAGCCCGCGCAAGGCGGTTGGCTCGAGAGCGACATCCCGCTACAGGAACCCGCCGCGGCGACGCGACGACGGGGTCAGTCTTCAGGCAGCATCGACAGGCGTCTCGGCATCCCAGGCACCGCTGTCCCAGACGGGATCGCTTGCCGGCTAATCGTGAAGGTCGGCAGGGGGCGGTGCCAGAAGCAAGGTGAGGAAGCCGAGCGTGCCCCGGTAGCCCTCCAGCCAGATGCGCCGGTGCTCCGTGGCGACCCCCAGAATCTCGGCGCTATCCGGGTGCTGAGGGTGGTCCGCGGCCCAGCGCGTGAGGGAGCCCGTCCAGGACCACTCGTAGGCATCCCACTCCTGCAGGCTGCTGACGTGTCCCTGCAGCGGCACCCAGCCGGCTGCTGTGACCGCGGCGACGGTGCCGGCGACATCCTCGTAGTCCTCCGGTTCGGCCCTCAGCAGGCTCAGCATCTCCTCACTGGGAGCTTGTTCCCAGAAGCACTCTCCGATCAAGAGACGTCCGCCGGGCCGCAGGTGCTCCCCGGCGGCAGCCAGCGTGGGGATCAGGCCGCCGAAGGCGTGTGTGGCGCCGATGCTCAGGACGACGTCGAAGCGTTCGGAACTGGTCCACTCCTGCGCATCGGCCTGGTGCAGTTCAAGCCCGGGGCTCAAGCCAGCCTGTTCGGCCTCGGCCTGCACACGGTCGAAGCCGGCACCGGAGATGTCGACTCCGACCGCGCGCAGTCGCCGGTCACGGCGCAGTGCCCGCAACAGCCAGGTCCCGTCACCGCATCCGAGATCGAGCACCGAGCGCTGATCGTCGAGGGCCAGGCGCAGGAGGCGGTTGACCGTCTCGTCGTCCAGAGGTGCGGCCACCGGATGCTCAGCGTGGGCAAGGTCGCTGATTATGGTTCGGTCCATAGCGAGGACCCTAGTGGCGCGTCGCGGAAGTTGTCTTCCGGTTGCGGCGGTCGGCCTTCTTGAGGATCTCCTCCGCGGACTTGGTCCAGGCGAAGGGGTGGCTGCGGTCGTTCCAGCCGTCGATGAAGGTGCGGATCTTGGCGTTCAGCTCACGGACGCTTCGGAAGCTGCCGCGGTGGATGGCCTGACGTTCGATGATGCCGAACCAGACCTCGACGAGGTTCAGCCAGGACCCGGACGTCGGGGTGAAGTGGCCGTGGACCCGCGGGTTCGCCGCGAGCCAGTCGCGGACCTCGACGCGCTTGTGGGCGGCGTAGTTGTCCATCACCAGGTGCAGCTCCTGGCCGGTGCCGTCGTCGGGGTAGGCGCGGGCGATCTGCTTGAGGAAGGCCAGGAACTCCTGGTGGCGATGCCGCGGCTTCCACGCCGCGGTCACCTTCCCCGTGGCGATGTCCAGGGCCGCGAACAGGGTGCTGGTCCCGTTCCGTTTGTAGTCATGAGTGCGCCGCTCAGGCAGGCCCGGCTGCAGGGGCAGCATCGGCGCGGTCCGGTCCAACGCCTGGATCTGGGACTTCTCGTCCACGCACAGCACGACCGCGTTCTCCGGCGGGGCCAGGTACAACCCGACGACGTCGGTGACCTTGGCGACCAGCTCGGGGTCGGTGGAGAACTTGAACGTCTCCACCCGCCACGGCTGAACCCCGTAGGCCTTCCACGCCCGAGCCACCGTCGCGTGGTCCACGCCCACCCGGGGGGCCAGCAGCCGGCTCGACCAGTGCGTCACGCCCAGCTTCTTCGGCGGCGGGCGCAACGTGGCCTCCACGATCTTCCGGTCATCCACGGTCTTCGGCCGCCCCGAGCGTTCCTCGTCCGACAGGGCACCCAGCCCGCCCCGCGAGTACCGCTGCCGCCATAGCCGGACCGTCGGCAGAGACACGCCTACCTGGGCGGCGACGTCCACGTTCGGGTGCCCGTCAGCGGCCAGCAGCACGATCCGAGCCCGCTGCGCCAACCCCGCCTTGATCGTGGAGGAACGCAGCCATCGGGCCAGCTCCTCCCGGTCGCCGTCCCGCAATCCCAAGGATTCCGCACGCATGCCTCATTCTCTCACCTCATCGACAGGAGACTTACGCGACCCGCCACTAGGTTGCGGACGCGTCGACCGGTCGGCTCCCCATACGCGCGCCCTGCGGTCTCCGGAAGCGGATCTTCGAACGGCCTCGGTCCCCACCTCGCGGGCGACGCGCCCTCCTCTGATTAGGGGTGACGATGCTGGCTGTGCGAGATCCTCGAGGGTGTCTCGAGGCAGAATGGACGGCGTGACAGGTGGTGGCGCCGAAGGTGCAGACCCGTCTGGCCGTAGACGGCACGCGGCCGCCTCGATGCCCAGCGAATCCGATGGGCCCCACTGGGCCGTCGTGCCAGACGTGATAGCCGCTACCGGTGGCCTGCTGGCAGTCGTTGTCGTTGCGGCAACAACGCAGGATCGACTCCAGGTCGAGGCGTCTGCCGACCTGCTTGGCCTCGTAGGAACCCTGCTCGTGGCAGGAGGCGTCGTGCTGAACTACTTCATCGACTTCGTTACCGCAGACCGGCGTTTCCCGCCCACACTCAACGGCGAAGAGCCCGATATGCCCTACGGCGGGTCTGCTGTCGTGCAGATGCAACCAAGTGCGCACCAGGGGCGCCAGGGAAGTAGCGCCTAAGTGAACGACACGCTGGTCGCGGTCCGACTGTCAGACGTAAACCCAGGGTCCGTCCTCCGCGAGATTCCCCCCGCGGACGCGCACGACGACCTCTGGTGCGCGGGCGGTCGGCCCCTGCGCCTCAACGTCCATCGGCCAACGCTAGACGACCAGCCGGGGTCGACACGGGCGGCCCGTAGACGATCCCTATCCGGAGCGTCCCGGGGCGAGGTGTCTCCGCTAGGACAGCTGTGCCGTCACTTGGATCGGTTGCGGGTGATGGCGGCGCGGACGAGGTCCTGGAGACCGGTCTCGTCGACGAGGTCGCCCTCGGCGAGTTCGTAGGAGCGGCGCTGCTCGCCGTTGAAGAGACCGCGGGGGTCATCGAGGGAGGCCCCGTACATAAATCCGAGCTTGGCCTTGGCCTTGGCCTTGGCCTTGGCCTTGGCCTTGGCCTTGGCCTTGGCCTTGGCCTTGAAGATGTTGCCCACGATCAGCGGGCCGTCGAGCTCCCACACCGGGGCGCCCATGTACTTCCACTGCTCGACGATG
>JAABUN010000843.1_pt1 | contig 75537 bp, 58 predicted proteins | sample 5559311 | NCBI WGS metagenome assembly JAABUN01 (sample SAMN10711877, study PRJNA513370) | rock metagenome | isolation source: Antarctica rocks | place: Antarctica: Victoria Land, Siegfried Peak sud | reverse complement strand
CGGTGGACAATGCCGATAGCCAACTGGAGCGGAGCGATGAACCAATTCGCTATAATATTTGAAAACCGGCTGCCCAACAGCGGTTTCCAAAATAACTCATTTACACAAATTATTTAACACGCTCATTGTTTGGGATTCTTAGATTTTCCTAAATTCCAAGAATTAGCTTTACGCTCTACCTCGCGTTCATACTTTCTGTTTTGACGAATTCCTAGGAGCTTTGCCCTGTCACTTTGCTCTTCTACTTTAACTGTCACTTCATCAACTATTTTTTTTGCTTCTAAGGTGATTGCCTGAACGTCAGCATTAAAATGAGCCTCGGCTTGTAGTTTTACCGTTCTATTCTTTTCTCTATTTTGATTCCGAAGAGCATATAGGTCTCTAACCTCTTCAAAAGTTTTACCGCTAAAAAGGTTACAAGCTGGAGTAAGTGGACAAACAATGGCACTCTTTCCGTCAGGGGAAGGTAGATAGATGGCATCAAGAGATTTTGGGTCGAAAGCAATTTCGATTTTGCCCTTTGTCCCGAACGGGATTCCTTCAGGTCTAAGATAATAAATATCTCTATAGAAGACGTTAGGAATGAAACGGAAAAATGGCTTGCCGTTTACAATCAGCATCGCCCGCACGACTCGTTGGGCAATCTAACGCCGCTGGAATATCTACAAAAATTCAACCCGGAAGCTGTAATCTGAAATGGCATCAATCAGGGGAGCTTTACACATTGTCTTTTTTTCATTGATAAGTGTCCTCAATTTTTGACAGGATACTCTCAATCTAATCGGTTTGTCTTAGCGGGGTGCAGTATAAACCCAAGACTCTGCTGTTTAATTATCTATAAAATTTTTACGAATGATAAGTCTTTTAAGTCTGAATCTGTATATTAGTTAATATATTTCTAACTTCACTATATATTGAAGCTGATCTTGTTTTATCTTGCAGTCTTACTACAATTCCAAATGGGACAGGAGATGTTATGCGAGTCCATCTTTTTTGTGAAACCACTGCCAAAGTATAATTATTTGCACTGTATTCTCTTTGATGTTTACTCCATTCAGCTATGTCGTGTTGAACTGTCCCTTTTGATCTTAAGGTTATTCCCAATTTAGTTCTTAATTCAGTAAGAACCGAAATTCCTTCAACGCCACTTTCATCAAAATCTTCTTGAGACATTGCATTTACAATCTCTTGTTGTGGCGTATCACCTCTGAAAACTCGCCATTTTATTGTTGTTCCTAAATATTCTTCAATTCCCCATTTTTGAACTTCTGGTGAAAAAGCCAACGTAACTGATAGTTGTTTTGTTCCAAAATCTGCATCTGCTAGACTTTCGGGAACTGGTATGTCAAAGAACATTACTTTATCAGATTCAATTTCACCTTGAAAAAACAATAAAACAGAATAATCATCACAATACGTTGCCGAAACATCATCCGGCTGACCATAACCAAGGATATTTTGCCAATGTTTTGCTTGAATTCCATCTATTGTTTCAATAAATTCACTTAAATCCTCACCAAGAAAATCATAGGATGCGGAATTTACAATTAAAGCCCTTAACAAAGGAGCAGAGACATTTCCAATTCCAAGGGATTGTAAATCTGACATTATCAAAGCTAGTTTGTGTGTGACACGAGGAGCGGCATAACTTGTGCCACAGCTGGTTGTTATAGCAGGAGATATTTTGTTAGTTGCCATAACGATATTTGTCCCAACATTAGGAAAAGTATCTTTATTTTCATCTATTACAAGATTGCCGCCATATTCAACTAATTCAGGTTTGATTTCTTTTTTTATCCCGGGACCTATCCTTGTAAATGGCGATGGATAATTTAATTTTGCTACTGGAGATTCAATAACTAATTTTGTTTGGGCAACTAAAGTTGTTCTTGCGATAGAACCAACTGTCAAGGATAACGCCGATTGTGCAGGGTCTAATATACAAGAGTTTTCATCTGCTAGATAATTAGGATAATCAGCATCATTTTGAAAAAATTCGTCTATTAAATCTCTGTGAATATTTCCTGCGCTAACTACAAAGACAACGTCGAACTCCCGTGAAAGTTTATCTATTGCTCTAGCTGTCCAAGACTGTCTTGGCACTGTCCTCTTCGCTTCTTCATTCCATTTTCGATCTTTACTGTTTATCGAAAGATTAAATATTTTAATGCCTAATGGAGCAAAAGTTTCAACAACATCTCTCAACATTTTAGAATATAATCTTTCATCACATTCGTTGTTTCTATCTAAAATTCTTGCGCTGGCTATCCATACTTTGCCTTGATTCTCCGCTCCATTCTCACTATTTAGCGCATAATAAGAAGCTAAAGATGCCACGCCAGAACCATGACCATAATCTTTTACTTCATCGTAAGGCGTAAACTTATCAGGATCGTCATCGGTATTTAAGAAGCATCTGACCCATTCTTCTTTTGTAACAGGATTTAAAAAAGGATTTCCCGGACTAATACCCGAATCAATAATACAAACGATAGGAGCGGTTTCATCAGGACTGTTTAACGGCTCAATTGAATTAATGTCAAAATCTGTTATTACAGACGGATAAAACTTAAATTCCGGTCGAGTATCAATCCAAGAAATTTTGACTTGCCAATGTTTTTCTTCGACAAACTCTTGAAACAATTTTCCAGAACAACTAATAACAGCACGACATATTTTTTCATTAAACTCTTCATGTTCAAGAATACGTCCTCTGGTATTGTTTTCAAACTTATCGTTAATTTCATTCAGAGTATTGCGAATATCTTCCTGTTGTTGTTTAACTCCTGATAACAGAGGATTAGCCATTATTTCGAGTTCAAATATAAATAAATCCTTTTCAATTATTTCGTCATATTTTTCAAACAATTCCTGACTTAATCTATCTTTTGGTTGTCCTTCTGTTATTGCCCTAAGATTAGCAATTTCTTTAGAATTTTGGGGAACATCATTATTTAATTCCTCTCCAAATTCTTTAACTTTTTTAAGTAGGGGATCAAGATTGCCTTTTCTGGGAACAGCAATTGTTATTTTCTCTGTGGACTCTGCTATCGGTTTTAATCCTGTTCCGCTCAACGACACATTACCTTCATGCTCCAATTTATAGAAAACAGCCTTCCTTTCCTCATCAGACATTTCTTTTAGTTTTTCAGATAATGGCTCGATTTGAGTCTTTAAATTTTCGGATATTGCCTTGCGATTTTCTACAATTTCTTCTGGAACTTGAAACTGAATATTACGTTGTATTTTAATCCTGTCACGGGTCTGAGGGACTGAGAGAAATAGTGGTGGAAAATTTTCATTCATCGTCTTTGCTAATTAACTTTAGTTTTTGTTGAGAGTAAATTGCTGTGATAAATCTTAATTTGTTCGACTAAATCGTTTTTCGTTAAACTGCTTCTACCTGAGAGAATCATTGTTTTTAATGATTCTCTCGTTACCTTTTCAATATCAGCAAAAGAAAAAGAACTCATATTTTTTGCTGTATTGATTAGAGTTTTGTCGTAATTTACTCCACCAAGTAATAATTTTAGATACTTTTCCCTATCACACAAAGAAGGAATTGGAAAATGAACAGTATCGTCAAACCTGCGAAATAAAGCCGAATCTAATAAATATTGATGATTACTCGCCGCAATGATGATGCTTCGAGTAGACTCAAAAAAATCCATAGCTTGCAATAATCCATTTACTACTCGTTTGAGTTCTCCTACATCATTATTGTCATCCCGATTTTTCCCTATTGCATCAATCTCATCTAACAAAAGAACCATTGGTTTTGAATTTGCAAGATCAAAAACTCTTTGTAAATGAGAGGTCGTATCACCTAAAAAACTTGAAATAATAGCGTTCAATCTGACTGTACCAATTGGTAGTCCAAGTTCATAAGCTAAATAGTGCGCAGTATAAGTTTTGCCACATCCGGGAGGTCCCCAGAACAGAAGTTTATTCTTAGGATAAAAGCCGTATTTTGCTAAATCGTTTCTCTTTTTATGTTCAACTACAATTCTTTCAATTTTAGATTTTGTTTCTTCCCCTAAGACGATCTTAGTTTGATCAATTTGACTCTCTCTGAAAACTACTAGATCTTCGCCATAACGCCGATCTTTCGGCATTTGATTTAGCTTGGTTATTTGATTGTTGTTTTGAGACACTTTCTTACTGTTTCCTAAAGATTTTTTCAATTCTCCAGCTAAGCTATGATGGTTAGAGGCTAATTCTCCAGCAATAATACTTTCTGCCGTTCGATAAAATGTGTTTTCATTATCTTCTCGAAATGCTTGAAATAATAATTTAAGTTGATTGCTTGTAACTTGCATTTAATTCAAAGTTTAATCGAAAATTCTAACTTTTATCTTAAATTTTAAAGCATAAACAAACTAAAATTATAACATAGTATTTAAGCTCAAGTATGCGTGTTTGCTTCGTTAGTAAATTATCTGAAACAGCCCTAAAAATAACAGCGTAGGGACGCGTCGCGCAGATTTTTAGCCAATGATTCATTTCGTGAAGCGATTTCATCCATCTTTTAATTCCTCACCTTTCTTTTTATTTTTTATAAGGTGTTTTCTTCGGTGATAAGTCTAGAGCTTCGTCAATTAGAACATCAGTCTAAATGTTTGCGAGTTTCGCATACGCTAGGACGACGCTGTGCGGCGGAATTCTGTTTCCCAACTCATATATCGTTTTAACTCCTAAGCTTAGATGAAAATAAGAAAATTAAACGCAGTCGTGAAATTATTGAAATTGAATCGAAATTGGGGAGATTAGTTATCTCTATAAACTGGGAAAACTATTTGGCAGAAAATAATTAAGTCTTGCCCTGAGTTATAAATAATGAATCTTAGAAATAGATATTTCAATACCTATTTTGAAGTATTAAAGAGATTTTCAAAATATTAGCTATATTTAATCGGTATCGTCCTGAAAGGTTACAGACCAAATACGTTTGAGCGGAATTTCGGCTTTCAAGTCTTCATCCAACTTATCGTAATTTTCGAGTAATGCTTCGATAACATCGTCTTGGTTCCATAAACGCACGCGGAAAAACTGCAATGCAATTTCTTTTTCAACAGACGATTTGAAACCGCCCCAAGATACAAGCAATCCTTGTTCGGCATGAAAGTTCTGCATTGTACCGACAAGCTGGTCAAGAGTCGGGCGGTCAACCGGAGAATCCTGTGATTTAACTTGGACACAAATCCGAGGATTACCGAAACCTAATAATCCGGTTGCGGCGAGAATATCAACGCCTTTATCAGCGCCTTCTGGAGAAAGAAAAGTTGTATATCCCTGCGCCTTCAAAATTGCGTTAACGAGCCGTGAAAGTCCGTGTCCTTTGAATCTCTGAATAATGAGTTTAGCGATTTGGTCGCGGGCGAGGCGTTCGAGGTCAATCGTTTCCTTAATAACGTTTTCAGTATTTTCGGGAACAGAAATAGCGAGCGAATCTTTTAGCGAAGATTTCCAATTGTTATTCGCCATCTGTCGGACACGCTTCTCTGCGTCGTTGCGTTCAATTCGGCAAACTGTCAGGAACGCGCCCAAAGAAAATAACAAATCTTGGTCAAAGTTGGAGCGTGGAACTTCTTTGTTAATCCATTTTACTTCCCGCCAAAACCAGTATGGTGATTTAGCGTCCGGCTCGTACTGAACTTCGCCTTTAACTTCGGCAAATGCAATTGACGGTTTGTTTTTAAGAGGGCAGACAATCCAATCTCCGACATTTATACCCAAAAGAAACGCCCAAATCTGTCCGGCATTATTCCGTATTTTGGCTTCCTTGTCATCGGGATATGCTTCTCGCAGAATTGGTTTTATTTCTTCGTAATCTTTTACTTTTGAAAGGTCGAAACTCTCCAAACCTTCCCAAGTAAGATAAATGCGATTCTTATCAAAAAATTGTTTTTCGTGTTCGCCGTAGCGTCCGGCGCGCACTAACCAAAGTGCCATAATTTATGCTGCCGCGTTTAATTTAATGGTTTCTAAAATCTCGACAATCTTTTCAGCTTCGCCGTTGGAGAATACGCCGCTCAAGCCGTTTGAATCGTAGTTTGTATAAGGCGCTTGATATAACATCGCCGCGTCCATCGCGCCGTTTTTCGTTAAATAATCGATAACCATATTTACAAACTCAATTTGATTCGAGTTGTATCTTTGTCCGTCGAGAAAGTCGTTGAAAGCCTGCATTGCTTCCCGCCTGTCTAACCCGACGAGGCTTCTGATAAATAGTCCAAGATTTTCCTGTTTGCCGTAAGCGCTTTCAAAATCCTCTTTCGTTCCGAAATCGCCTGACTCGAAAAAGATTCGTTCCAATTCTTGAATGTCGGATGGCGTGATTGGTTTATTGCGTTTTAGCTTTTGCAGAGCGATGTGATTTTCTTCGTCCTTCAAAAACTGCATCATCTTCGCGCGGTAACGGGTTAAATTTGTGGTCGTAACCGTGCCGGAAAGATTGATTTCCTGTTGCAATCCGAGTTCGTCCTCAAAGTCGGTGTAGATAATTTGGCGGTGCGTTTTATCTATAAATTGAACCAATTCCCGAAGCCGCTTACGGACGTTTTCGATAATCGGAAGATTTGCGTCCTGCCAGAATTCTTCTTTCTGAATTTCCTGAATCAATTCTATTTGCGCTTTGACCATCGGAACGGTTTCTTTTTCTTCAAGACGGCGCGCGATTTCGATAATTTGCTCTTTTAACTTTTCGTAAGATTTATGCTTTTGCAAAACGGCAAGCTGTAATTTCAAAATTAGAAAATCAAACTGTTTGGCGGTTTCATCTTCGGGCTTTAGTTCGTTGGGTAATGAAGCGATGATTTTTGTCAGTTCGTGGTAAGCGTCGGAGTCAATTATGTCCCAAGCCTTTTGCTGAGTAAATTTTTCGACTTGCTGGCGATACGGGCGCACGACAAAGTTTTCGGTATTGATTGCTCCGACTTGATTTTGCAGGCGCGTGATAATTTCGCCGTCGAGTTTTTTCAAATCTTCGTCGAGTTCGGCAGAGCCGCGAATCGTGTTGACGAGTTCGACCCGTTTATTAAAAATCTTGACGCTCAAAGATTCCTGCAAGCGCGGCTCGACTTCTTTCTTTTCTTGATTGAAATACTCGAAGTTCTGGCAGTAATCGAAAATGTTGAAAAACTCTTTATCCTGTCCAATGCCGAAAAGGTCGGGGCGCAGGCGAGTGCCGCGTCCAATCATCTGCAAGAACTTTGTCTTCGAGCGCACGGCTTTGAAGAAAACGAGATTGACTATTTCGGGAATATCGATTCCGGTGTCGAGCATATCAACCGAGATAGCGATTTGCGGCAGTTTGGACGGCGTTGAAAAATCGTCGAGCAGCTTTTCGGTGTAAGTTGCGTAGTTGTCAATGATGCGGGCAAAATCGCCTTTGTAATGCGGGTAATTTGCATCGAACCGCTTTTCGATTTCAACGGCGTGTTTGTGGTTTTTGGCAAAGATAATCGTTTTGCCGAGTTTGTCGCCGCCTTCGACTTTTGAGCCATTTTCCATTAAATGCGCGAGAACTTTATCAATCGTGTCCTGATTGAAAAGCCATTGATTCAAAGCGGTTGCGTCGATTTGGTCGGGCGCTTCGCCTTCTTCGTTCCATTCGATTGCATCCCAAGCGTCTTTTTCATCTTCGGAAAGCTCGTCATATTTGATGCCGTCGCGGGTGAATCTCGTCGGGACGCTGATGTTTCTCGACGGCACTAGATAATGGTCGGCAACGGCTTCTTCCAATTCGTAAGCGTCTGTCGGGACGCCGCTCTGCAAATCGAAAAGGCGATAGGTGTTTTTATCAACTTCGGATTTTGGGGTAGCGGTTAAGCCGACAAGGAAAGAATCAAAATATTCAAAGATTGCTTTGTATTTTTGATAAATAGAGCGGTGAGCTTCGTCAACGACAATCAAATCGAAGTAGCCAACGCCGAAACGCCGCCGGTCGCCTTCCATTTGGTTGATGAGATTCATCATCGTCGGATATGTAGAAACATAGACGCGGCTTCCCGTCGCTTCGCGTTCGGTAACGAGATTGACCGGATTTGAATCGGGCAGATGTGCTTTGAAGGCGTTCGCGGCTTGTTTGACGAGCGCGATCCTATCGGCGAGAAACAAAACGCGCTTCGCCCAATTTGCGTGCTGTAATAAATCCGAAAGAGCAATCACTGTGCGTGTTTTGCCCGCGCCGGTTGCCATTACGACGAGAGCTTTGCGCTGGTTCTTTTCGCTGAAATTTTCGGCGATTTTTTTGATGGCGCGTTTTTGATAATGGCGTTCGACGATTGCGCCGTTGATGTCGTCGGCGTTAAGAGTTTTGCGCGTCGCGCGTCGCTGAATCATCAAGGCAAGTTCTTCCTTGGTGTAAAAGCCCTGCACGATTCGCGGCGGATATTTCGCGTCGTCCCAAAGATGGATTTCGTAGCCGTTGGTGTAAAAAATAATCGGACGCACGCCGAACATCTGTTCGATGCAGTTGGCGTATTCTTTCGCCTGCTGCTTGCCAACGTCCGCACCTTTCGATGTGCGTTTGGCTTCGACGACGGCGAGCGGTTTGCCGTCGTTTCCCCAAAGCACATAATCAACGTAACCGATGCCTTCGGCGTTCGGCATTCCCGTAACTTCCAATTCAACGGTTGCATCGCCGCCCAAAGTCCAACCGGCTTCGCGCAGCATTAAATCAATAATGTGCTTGCGCGTGTCGGCTTCGGAATAATCGTGCGAATCGGGAAACTTTTCGTTGCGTTTCTTGGCTTCGGCGATTTGTTTTTTCAGCCGTTCGAGTTCTTCGTCAATCGAAGGCTCGGCGATTCGTCGTTTGCGTTCGGCTTCTTCTGTCTTGGCGCGTTCCGCATCTTCGGCAATTTGACGCAGTTGCTGGTAAGTGTGCGCCGAAATGGAAATACTAAATAAAAAATAGTGAGATAGTTGCAGGCAAATCAGAGACCACATATAGGTCTTTTTATTTTGCCGATCTGTAAACCATACCTTTGCCGTTAGTGAAATAAACCATACCCTTGCCTGAGCGGCAAAGGTATGGTTAAAGTCACAATGCGGCGGAAAAGTTATAATTTTGGAATTGTAACGCCGTGTTGTCCTTGGTATTTTCCTCCGCGATCCTTATAGGACACTTCGCAGACATCGTTATCATCAGCTTCAAAGAATAATACCTGAGCAACGCCTTCATTAGCATATATCTTCGCCGGAAGGGGCGTAGTATTACTGAATTCCAAAGTGACATAGCCTTCCCACTCCGGTTCAAAAGGGGTTACATTTACAATAATTCCGCAGTTTGAAACAAATACTCCAGCTTCAAGAGCAAAATTTCCGTAGTGTGGAACTGTCAGGCAGTAAACATCGTGTATTCCAACCACCTCTTTAATGCCAACGACTGTTTTGCCATTATTAAGTAATCTTTGCGTATTTTGTGTTAATCCGGCTTTTATGAAAGTTCGATTGGTGCTGTGAAGAATTGGCTCTGTAATCTTTGCATTCGATTTAGAATGTACGGATTGGTCAGTACCGGCAAGTAAATCCCCTGGGCGAAGCAAATGCGCTTCTGCCATATGACCGCTCCATTTGACAAACTTATGGTCGGGCGTACAGCGAATTGTTTTGCCGTTATCAAGCGTTAATTCGAGTAAAGCATCCCGTCCGATATAACGGGGAAAATCTAATTGCGAAACAATTTGATTATTATTTGAATCTAAGCTGTAACCTGAAAATATTTCGTCACGAGTGAATAATTCGGCAAGCCGTTCCAAAGTCAAAGACTTTCCGTTTGATAAAGCCACTTTTGTATCTGCTGAAAAACAGCGGGCGTATGTGCTTTTGCCTAAACAAATTGTTAAAACGTTTCTCGGGATTCTGAAATACTCTACCGTACGCGCCAAACAAAAAGAATTAGGCGGGATAATAATGTGATCTGCTTTGATGTCGACGAACGAGTTAGGGTCGAAATTTTTAGGATCTACAATCGCGCTATACACATTTGTGAAAACCTTAAATTCATCGGAACATCGTACATCATACCCGTAACTGGAGGTTCCGTAAGATATTAATTTCTTGCCATCTGCTTCTCTGACTTGACCAGCCTCGAACGGCTCAATCATGCCGTGTTCCGTAGCCATTCGCTGAATCCATTTGTCTGATTTTATGCTCATATTGATTACTGAAAATATAAAAGAAATTTTCGTTTAAGTAAAATTTTGTTGAGGTAAGGTAGCGAGAAATAAATGTGCGCAATTTTGCGTATTTATTTCTCTTAGTTTATTTGGCTTATTAGTTGTTTTGGAGGAAAGCGGTTAAGAGAAGCGGGCGTAGGTTGATTTGCCGAGCGCGACGCCCGTTACGTTGCGCGGCATCTTGAAAGTTTCGACCGTAACGCCCAGACCGTAATGATGCGGCGGCAGAAGATAATACTGCGCGCCGTCTTCCGCCGTTCGCAGCGCCGTTTCAATCGGCGAATTTTCGTCAAAACGCTTCGGGTCGATTTCCAGACCGTAGACGGACGAAAAAATACGAAAGCCGTCGTCCGCCAGACGCATATCGTAACCGTAGCTCGACGCGCCCGCCGAGATTATACGGTTTCCGTTCACTTCCTTAAGCAGATGCGGCAGAAACGGTGAAATCATCGCTTGTTCGTTCGCCATACGGCGAATCCAGATGTCGGATTTGATACTCATATCGTAATAACATCTACCAAAAACGCGCGTTTTGTCAAAATCGAATTTTCAATAGTTAAAAGCAAATTTCCACTCTTTCGTTTCAGCTTCGACGGTGCGGTTAAATAACCGGTTATTTAACCGCAGATGAACGCCGACAAAATCGGATAAGAACAGATAAATTATATAAACATCTTCTTTTACCAGCTTTCATCAGTTTTCATCGGCGTTTATCGGCGGTTAAATATTTCTATAACAGGACCTTCTCAAATTTGAGTCGGAGCGCGGGCATCCTGCCCGCAAAGATTGCGCGAGCAATCTAAAGCAAACCCGATAAAGTTCAATGTTGATTTTTATCTAAACTTTGGGCGAACGCCTGGAGCGTTCAAGAGCGGGAAGGATGCCCGCGCTCCGACAAAAGGGACGATTCTCAAATTTTAGAAAGTCCTGTATAAAATAAATTCCGCGCATCTGCCGTAAATAAATTCGCCTGTAAAAATGTCTGACTTTTGCGGCAAATTCTGGTATAACCTCAATTATTTAGATTTTCAGGTTAAATTTTCACGTGAGATAAAACTTATGCTTTTCCTTACTCAATCAGCTGCCGTCTACGGCATCGACGCGCTCATTGTCGATATTGAAGTCAACTTGCAGCCGGTCAAAGGCGAAGCCGATACGTCGTCGCCGGTTTTAATCGTCGGTTTGCCCGACACGGCGATTCGTGAATCGAGAGAGCGAATCCGCGCCGCCATTACAAACAGTTCGTTCTTTTTCCCGTTTCACAAAACGACGATAAATCTAGCGCCCGCCGACGTTCGCAAAGAAGGCGCGAGTTTTGATTTACCGATTGCGCTCGGAATTTTGGGCGCGAACGGCGATTTGGGCAACGGCGAAAAGCTGGAAAACACTTTGAGCATCGGCGAATTGTCGCTCGACGGGCGCGTTCGCCCCGTGCGCGGCGCGCTTTCGATTGCTTTGCGGGCAAGAGAAAACGGCATAAAAAATCTGATTGTGCCGGAAGAAAACGGAACCGAAGCGGCGGTCGTCTCCGAAATAAGCGTCTTTCCGGTTCGGGATTTGCGGCAGGCGGTCGAAGTCGCTCAGGATTTGCAGGACGGAAAAGAAACGCGTGTCGCGCCTTTGAAACTCGACATCGACGAATTAAAAAATAATGAAACCGATTACCGCGTAAATTTTTCGGAAGTGCGCGGTCAGGCATCGGCGAAACGCGCGCTCGAAGTCGCCAGCGCGGGCGGTCATAATATTCTGATGATTGGCTCGCCCGGTTCGGGTAAAACTATGCTGGCAAAGCGCCTGCCGACGATTTTGCCGCCGCTCGAATTTGAAGAAGCGCTGGAGATTACGAAAATTCATTCGGTCGCCGGTCTTACAGGAAAATCCGGTCTCGTAACTCAGCGCCCGTTTAAATCGCCGCATCACACGGTTTCGCAAGCCGGTTTAATCGGCGGCGGCTCGATTCCGAAACCGGGCGAAGTTTCTCTGGCGCATTTGGGCGTTTTATTTCTCGACGAATTGCCGGAATTTGACCGCAACGTTCTGGAAGTTTTGCGGCAGCCGATGGAAGATAAACAGGTTACGATTTCACGCGCCGCTTCGTCTTTGACTTTTCCGGCAAATTTTACGCTCGTCGCCTCGATGAATCCGTGTCCGTGCGGTTATTACGGTTCGCAGCAGCGCGAATGCCAATGCTCACCCACGCAAATCCAGCGTTACGTCGGCAAAATTTCGGGACCTCTGCTTGACCGAATCGACATTCACATCGACGTTCCGGCGGTTAATTTCAAAGAACTGCGCGGCAAAAGCGGCGCGGCGGCGGGCGACAGTTCCGAAACGATTCGTGAGCGCGTGATAAAGGCGCGTGATATTCAACTCGGCAGATTTTCAGGCGAAAAAGTTTTTTCAAATTCGGCAATGTCGCCGACGCAGATTAGAAAGTTTTGCGCGCTCGACGCCGAGAGCGAAAATCTGCTCGAACGCGCGATGCTCAAACAAGGCTTGTCGGCTCGCGCTCACGATAGAATTTTGAAAGTTTCGCGCACGATTGCCGATTTGGACGGAAGCGAAAACATTCAGCCGAACCACATCAGCGAAGCGATAAGTTACCGCTCGCTCGACAGAAATTATTGGGCGTAAGGGAAATTCAAAAGCGAAGACCGATAGTCGTTTTTGATTGCAAAAGACACAATCAATCGAAAATGTTAAAATCGAAATTTCGTTTTGAGCATCGAATAAAAGTTGAATATCGAAAATGACAAACGTAAATTTAGACGGCTTTGAAAAACTTCCGCAGACGCTTCCCGCTTTTTGTTTTGAAGCGTGGCGCAGGCACAATAAATCCGACGCGCTCAGTTATAAAATCAACGACGTTTGGGAAAATCTGTCGGGCGCGGCGGTTATCGAAAAGATAAAACGCATCGCGCTCGGACTTTCGGATTTGGGCGTCAAGGCGGGCGACCGCGTGGCGATTATTTCCGAAAATCGTCCCGAATGGTCGTTTATGGATTTGGCGATTTTAAGCCTTCGCGCCGTTAATGTTCCGATCTATACGACCCAAGCTGTCGAGCAAATTCGTTATATTTTAGAAGATTCGGGCGCGAAAATTCTCTGCATTTCGGGCAAAAAGATTTTCCGCCACGCCGAAAACGCGATTCAATCAGTCGAACGGTTGGAGAAACTGATTTTTTTCGACGCTGATGCTGTTCCCGAAAATGACAATAAAGCGATTTTACTTTCGGCAATCGAAGAACGGGGCGAGCGTGTAAATAAAATAGATTCGATGGCTTTCGACACGGAATTCTCAAAGCTGGAAGCGTCGGATTTGGCGACGATTATTTATACTTCCGGCACGACCGGCGAGCCGAAAGGCGTGATGCTGACGCACGAAAATTTTACGACGAGCGTCGTCGCCGCTTCAAAAGCCCTGCCGATAAAGCCGACCGACCGTTCGCTGGCGGTTCTGCCGCTCTCGCATATTTTCGAGCGCACGGTTTTTTATGTTTTATGCGCCAACGGCGTTTCGATTCACTACTGCGCCGCTTTCGACCAGATTGCCGCGCACCTGGCGGAAGTGCGACCGACGATTATGACGGCTGTGCCACGTCTGTTCGAGCAGGTTTATCACAAGATTATCAAAAAAGGAATGGCGGCTGGCGGCTGGAAAACGTCGCTTTTTACGTGGGCGCTCGAAGTCGGTCAGCAGTATTGGAACGCTAAGGATAAACACAAAATGGTTTCGCCGCTGCTCACCTTAAAACATCGGATTGCCAGCCGTCTCGTATTTTCAAAATGGCGCGCGGGCGTCGGCGGTAATATTCGATTTTTCGTCTCCGGCGGCGCGCCGCTTTCGCGCAAATTATCATACGCGTATTGGGCGGCGGGCATCCCGATTCTGCAAGGCTACGGAATGACCGAAGCGTGCGTTACGTGCGTTAATCGTCCCGAAGACAGCAAAGTCGGCTCAATCGGGACGCCGCTCGACGGCATCGAAATGCAAATCGCCGAATCGGACGGCGAAATTCTCATACGCGGCAAAAACGTGATGCCCGGATATTATAATAACCCGGAAGAAACCGCCAAAGTCATCGACGCCGAAGGTTTTTATCACACCGGCGATGTCGGCTACAAAGACGCCGACGGACATTTTTTTATCACCGACCGCAAGAAAGATTTGTTTAAATTGTCGAACGGCAAATACGTCGCGCCGCAGCAGGTCGAAAGTCTTCTAAAACAGTCGCCGCTGGTTAATCAAGCCGTCGCCGTCGGTTCGGGCAGAAAACAGGTCGGCGCTCTTGTTGTGCCGGATTGGGAAACCCTAAGACAGACTTTGGAAGCCGAAGGAATCGCCGCCGACGGAACGCGTGAAGAATTGTGCGAAAATCCTTATGTCGTTAAACGCGTTCAGCGCGATGCCGGAGAATTTACACGCGAGATGAATGATTACGAGCGCGTCAAACGGGTTTATCTGCTGCCGCGAGAATTTTCGATTGATAAAGGCGAGATGACGCCGACTTTGAAAATAAAACGAAGTGTGATTGACGAGAAATACAGCGAAGCGATTGATGAAATTTGCGGCAGTTAATTTTCAAAAGGAAATTTCGCCGCAGAGAACACGGAGAAAAGAAAATGTAATCAAAAGAATTTTTTTTAGTTGAATTGTTTGCGGGCGAATATTTTTTTATCTTTTAATCTCTGTATTCTCCGTGTTCTCTGTAGAGAAAAAATCTTATATTTTCACGCCTTCATTTTCACAAAGCAGACGATTCAGAAACGAAAATTCCTTGTGTTTATTGCCTAAAAGCGCCTTTGCCAGTTCGTAGAGCGGAAGCGGAATCTCGACTTTAGCGACCGAATCTTCGGCTTGCGGATAATGAGCGTAAAATTCAACTTCGGCGGCGCAGAATTCGCACGTCTCTAAATGTCCGTCGATTTCTTCGCGCGTTTTGCCGGAAATCCCGCCGCTTTGAAACGCCAGTAAATCCTGAGACGCCGGACAATCCGCATTTTTACAAAAAGTAACCATTTTTAACGAAAACATATTTAAATCTTGAACACCGGATTTTTTCAATTCCGCGCGTTCAAAAACAGTAGAATAATTTACTCGCTACAAAAAAAGTAAATCCGTAATGCCCGCCCGCTTCCAAAACTTCGCCGATAAAAATCAAAAAAAATTTTAAGCTCCGTCTTAAATTTGAAAGCGAATGTTTGTAAATGGTGAAATACATTCGCTTACGCAATCGGTTAAACAATACAAAATTTTACAAAAAACTGTTGCTCAAATCAGAAATTATTGCTACTATTTGTTTTGTAGTCGGTAAGGGCGACCATATCCTGCCTGCTGAACCTCAAAAATAGCCGTTTTCGCCCGACGGTCAATCTGCAATCTCCGCCGAAATTCTTGACAGGCGCGATTCACGAACAGCGCGAAAATAGAAAACAATAATCGACAAAAGGTTTAAATATGACGTTAATCAAACAGCCGGAACATCTTCCAAGAAACGGGCGAACGCGCCAGCTTAAAATTGGAAAATGGAACGACAGCCTTAAAACTTCAGACGTTAATCAGATTTGGGCTGAGCTTCACCGCATAGTGTCGTCTCATCCGCTGGTGCGAGCTTCAAAACGCGCCGGTTTTCTCGTCGAAGAAGGCAAACAAAACGCTTATACCGACTTAACGCAGGAGCTTTTCGTCGCGCTGCTCGGAAAAGAGCGTTTTCAGCATTACATCGATACGGAAATGTCGGACGCCGAAATCGAAGCGGAAATCAGCCAGATTGAGCTGACCAATATGCTGACCGCCGAACTTCGCAAACGCTACCCGGAATCTTACAGACTGGCGCGGCGCGTTTCGACCTTGATTCAGACGGGCAAAAGTTTTAAGCGTTTCGACAACATCAACAACCCGGACATTCACCGCCGACTTGCCGACCGGCTTTACGGGCTGGCGGAATGGAAAGACGGAAAGGAGCGGCGCAACGTGCAGGAAATGGACGAGCGCGTTAAAGTCGTTTCGTTTCAGAGCCGCGATACGCGAATGGTCGGCTGCACCGGCGACGCGCAAATCGTCATCAGCAACGTCGAGCTGGAAAAGTTGATTGTCCGCGTTTTTAAAGCGGTCGATTCGCCGGTCGATGTGCGTTCCCTGCGTTCGTTCGTGATGTCGCGCCTGCCGATTATGGATATTTATCTCGTTCCGGTCAGCGGTATGTCGGCGGATTCGGACGATGACCGTATGGATTTCGATTTTGCCGACACGCGCGAAAACCCGGAGGAAAACGTCGTCCGCCGCGAAGCCGAATTGTCAGCCGCCGGATTTGTCGAGAATTTTCTGCTGGAGTTGAACAAATCGGTGCGCGGCAAAACCAGACAGTATGACCGTATGATAAATGTTTTATGGCATTGCTATCTGATTTCCGAGACGGGAACGCAGCTCGAAGTCGCCGAAATGCTCGGCGTTTCCGATTCTCTGGTGTCCGATTACCGCAAGCGCATCGAAGCCAATCTCCAGCAGCTTTCATTTAAAGGCGTCAACGAAGCGCGCCATTTTGAAAAAGCCTTAAAGAGCGCCGTGCGCGAACTTATCGTCGCCGAAAAAGAAACGGCGGCGGTTTCACAAATGTAATTCTCCGCGCATTGATTTTTCCCATTTCCCGCCAAATCTCCGGCGAAAATGTTAAAATGTCATCTGAAAAGTTTTTCATCGGAAAAAGCCTGATTAAACCGCGTCAAAAATTAATTCCGAAAAAGGCGAAGCTGAATTTTACAGATGCCTGCCGACAAAACCAAAAGATTCGATTACAAAAGCATTTCGACCGCCGCTAAAAACGGCGGCGCGCCTTCGGTCGATAACACGACGCTCAAGCCGGCGGCAAAACAAAATCGCGGAGACGGTAAATTCGCCGCGCAAAATCTAATCAGTCCGAAAACCGTCGAGCCGAAATCAGAAAAACAAACAGAAGAAGTTTTGTTTGACAATATTTCCGGCAGACGGGAAACCGCACGCGCCGAAAACGCGTTTCTCCAGCCTGTAGAATCTGATGAACCCGAAGCGGGAACGCCTTACGCCGAACTGCAAAAGCAAAAAAGGAAAGAAAAACAGTCGGCAAAAGACCGTCTGCTTTTAAGCGGCGACCGCTGGCTGAGCCGCAGCGGACACGCGCTGACATACGCCGGAATTTTTCTGTTCACGCTGGTCGTCTATTTTCGCCCGTATGAATTGATTCCGGCGCTGTCGGGTTTTTCTTCGATTGCGCTCATCATCGCGATTGCGACTTTGCTCGTCTATCTGCCGACGCAGCTGACGACCGAAGGCTCGCTGACGATTTTTTCGACGGAAATTAAATGCATTCTTTTTATGACCGCGTGGGCGCTTTTGACGATGCCGCTTGCCAAAAGTCCGGGCTTGGCGTGGGAAACTTTCAGCGATACGTTTATCAAAGTCGTTTTGGTATTCGTCGTAATGGTTAATACGCTGCGAACGCGGGCGCGTCTGAAGGGTTTGATGCTGCTGGCAATCGCGGTCGGCGTGATGCTCAGCTTTCAGGCGCTCGAACTTTACCGGCAGGGAATTTTCAAAACCGAAGGCTATCGCGTCAATGTCGATGTCGGCGGAATGTTCGGCAATCCGAACGATTTGGCGCTGCATCTGGTTATCTTTACGCCGATTGCCGTCGCGCTCGGTTTTGCGTCGAAAAATCGGCTGGCGCGGCTTCTTTATCTGGCGTGCGCCGTGTTGATGATAGCCGGAAACACGGTAACGCAGTCGCGTGGCGGATTTTTGGGACTGCTCGCCGTCGGCGCGGTTCTTGTCTGGAAATTCGGCAGAAAACAGCGGGTCAAGGTCGTTTTAATTTCAGCCGTCTGCGGTTTGATTTTTATTCTCGTCGCGCCCGGAAATTACGGGCTGCGAATTTTGTCGATTTTTATTCCGGCGCTCGACCCGGTCGGTTCGAGCGACCAGAGAAGCGAACTGCTGAAACTTTCATTATTCGTTACCCTGCGAAATCCGCAGGGCATCGGCATCGGGAATTTCCCGATTGTCGGAATCCGCAACCTGCAAACGCACAACGCCTACACGCAGGTATCTTCGGAACTCGGCTGGCTGGCGACTTTTGCTTACATAACTTTAATGGTCAGCCCGCTGCGCAAACTCGCCGCCGTCGAGCGCTGTTTATTCGCGGCGGACGAAAGCGATTCGTGGATTTATTATTTGGCGGTCGGCGTTCAGGCAAGCCTTATCGGCTATATGGTTTCGAGCTTTTTCGCGCCGGTCGCGTATAATTGGTTTGTTTATTACCCGATTGCCTACGCCGTCTGCCTGCGCCGGATTTATCGCGCGAGACAGATTGAACAGGGCATCGAAGCTGAAAAAGAAACTCATCCCGGCAGTTATTTTCAGCTTCAAAAAGCGTAAAAAAGCGACACTCGCAAATGATTTTGATTTTTATCGCACAAACAATTTTCTGGGCAAGCGCGGCGGCGCTTTTTTACGCTTACGCCGGTTATCCGCTGCTGGTTTTCGCCGTCAGCCGCCTGCGTCCCAAACAAATAAAACGCCGCGAATATTCACCGACCGTAACCGTTTTAATCACGGCGTATAACGAGGAACGCGACATCCGCGCCAAGCTCGAAAACACTTTAGAGATTGACTACGATTCAAACAAACTTGAAATTCTGGTCGCCTCCGACTGCTCGAACGACAAAACCGACGAAATCGTCAAAGAATTCGCCGCGCGCGGCGTCAAACTTCATCGTCAGACGGAAAGGCTCGGCAAGACAATGGCGCAGAACGCCGGCGTCGAAATCGCGGCGGGCGAAATTATTCTTTTTTCCGACGCGACGACGATGTATCAGCCGGACGTTCTGCGAAAAATGCTGCCGAATTTTGCCGACGAAACGGTTGGCTGCGTCGCCGGAAAGCTGGTTTATGTGGACGATTTCGATTCGGGCGTCGGCAAGGGCGCGAAAAGCTACTGGAATTACGAAACCTTTCTGAAGCGAGCGGAAAGCCGCGCCTGTTCGCTTATCGGCGCGTCGGGCTGTCTCTACGCCGTGCGAAAATCGGCTTATAAACCGATGTATCCCGAAGCGTGTTCGGATTTTTTAATCGCTACGGTTTTGTATGAACAAGGCTTGCGCACCGTCTATGAGTCAGCCGCCGTCTGCACCGAAGAAACTAACCGGCAGACGAGCAAGGAAATGCGGATGCGCGTTCGCGTCATTGCGCAGACGTTCACTGATTTGTGGCGCAACCGCGAAATGCTGAACCCGTTCAAAAGCGGCTTTTACGCGGTCGAACTAATTTCGCACAAACTTTTTCGCTACGGTGTGCCGCTTTTTCTCGCCGCGCTTTTCGTCTCGACGGCGACGCTTTTTTTTCAATCAGATTTTTTCGGGGTGTTTCTGACGCTTCAGGCGGCTTTTTATTTGCTGGCTTTGATTGGCTGGATACTGGAAAAAACGGGGCGACCTACCGGAATTTTAGCGATGCCGCTTTATTTTATGCTGGCGAATCTGGCATCGCTCGTCGGTTTTTACAAATTTCTGCGCGGCGAGCGTTTCGCGAGTTGGGAGCCGATTCGGGATAGCGGAGAATGGAAAATGGAGAATGGAAAATTGAAAACGAAGCAGGGCGGCGGCGCGAAAGCAACTTAAAATATCGGAAAATGCACAGTGTAGAATGAAAAATATTTCAGCCGGTTATCTTCCATTTTCGGTTTCCCAATTTCAACCTTATGTCAGTCGATAAAATTTTAGAGAAAAAAATCGGAGAAAATTTGAATCGAACGCCGCTGGTCAGCGTCGTCGTTCCCGCCTACGACTGCGCCGGTTTTATCGGCGAGGCGCTCGATTCGATATTTCGGCAGACATTCAAAAATTACGAAATCATCGTGGTCAACGACGGCTCGCCCGACACTGAAAAGCTCGAATCGGTTCTGGAAAATTATTACGCCGAAATAATTTACATAAAACAGGCGAACGGCGGCGCGGCGGCGGCGCGCAACACGGCAATCGAAAACGCGAGCGGCGAATTTCTGGCTTTTCTCGACGGCGACGACATCTGGCTGCCCGAATATCTCGAAGCGCAGCTCGATGCAATCAAGGCGAAAAACTGCGATTTGATTTATGCCGACGCTCTTCTTTTCGGCAGCGTGCGGGACGCGGCGGAAACTTATATGGTCAAGTCGCCGTCGAGCGGAAAGGTTACGACCGAAAATCTGATAAGCGGAAAATGCAATATTATTACGTCGGGAACGGTTGTCAGCCGCCGCCGGGTCGTCGAAGCCGGAATGTTTAACGAAAATCTGCCGCGCATCGTCTCCGAAGACTTCGATTTGTGGTTTCGTCTGGCAAAATCAGGCGCGCGGCTCGATTATCAGAAAAAAGTATTATTAAAATATCGCGTGCGCCCGAATGGTTTATCGGGCGGCAACGTTCAGCGCGCCGAAAGAGCGGTAGCCGTTTTTAAATCGTTGGAGAAAAACTACCGGCTCACCGACGGCGAGCGCGAAAAGCTGGACAGGCAATTGGATTTAGCCGCCGCCGACCTCGAAATCGAACGCGGAAAATACAATCTTGTTCTGGAAAATTTTGCCGAAGCGCGTTTGAATTTTCGCGAAGCGAATAAATATTACCGAAAACTAAAATACACGGCGCTCTGCTCGCTTCTGCTGGTAACGCCGGTTTTCGTCCTGAAACTTTTTAAAAAAGCGCGTCCCGCCGAAGTCGCGCTTATTTCTTCCGCCGATTAGACGGAAACGGCTGCTTTATGAAACTCGACGTTATAGTTCCGACCTACAACCGCGCCGAGCTGCTCAAGCGAACGCTGCTGAGTCTGGCGCGCGCCGAGCTGCCGCCGAATTTTTCCGTTAAGGTTACGGTTGTCGATAATAATTCGACCGACGCAACGCGTGCTGCGGTCGAAGAATTGAAATCTAAGTTCGAGAAAATCGCGCTCGAATACGTTTTCGAGCCGCGCGCCGGAAAATCCTTTGCCCTTAACGCCGGCATCAGGCGCGCGAGCGGCGATATTTTAAGCGGCGTCGATGACGACGTGGCGATTGCCGAAGATTGGTTCGTTGAGCTGGAAAAAATCTTTCGCCTGCGCTGGAGCGAAATCGATTTTGTCGGCGGAAAAATGCTGCCCGAATGGGAGCGCGAATCGATTCCCGATTGGGTTGAACCGCTCAAAGACGGTGTTTTGAGCTGGCGTGATTACGGCAACAAAGAATGGTTTTACGGAGCCGATACGCCGATTTTAACCGGCGGACACGCGGTTTTCAAAAGAAGCGTCGTCGCCGAAGTCGGCTTTTACCCGGAGAACATCGGTCCGACGGGGAAAAACTTAATCGGTTGCGAGGACAACGTGTTTTACGATATGCTTTTAAGCGCCGGAAAGCGCGGCGTTTACTGCCCACAGCTTGTTATTTATCATTTTATGCCCGCCTATCGCGTCTCGAAATCGTATTACCGCCAATGGTGTTTCGGCGCGGGAATGTCGGAATACCTGACCGACACCTACTACAAACGTTTGCCGGACGCGCGCTTTTTTGGCGTGCCGCGCTGGATGTATCGAAGCGCCGCCGCACACGCGCTTAAAAGATTTCGGGCGAAAATAGCGGGAAAGGAAGGCGAATCGCTTGCGGCGGAAAATCCGATTTTGGTATTTGCCGGCTTTTTCTACGCGAAAAATCTGAAAGAATCGTGGTTCGATAAACCGCTTCGGGCGATTGCGAAACGAGCGTTCAAACCGGCGCAGAGATGAAAATGCAGAAATATAAATGAACGAAACCGCCGAAAATAAGGAAAAGGAAATATCGCTGACCCGACAGAGCGCTTGGCTTTTGTTCGCCAAAATCGTCGGCTTTGCGCTCAGTTTTCTGCTGCCGCCTCTGACTGTGCGCTACCTGGCACAGGATAAAGTCGGCGTCTATCGCCAGTCGTTTCAGGTGATTATGGACGCGATTTCGATTTTGCCGCTCGGCTTTTCGATGAGCGCATTTTATTTCCTCAATCGCCGGGCGGAAAAGCGTTCAGCCGCGATTTTTAATATTCTGCTGTTCAATTTCTGCACGGGCGGTTTGGCTTTCCTGACGCTTTTTTTCTTTCCGCAGCTTCTGGGAAATATCTTTCCGAAAGACGCTTTGGAGATGACGCGCCTCGCGCCGCTTATCGGCGCTGTCGTCTGGCTTTGGATTTTCTCGACGTTTCTCGAAGTTGTCGCGCTTGCAGGGCGCGAAACGAAAAAAGCGACGTTTTTTATCATTCTCGCCCAACTGACGAAAACCGTTTTGATGGCGGGCGCGGTCATCGTCTTTTCGACCGTCGAAGCGTTCGTCTATGCAGCGATTGTTCAAGGTTTTCTGCAAACCGGCGTTCTGATTTTATATCTCAAATCGCGTTATCCGAAGTTCTGGACGCAATTCGACCCGTCGTTTTTCCGCGAGCAGATGATTTACGCGCTTCCCTTCGGTCTCGCCGGACTTTTATACACGCTTCAGTCGAGCATTCACAATTACTTCGTCGGCTATCGTTTCGGCGCGGCTGATTTTGCGGTTTATACGCAAGGCTGTTTTGAACTGCCTTTGATTGCAATGCTTTACGAATCAATCAGCGCCGTGATGATTCCGCGTATGAGCGAGATGCAGGCGGAAGGAAAAACGCGCGAAATGCTTTTAACGTCCGTCAACGCGATGAAAAAACTGGCGCTCGCGTATTTTCCGCTGTTTGTTTTTTTAATGATTGTTGCTCCAGAACTTATTACGACTTTATTTACGAAAAACTACTCGGAAAGCGTCCCGATTTTTCGCATAAACCTTTTGCTTCTGCCATTTTATTGTCTGATGCTCGACCCGATTGGGCGCGCGTTTCCAGAAGTCGGCAGATTTGTCCTGAAAGTGCGCCTCGTTTTGTTTTTCGCGCTTTTGGCGGCGCTTTATTTCGGCATTCAACATTTCGATTTGCGCGGTATGATTGCCATTGTCGTCGTTGCCGTTTTAATCGAAAGATTCGTTTCGCTCTCGAAAATTTTGAAGATTCTGGAAGTAAAAAGCGCCGATTTTTATTTATTAAAAAATGTCGGCAGAACGGCGATTGCCGCAGTAATGTCGGGCGTTGTCCTGTTTATCTTTTATTCATTATTTAAAGATTTTCTGCTCGAAGTCTGCTTGGATTTCAGCCGCCGTCTTTTAACTTTCATACACTTTGCGAAAGGCGCGGATTTTGTCGGCGGCAGTTTATTTCTCGGCATCTGGTTTGCCGTTTTCGCCGCGATTTACTTGTTTGTCGCCGACAGCCTGAACGTATTTGAAGACGAAGATAAAGAAAAGCTGAGAAATATTCTTCGCAAAATAAGAAGAAAACGCGGCGATTCTCTCGACGAAAACGCGCTTTCGATGCCGAATCGAATCCGAAATCTAAAGCCGGAAATCTAAAACCAAATGTGCGGAATCGCCGGATTTATTGTAAATGAAAGAGATGCGCCGGTCGCCGGTCGCGAGATTCTGCTCGATAAAATGTGCCGAATCATCACGCATCGCGGTCCCGATGAGCAGGGAACGATTGTGCGGAATCGCGCCGCGCTCGGAATGCGCCGCCTTTCCATTATCGATTTGAAAAGCGGGCAGCAGCCGATTTTCACCGAAGACGGCAATCTGGCGATTGTCTTTAACGGCGAAATTTACAATTTTCTGGAATTGAAAACGGAACTCGAAGGACTCGGACACCGATTTAAAACCAATTCCGACACCGAAACGATTGTTCACGCTTTTGAAGAATTCGGCGCGGATTGTCTGGAAAAATTGCGCGGAATGTTCGCCTTCGCGATTTGGAATTTTCGCGAAGAAAGTTTATTTATCGCGCGCGATAGAGTCGGCAAAAAACCGCTTTTTTATTCTTTAACCGAAAAGGGAAATTTCGTTTTCGGCTCGGAATTAAAGACGCTTCTGGCGCACGGCGAGATTAAAAAAGAAATCGATTTCGCCGCGCTCGACGCGTATCTGACGTTCGGCTACGTGCCGGAAGAATTCTGCATTTTCAAAAATGTGCGAAAACTCGCGCCCGGACATTTTTTAACGTTCAAAAACGGCGAAATTGAAACCCGAAAATACTGGGATTTTGAATATAAAAAGACGGAAAATATAAAATCTGAAGATGAATACGTCGAGCTTTTGCGCGAGAAAATAAAGGACGCCGTAAATGTTCGGCTGATTTCCGAAGTTCCGTTGGGCGCGTTTTTGTCGGGCGGCGTCGATTCTTCGACCGTCGTGGCGATGATGTCGCAGTTGTCGAACGCGCCGGTGAAAACTTTTTCAATCGGCTTTAACGAGGACAGCTTTGACGAGCTGAAATTCGCGCGCGTCGCCGCCAAACATTTCAATACCGAGCATCACGAATTTGTCGTTACGCCTGATTTAGTCGAAGTTATAGACGATTTAATCTGGCATTTCGACGAGCCTTTTGCCGATTCTTCGGCGCTGCCGACGTTTATGGTTTCCAAAATGGCGCGCGATTTCGTTACCGTCGTTTTATCCGGCGACGGCGGCGACGAGCTTTTCGCCGGTTACACGCGTTACGTTACAGACAAAAAACGCGGCGGTCTGGCAGCTTTGCCGAAGGCTTTCCGGCGCGGCGTTCTGCAAAATCTGGGCGAAAAACTGCCCGCCGGATTTGCGGGCAAAAATTATCTCTACAATGTTTCGCTCGACGCGGTTGACCGCTATATCGACAGCGTTTCGCACTTTAACGCGGTTCGCAAAAAATCGCTTTATTCCAAAGATTTTCAAGCAAAATTAAACGGCGCGTCGGGCGCGGGCGAGCGCGACTTTAAGCGATTTGCCGAAAGCGTTTCGACCGGAAACCCAATTGACAACCTGCTGTATCTCGACAGCAAAACTTATCTGCCGTCGGATATTTTAACGAAAGTCGACCGGATGAGTATGGCGACATCTCTGGAAGCGCGCGCGCCGCTGCTTGACCATAAACTGATTGAATTTGTCGTGCAGATGCCGCCGGAATTAAAGATGAAAGGCACGGAAACGAAATATATTCTCAAAAAGGCGATGGAAGGTATCGTGCCGCGCCCGATTTTATACCGCGAAAAACAGGGCTTCGGCGTTCCGATTGCCGATTGGATAAATTCGCAGCTGCGGGAGAGAATCCACGCGGATTTGAGCGACCGGAAAACTCTCGAACGCGGATATTTTGAAAAATCATACGTCGAAAATCTGTTGAGCGAGCATTCAAAACGCCGCCGCGACCATTCGCACGCGCTCTGGATTTTGTGGATGCTCGAATTGTGGCATCGAAAGTTTATAGACGTTTGAAAGCGCCGGAATCTTTCAAATCCGCCGGTTCGATTAAACGGTTTTTTATATTTCCGAATCTGAAAATGAGCGAGACACCGAAAAATTATCTGATAAAACTAAGACACTCTTTGCCGTGGCTGGTTCGGTATCCGTTCGCGCGCGGAAAATCTCTTTTGGAAAATGATTCGGGGCAGAAAAAACACGTCGTTTTTACCGTTGCCAATCATTTCGAGCCGAGCTGGAGCAGCGCCGGAAATCTCGATTTGGACACGCAGCGGCGGCGGCTTGACGATTATTACAAGCTGGCGCGAAAAACCGGCGAAGCCGTGCGCGACCACGACGGCACGAAATTTCGCCACACGAATTTTTTCCCCGCCGAACAATACGACCGGCGGCTTTTGGAAAAACTGGCGCAGATGCAGTCCGAAGGCTTGGGCGAAGTCGAAATCCATCTGCATCACGGCGTCGAAGCGCCGGACACGGCGGAGAATCTGCGCGGCGCGTTAATCGAATTTCGAGACGTTTTAGCCGACGAACATCGTTGTTTATCGCGTTTCGACAAAGGCGGAAAGCCGATGTATGCCTTTGTTCACGGCAATCTGGCGCTGGCGAATTCCTACGGCGGAAAATACTGCGGCGTCGATAATGAAATGCGGATTTTGCAGGAAACCGGCTGCTACGTCGATATGACGCTGCCGTCCGCGCCGGAAATGTCGCAGGTTGCGATGATAAATCAAATCTATGAATGCGGTCTGTCGTTAGATGAAAAAATTCCGCATCGAACCGGCAGACGAGTCGGCGCGTCCGAAATCCAACCGCAGTTGCCGCTTATATTTACCGGACCGCTGGTTTTTAATTGGACGCGGCGCGTCAAAGGTTTTCCCGTGCCGCGCATCGACGACGGCTGCTTAACTTCGAGCCAGCCGATGAATTTGGCGAGATTAGACCGCTGGCTTTCGGCAAACATCACGGTCAAAAATCGTCCCGAATGGGTTTTCGTCAAACTGTACTGTCACGGATTTTTCGACCGCGACCAACCGACTTGTATCGGCGAGCAGGCAGCGAAATTTTTCGGCGAGGTGATCGAACACGGCGAGAAAAGCGGCGATTATCGAGTTTATTTTGCATCGGCGCGCGAAGCGTTTAATATGGTTACGGCGGCGATTGACGGAAAGCGGGGAAGTCCGGGCGAGTTTCGCGATTATCGTCTGAAGTCGATTATGAGCGAAGCGGAAAGATAAAAATCGTCCGGCATCTTGCGGGTTAAGAAAAAATGGCGAATCCGATTGAAACATTAAGGAAAATGAAGGGCAGAAGCTGGACGGAAATTCGCGCGCGCGGCGGGCAGGTCATCTCCGCATACGGCGAGCAAATCGGATTCGGCGGCAGCCCGCTCTCGGACGAAGATTTTGCCGGTCTTCTCGATAAATCGCTGTTCGACAATCAAAACATCTCAGCCGGAGCGCTGTTTGAAAAGTTTTATCAAAACGCGGATTCGGCATTTTTCCCGTCCTTTCGTCAAAAAGAACGAACACTCAAGGTTTTCCGGCATAATTTCGGTGAAAAAAGCGCGCGTCTCTTTATCGAAAAAGCCGGAGAAATTATTGCCGGAAAATTTGATTTAGCGGGCTTTCAAAATCTGGATTTCGGAACGCCGGTTGATTGGCATTTCGAGCCGATTTCGGGCAGCCGCTCGCCTCTAAAACACTGGAAACAATTCGACGAGCTTTCGACGGACGAAACCGGCGATAAAAAAATCGTCTGGGAACTCAATCGTCATCAGCATTTTTTCACGCTCGGCGTCGCCTTCTGGCTGACAAGAGACGAGCGTTTCGCCGAGACTTTCGCGCGGCATCTCGAAAGTTGGATAGAAGAAAATCCGCCGGGAACGGGAATAAACTGGGCGAGCAGTCTGGAAGTCGCCTTTCGCGCCGTGTCCTGGATTTGGGCGTTTCATTTTTTTAAGGATTCGGCAAGTCTGACGCCGGAGCTTTTCCGCAAAGCCGTAAAATTTCTTTATCTGCACGGCAGACACATCGAAAAATATCTTTCGACTTATTACAGCCCGAACACGCATTTGACGGGCGAAGCGCTCGGTCTTTATTATCTCGGCACACAGCTGCCGTTTCTGAGCCGCGCCGCGCACTGGCGCAAAACGGGCGAGGAAATTCTCTCTGCCGAACTCGACCGCCAGATTTTGCCCGACGGCGTTTATTTCGAGCAATCGACGTGGTATCAGCGCTACACGACGGATTTCTACACGCATTTTTATATCTTAAGAAAATTAAACGGCGGCGATTTAGACGAAAAACTTGCCCGAAAGCTCGAATCTCTTATCGATTTTTTGATGTCCGTTACGCGACCCGACGGCACGACCGCGTTTATAGGCGACGACGACGGCGGCAGAAGTCTGCCGCATTCAAACGCGGCGGCAAATGATTTTCGCCACGTTTTATCGACGGGCGCGGCAATGTTCGGGCGCGGCGATTACAAATTCGTCGCCGGAGAATTTGCCGAAGAAACGCTCTGGCTGCTGGGCGCAAATGCCGTAGACACCTTCGAGGATTTACCCGAACACGCGCCCGCCGGAAATTCTTTCGCCTTCGAGGACGGCGGATATTTCGTGATGCGCGACGGCTGGACGAAAACCGACAATTTTCTGCTCGTCGATTGCGGCGAAATCGGCGCGTTCGGCGCGGGACACGGACACGCCGACGCGCTCTCGATTGACGCGGCAATCGGCGGCAAAACCCTTCTGGTCGATTCGGGAACTTACACGTATCACGAATCGGAAGAAGCCAGAAATTATTTTCGCTCGACCGAGGCGCACAACACTTTGACCGTCGACGGAAAATCGCAGTCCGAGCCGGGCGGAAAATTCGGCTGGCAGACAAAAGCAAGCGCGACGCCGCGACGCTGGATTTCACAGAACAGATTCGATTTTTTTGAAGGCGCGCACGACGGCTACGAAAGATTTGCCGACGCGCCGGCGACGCACACGCGCAGCGTTTTATTTTTGCGAAACGATTACTGGATAATGCGCGATTTCGTAAAAACCCGCGGCGAACACGAATACGCCGTGAATTTTCATTTTAATCACGAAACGAATCCGACAATCGAAAACACGAAAAGCGGAAATTTATGCGTCGGCGAAAAATCCGTTGCCGGCATCGGCTCGCGGCTTTTCACCTTCGGCGACAACGGCAACTGGCGGCAGGAAGAAAGCCGCGTTTCTCCAGTTTTCGGCAAAAGCGTCCACGCGCCGTTTTTGAAGTTTATTTCCAAAGGAACGGGCGCGCAGGAATTTTTTACATTTTTGCTGCCCGAAGAAAGCGGTTTTGCCGCGCCCGATGTTTTTGAAACCGCTTTAAACGGCGGGCGCGCCTTTGTTATTAAATATCGCGGCTACACGGACATTTTCGTTTTCTCGGACGGCGGGCAAATCGTCCGCACCGAATTTTTCGACGCTAATTTTCAATTTATCTGGGCGCGTCTCGGCGCGGGCGAACAATTGCCCGAAGAATTCGCGCTTATCGGCGGCAGCCATTTTTCGGTCGGCGGCAGAGAAATTATCAATTATCCGCAGCCGCTCGAATTCGCCGTCGCCCGGCGTTTAGGCAATTGCCTGAACGTTCGCACGTCGGAAAATGTTTTCAGCCTGTCGCTGCCGCAGAAAAAGTCGGGAAATTATATTTTGAAAAATCATAATTTTGATGAAGTCGAAGAATAATTTGAAAATCAGACGCCGATTATTTTAACTGTAAAAACATTTTGGTATTTGATTTTCAATATTAAATAACCCGGTTAATCGGTGAAATTTGTGTTATACTTCCAATGTTTCGCACGTTCTCAAAGTTGAAAGCCCGCCTTAAACCTGTGTCTTTTCAAGTTAAAATAAATAATAAAATTGAATTATGCGCGGAATCAGTCGGTTCGCCGGCAAGGAAAAAAATAATCGGGCGAGTCGATTCGCCGGTCGAACAAGATGAAAACGAATGTTCTGGAAATTGTCGGCAGTTTTCATCAGGGCGGCTCGGAACGGCAGGCGATTCAGCTTGCCGGTTTTCTGCGCGAAGCCGGAAATTTTAATGTTTTTCTGGCGACTCTGGACGGCGACGGAATTCTTAAAGAAGAAGTTGAAAACATCGGATTTACAGACGCAGCGGAATTTAAATTAACCAGTTTTTACGATTTCAATATGCTTCGCCAGATTAAAAATGCCGTCCGGTTCATTCGCCGGAACGATATAAAAATCGTTCACACACACGATTTTTACACGAACGTTTTCGGTATGCTGGCGGCAAAACTCGCGGGCGTTCCCGTGAGAATCGCCTCTAAGCGCGAAACCGGCGGAATGAAAACGCCGAGCCAATTTCGAGTCGAACGCGCCGCCTTCGGTCTGGCGCATTCAATCGTCGTCAACGCCCGCGCCGTCGAAAATTATCTGACCGAACGCGGAATACCCGAAAGCAAAATCGAAGTTATCTATAACGGTCTCGATTTAAAAAGGTTAAAGCCGAAATTAAATCTGACACGCCTGCAAATCTGTGAAATGTTCGGTTTGCCGACCGGCGGCGATAAAAAGTTTGTAACAATCGTGGCTAATCTGCGGCACGCGGTTAAAAATCAGGAAATGTTTCTGCGGGCGGCGCAAACGGTAAAAGCCAAAGTCAAAGACGCCGAATTTATACTGGCGGGCGAAGGCGAGCGGCGCGGAGAACTCGAAAATCTCGCCGCCGAATTGCAAATTGCCGATTCGTGTCATTTTACCGGACGCTGTGCGGCAATCGCCGAATTGCTTTCGATTTCCGACATTTGCGTTTTAAGCTCGACAAATGAAGGATTTTCAAATTCGATTCTGGAATATATGGCGGCGGGAAAACCCGTCGTCGCAACCGATGTCGGCGGCGCGAATGAAGCGATTGTCGAAGGCGAAACCGGATTTCTCGTCCGCTCAAACGACGACGAAAAAATGGCGGCGCGTTTAACCGAACTTCTCGAAGACGACGAAAAAAGACGCGTATTCGGCATTGCGGGCAGAAAAATCGTCGAAGAAAAGTTTTCGACCGAAGCGCAGATTGGAAAAACCGTTAATCTCTATGAAACGCTTTTAAGCGGCGCAAACGGCGCGGCGACAAAAGTTGTTTCGCGGTCAATGTGAGATTTTTTTAACCGGCGAAAATATGTACAGATTTGAAGAAATTTCATTTAAAATCGACCGGAAATCAAGCGGAAAAACGCCTGTCAAAGAAGTGTCGAAAAATAAACCGATAAAAATTTTAATCATCGCGCCGACGCTCGACACGTCGCTTGGCGGTCAGGCGGTGCAGGCGGCGCGGCTGCTCGAAAAACTCGGCGGAGAAGCGAATCTGCAAGTCGATATTCAATCAATCTCGCCGAAATTTCTGCCGAAAATCCAGCGCGTAAAATTTGCGCGAACCGCCGTTACGATTCCGAAATTCGGTTTCGACATTCTCGGCAAAATCCCGAAATACGACATCATACATATTTTTTCCGCCTCGCATCTGTCGTTTCTGCTGACGCCGACGCCCGCCGTTCTTCTGGCAAAATTTTTCGGCAAAAAAACGCTGCTCAACTATCACAGCGGGCAAATCAAAAGACATTTCGCCAATTGGGAAACCACTTTGCGCCCGACCTTAAAGCTGTTCGATAAAATCGTCGTGCCGTCCGGTTATCTAGTCGATAAATTTGCCGAATACGGCTTTGAAGCGCGGGCGATTTATAATTTTGTAGATGTCGGGCGTTTCGCTTTTCGGCAGAGAAAACGCCCGCGCCCGATTTTTCTGTCGAATCGGCTGCTCGAAGAACTTTATAATATTCCCTGTATTCTGCAGGCGTTCGCCGTCATTCAAAAAAAATACGCGGCGGCAAAATTAATCGTCGCCGGTTTCGGCGAACAGCGCGCAAATCTGGAAAATCTGGCACGGGAATTAAAGCTCGAAAATGTCCGGTTCGTCGGCAAAGTCGCGCCGGAAAAAATGCCCGCGCTTTACGACGAAGCCGACATATATTTAAATTCGCCGAATACGGACAATATGCCCGTCTCGATTATCGAATCTTTCGCCTGCGGCATTCCGGTCGTAACGACGAACGCGGGCGGCATTCCGTATATTCTTGAACACGAAAAAACCGGTTTGATGGTCGAAATAAACGACCACGAAGCGTTGGCGCGCGAGGCGATGCGATTACTCGAAGAAAAGGATTTAGCGGCGCGGCTGACCGAAAACGCGCGTTGGTATTGCGGCAAATTTACGTGGGAAGCGGTGCGGCTCGAATGGCTCGATGTTTATAAAGAACTGGCGGGAGAAATCAACGCCAAAGATTAAATCCGGGCGCGGCTTTAAAAAAAGTTTCGAGATTTGCGGGCGAATCTCCTCAACAGTAAATTTCTTTTTATTTGAAATGAAAAATCCAAAATCCAAAATCCAAAATCCAAAATCAAGATGTGCGGAATAAACGGAATAGCATTTTCAAGCCGTTCAAAACGGCGAATCAGCGAACGCGTTTTGATGCGAATGCGCGACTGCATTTGTCATCGCGGACCGGACGACAGCGGCATATTTATTGATGAAAACATCGGTTTCGGTCATCGCCGTCTGTCGATTGTCGATGTCGCTCACGGCGCGCAGCCGATATTTAATCGGGATAAATCGTGCGTCATAATTTACAACGGCGAAGTTTATAATCACGCCGATTACCGCGCCGAACTCGAAGCCAAAGGCTGCGAATTTCAAACGCATTGCGACACCGAAACGATTCTGCATCTTTACGAAGAATACGGCGCGAAGTGTGTCGAAAAACTGCGCGGAATGTTCGCCTTTGCGATTTGGGACAGGCGAAAAAAAGAGCTTTTTATCGCCCGCGACCGTTTGGGCGTCAAGCCGCTTTATTATGTTTCGGACGAGCAGGGAAACTTGTTTTTCGGCTCGGAAATCAAAACTCTAATTTCAGCGGGCGCGGTCAAACCCGAATTAAATTACAACGCGCTGCCCGACCAGCTGGCGAATCACGGAACTTCGTTTGACGAGACGTTATTCAAAAACGTCAAACGGCTTTTGCCCGGACATTTTTTGTTTTGGAAAGACGGAAATTTACGAATCGAAAAATATTGGGACGCTTCCTTCGAGCCGAAACACGAAGAAAAAAGCGACGCCGATTTTGTCGAAGAATGGCGCGAGCTGTTTAGAAAATCGGTCGAGATGCGCCTGATGGCTGACGTGCCTTTGGGAATGTTTTTGTCCGGCGGCATCGACTCAAGCGCGATTTGCGCGATGATGTCGAAAATGGTCGATGAGCCGATAAAAACTTTTTCCGTCGGTTTTGAAGAACGCGAGGCGAACGAATTTTCATACGCCCGAATCGTTTCAAAGGCGTTTAAGACCGAACATCACGAAATTACAATCACGCCCGAACAGTTTTTTGCCGAGCTGCCGAAACTCATCTGGCACGAAGACGAGCCGATTGGCTTCGATTCGTCGATTCCGCTTTATTTTGTCTCGAAACTGGCGCAAAAACACGTCAAAGTCGTTTTAACCGGCGAAGGCAGCGACGAGATTCTCGGCGGTTACGGACGTTATCAAAAAACGCTGGCGCTTTTGAAATACGGCGAAAAATACGAACAGTTTGCGCCGAATTTCCTGCGTCAATTTGTAAAAAACGGCGTGGCAACTTTGCCCGATTCGCTCAACAAAAAACTGAAAAGAACTTTTCTGACGCTCGACGCCGACATCGAAAATCTTTATTTCGATAATTTCGCTATTTTCCCGAAAGCAATGCAGGCGCAGCTTTTAACCGACGAAACAAAGGCGCGAATTGCCGAACTGAATCCGTATTTTTACCAGCATAATTGGTTTAAGGAAACCGACGCGAAAAATTTATTGGATAAATTGCTTTACGTTGACACGAAAACTTATCTGCACGAACTTCTGATGAAGCAGGACCAGATGTCGATGGCGGCTTCGATTGAATCGCGCGTGCCGTTTCTCGACCATAAACTTGTCGAATTTACGGCAAAACTGCCGGAAAAAATGAAGATTCGCGGGCGCGAAACCAAGTGGATTCTGCGCGAGGCGATGCGCGGAATTTTGCCCGCAGAAATTTTAACGCGTCCGAAAATGGGTTTCCCCGTGCCGCTCGGAAACTGGCTGAAAAATGAATATAAACACGTCGTCGACGAATACGTTTTGAGCGAGCGCGCACTTTCACGCGGAATTTTCAACGCCGATTACGTGCGCCGAATCGTCGCCGAACACGGCGCGGGCAAAGACCACGCGGGAAGAATTTTCCGGCTCGTCAATTTCGAGATATGGCATCGGCAGTTTATCGACGGCGAATCTTTCGAGAAGGATAATACGGTTTATCGGGAAGCCGTTTTGGTATAAACAAAAGAAAATAGATTAGCCTTTTTCAAAAATATGAAAATCGAATACGTTTCACACGCCTGTTTATTTATAGAAACCGAAGATTTGCGGATTGCGACCGACCCGTGGTTAAAAGACGCAACTTATTGCGAACAATGGTATTTGTTCCCGAAACCGATTAATGCCGAACTGGTTAAATCGGCGGACGTGATTTTGATTTCGCACGGACACGAAGACCATCTGCACGAAGCGACCTTAAAAGATTTGCCGAAAGAGAAGCGCGTTTTTTACCCGTATAGTTTTTTCGGCGGCGCGAAGGAATACGTCGAAAGTCTTGGTTTTGAAGATGTTAAAGAATGCGTAACTTTCAAAAAATATAAAATTTCCGACGAAACGGACGTAACTTTTATCATCAATTCGCACGACAGTTTAATGGTCATCGAGAGCGGCGGCGAGGTTTTAATCAACGTCAACGACGCGCTGCACGCTTCGCCGGAAAAAATTATCGATTTTTACATCGGGCAGATAAAGGAACGCTGGCAGAAAATCGATTACGTTTTCTGCGGTTTCGGCGGCGCGAGCTATTTTCCGAACGCGATGCACCTTGCCGGAAAAGATGATTACGCAATTGCAATCGCCCGCGAACAGCTTTTCGCGCACAATTTCTGCCGCGTCGTCAATGGTTTGAAACCGAAAATCGCTGTTCCGTTTGCCGCCGATTTCGCGCTTTTGAGCGACAACCAGCGCTGGATAAACGACGCGCGTTTTCCCAGAAATAAAATGGCTGATTATTATAAAAAACATTTTGCCGAAAGCGGTTACGAGCCGAAAATCTTCGATATGTATTCGGGCGACACGCTCGAAGACGGCGAGCTGAAACCGCTTTCGCCGTATCGCTCGGAGATGAAAAACGGCGAGCTTAATCATTTGATTGACGGGCAATACGCGGCGGAAATCGCCGGAAAACTCGAACAAAATTTCATCGACGAAGCCGAAGCCGAAAAATTAACCGGCGAAATCCGGCAAAATGTCGAAAAACGAATGACGCTTTTTTCAGACGAAAAATTAAGGAAATTAAAATTTTCTCTGCATTTGACCGATGTTGCCGAAAACAATTTTTACAACATCGCTTTTGAAAATGAAGCGGTTAAAATCGAACGCGCTGCGCAAGCCGATGAAAACAGCCTTCTAACAATGACGTTATCGAGCGCCGTTCTGCGTTATTCAATCGGCAGCGATTGGGGCGCGGACGTTGTGAGCATCGGTTACGGCGCGGAGATTCAAATTTCCGACAAACGCGCCGCCGAAGTCGATTTGGAATCGGTTTGTATGAATCTGCTGGCGTGTTACCCGACGATAAAAGATTTGAAGAAAACGCCGTTGCGAACGATGAAGTTTCTGCTTTTGAATCCGCCGCGCTTTACGACTTCGATTCGCAAGCTGAAGAAATTTAATCAGGAAAGCGAAAATTACGACCGGAAAACGTGGCTGCTAAAAGACGCCGCCGAAATTCGCCGAAGGTATGATTTGCCAAATCTCGACGCGGAGTTTCTGCCGTCGAAATAAAAAAACAAACGGATTTCGTAACTGTGTTTCGTTTGTATTTTGTCCGTGATACAGTGAAAATTTAACGGAGATAAAAATATGGAGTTGAAATTAACAAGCGTTTTTCAAAAAGTGCCGGAAGGTTATATCGGATTTGTCGAAGAACTTCCGGGCGCGAACACGCAGGGCGCGACGCTCGAAGAAGCGCGCGAAAATCTGAAGGAAGCCGTCGAAATGGTTTTGGAGGCGAATCGCCTTTTAGCCGAAGAAGAAATCGCGGAAAAAGATTTTATTCGTGAGATATTGATGTTGAAAGTCGCGTGAAACTTCGTGATTTAATTCGCCATTTGGAAAAAAACGGCTGCGAGCTTTTGCGCGAAGGCGGAAACCACAGCCTTTATGTAAATCGAAAAAGCCGCAAATCAACCGCCGTTCCGCGCCATCGTGAAATCAACGAGTTTTTAAGCACGAAAATCTGTAGAGATTTGGAAATTCCCAAACCGTAAAATTTATGACAACCGCCGTTTCCGAAAAATCAAACGCTGCTGCCCAAAACATTCTGTGCGGGCGCGACATCGTTTGTTTTTCGCACGACTGGACGGGCGACCCGCTGTCGAAAACTCATCTGATGCGCGTTTTATCGAGGGAAAACCGCATTCTTTGGGTCAACGCGATTGCCAACCGAACGCCGACGACATCAAGCAAGGACGTTTCGCGTATCTTTAAGAAACTAAAGAATTTTGCCGAGCCGGTTCGGGAAGTAGAACCGAATATTTTTGTCTTGAGTCCGCTGGCGATTCCGGCTTACGGCAGTTTTGCCGTGAGAAATTTCAACGAAAAATTTCTCGCACTGCAAGTCAAAAAAGCGATGCGGAAATTGAGCTTTAAGCGTCCGGTCAATATGATTTTCAATCCGGCGGCGGGATTATTAGCGGGGAAAATCGGCGAGGAAAGTTTGATTTATTACTGTGTTGACGATTACACGGCTTTTACAGGCGCGGCGAAAGGCTTGAAGGAAATCGAAGAAGATTTATTTAAAAAAGCTGCTTTGGTGATTGTTTCGGCTGAAAAACTACTCGAAAATAAAAAACATTTTAACAAAAACACGTTTATAATCCGGCACGGCGTCGATTTTAATCATTTTTGCAAAGCGCTCGATGAAGAAACGAAAATTCCCGACGAAATCAGAGATTTGCCGAAGCCTGTAATCGGTTTTCACGGTTTGCTTGCCGATTGGATTGATTACGATTTGATTGTCAAAATCGCCGCACATTTTAAAGACGGTTCAATCGTTTTAATCGGCAAAACGACGGTTGACGCCGAGCGAGTTATCGGCAAAGTGCAGAATCTGCCGAATGTGCATCTGCTCGGTCGCAAGCCTTACGCGGATTTGCCGGCGTTCTGCAAAGGTTTCGATGTCGCGCTTAACCCGTTTGCAATAAACGATTTAACGCTCGCCGCCAATCCGCTGAAAGTGCGCGAATATCTTGCCGCCGGTCTGGAAGTCGTCTCGACGGCGATTCCCGAAGTCGAGATTATGAACATTTGCCGCATCGGACGAACTCACAACGAATTTATTGCCGAAATCGAAAATGCCTTGAAAAATCCGCGCCCGAAACAGGAAATCAGCGAAGCGATTCGAGCCGAAAGCTGGGAATCGCGTATCGACGAGTTGCGGGAAATTATGGGACGGGCGAAATAGAACGCGGATAAACGCGGTTAAGCGAATTTTCCGGTAAAATCTATTTTAATGAATCGCCGCCTAAAAATTTTACTCGTTTTCTGCGCGTGTTTTACTGCGTGGATTTTTATCGCTTGGATTGCGGCGGAAAGTTTGATTGTCGAAAAAACTCTGAGCAAAGCCGACGCGATTTTAGTTTTTAGCGGCTCGTCAACTTATGTCGAACGCACGCGAAAAGCCGCTGAACTCTACAGGCAGGGCGTTGCGCCGCGCATCTTTCTGACCGACGACGGCGGGCGCGCCGGTTGGTCGCGCGTTCAGCAGAATAATCCGCGCTTTGTCGAGCTGGCGCGGAAAAGTTTAATCGAGCAGGGCGTCTCCGAAGATGCGATTGAGATTTTGCCCGAAACGGTTGACGGGACGAAGCGGGAAGCCGATGTTCTGCTGAGAAAAGTCAAGGAAAACGATTTGAAATCGATTCTGCTGGTTACGTCCGGCTATCATTCGCGCCGAGCGCTGCGCACGGTTGAAAAAACTTTCGCCGCCGGTAATCTGAACGCCGAAATCGGCATCGAATCGGTCGCGCCCGGCAATCAAACGCCGTCGCCGTTCCGTTGGTGGCTTTCGGCGAAAGGCTGGCGTCTCGTCGCGGGCGAATACGTGAAAAGCGTATATTACTGGCTGTATTATTAGTGAGTTTATAAAGTTTGCAGAGTAGAAAACTACCGTTAATTTACAAACTATATGAATCAAGAGTAGAAATAAACCCTGAGAATCCGGGTATTTCTTTGCGTAACCTTTGCGCGTTCTTTGCGTTACAGAAATTAGTATCGCAAAGAACGCGCGAAGATTTCCCGATTCTCCGCTTTTGATTCACATATAAAGAAAAGCGAAGGCTCGTAAAATTTCTCTTTGACGCCCGTTAGTTAAAATTTTAATGCTCGATTTTGTTCATCAGCTCGGCAAATCGCGGGTCTTGACGTATCGGCGACAGACATTTATCGGTTTCATACCACGGACGATTTTCGTTGCCGAGCTTGATGGCGCGCTCAAGCCAGTAGAATGCTTCGTCAATTTCGCCTAATTGAGCGTTTGCCGAAGTCATCCAGTAAGCCATATCGTGGTCGGTTTTCGCCAGACCGCGCGCTTCTTCGGTCAACTGCGCTCTGGCTTCGATTTTGTTGCCCTGATTGGCGAGGAAAATCGCCAGCAGCGAGCCGATGCCGACCATTTTCGGATTCTGCGCCATCACATCCTGCAATATTTTGATTGCTTCGGCTTCTTCGCCGTGTCCGCGGTAAAAAAGAACCGTCGAGCGAAAAATCCGTATCATCGGGTGATTCGGTTCAATGAGCGCGCCTTCGTCCAGAGACTTTAAGGCTTCGTCGTATCGACCGAGATAAAGATAAATTCTGGCTTTGTTGTAGCTGGCGACGACGACCGCCACCGGGTCAAGGCGCGATAATTTATTCCAGGCGTGGAGCGCTTCTTCGTATTGCCCGTCGAGCCGGTGCATCGTGCCTTTGACGAAATAAAGCGGCGCGTCGTTCGGAAACTGCTTTTGCAGAAGCGCGATTTCGGCGCGGGCTTTTTTCTTTTCGCCGCGCGAAAGGTAAATTAAAACCATTAGAACACGCGCTTCGACGACGTTCGGGTCGTATATAAACGCTTTTGAAAACGCGGCTTCGGCGTATGTATAATCTTCGGCGCTGCCCATTCCTTTGAAAACGCGGTTGGCGTAGCACGCGCCCAAACCGCTGTAGGCGAGCGCGAAATGCGGGTCGAGTTCGATGGCGCGCCGGAAATTGGCAATCGCCGCTTCGCAGTCTTCGTTGGCGACGGTGCGGAAAATAAATCTGCCGAAACAATCGCGCCCGCGCAGGAACGCTTCATACGCTTCGGCGTTTTCGGTTGCGCGGCGTCCGATTTTTTCCTGTTCCTTGTCGGATAGTTCGAGCCGCAAGCCTTCCAGAATTTTCAGTGCGATGTTGTCCTGAAGCGCGAGAATGTCGCCGCCCTGCGCGTCGATGCGGTCGCTCCACAAAATTTCGCCCGTCAAAACGTCCAAAAGCTGCGCCGTTACGCGCATACGGTCGCCGGAACGAAGAAAACTCGTCGATAAAACGGCGTGAACTTTTAACTCCTTGCCGACTTCGCGCGGGTCGAATTCCTTGCCCTGATATTTGGCGATAACCGAACTCGGTCGCACGATTAAAGAACGAAGCTGCGCCAGTTCCGTAATCACGGCGTCGGCGAGCGCGAATTCATAAAAATTAGAGTCGGCGTCCTGTCCGAGATTTTTAAACGGCAGAATGGCGATACTCTTTTTTTCCTCGTGTCCGGTAATCGTCAAAGACGATTCGGGCGCGTAAGTCGGCGTCATCGAAATCGAAGAAGACGTGCGCTGCGTGGTTGAGTTGTCCGCGCCGGTTTTTCCGGTTATCCAATTCCACGCCCGTTTGACCGGATTCTGGTCGTCCAGATGGCGCGGCGTAAAAGTGTCGCCCTGCATCATCGGCATTCCCGATAATTCCTGTAAAACGACGCGCAAATCGTCGCGCATCTGTGCGATTTTCTGATAACGGTCTTTCGGCTCTTTCGCCAACGCCTTGTCGATAATTCCCTGAAGGCGCGGCGGCGTCGGTTCGGGACGAAGTTCGTGGAGCGGTTTCGGCGTTCCGTATAAAACCTGATGACGCACGTCGATAACAGTTTTTCCCTGAAAAGCCCAGATTCCGGTCAGCATTTCATACAGCAGAACGCCGGTCGAAAAAATATCGGCGCGGTGGTCGGTTTTCTCGCCCTTCGCCTGTTCGGGCGCGGCATACGTCGCCGTGCCGTATGGAACGCCGATTTCTGTTATATCGTGGCGGTCTTCGCCGTTTGTTACAGGCTCGTCCTGCATAAGTTTGGCGAGTCCGAAATCGAGAATCTTCGCCTGTCCGGTTTCGGTTACGATAATATTTCCGGCTTTGATGTCGCGGTGAATAATTCCGCGCGAGTGCGTGTAGGCGAGCGCGTCGCAAACCTGCACGGCGATTCCGAGCGCGCTGCGCAAATCGAGCGGTCGCCCGTCAACCAATTGGCGCACGTTTTTTCCCTTTATATACTGCATCGCAATATAGAAAACGCCGTCCGCGCTGTGAAAATCGAAAATCGTGCAGATGTTCGGGTGGTCGAGCTGCGAGCAGAGCTGCGCTTCACGTTCAAAGCGACGAAAGTTGGCGGTTTTTGCCGTTAGTTCCGGCGGCAGAACTTTTATGACAACCGTGCGGTCGAGCTTCGTGTCGAGCGCTTTATAAACCGTTCCCTGACCGCCCGCGCCGATTTTTTCGAGAATTTTGTATTGATTTATGTTCGAGCCAATCATTCGGATTTTAGATTGTGAATTTCGGATTTTGGATTGCCGTAAAGAATTTTATATCTTACCTGCCGGAGCGGAAAAGTTCACGCATAACAATAAAGAATTTTGGAACGAAATACAATTACAAGAAAGTAATAAATCCAAAATCCGAAGTCTGAAACCTAAAATCGCGTATCGGCAAACTGCCGATTAATCCGGTGTAACCGTTCAGCCGCGCGGCGGCGTTCCCCAGCCGGACTGAATATATTCGCCGTTTTCGACAATGCACGGCACAACCAAATCGCCGCCCGAATATTCGAGCATTTCGCGTTTTCTCTGCGGGTCGTCTTCGGCGTTGTATTCGATGAATTCAATATTATTTTCGTTGTAATAATCGCGGGCGCGCCGGCAATACGGGCAGTCCGGTTTGCTGTACATTACTAAAGCCATTTCGTTAATTCTCCTTTTTTGCGAAAAAAATAGTTTATCAGTTATCAATCTACAGTCAACAACCGAAATTTGACATCTCTGCAACGATAATCGATAAATGTTTAATGATTGATACAGACCTTTTTGAACCGTTTGAAAAGCTGGTCGAAATTGAGATTATCGGTGAAAAAAAAAGCGTTCCCGAAAACAATACGCTGCTTCGATGCTTTCAATACTTGAGTTTGGAAACAATTTCATACGGCGAATTTTGCTGGAACGGCGACTGTGCCAATTGTCAAATTTGGCTTGATGATGACGAAAAGGAAAAGCCGAAACTCGCCTGTCGAACAATCGTTCGGGAACGGATGAAAATTACGCGGATGAGCAAACAAATCAAACTGGAAAAACAAATTTGAGTTTCAGGGAAATAAAATACAAGAAACAAATTAACAGCGATTGAAGAGGATGAGCAGGGATAAAAACAAAGATTTAATACTTTTGCTTTATCCTCTTCATCGCTGTTAATTTTCTTTTCTTTTTTTCCAAAACTATTTTGCCGGTGAAGCGCGTTTAAACGGAATTTCCTCAAAATGCGTGATGCGTTTGAACGCTCGAAAACGCCCGTTAATTTCGTCCTGCGTCAGACGGTCAACTCGCTCCGTGCCGAATTCTTCGACGTTAAACGAAGCCATCACTGTTCCGTAGACCATCGCGCGGCGCAAGGCGTCGTCGGTAATTTCAACCTGCGAGGCGAGATAACCCATAAAACCGCCCGCGAAAGTGTCGCCCGCGCCCGTCGGGTCGAAAACCGATTCGAGCGGAAAAGCCGGAATCGCAAAATAATCGTCTTTGGTAAAAAGCGCCGCGCCGTATTCGCCGCGCTTGATAACGACGGCTTTCGGTCCGAAGCTCATAATCTTTTTCGCCGCTTTGTGAATGTTCGGCTCGTCCGCGAGTTGGCGTGCTTCGGCATCGTTGATGATAACGCAATCGACGACTTTCACGGTTTCTAACACAGCGTCTTTCATCGAATCAATCCAGAAATTCATCGTGTCCATTGCCGCAAATTCTGCGTCCGCGCATTGCTCGCGCACTTGCTTTTGCAGCATCGGCAGAATATTCGCCAGAAACAAAAGTCGTGAATTTTTCGACGCTTCCGACGGTTTCGGCTCGAAAGTTTCAAACACATTGAGCTGTGTTTCGAGCGTGTGCGCCGTATTCAAATCGTAATCGTAACGCCCGCGCCAGAAAAAAGTCTTGCCGTTCGCAACAATTTCAATGTCGTCCGTATTTATATTATGACGCTTGAAAACGTCCCATTCATTTTCGGTAAAATCGCTGCCGACAACGCCGATTACGCGCACGTCCGTAAAAAAACTGGCGGAGAGCGCAAAGTGCGTTCCCGCGCCGCCGAGCATTTTGTCGCGCTTGCCGAACGGCGTTTCCACAGCGTCGAACGCCACCGAACCTACAACTGTTAAAGACATATTTTTATATTTGTTTGTTTTGTTGAATTAAAATTGCAAACTACGATTCTAAAAATAAAAAAGCCGACGGTCAAAGACAATCGGCTTTTAACATTTTAAATTAAACGGTCTCGGCTGATTATTTTTTCGCTTCGATTTCCTTCAAAGTCTTTTCCGCGTCCGATTTAAATTGGCTTTGCGGATAATCTTTCACTAATTGCGACAGATACGCAACCGCTTCTTCGCGCATTTTTTCGGGCGCGAATTTCTCTCGTTCGGCGGCGGTCGCTCCTTTTTCGAGCTTTTGTTTGCCTTTATTATTTGAAAGATTAAAACTGCTCATTCCGGCGTAATAAAGAAATTCGTCCATCCGGGAAAATTGCGGATACGCGGCGAAAGTTTCTTCAAAGCGCATCAACACAGCGCGGTAAGCCTTTTTCGTTACGAAATACTGCCGCGCAACTTCCAGATTATGTTTGGCGTCGGTTTCCAGAATCGGGTCGCGCTGCACCTGCGGCTCGATTTGCTTTTGAGCGACCGCCGCCGAAGCGAAAGCCAAAAATACGAAGCTAAAAATTAAAAGTGCTTTTTTCATAAATTACTTCTCTTTTTTGTTTGATGGCAAGCGTCTTTCGGCGGGTTGTTTTTCCAGACGCAAAACTAATTTTTCGCGTTCGTGCGCCTCGTTTTCTCTGGTGCGCTGAATCTCGAAAGCCAGGCGTTCATTCAGTAAGGTTAAATCTTCTACCCGCTTGCGAAGCTCTTTAATTTCCTCGGTATTCCGTCGGGATTGCTCGCTCAGAAAAACAATGTCGCGGATTGCCTGAATAAGTTTTTCCAGCATTTCAATAAGTTTGCAGATTCTCGACTGCCTGCGTCAGGCGCGCGAAAGATTTGTCGTTAGCTTTTCGCAAGCGTTCGATTTGTTTGTTTTCCTGTTTGATTGTTTTGCTGTTCTCTTTAAGTTTCAAAAACAAACTTTCGATTTCCCGCAAACTCCGTTTTTCCGCCGCCTCGCCGATTTCCTGATTGAAAACTTGACTCATAAATTTCACCTTGCCTTTATTCTATCCTTTCGATGCGTATTTGCCGATAATCGCTTCCAGATTTTTCGCCGCTTCTTTATTCCACAATTCCGGCGCTGTAAAAATCGCGTTTTTCGTCGCGCCCGCAAATTGATTCGGCGTCTTTTTGGCGGCAACTCTTTTAACAGCTTCCTTTAAAACAAGCTGCGCGTTTCGCACGTTTTTGTGCAGATATTCGATGACCATATCAACCGAAACGTCGTCGTGCGCTTCGTGCCAGCAATCGTAATCCGTTACAAGCGCAAGAGTTGCGTAAGCGATTTCGGCTTCGCGGGCGAGCTTTGCTTCCTGCAAATTCGTCATCCCGATAATGTCCATTCCCCAGCTTCTATAAACATTCGATTCGGCTTTGGTCGAAAACGCCGGACCTTCCATACACAGATAAGTTCCGCCGCGATGGACTTTTAGATTTTCAACCGCTTTGCACGATTCTTCCAAAATGTCGCCTAATTCATTGCAAACCGGGTGCGCGAAAGTGATGTGTCCGACGATGCCGTTCCCGAAAAACGTCGATTCTTCGGCGCGAGCGCGTGTGCGGTCAAAAAACTGGTCGGGAATCACCATATCGGTCGGCGCGTATTGTTCCTGTAGACTTCCGACAGCGGAAACCGACAAAATATAATCGACGCCGAGCAGTTTCATCGCGTAAATGTTGGCGCGAAAGGGAAGTTCGGTCGGCGTCAATTTATGCCCGCGTCCGTGTCTCGGCAGAAACGCGACTCTTTCGCCTTCCAGAGTTCCGATTATAAAAGCGTCCGACGGTTTGCCGAAAGGCGTTTCGACTTCGATTTCTTTAATGTCCGTCAATTCCGGCATTTGATATAAACCGCTGCCGCCGATAATTCCGATTTTTACCTGTTCCATTTTTATAAATTGTTTCCAGAGGTATAAAACTAACCTAAAATTTCGTCGATTGTAATTTTTATTTCCGGCAAAACACTCGATTCGGCGGTTTGCCCGCGATGAAGAATTTTGACCAGAGAGTAACCGAACTCGGTCGGCTCGCTGTGGATTTCCACGCGGTCGTTTTCGAGGTCAATCAGCCACGCTTCTTCGATGCCGCTCGCGGCGTAGCGCGGAAATTTCGTGTCGCGGTCGTATTTCAAAGTCGTGTCGGCAATTTCCATTGCGATTAACACGTCTTTAGCCGTCGCGTTTTCGCTGCGGTAAAAATCTTCGCGCCGCCGCAAAAGAGCGATGTCGGGCTGCGGCTCTGAAAAATCGTTTAGAACAATCGGATTTTGCGGGCTGATAATAACATTTTTGCCTAAAAAGTCTCTTAGTAATTCAATTAAATAATTGACGCACGAAGCGTGTCTTTTTCCTATCGGCGACATTTCTACAAATTCTCCTTCCCAAAGTTCAAGACGTTCTTCAGGCTTAAAGACTCCGGTTTCGATAAAATTGTGATATTCCTCGATTGTAAATTTGCGATGCGGCAGCGCGGCGGTTAATGCGGACATAATTTTTCACTCCTCAAATTTGAGAATTTACCGCTTTTAATTTTCCGTCATTTTCGCTCAGACGGCAAAGCGGCGCATTAAAATCGTGGTAAAACCAGCAGAGCCAGTTTTCTGCTAAAGCCTGCGGCAGAAGACGTTTTTTGTTTTCCAGAGTTTCGAGCGGGAAAAGGTCGTAGCCCATAATCCAGGGCAAGGGAAGATGCGCGGTTGTCGGCAGAACGTCGGAAAAACTGTAGAGCGTTTCACTGCCGGATTCGATTTTGACCGTCTGCATCGAACCGTTATGACCGCGCATTTCGGTCATCGTAATTCCTTCGACAACATCGTAGATGTCCGGTTTTAATTCGAGCTGACCGCTTTTTTTCAATGCTTCCCAGTTGTCGGAAATATAACTTGCGCGGTCGCGCTCAAACGGATTTTCGGCGTGTTCAAATTCGCTTTGCGAAACGAAATAACGCGCGTTCGGAAATGCGGGAACGATTGCGCCGGTTTCATCGAAAATCGTATTTCCGCCGCAGTGGTCGAAATGCAGATGCGTGTTGACGACGATTGTTATGTCTTCGGGTTTATAATTTGTTTGCTCGAAAATCGTTTCGGCAAAAGGCTTTGCGCGGTTGACGCCGTAAATCTTCGATTGTTTTTCCGTCCATTTTTCGCCCATTCCGGTTTCAATCAGAATTTTTTCGCCTCGCGTTTCGACAAACAAACAATTGGTTTGCATTTGAATGCGATTCGATTCGTCGGGCGGACAGATTTTTTCCCATAAAACGCGTGGAACGACGCCGAACATCGCGCCGCCGTCCAATTTAAACTCGGTGTCGGAAATGATTTCAACACGAAAATCGCCGAATTTCATAACAATAAAATAAAACCGGAAAACGGAAAAGAAAAAATAATTTTCTATTTTCCGTTTTCCGGTTTTGTTAAATTAAACTATTTTTTCGGCGCGGGCTTTGCCGGAGCTTTGCCCTTCGGCGCGGCTGCCGGTTCGCCGCCTTCTTCCGGCATCGCGCCTTGCGGCGGCATTCCGCCCTGCTGCATTTGCATTTGCTGTTTCATCATTTGCTGCATCTGCTCGTCGGAAACCGTCGGAATGTCAAAGTCTTCGGCGACTTCGACCGGATTGTCGGCGACGATTTTGTCCAGAATATTTTTCTGTTTTTCGGTTTCGAGCTTTTGTCTGACCATTTCGGCGACGGGCATTTCGCGCCCCATCGGATTGCTCGGGTCTTTGGTCGTCGTCGTAATCAAGATGTGGCGCACGTCATAGGTTTCAGCCGGTTTGCCGTCCGCTCCTTTGCCTTCGCCTTTTCTTTCGAGCTTGATGATGTGATAGCCGTAGGGCGTTTCAATCAAATGGTCGGCGATTTTTCCCGGCTCAAGCGAGAGCGCGGCTTCTTCAAAGGCGGGCATCATTTTGCCTTTCGCTACGTCTTTATAAATTCCACCCTGCGGTTTGCCGTCGGGACTTTTGTTTCCCGGATCCTGGCTGTATTCGTCTGCTAATTTAGCGAAATCTTCGCCCGCTTGAGCGCGTTTGAGGATTCCTTCGGCGGTCGCCCGTTTCTCTTTCGGGTCGAGTTCCGGGTGTTCGGCGATATATTTTTGAACGTCTTCGTCGGAAACTTTTACTTTTTCGACGAGATTTTTCTGCGCGTATTGTCCGGCAAGAAACTGCGCCTGCTGTAATTTGATTTGCAGTTCGAGTTCGCGTTTGAAATCTTCGCCGAGTTCGCCGCTTTTTGCTTTGGCTTCGGCTTCGTAGATTCTGATTTTGGCGTAGTCGTCTTTCGCCTGTTTGATTTCGTCTTCGGTTAATTCCTTGTCTTTCGGGAATTTACCGCTTTCTTTGGCAATGGCGAGTTTTGAATCGAGAAACTCTTTGAATTCGGCTTCGTGGCTGGCGTCGCTTAAAAACGCCTTTGTCTGTTCTTCGGTAATGTAACCGAACGGCGGCATCGGACCTTTATCGCCGTTGATTTTCTGGTCGTAAATCGTCGCCGTCAGAACGGTGCGTATATTTTCCAGCTCGCGCTTGACGTTTGGTTCATCGGCGATGCCTTCTTTTCGCGCCTGACTCGCAACCGCCAGCAATTGCCTGATATTTTCGGCGATTTTCTGTTTGGCTTCCGGGTTGCTCGCCAGTTGTTTGAGCTGCATCGGATTGGCATCTTTCAGCAGAATCGCCATATCTTCTTTGGTAACGTGGTTAAGCGCTTCGTCGCCGTGCGAGGCGAATTTTGTTTTCCAGAAAACCAGACCCGCGCCGAGTCCGAGAATTACGAGCAGAACAATTAAACTTTTGGTCAGAGCGCTCATTCCTCTGTTTTGGCTCGAAGCGGATGCCGCCGCCGCTTTAACTTCGGGCGCGGACGGATTATTAGTCGCCGAAAAATCGCTCGTCGCTGCGTCCGGCGTGTTTACCGTCTCTAAAACGGTGTCGTCATTTGGACAAATTTCCATCGAATCATTAACGTATTCGGTTCTGCATTTCGGACATTTCTTCATTAAATTTTCCTCTGTTAAATGTTAAATCTGATTTTTATATTCTCGTCTGTTATTTTTTACTTTGCACTAATTCAAGCAAAACGCCGTTTGCCGACGAAGGATGAACGAATGCGACAAGACAGTCTTCAGCGCCCGCGCGCGGAGTTTCATCAATTAAACGCATTCCCATCGCTTTTAGTTTCGAGAGAGCGTCTTCGATATTTTCGACATCGACAGCGATATGATGAATACCGCCGCCGCGTTTTTCCACGAATTTGGCAATCGGCGAATCGGCGCTCGTCGCTTCGAGCAGTTCTATTCTGGTGTCGCCAATCGGCAGCATCGCCACGCGCACTTTCTGGTCTTCGACCGTTTCGGTATGAACATTTTCCAGCCCGAGCGCGTCCTGCCAAAACTTTAACGCTTCGTCAATTCCTTTTGTGGCAATGCCGAGATGATTGATTTTCATTTCAATAATTTGTTTAATTCTTCGACGCTTAAATCCGCTTCTCTCAAAATACTTTTCAAAACTTTCGGATGAAGAATTTTGCCCGAATGAAAAGGAACGGTCGCTCTGCTGCCGTTTTCATCCTTAAATATTTTATGACTGCCGCTTTGTCTAGTTTGCGCGAAACCGCGTTTTTCCAGAATTTTAATGATTTCCGATGCCGACAGTTTAGGAAGTTTTTCGCTCATTCTTCTGACTTTATAAAAAAACTTTATACACTGTCAGCAGGAATGCCGTTAATTTTTAAGTTTTTTTCTCATACGGCTAAATCCATTAAGGTCAGACTTACATTTTGAGATTGGTAAATTTCTTCGCCCGACTCGATTCTGTCTTCGACGTGAAGCGCGATTGCGTCTTTAATGTTTTCAATCGCTTCTTCGTAAGTTTCGCCTTGCGTGTAACAGCCCTGCAATTCGTTACACTTTGCAAAATAACCGTCTTCGTCTTTTTCGACAATGACGGAAAAACGATAATTTTTCATACTTTTAATATTTCCTCAACCGCCGAATACGGGTCGCGTTTTTTTTCCGCCACTTCGAGCGCCAGATTTTCCAGCTTTTCCGAAGTTCCGTTTTTGTTTAAGGTTTGCGTCAAAAGCGTTTCGCGGAGCAGTTCGAGCAGCCGCCAGCGGGCGATTTCCTTTCGTCTGGTCAAACTCGCTTCGCCCTGTTTTTGAAAATCGTTGTAGCTTTCGATGGCTTCGGATAAATCCTCGATGCCTTTGTTTTCCGTCGCCACGGTTCGGACAATCGGCGAATTCCAGAAGTCGGGGCGATGCGCCAGAGACAGCAGCGTTTCAAGTTCTTTTTCCGTTCTCAAAACGCCTTCGCGGTCGGCTTTATTGATGACGAAAACATCGCCGATTTCCATAATTCCGGCTTTTATCGCCTGAATATCGTCGCCCATTCCGGGAACGAGAACGACGACCGAGACATCAGCCGTTTTGACGATTTCAACTTCGTCCTGACCGACGCCGACCGTTTCGACAATGATTTTATCGAAACCGGCTGCATCTAAAATTGATACGGCGTCAACAGTTGCGCGTGAAAGTCCGCCCAGATTGCCACGCGTCGCCATCGAGCGGATAAAGACGTTTTTATCGAGTCCGAGCGTCTGCATTCGGATTCGGTCGCCTAAAATCGCGCCGCCGGAAAACGGGCTTGACGGGTCGATGCAGATTATTCCGACGCGCTCGCCTTTATCCAGATAAAACATCGCCAGCTTATCGACGAGCGAAGATTTCCCCGCGCCGGGCGAGCCGGTGATTCCGACGACGAGAGCGTTTCCCGTTCTGGGAAAAACTTCCTTCATCAGCGCCGCCGCGCCGAGAGCGCCGTTTTCAACTTTTGTAATCGCTCTGGCTACGCTTCTGGCGTCGCCGCGAAAAAGTTTTTCCAAAACTTCCGTGTCCAGCATTTATTGTTTACCGTCTTTTTTACGAATTTGCCCGGTTAGCGCAGGGAAACTAAAAAACCGATTCCTTAAATTTTTTAACAAACAAGGATTTTCTCACTTTTCCCGCCAATTGCAAAGGTTACAGCGGTTTTGCGCTCAGAAGATACGCAACAATTGTTTTATGTAAGAAAAAGACGAATTCAAATAACTTGAATTCGTCTTTTTCTTGTTTGAAAACTCACCTTCTATTCATTCCGCCGTCGAATTATTTACATTTCGAGTATCCGCAGTCGCGGCAGAAATCGCAGCCCGAAGCGTGTTCGAGCTGACCTTTGCATTCGGGACATTCGCCGATGAGACTTGCCATTTTCGGCAGATTTTCAGCGACAGGCGCGGTTGTCTGTTCGATTGTCGCCGCCGTTGCCGCTTTGCTTATTTGACGTTCGGACGCCGGAAGATTTTTCAGGCGGCGGTCAGTCAAGAGCAGACATTCGGCGACGGCTTGTTCGGGCGAAGTCAAAAGCCTTTCGTTAAACCAGACGGCGTGCGTCGCCGTAACTTTGTTCAGACTTCTGGCAACTTCCTTGACTTCAAAACCGCCGCGCAGCATTTTTGAAGCGAGCAGTCCGACGCCTTCGGAAATCGGACCGGTAGCGAAAACTTCCAGAATATTTTCGCCGTCGTGGTTGACCGTTACATACAAATTGCGCTCGTCGAACGGAATGCGCCACGTCGCGCCCTGCAACTCGCGCGGGCGGTCAAACCTGTTGACGGTTAGCGAATGTTTCGGTGTCGTCGCCTGCTTTCCGACTGTAGTTTCCGCCGCGCCGGTCGAAACCGTTACGACTTCCGGCATAAAATCAGTTTCGATGGTCGTCGTCATCGTTTCGGCAGTTTCCGCTTTTTTATCTTCGGCTTTCATCGAAGTTAAAACCTGTCCGGTGCGCGAGCCGTCGCGGTAATAGGACACGCATTTGCAGCCCAAATCTCGCGCCATACGATAAAGCTCGTCAACCGATTCGATTGTATCGTCGTGCGCGCCGTTGCAGGTTTTGGAAACCGAGTTATCGACGTTTTTCTGCGATGCGGCGAGAACCTGAACGTGCTGTTTCGATGTGATATTGAGCGCCGAAATAAAATAGTCGGGAAGCTCGCTTTCGTGTTCGACGACGTGTTGGGCGGCGCGTTTGATAGATTCTTCGTCCGTCTGGTCAACTTCGATTCCCAATGCTTCCGCCGCCAGTGTGTGAACGTAAGTGCGCGTGCCGATTGTGTCCTGACGAACGTAAGCCCACGAAAAATTCGGCTCGCAGCCCGACGAAGTTTCGGCGACAAGGCTGATTGTTCCCGTCGGCGCAATCGTCGTCGTTTCATAGTTGCGCGGCGTCAGCGGCACGTCGCGCGAAATGCCGATTTCCTCATAAAGAAATTTCGCGTAGGCTTCGCGGTTGCCTTCAAATTCTGGAAACGCGCCTTTTTCCGCGCCAATCTTCAGCGACGCTTTCCAGGATTCTTTACGGACAAAACCCATAACTTTCTCCATCAAAGCAATCGAATCGGCTTCGCCGTAAGTGATTTTCAGTTTCAGACACAAATCGGCAAAACCCATAATTCCCAAACCGACGGGACGTGTTCTTTTAACAACATCGTCAATGTCGTCGAGCGGAAAATCTCCGGCGTCAATCACGTTATCGAGAAACTGCGTGCTGAGATGCGTAACCTCTGCAAGTCTTTCCCATTCGATTGATTCATCGGGATTCGCGCCGTCGCCGACACGCTTGTAAAACTTTGCCAAATTGATACTTCCGAGATTGCAGGAATTGGAAAAGTGAAGAAATTGTTCACCGCACGGATTGCTCGCGTAAATCGGTCCCATCGATTTCATCATATGGTTATGACGATTTACCTGGTCGATAAAAGCGATTCCCGGCTCGGCGTATTTATGCGCCGACGCGATGATTCTGTTCCAGATGTCGGGCGCGTAAACCATTCCGACTTCAGGCGAATTTTCGATTGTCGCGTCGGACAAATCGGCGTTTTCAAAAGCGAGTTTGTCGGCAAACGTAACGGTCGAACCGTCGGGACGACGATAAATCGCGTAATCTTCTCCGGTTACCGGGTCGAAAACGGGCTGTGTCCAATCTCTGCCGCCGAATTCCATCTGAAACCACTGTTTGTTGTCAACGGCGTCCATAAATCGGTCGGTTACGTTGACGGAAATATTGAAATTAGTCAGCGAATGCTGGTCATTTTTGGCGTGAATAAATCGCAAAATGTCCGGGTGTGAACAGTTGTGAACGAAAACTCCGTTGGCGACAAAGTTATGAAATACCGGCACGGTCATATCATAAACCGCTTCGGCGACGCCGATAGATTCGACTCTTACGACTTTGTGATTTTTTATAGCGTCGGCTTGCGCTTTCTTTTTCATCCAGCTTGAAGCGCTCATTTTCGCTTTCCATTCGGCAGCTTTTTCTTTGCCGTAAACTTCTTCCAGTGTGCGTCCGCGCCTATCGGAAGCGATGCGTTGTCGATGTTCTTCTAAATTCCCTGCGTGTTCCTTAGCGTGTTCGCTGCGCGAAAGCATTTGCAGATTAAACGGGTGATTGTTCAGCGAATCGCCGTCAATATGATGAACCTGCCAATTTTTGCCCGGCACTTCGCCCAAAATATCTTTGGCGATGATTTGATGTTCGGGAACGGCGCGGCTGCCCGTCGCGCCGATATATTTGATAAAACGTTTTTCCGAGCCGTGCCGCGCGATAACTTTTGAGAACGCCATCAAACTTTCGCCCAAAGATAAATCTTTCGCCTCTTTGTATTTTCCGTTTGCGAGTAAAAAGCGGTGGTCGGGTGTGCAGTCGATATATTCGTCGTTGTCCATCCAGACGCGAACCATTTCCCGGTTTCTGTCGGAAACGAATACGGCTTGCGCCTGAACGACGTGAGTTTTCTTCGTTTCCGGGTCGCAGGCGTAAATGTATGGATTCTGCCCGACTAAATCTTTAATCGGGAAACGTCCTTCGAGCGTATGAATCATCGTATCGCCGCTCAAGCACCGCATCATACCCATATTCGCGCCGCGCCGGACGCCGCCCTGTTTGACCACTTCGGTCATCGTGTTGACGATGTTCATAAACGAAACCGGACCCGAAGCGACGCCGCGTGTCGAATTGACCATCGCGCCCGCCGGACGAATAAATTCATACGTCATTCCGGTTCCGCCGCCGGTTTGATGAATAATGGCGGCGGCTTGCGCGTGTTCCATAATGCCTTCGATTGAATCGGGGACATTTAGAACAAAGCAGGCGGCGAGCTGTCCTTTCGGCTTTCCGGCGTTGACTAAACACGGCGTGTTCGGGATAAACTCTCGATTGAGCATCACTTCGAGCATCGAATTGTAAAAATAATCGCGCGTCGCCCGGTCTTTTTCGGCGGTCGAAACGTGTCCGACGACGCGGCGCACGATGTCGTTCCACTGCTCGACCGCTTCGCCTTTCGTATCTTTCAGCGAATAGCGTTTGCTGACGACTTTCTGACCGTTCAAACCAATCGGCTTGATTTCGCGTTTGACGGTTGTCGCGCCGCTTCCATTTCCGTTTGATTTTCCGTTCGTCGCGGCGACATTGCCGGAGACGGCTGTTTCAAAAGCTGAACTCATATTTTTACTTTCCTTTTTATTAGTTTTTTAGACACGGTTGGCGTCTGAACTTTGTTTTTTAATTCGTTTTTCGCAAGTCGCGCGGCGCGAACTTTTTTAGAATTGTTTTTCGATTTTACCCGCGAAGCCGGGTTTAGATTTTCCTTATCAGGTGAAAAGTAATATACAAACTTCATTTTCGCTTGTCAACAAAAAAAGCACAATATATTGTGCCTCAAACGAAATTTATAACCAAATATCGTGTAACCTAATGTAAATGGTTAAGTTCCGAGCCGTGAATGTTTTTTTGATTTTCCCGATTTTACGCCTGTTTGACTTTGTATGTCGGATTTGCCGAAAATATCGTTATGGATAAATTAGTTTACGGAACGGCGGTCGGCGGAACGGTTCGTTTGATGGCGGCGATAACTACCGGAATTACAGCCGAGGCGATTCGGCGGCATCAAACGTCGCCGACGGCTTCCGCCGCGCTCGGTCGCGTTTTGACCGGAACGCTGATGCTGGGCGCGAGCCTCAAGGAATTTGACCGTCTGACGGTGAAAATCGAATGCGACGGCGCGGTCGGCGGTCTGGTCGGCGAGGCGACGAAAAACGGGACGGTGCGCGGTTACGTCAAAAACCCGGAAGCGGAATTGCCGCCGAAGGCGAACGGCAAATTCGACGTGAGCGGCATTGTCGGCGGCGGAACTTTTTACGTTATCCGCGAATCTGGCTACGATGTCGGGCTTTACAAAGAGCCTTACGTCGGTTCAGTGCCGATTGTCTCCGGCGAGATTGCCGAAGATTTCGCGTATTATATGGCAAAGTCGGAACAGATTCCGTCCGCCGTTCTGCTCGGCGTTCTGCTTCAACCGGAAGAACCGTTTGTTAAAGCGTCGGGCGGCGTGATGATTCAAATGATGCCGGGCGCGAATGAGCATATTGCGACGATGATTGAAGACACAATCAAACACGCGCCGCACCTGACGACGGTTATCAGCGAAGGCGCGACGCCGGAAGATTTATTGAAGCTCGTTCTCGGCGTTATCGATTTCGAGATTTTAGAAGAAAGAGAAGTTTCATTCGCCTGCAACTGCTCGTTTGACCGCGCCGTTACGCTGATTTCATCGCTTGGCAGAACCGAAGTCGCCTCGATGCTCGCCGAAGACAAAGGCGCGAAGATGACGTGCGGATTCTGCAGCGAGCTTTACACGCTCGACGAAACCGATTTACAGAAAATGCTCGACGCCGAAGACGTTTAGAAATTATGGAAAGGGAAGATTACGCCGGTTTGATTTATATATTGAGCAGTATAATCTCCGCGCTGATTTTTTCAGTGTGTCTGGTGCTTTATTTGATGTATAAGCAAATCAACGTGTATTTGGTCGGACTCGGATTATTGATGCTTCTGACCGGATTTATAGTCAAAAGATTTGTTGACGAATCCGAAAGGAAATAATTTAGCGAGTTGTTTTTATATTATACGCGACCATTGAGTTTGAGACGGGCAAGTTATTCAGGACACGAAACTCTCGCTGCTCCTCATTTTATTTTCCAAATGTTTCTCAAATTCCAGCGGGCTTTTATAACCTAAACCCGAATGCAGTCTGATTCGATTGTAAACTTTGATTTTGAAAGAACCGCCTGAAACCAGTTATATTGGAATCGCTATCGCGGCTTTGTCGCTGATAGCGATTCCGCTGCTGGCGCGGGAGAAAAGACGAGTCGCAACGCAATTAAACAGCCGCGCGATGCTGGCGGATTCCAGACAAACCGATATTTGCGCGTATCTGTCGGCAATTTTACTCGGCGGCTTGCTGCTTAATGCCTTGTTCGGCTTTTGGTGGGCTGATCCGATAGCAGTTTAATAATGCTCCCGATAATTATCAAAGAAGGTGTCGGGCGCGTGGCGCGGAAACGCTTGCTGCGGCGCGTGTCATTGACGCGAATCTTAAATAATCAAGATGACGGAAAGTTCACTAACAGATATTTTGACTTTCGCGCTGCTGCCATTTTTAATTCTCGGAATGCTCGAATAAATTTACTGGCGGCGTATCGGTGATGTTCACGCTTGCGTCGCGCTGAGGAATAAAAATACGCTTTACGGACATCTCATTCTTGACAGAGCTTTAAATGGTTCAATATAGTTGTAGTTTAAATGAAAAAATGGCTGACATCGCTTTTTGTGCTTTTCGCGCTCGCCTCCGGCATAGCGGCGGGAACGCCTGCCTTGACTGGCAACGCGGAAAACGGTATGTCGGCAATGAACTGCTGCAAGAAGAAAACGAAGGATTGCGACGCGAAAACCGTCAGCGCGGCGCAACTTTGCTGCGCGGTAAACTGCAATAATCCGGCACCGACCGCACCGGGCGCGGCGTTTAATTTTTCACCTTCGAGCGTTGTTATCAGCGATTCGATTCTTAAACAAATCGCGCTTCTTTTCGCGCAGGAAAAACCCGTTCAAACTGTTTTACGTTCTTTCGAGCGCAAAACCTTACCACAAAAATTCCAACCTAAATATATCCAAAATCACTCGTTCCTAATTTAATTTCAAGGGCGTAGTGTGTCTTGCTCGCAGTCGAAGTGTGTCTGCGGCGAGGCTTTTTTCGCGTGTTTTGAAGTTTGGAATTGAGGCTTCAATTTGTTTAAAAAGTGGTTGAAGTTTGAATTTCAGAGGTTTCAAACAAATTCTATTTAAAGTTCAAGGAGAACACAAAAAATGAAAAAATATACTTTATTCGCAGGTTTCATATCGCTTTTCGGTTTGATTGTTTTGAGCGCGGCGTGCAGTTCCGGCTCGCAGCCGACCGCCGAGAATCCGGTTCAGGGCAAAGTTATCAAAAGCGGTCAAATCAACGATTTGACGGTTACGCTTTCTAACGAGACGGGCAAGCTCAAAAGCGGCGAGCAGGAAATTTTTCTCGCCTTTACGGACGCTTCGGGCAAAGCGGTTGATGTCGGAATGGTCAAAGCCGCCGCGCTTAATTTTTATATGCCCGCGATGGGTTCGATGTCGCCGATGAACGACGCGGCGGCTTTTACGACGACCTCCGTCCCCGGAGTTTATAAAGGCAAAGTCAAAGTCGAAATGCCGGGCGAATGGCAGGCGCAAATCAGTTACGAAGGCGAAAAGGGAAGCGGAAAAACTTCGATTCCCGTAACGGCGCAGTAAATGAAGGAGCGTTAAAATGCAAATAAATTCAGTTATAAACTGCCCGCAATGCGGATTTCAAAAAGAAGAAGAAATGCCGACGGATTCGTGCGTTTTCTTTTACGAGTGCGAAAAATGCAAGGCTTTTTTGAAGCCGAACACGGGCGATTGTTGTGTTTTCTGCTCTTACGGCTCGGTCAAATGCCCGCCGAAAATGTCGGAAAAAGGATGTTGTTAATATGATTCACAAACTTATCGAATGGTCGCTGAATAATCGGATAATCGTCATCGCGCTGTTTCTCGGTCTGGCGATTTGGGGTTACTGGGCGTTGATTCATACGCCGATTGATGCGATTCCCGACTTGTCCGACAACCAGGTAATTGTTTTCACTGATTGGGCGGGACGCTCGCCGCAGGAAGTCGAAGACCAGGTAACTTATCCGCTTGTAACGACTCTGCAAGGACTTCCGGGCGTGCGCGTCGTGCGCGCTTCGTCGGCGTTCAGCTTTTCGATGATTAACATTATTTTTGAAGATAATGTTGATTTATATTGGGCGCGAACTCGCGTTTTAGAGCGTTTAAATCTCGTTACCAAACAAATGCCCGAAGGCGTTGTGCCGACGCTCGGACCTGATGCGACGGGCGTTGGACAAGTTTTCTGGTATACGCTCGAATCGGACAAACACGATTTGCGCGAACTCAGAACCGTTCAGGATTGGTTTGTGCGTTATCAATTAAACAGCGTTCCGGGCGTTGCCGAGGTTGCAAGCGTCGGCGGCTACGTTCAGCAATATCAGGTTGACGTTGACCCGAATAAACTAAGAAGTTTCGGGATTCCGCTTTCGATAGTCGTCGAAGCGGTTCAGAAATCGAATAACAATGTCGGCGGCAACGTCGTCGAACAAGCCGGTCAATGGGCGGTCGTGCGCGGAGTCGGACTTATCGAATCGGTGGCGGATGTCGAAAATATTGTTATCGGCTCAAACAACGGCACGCCGATTTATGTTAAAAATGTCGCTCAGGTGAAACTCGGCAACGCTTTTCGCACCGGCGCGCTCGACAAAAACGGCACGGAAGCCGTCGGCGGCGTAGTGATTGCGCGTTACGGCGTAAATACCCTTGATGTGATTAACGGCGTTAAGAAGAAAATCACGGAACTGCAAGTCGGTTTGCCCGAAGGCGTAAAACTTGTGCCTTTTTACGACCGCACAAATCTAATAAACCGCGCCACCGACACGCTCAAACATACTCTGATAGAAGAATTGGTTTTGGTCACGCTCGTCTGCATCGTTTTTCTGCTTAATTTCCGCTCGATTTTAATCGTTACGATTCCGCTGCCGCTCGCCGTTTTGGTCTCGTTTTTGTTTATGTATTATATGGGCATCAGCTCGAATTTAATGAGTTTGGCGGGAATTGCCATTGCCATCGGCGTGCTGGTTGACGCGGGAATTGTCGTGACCGAAAACGCCATCCGGTTTATGGAACAGCGCGAGATTGACCCGAAAGATCGCCGCGCAGTTTTTGAAACCGTTTTGGAATCAACAAAGCTCGTCGGTCGCCCGACGTTTTTCTCGATGGCGATTATTATTCTCGCTTTCGTTCCAATTTTCGCCTTAAACGGTCAGGAAGGCAAACTTTTTCACCCGCTCGCTTTTACCAAAACCTTTGCAATGGTCGGCGCAAGTATTATCGCCGTCACTTTAGTTCCGGTTCTCTGCACATACTTTTTAGGCGGAAAAATTCGCTCCGAGCAGTCGAATCCGATTATGAATTTTCTGCAAAAGCTCTACAAACCCGCTCTGCTGTGGGCTTTGAGTCATAAAATTTTGACGGTTTCTATTGCGCTTGTTTTATTCGGCGGCGCGGTTTTTCTCGCTTCCGGCATCGGCAAGGAATTTATGCCGCCGCTCAATGAAGGCGATTTGATGTATATGCCGATTACCGACCCGGCGATTTCGATTGACGAAGCTCTGAAAATTATGAGTCGTCAGGACGAGATTTTAAAGACTTTCCCGGAAGTCGAATGGGCGGTCGGAAAAGCGGGACGCGCCGAAACTTCGACCGATCCCGCGCCGCCGAATATGACCGAAACCATTGTTCATTTGAAACCGACGGAACAATGGCGCGACGGAATGACCAGAGAAAAACTGATTGCCGAAATGGATGCGAAATTGAAAATGCCGGGTGTCACGAACATCTGGACGCAGCCGATTATCAACCGCATTGATATGCTGACGACCGGCATCCGCTCGCAGGTCGGAATTAAAATTTTCGGCGATGATTTGAAAAAACTCGAAGCCGTTTCCCGCCAAATCGCCGACGTGGTGAAAACCGTTCCCGGCGGCGTGGACGTTTATCCCGAACAAATCACCGGAACGCCATATATTGACATCAAAATCAACCGGCAAGCGGCGGCGCGTTACGGCATCAACGTCGGGATGATTCAGGATGTCATCGAACGCGGCATCGGCGAAACCAATCTGTCGGTAACAATCGAAGGCAGACAGCGTTTTCCCGTCCGCGTCCGCTACGCGCCGGAATTTCGCCAGAGTCCCGAAGCCATCGGGCAGTTGCCGATTGTGATGGCAAGCGGAATGACGATTCCGCTCAATCAAGTCGCCGATGTTCACACCGTCGAAGGCGCGTCAATGATTTCGAGCGAAAACGGCTTATTGCGCGGGCTTGTTTTATTAAACGTGCGCGGGCGCGATGTCGGCTCTTTCGTGGACGAAGCGAACAAAAAAATTATCAATCAAGTGCAGTTGCCGCCGGGTTATTACATCAATTGGAGCGGTCAATACGAAAACCAGCAGCGAGCCAGACAAACTTTAATGATTGTCGTGCCGATTGTCTTAATCGTCATTTTCGGCTTGCTCTATATGACTTACAATTCCGCGCTCGAAGCGTTGCACGTTCTGCTTGCCGTGCCGTTTGCTTTAACCGGCGGCGTTTATTTGCTGTGGTTTCTGAATTACAACTTTTCAGTCGCCGTCTGGGTCGGCTTTATCGCGCTGTTCGGAACAGCGGTGCAGACCGGAATGGTGATGGTTATTTATTTGGAAGAAGCCGTCCACAAAAAGGAAAAGGAACTCGGATTTTTGGACAAGAAATCATTGCGCGAAGCCGTCATCGAAGGCGCGTTGCTGCGTCTGCGTCCGAAAGTGATGACGGTTTCAACCGTGGTTGCCGGACTGCTGCCGATTATGTGGAGCGCGAGCGCGGGTTCGGAAGTGATGAAGCCGCTGGCGACTCCGGTTCTCGGCGGAATGGTTTCGTCGCTTTTGCACGTTTTAATCGTTACACCCGTGATTTTCTACTGGCTCAGAGAACGCGAATTAAACAAAAAACCGAATTCAAACGAAAATTTGACGGTGATTGAACCGGGACTTCAAAAAAACCGCGAGCCGGAACAATGGAAACTGAACGGAGAGTAAATGTCTTTAAATTTTAGAAATAAAATAGTCGGGTTTATCTTGGCGGCGGGATTTCTGACGGCGCAAAGTTTTACGCCGGTTTCGGCACAGAATCAAACGACGATTTTACCCGACGGAAGTACAGCTTTGGCGCGGTATCTCGACCCGCTGAACGGAATGACGGCGGACGAAGCCGTTCGCGTCGCGCTGGAAAATAACGGCGAACTCGTCGCGGCGCGAAAGGAAATCGAAGCGGCGCGGGCGTTGGTCAAACAAGCCCGTTTAAGAGCAAATCCGAGCGTCGAATTCAGCCGTCAGGAGCAAATCAGAGGCTCCGACAACGACACGATGATTGCGGGCAGTCTGCCGCTCGAACTCGGCGGGCGGCGCAAATCGCGCGTGGATGTCGCCGCCGCCGAATTAAATTTGCGCGAAAAACAAGTCGCCGACAGCGAACGATTGCTGGCGGCGGAAGTCCGCGCGAAATTCGGCGAAGCGTTGGCGCAGACTTTGAAATTAAAATTAGTCGAAGACCTTCTCCAATCGACTTTGCAGGGATTCCGGCTCGTACAGGCTCGCGTCGCGGAAGGCAAAACCGCGCCGCTCGAAAAAAATATGACGCTCGTCGAAGTCAACCGGCTGCGTTCGATGCGCGAAATTGAAGCGGGCAAAACCGAAATTGTATTTTTAGAACTTCGCAGCTTGCTCGGAATGAAACCGGAAGAACCGCTGCGTTTGCGCGGCGATTTTAAGGATTTACTCGCGCCGCTCCAGCCGCCGCTTGCCGATTCAACCGCGAACGCTCTGCAAAATCGTCCCGATCTGGCGGCGATGCGGGCGATGGAAAATCTGGCGGAAGCGCAAATCGAGCAAGCCCGCGCCGGCGGGCGCGTTGATGCTCGCGTCAACGCCGGTTACGGGCGCAACAATTTCAGCTTTCCGGTCAACGGCATCACGGACGCGGGACAAATCCGTCCCGTGCAGGGCATTTTTCACTCGTTCAAATTCGGCGTAACGCTGGAAATTCCGGTTCTCAACCGCAACCAAGGCGCGATTGAAGCCGCCGTTATCAATCTCGAAGCCGCCCAGAAACGGCGCGAATTTGCCGAACTCGTCGTTCGCCGCCAAATCGCTTCGGCTTTCGCCCTTTACGAAAGTTCGGCTCGCGCGATGGAAATCTTCCGCGTCGGCGTGCGCGGGCAGGCAAGCGAAAATTTGAACGTCGTGCGGCAAACTTACGAACTCGGCGCGAGAAATCTGATTGAGTATCTCGTCGAAGAACGCCGCTATATCGAAATTGAAAACGAATTTATTGACGCGCAGTTAAAAGTTTATCAGGCGCGTGTGGAAATTCTTAAAGCCGCGAACGCGCCGGAGTTAATTGCCAAATGAACGAAGAAAAAAACTTGAATTCTCCAATCGAAGAAAACGAAATTGTTTCCGAAGCCGAAGTTGTCGAAGAAAGAAATCGCGCGCGCTTTTGGCGGCGTTTGGCGCAGCCGCGTTATATCGCGCTTTTGATTATTGCTTTAGTGATAGTTGTGTTTGCCGTCATTTATTTGATTTCAAAACGAAACGGTCAGGAAGGGCAAGCAGTTCCCGCGCCGCGCACCGTCAGTTTCGGACAAGCGGACGCAAATACCGACGGCAATGCTGATTTATCAAAAGAACAAACCTTGACGATTCCGTCCGAACAGATTGAGCAAATCAAAGTCGAAACCGAAACGGTCGGCGAAACGCTTTCGTCTGAGGTTGCGGGCGCGGCTTCAACCGGCGTTATTCAGGCGAACCAATACGCGGAAACGCCCGTTATTTCTCTTGTCGGCGGCGTTGTCCGCAATGTTTCGGCGGAGCTTGGCGAATTTGTCCAAAAGGGCGAAACCGTTGCCGTCGTCTATAGCGACGAACTCGCCAAAAGTCAGTCGAATTATCTGGCGATGGTTGCCGAATCCGAAGAAGCGCGAAAACGCTACAATCGCGCACAGGAACTCTCGGACGTTTCGCAGGAATCCCGCACCGAACTTGACCGCGCCACCGCCGCCTTCGAGATTGCCGAAGCCGAACATATTGAACATCTGAGAAACTATGAAAGGACAATAAACTTGCTTGAAATCGGCGCGGCAAGCCGTCAGGAATTTGAAGCGGCGCGGGCAAAACACGAAACCACGCAGGCAAAACTCGATGAAGCAGCCAGTCGTCTCGGACGCGCCAAAAAACTTTTGAAAATCAATCCCGAAAGAAAAAACGAAATTGACCGCTCGCTCACGCAACTGCGAACGATGGAAGCGAAAACCGCTGCCGAACGGCAAAACCTGCTGGTTCTGGGACTTTCAACGCAGCAGGTAAATCAAGTAAAACAAACGCGCCGCGTCAGCTCCGATTTGCCGATTACTTCGCCCGTTTCGGGAACGGTAACTATGCGCGAAGTAAATTCCGGCGAAGTCGTCGCGGCAAACAAGGAATTATTCAAAGTTACGAATCTCGGAACCGTTTGGGTAATCGCCGAAGTTTATGAAAAAGATTTGCAAAAGATTCGCACGGGAAGCGGCGCGACCGTTACATCCGACGCTTTTCCGGGCAGAGTTTTTCGCGGTCAGGTTACATATATTGACCCGAATTTCAACCAGACGACGCGCACGGCGCAGGCGCGCGTCGAACTCGAAAATCCGAATCAGATTTTCAAAGTCGGACAATACGTCAACGTCGCTTTCGGCTCGCTCGGAACGGCGGAGCGCACCGCGCCCGTTGTCCCGTCGTCCGCCGTGCAGACGATTAACAATCAAAAAGTCGTGTTTTTGACAACCGACAAACCGGGCGTTTTCGTGATGAGGCAAATTCGTCTCGGCGCGGAAACCGAAAATCGCTATGTAGTTCTGGAAGGCGTGAACGTCGGCGACAAAATTGTCGCTTCGGGAAGTTTCCTGCTTCGCGCCGAATGGCTTAAACAGCATCCCGCCGGACAATAAGTTTAGGGGAAATAAAGATTTTATCACGGTTGATAAATAAAATTTATCCACGAATGTTACAGCATATCAACTTCTTTCCCAAAAGATTGTTTGTTATCAAACAGGTATGTTTGCAAGCAGGCAGCCCGATTTTTTTATTTCTCGCCGGCAGTCGGCAGAAATTAAATAAAATACCGTGTTTATTGACTTATACCGAATTTTCTACGAGCGGCATCGTGCGGCACGGGCTTTGCGATACGGTCATCGGAATAACGAATAATCGCCTTGAAAAATTTCAGTTTTGAGGACTGATTCGAGGAATTAATTTATATGAAGTTAGTCAATATCGAACTATCGAAGCCGCGTAATTTGATAATTACTCTTTCGCTCTTTTTGCTTTTGATTTTCGGGAACGCGGCGCAAATTTTCGCGCACGGCGGCGAGGATCACGGCGACGCGAAACCGAAAGTTTCGACGACCGATAAGGGAATTGTTTCGCGCAGCGCGCGGCTCGGCGATTTTGAAGTTACGTTCAAAACTCCCGCCCTGGAGCCGGACACGGCGACCGCCGCGCGACTTTTTATCACCAAATTTGAAACCAACGAAGCGTTTGGCGACGACACCGCGCCGACGATGGAAATAGAATCGCCCGGCGGCGCGATGACGCAAGTCGGCGTGGAAAAAACCGACGCAGCCGGAAGTTACAACTTGAAGATTCCCGCGCTGCCCGAAGGAATTTATACGGTTCGCGCGAGTTTGAAAACCGCGAAGGGAAGCGACACGGCGACGTTTTCAAATGTCGAAGTCGCTCATCCGGCAGCGGACGCGGCGAACGGCGGCGCGTCGTCTTGGATTGGCACTGTTTTGCTTTTTCTATTCGGCGCAATCGTTTTGGGTTTGTTCGCCGGATTGTTTTATTTCGCGTGGCGAATGGCGGGCGAAAAACGAATCGGCGAAGAAACGGTTTCCGCGTAAAGACAAAAATGTTTTTGAAGAAAAATTTATCGAGCCGGGGCAGGTTTCAGGAGATGAATTTTCATTTGAATCTCCTGTTCTGGGGAACGCTCGTTTTTTTTGGCGGCGTTCCCGTTTTTTCTCAAGACCAGCCGATTCTCGCGCCGACGCAGACGAGCGTGAAACTGACTTCCGCCGAATCCGTGTCGCAGCAGGACGGACTGACGATTGAACGTCTGACTGAACTCGGACAGAGCCGACGGGCGGATTTGCTCGCGGCGCGGCAGCGTCTGGCAATCGCCGAAGGAAAATTGATTCAGGCGCGGTTTCGACCGAACCCGACTTTGGACGGTGAATACGGCTCGCCCCGATTTCTGGGCGGCGAAGCGGAATCGAATTTTTCAATCGGCGCGACGCAGGTTTTTGAACTCGGCGGGAAACGTCAAAAGCGCGCGGCGGTCGCCGAACTCGAACTCAATCAGATTCGCGCCGAAGTAACGGGTCTCGAACGCCGTTTGGCGGTTGAAATTCGCACGAGTTATACGAACGCGCTCGCCGCCGCGCGGCAATTAGACGTGCTGGAAAGATTGATTGCCGCCGATGTTGAATTAGTTCGCGTGACCGAAGCGCGTCTGAAAGAAGGCGATGTCGCGCCGCTCGATGTGAATTTAGTGCGCGTCGAATCAGACCGCTTGAAAGTGCAGGCGATTTCCGCTCGCAGCGAACTCGAAACACAGATTTTGAATTTGAAAACTTTAATCGGCGCGGACGCTGCCGAAAGTTTGCGACTCGCGCCGCAGCCGGATCGTCCGCCGCGTCTTGATTTGGGACTTAATGAATTGACGGAACTAGCTTTAAATGGGAGAGCCGATTTGCAGGCGGCGCGGCTTGGCGAACAGCTCGGCGCGGCGCGAATTGATTTGGCGAAATCGAACTCCGTCCCGAACGTCGCCGGTTCGGTTCGCTACACGCGCAACAAGCAGATTATTGATTTTCCGCCTTCACTGGGCGTGAGTCCGTTTCCGCAGAGAGACAGCGAATTAACTTTCGGCGTGTCAATTGATTTGCCCGTTTTCAATCGCAATCAGGGCGAAATCGCCTCGGCGACGGGCGAGAAACTGCAAGCGACGCGCAGCCGCGAGTTTTTGGAAGCGACGATTAAGCGCGATGTCGCCGTCGCTTATCGAAAATATCGCGCGGCGGCGGAACAGCTTGTTTTATACGCGACGCAGATTCTGCCGCGTGCGGAAGCGAATCTGCAAACCGTTCGCGCGGCTTACAGTTTCGGCGAGTTTTCGATTTTTGAAGTCGTCAATGAACAAAGGCGTTTGGCGGAAAATGTTACCGGCTACAACCAATCCCTGCGCGATTATTACGCCGCGCTCGCCGAACTCGAAACCGCTTTGGGAATTATAATTCCGCCGACGGGATTTTCGGTGAACCCGGATTCGGTTCTGCCGGATACGAGTCTTGTTCCGACGCAGATTGACCGCGAGAAGTTTTTGAAATCAATCGAAACGGTTCAGTTACCGAAAAAGAGCGTTTTATCGAACGCGGAAATTAAAAAACAACGACAGTAGAGGAGAAAGAAAATGAAAAAAATTACGTTTCTGTCAATCGTCGCTTTAAGTTTTGTCATCGGTTCGGCGGCGGCTTGCTCGTCCGGTTCAAATACGACCACGACGACCGCGACAAATAACGATCAAACAAAAACGACGAATACGGTTGCGGCGAATAACGCGCCGACTAAAACTGAAGATGATACGCCTGCTTCAATAAAAGCGGCGTTTCCCGACGCGCAGAGCTTTACCAAACAGCACAAGGACATTCCGAAAGACGCGATTGCCGACATCGAAAAAGACACGGGCGCGAAATTGCCGGACACCGATCATCATTCTTATTTGGCGTTTTCGACGACGAATGGCGCGCGCAAGCAAGTCGGCGCGGCGGCGATTGTCGAAGCCGGAGAAAAAGAATTGGTCGTCGTTTATGACAGCAAAAACGGCAATCCGGTGATTAAAGAAGTTCGCGGCGAAGGCGTTTCAGCCGACTTCCTAAAACAATTTGCCGGCAAAGGACACGACGACAAATTTCAAATCGGCGCGGATTTGAAGGCGAACGGCGTTGATGACGCAACGGCGAAAGCGATTGCCAAAGCCGTTCAGACGGACGCGATTACGATGCAGAATCTTTACGGCGCGGCGCACGCACACTAATGAACAGTTATCAGTTATCAGTTATCAGTTATCAGTTATCGGTTGTCGGTTATCGGTTATTCAGGCGGTTTTTTTGCGTTTTGATTTTGCTGATAACTGCTAACTGTTTACTGATAACTGTATCGGCGCACGAAGGCGAAGACCATTCCGCCGACAAAAAGACGACTGCCGCGCCGGTCGCCGGACAAGTCGTAACGATTGTTTCGGCGGAGCGCAATATCCAAAACGATGCCGGACAATTTAACGTCCGCCTGCTGCGTTCGCCGTCCGATCTGCGAACGCAGGAGACCGGACAATTTCTCGCGCGTTTCGCGGAAAAAGTCGAAGGCGGCTTCGGCGGCGGCGAACCGCTGCCGCTCGACGAAGCGAAAGTTTCGGCGAGTATCATCAAAGCTGACGGCACGAAAGTCGCGGAAAATCTGCCCGTCATACACGCGGTCGGCGGAAATTATCGAACGTCTTACGCTTTTGCAGGCGCGGGCGATTACAAAATCGTTTTTAATGTAACGACCGCCGACAATCGCTCGTTTTCCGTAGATTTTCCCGTAACGGTGGCAAACGCGCCGATTCGCTCGTCGTTTTGGATCGGACTTTTGATTTTAAGCCTTTTAACTTTAGGCTCGCTCGGCGCGATTGTTTTCGCCGCGCGGAAACGCGGCGACGGACGAGTAAATTACAAGCGAATCGCGCCGCTTGCCGTTGCCTCCGTATTAATTTTTCTGCTCGGCACGGCGGCACTCGCATATTTTATGCCGCCGCGCCAAACGCGCGTCATCGCCGAAATTTCGCCCGACGCAAATGTCGCGGAAACTAACGCTCTGGCGACGCAATCAACTTTGAATATACCGAAAGAATCGCAAATTCTTTTCGGCATCAAGACTGCGCCCGTTACGACCAGAAAAATTACGGCGGGTTTGAAAACGACCGGCACGGTGCGGGCGAAACCGGATGCCAAAGCGGTCGTCGTGCCGCCGGTCGCGGGCAAAATCGTTTTGCGTTCCGGTTTGGGGTTAGGTTCGGCAGTCGGACGCGGCGAGCAAATCGGGACGATTGAACAGATTTTGGACGTTTCCGGTCAAGTCGGACTCGAATCGCAGCGTTTAGAAGTCGAAGCACAGCAGCGCGATGTCGAAGCGAAACGATTGGACATCAAGAACACGGTTTTGCAATTACAAGCGCAGCAAGCCGAACAACGCGCGAAAGCCAATCAATCCCGCACACAACTCGCGCAGGCGCAAAGAGAATTAAGGCGTTCGGAAAATTTAGTGGAAGTCGGCGCAGTGCCGAAAAAACGAGTTGAAGAAGCAAACACGGCGGTCAAAGTCGCCGAGCAGGAAGTCGCGTCTGCCGACCAACAAGTGAAACTGCTCGATAATCAAATCAAACAGACTAACGCCGGACAAACAATTTTCCGTAATCCGCGCGTCAATCAGCCGATTAAAGTCTTTCCTTTGACCGCGCCCATTACCGGAATTGTCAGCGAAATCAAGACGACGAGCGGGCAGCAGGTCGAAGCCGGAGCCGAACTTTTATCAATCGTCAATCTGAACACGGTTTTGATTGAAGCGAACGTCTTCGAGCGCGATTTATCAATCGTCCGCGAATCAACCAGAGCGAATTTTACTTCGCCCGCGCTGAACGGCGAAGTTTATACCATCGGCACGAAGGACGGCGACGGCAGAATCGTTTCAATCGGTCAAACGGTTGACCCGCAGACGCGCACCGTGCCGATCATTTACGAAGTTATCAATCCGCTTCAGCGATTGCGCGACGGAATGTTCGTCGAAATTACGGTTGACACGAGCGGCGACGGAGAAGTTCTCGCCGTGCCGAAACAAGCCGTCGTCAATGAACAAGGGCAAACCTTCGTGTTCGTCTTGACGGGCGGCGAAACATTTGAAAAACGCCCCGTCGCGTTGGGCGCGGAAGGCGCGGATTATTACGAGATTAAATCGGGTTTGAAAGAAGGCGAACGAGTCGTTACCGAAGGCGTTTATCAACTTCGTTCGACACAGCCAACGGCTTGAAGACTCAATTAAATTTTTTGCCCACGAAACACACGAAAAATACGAAAAAGAAAATAAAACTTTTTATTCTTTTCGTTTGTTTCGTATATTTCGTGGGCAAATAAAGAACATAAAAATATATGAAACTAACATTTTTAATCGCAATTTTATTTATCGCAACAACGGCATTTATTTTCAGCGGATGCAGTCAGACGACGACTGAAAAGTCGAACGGCGCAGCGAATACGGAAACTTCCAACACAGCAAAAACGGGCGCAATCAAGCGCACGGAACTGACGGAAAACGCCGGTTACGCGATGGAATTAAACGCCGCGCCGCAGGAAGTCAATGCCAATCAGGATGTCGCGCTGAACTTTTCGGTCAAGGACAAAGACGGCAAACCGTTTGATAAATTAACAGTCGTTCACGAACAATTGATTCATCTGCTGGTCGTGTCGGACGACTTGGCGTTTTTCGACCACGTTCACCCGGAAAAGCTGACGGACGGCGGTTTTAAGTTGAATTACAAATTTCCGACCGGCGGAAATTATAAACTTTACGCCGATTTTACGCCGGAAAACTCCACGCAGATTGTCAATGTTTTCGATGTTCCGGTCGGCGGCGAAAAACGCGCAAAAACGCCGCTGGTTGCCGATAAAGAATTTACCAAAACCGTTGACGGTCTGACTTTTACGATGAAAGCGAGCGAAGATTTGAAAGCAGCCAAAGGCATCACGCTCAACTTTTTCGTCAAAGACGCAAACGGCAAAACCGTTACCGATTTAGAACCTTATTTGGGCGCGATGGCGCATTTCGTCATTATCAGCGAAGATACGACGAAATTTCTGCACGCGCACGCGATGGAAGGCAAAATGACTGAAACAAAAGGCACGGTCGGACATTCCGACCATAACGACCAGCACGGCGAGATGGAAATGGATATGAAAACCGACACCGACAACGCGGAAACTCCGGCGGTGATGGCGCACACCGAATTTCCGATTGCCGGATTATACAAACTCTGGGGACAATTTCAGCGCGGCGGCAAAGTTATCACCGTTCCGTTTGTTTTGAATATCGCGGCGGCGGATGCGGCGAAAACGGCAAATAATGTCGAGATTCCGAAGGACGCTTACAAAATCACGGTCAGCAAAGACGGTTTCACGCCGCCGGAAATAACGCTCGACAGAAGCAAATTTTCAAAACTGGCGTTTTTGCGAACCGATTCGGAAAATTGCGGCAATGAAATAGTTTTTTCAGATTTAAACATCAGAAAAAAACTGCCCGTCGGCGAATTGGTTTTAGTTGATTTGCCTGAAAATTTGAAAGGCAAAACGCTGAATTTCGCCTGCGGAATGGATATGTTGAAAGGAAAAATAATCGTTCAATAAATTTTCGGGACGAATTATTTAACCACATTTGCACACGGATAAACACAGATAAAATTAACAGGAATAAAGAGGATAGACAGGGATTAGAACGGAAAGAACGGAAAAAATGAAGAAATAAAATTTTTTGATTTATCCCTTTTATCTCCTTCATCCCTGTTAATTTCCTTTTATTAAAATCCGTGTTCATCAGTGTCAATCTGCGGTTGAAAATTCTTAACTTATTAAATGCTCAACGCAATTATCAAATGGTCTCTGCACAACCGCCTGATCGTCCTGGTGTTTGCCGCGCTGCTGCTGGTTTGGGGAACTTATACCGCGCTGAATCTGCCGGTTGATGTTCTGCCGGACTTGAACAAGCCGACGATCACGATTTTGACCGAGGCGAACGGACTCGCGCCCGAAGAAGTCGAAACGCTCGTTTCGTTTCCGATTGAAACGGCGATGAACGGCGTTCCCGGCGTTGCGCGCGTCCGCTCGCAAAGCGGCATCGGGCTGTCGGTGATTTACGTCGAGTTCGATTGGGGAACTGACATTTATCGCAACCGTCAGCTCGTTACAGAAAAACTCGCGCAAGCCAAAGAGCAGCTTCCGGCGGATGTTTTGCCGACGCTCGCGCCGATTTCTTCGATTATGGGCGAGATTATGCTCGTTTCGGTCAAATCGAAATCGGGCAAAACCGATCCGCTCGACGTTCGCACTTTAGCCGACTGGACGATTCGCCCGCGTCTGCTGACGATTGCGGGAATCGCGCAAGTTATCAACATCGGCGGCGGCGTCAAACAATATCAGGTTCTCGTTACGCCCGAAAAGTTAAAACAGTTCGGCGTTACCGTCGAAGAAATTTCAAATGCGCTGGAGAAATCGAATACAAATTCGACGGGCGGTTTCGTTGACGCGCAAAGTCAGGAATATCTGGTCAGAAATTTGGGCAGATTTTATTCGATTGACGAATTGAAAAATACGGTTGTCGTTTATCGAAATAATACGGCAATCAAAGTCGGCGACGTGGCAAACGTCGAATTCGGCGCGAGAATTAAACGCGGCGACGCCGGCTCGAACGGAACGCCAGCCGTGATAATGTCAATTCAAAAACAGCCGGGCGCGTCAACGCTCGAACTGACCGAGAAAATTGACGACGCGCTCAAGGAATTACAGGCGAGTCTGCCCGAAGACGTGGAAATCAACGCCAATCTTTTCCGGCAGGCGAATTTTATCGAAACTTCAATCGGCAATGTCGAAGAAGCCCTGCGCGACGGCGGAATTTTAGTCGTCATCGTTTTATTTTTATTTCTTTTGAATTTCCGCACGACGTTTATCACATTGACGGCGATTCCGTTGTCGTTCGTCGTTACGTTTCTGATTTTCAAAGCCTTCGGCATTTCCATCAACACGATGACTCTGGGCGGAATGGCGGTGGCAATCGGCGAGTTGGTTGACGACGCGATTGTGGACATCGAAAACATTTTCAGACGATTGCGCGAAAACAGAAAAGCCGAAAACCCGCGTCCGAGCCTCGAAGTAATTTATCACGCATCTCTGGAAATTCGCTCGTCAATCGTTTTTGCAACCGTTATCGTCGCGCTGGTTTTCATTCCGCTGTTCGCGCTTTCCGGCGTCGAAGGCAGACTGCTCGCGCCGCTCGGTCTGGCGTATATCACCGCGCTCGTCGCGTCTTTAGTTGTGAGCTTAACGGTTACGCCCGTTTTGGCTTCGTATCTGCTGCCGAAAATGAAGGCGATGCACGATGAAAAAGACGGATTTCTCGTGCGTTTTTTGAAAAAGTGGGACGAGCAATTACTGCGCCGGACGATTCATCATCCGTGGCTTGTGATCGGCGCGGCGAGTTTTTTATTTTTAGCGGCGATTTCGACTTTGCCGTTTGTCGGAACTTCCTTTCTGCCGGAATTTAACGAAGGAACGCTGACGATCAATGTTCAGGCGCAGCCCGGAACTTCTCTGACCGAATCGAACCGCATCGGGCAAATCGCCGAAAAACTTCTGCTTCAAGTGCCGGAAGTAATTTCGACGGGCAGACGAACCGGACGCGCCGAACTCGACGAACACGCCGAAGGCGTTCATTACACCGAGATTGACGTTGACCTCAAAAAAGACGACGGCGCGCGCGAACGCGAGGAGATATTAAGTGATATTCGAGAGAAAATGGCGAAAATTCCCGGCGTCTCGGTCAACATCGGACAGCCGATTTCGCACCGCATTGATCATCTGCAATCGGGCGTTCGCGCCCAAATCGCCGTCAAACTTTTCGGCGACGACTTGAGCGTTCTGCGCTCGAAAGCCGAAGAAATCCGCAACGTAATGGCGGGCGTCGAAGGCGCGACGGACGTTTCGATTGAGAAACAGGTTTTGATTCCGCAAATTCGCTTTAATGTTGACCGCGCTAAAGCGGCGCAGTATGGCTTGAACGCCGGAGAAATTACCGAAACGCTGGAAACCGCTCTGAACGGCAAAAAAGTTTCCGAAGCCGTCGAAGGTCAGCGTCGTTTCGATGTCGTTTTGCGTTTCGCCGACGAAGCCCGAAACAATCTCGACGCGCTTAAAAACGTCACGATTGACACCACGCAGGGAACGCAAATTCCTGTATCCGCCGTTGCGGCAATCGAAAATCTGCCGGGTCCGAATCAGGTTCTGCGCGAGAACACCAAAAGAAGAATCGTCATTCAATCAAACGTCGCCGGACGCGATTTAGGCTCGGTGGTCGGCGATATGCGCGAACGAATCGCCGCGCAGGTCAAACTTCCCGAAGGTTATTTCGTCGAATACGGCGGTCAGTTCGAGGCGCAGCAGTCGGCAACCAAAACGCTTTCGATTCTAACCGCTTTCTCGCTCGTCGCCATTTTCTTTATTTTGCTCAAAGCGCTCGGCGATTGGCATTCGGCGCTGCAAGTGATGATAAACATTCCGCTCGCGCTCATCGGCGCGATTGCCGCGCTGCTTTTAACCGGCGGCGTATTTTCGATTGCCACGCTCGTCGGCTTTATCTCGCTCGTCGGCATCACGTCGCGCAACGGAATTATGATGATTTCTCATTATCTGCATTTAATCCGTGAAGAAGGCGAAGATTTCACCGAAGAAATGGTTATTCGCGGCTCTCTGGAAAGATTAGTGCCGGTTTTGATGACGGCTTTGACGGCGGGATTATCGCTCGTGCCGCTGGCAATCGCCGCCGGCGAGCCGGGAAAAGAAATTCTGCATCCGCTCGCCGTCGTCGTTTTGGGCGGAATTCTGACTTCGACTCTGCTCGACCAAATCGTAACTCCGGCTGTTTTCTTCAGATTCGGGAAACACGCGGCGGAGAAAATTATCGCTGAGCGCGACGCGAAAAAAACAGGATACGAAAGTGAATGGGGAAATGTGGAAAACGAAAACACAATTGCAGCGGACGTTCCGCCGTTCGGAGAAGATTTGCCGTCGGCGGTTAAAGGAACTTAAAGAGAGAAAATACGAACTGAAAATTAAATTATGAAATTTACCACACTGATCTATTTGAGCATTTTTATCGCGCTGGGCTTTGTGTCAGCCAACGGACAGCAATCGGTTCGCGCTAAGGATGAAGAAGCCGTCAAGAAGATTTTAATAGCGCAAGCCGCAGCCGTCGAAAAGGGCGACTTGCAGGCACTCGATAAAATCTGGTCAAACGACGCATCGGTTTTAGTGTTTGAAAACGGCGGCGTGAACGAAGGCTGGGAAAATTACCGCAATAAACATCTCGCGCCCGAACTCAAATCGTTTAAAGATTTGAAGTTTGCGGTTTCCGATATAGTCGTCAAAGCCGATAAAAAAATTGCCTGGGCGACTTACAAATACACGCTCGCGGCGGATTTTAACAAACAGAAAATCGAAACCGGCGGCATCGGCACAATGATTTTCGAGAAAAAAGACGGAAAATGGCTGATCGTCCACTCGCACACGAGTTCGGGATATTGATTTCTATATCCATAGTTCGCGCCGCAGAAGTTAAGCGAGCCTGAAAATCAAGACAGCTGTTTGAGCAGCGCGGCGAGTTCGTCCGCCATTTCGCGCCTTTTCTGCGGCGTGATGTTGTCGGCAATAATCGCTTCGCCGAGCGCGGATAAATGATCGCCGAGCATATCTTTTTGGACGCGCCGCAGAGCATTGATAACCGCCGAGATTTGATGGATTATTTCCAGACAATCACGCTTGGAATCAATCATTTTTTGCAAGCCGCGCACTTGCCCTTCAATCCGGCTCAGGCGCGGCTGCTGCCGCTCGTGATTAACTTCGATGCCGCCGTGAGCGGCTTTGTTTGAATTCTTTATATTTTTTTCAATTTCGCTAACTCCTTACCTAACTAAGGTTTTGGCGGGAACGGACGGGCTGTTCAGTTAGCCGCTAAACTCCGTCAACGAGAGGCGGTGGAGCAATTCGCCAATGCTCCGCCGCTTTATTAAATTATCTTCGCGTGAAGTTTGCCGTTTGTAAAGGCAAGCAATAAATTTAGATGCAGACAATGTAATTAAAATTGCCTCAGCTTGATTGCAAATTTTATCTTGTAGATGATACCTTACAAAGGTATTCTATGGATTCGATTATACCTGTATTCCTTAACTAAAATGAAACTACAAAAATTATTTTGGTGTTTTTTTAATTTTGTGAATCCACAATCTTAAACCCGGCGAAATAGAATAAAATTTCATATCACCGGAAAAGGCTGTCCCGGCTTAAATGGTGTAGGTTACATCAGAATATTCAAATTTTTGAAATTTTGCGCCATTTAGTTGACGACTTTAAATTTATCTCGTCAACCGACGAAAACAACCATTCCAATGACGACCGTTTTTGCCAAAACAGGGTTTGGATTCGCGTCAGCATCCGCGAATATGATTTATACGACAATTGAATCTGTCAGCAAACCGTCGAAGTTTGTATAATGTATGTTACGGGAAAAGTGTGTCCTAACCAGAACACACGCAAGGGACAAGTATTTGTGAAGTTTTTTTAAAGAAACAAGGAGTAACAAAAAAAATGAAAATTAAAAATGAAAATTCAAATGTTTTAGTTAGGTTTATGGCTGCCGTAACCTTAACTTTCGCTTTCCTGGCAGGTGCGGCAAATATGCCGGCTCAAATTGTAAAAAAACGTATTTATATAGCTCCCGATGCCGGCGGCAGATTAGTTCGTCCGGCAATTCCGGTTACGCCGGATGTGCCGGATTTACCATCCGAATTGGTTGACGGAGTGCGGACGTTTCGACTGACGACGATGGTGTTTCAACATCAGCTTGAAACTTTCCCGAAAAAGTCCGCCGAAGTTTGGGGTTATAACGGCTCGATTCCCGGTCCGACGGCTATCGCCTACGAGGGCGAAAAAATTCGTTTCATAGTTACAAACACTTTGCCCGAACCGACGACCGTTCATTTTCACGGGCTTCACCAAAACAATGAAAACGACGGCGTTGCCGGTGTCAGTCAGTTAAATCCGATTAATCCGGGCGAAACCTATACTTACAATCTCGACCCGGAACATCCCGGAACTTTTGCTTATCACGCGCATTTCAAGTCTGCCGAACAGGATCTCAAAGGATTGGACGGGATGTTTGTCGTTCTGCCGTATTACGAGCAGCAAAAGGATCACGTTGACCGCGATTTCGTCTTTACGCTCCAGTCGTGGTTTTGGGAAAGCGAAGGCAGTCCGATTGTCCCTTTTCCCGGAAAGCTGAACAAGGAATTCAACGTTCACACGATGAACGGAAAAACGCGCGATGCCGCCAGCGAACCGACCATCAAAGTCGGCGAGAAAGTTCGTCTTCGGCTTTACAACGTCGGCAATCTGTTTCACGCGATGCACGAACACGGTTTCGATTTAACGGTTGAATCGCAAAACGGACATAGAAAGTCCGCACCTTATGAAGTTACGACGTTCGACATCGGACCCGGCAATTTCTTTGAAGTTACGTTTGTCGCCAGCAAGCCGGGCAAGTGGTTGTTCCACTGCCACGTTCCGCATCACACGACCAACGAAACAATGAGTGGACCGAACGGCTCGCCCGTCGGTATGGCGCGGGTTTTTAACGTCGTCAACTAATTCAATTAAAATGAAACTCTTAATGCCTGCGATTAAGAATTTTCTAAACATTATGAGGGGGAAATTCAATGAATAAATTGAATAAATTTTTGATGAAAAGCGGCAAATTCAGTTTGGTATTTGCCTGCATCTTGCTTGTGACCGGAGCAGCATTCGCTCAGGTTAGCTTGCGAAAAGCCTTGGATTACGACGGCGATAACAAGGCGGATTTTGCGGTTTTCCGACCGAGCAACAACATTTGGTATATAAAAAACAGCGGCGGAACATTTAAGTATGTCCAATTCGGCATCGGAAGAATGGATGTTCCGGCTCCCGGCGATTTTGACGGCGACGGCAAGGGCGATATTTCAGTTTGGCGTGAGACCGAAGGCAACTGGTATCGATTAAACAGCTCGAACGGAACTTATACCGTCATTAAATTCGGGCTGCCGAACGATGAACCGATTGCGCGCGATTACGACGGCGACGGCAAAACCGACCTCGCCGTAG
>JAABUN010000842.1_pt1 | contig 75553 bp, 68 predicted proteins | sample 5559311 | NCBI WGS metagenome assembly JAABUN01 (sample SAMN10711877, study PRJNA513370) | rock metagenome | isolation source: Antarctica rocks | place: Antarctica: Victoria Land, Siegfried Peak sud | reverse complement strand
TGTTATGCATCCGAGTTCCTGCGGGATTTCGTCGGCGCAGGCCGACGGCTTTTTCTGGCTGCGAATTCATTCGCCGAACACGCTCTAACTCCCACTTCGCAAACGATCTCCCAACCGCTTCGGCAGTCCGGCGGCTAAAATCGCCTCGCGCGCGGCTTCGACATCGTATTCGACGCCGAAAACTTCGATGGTTTGCGCCTCGGAATCGAAAATCGCGGCTTTGGCGAGCGGATTTCCGTCGCGCGGTTGGCCGCACGAGCCGGGATTGACCAGATAAAGCGTTGCGGCTTCCAACTGGATTTCGCCGCCGTCAGGAACGTAAGCGTGCGCGACGGGCGGCTCCAACAAACGACGATTTTCCGTCGAATTTTGGAGCGCATACAGATCAGCGACGTGGGTGTGGCCGTAAAAACAAAGTGGCTTTTCCAGGCGCTCGAAGGAAAACAGCGCGACGGTGGCGTCGGTAATATATTCTTCCCACGGCGCGCGCAGCGAGGCGTGAACGACCTGAAAACCCCACTCCGCGAAGATTTTTTCGGCGGGCAAAGTGTCAAGCCAGGCGCGATTTTCCGGTGTCAGTTGCTCGCGCGTCCACAAAATCGCCTCGGTTGCAACCGGATTGAACCATTCGATGCTGATTTTGCCCAGCGCCGCCGCGTCGTGATTGCCCGACAGACAGATCGCGCCGCGCTCGCGCAGTAGCTGGCAGCACTGGTTGGGATGCGCGCCATAGCCCACGATGTCGCCCAGACAGATGATGTGGTCGAAGTCGCGGCCCGTGTTCAAAACCGCTTCGAGGCCGAATTGGTTGCCGTGCGAATCGGAGAGAATCAGAAATTTCACGTTTTAAGTTCCCACCGCCTCGTAAGCCAAAATGCCGCGCCGCCACACGAAGCTCACCGCGAATGACAGAATGAGCAGCCACAGGCTTTGGCGTGCGAAACCCCAGAGCAAATCCTGGGCGCTGGCTTTATTCATCAAAATTTGCAGCGGAAACGCGTAGAGAATCGAAAACGGCAGCGCGCCGCCGACGATTTGCGCCCAATGGGGCAGAAGTTGCAGCGGCAAGAGACGCCCGGCGAAAAGTCCGCTGAGGATGTTCCACACTTCCATCAAACCGCCCGGTTCTAAAAGCCAAAACGCCGAAATGCCGAGCAAAAACTTGAGCTGCGTCAAAATCAAATACGCGCCCAGCGCCGAAATCAAGAACAAAGTGAAACGCACCAAATCGAGCGGCGGGAGATGAATATCGGCGCGAAAGAACCACCAAATCAGGGCGAAAGCAGGCAGCATCATCGCGGTTTTGACGATTTGATAGGCCGATTCCCACGCCAATCGGTAGCCGAAATAGGAGACGGGGCGCAAGAGAAACGGCGTCAGTTTGCCGTCTCGAATCGCGCTTGCGATGTCCCATTCAGGATGCGGCGTGATGGCGACCGAAAGCGCGGTGACGAACAGGTAATAGGTCATCATTTCGCTCAAATTCAGGCCGCCGATGCGCGCTTTTGGCTCGCCTTCGTAGGCCGCTTTCCACACCAGCATCAAGGTGAGCGAAGGCAAAGTCGCATATAAAACCCAGACCAGGGCGTTGAAGCGGTAGACGAGCGAGTCCTGCCAGCCCAAAAGCGCGACTTTCCAGTAGGTTTGGGGGCGCAGGTCGCGCCCGAAGTGGCCGATTTTCATGACAAAAGAAGAGGTCGTCTCAGGCAACCTGGCGCGCGCTACAAGCGTCCGCTACAAGCGTCGAAGCCGCGCGCCAGACCGGTTTGGCGACAACTTATTTTAGCCGTGTCGGTTTAAGGAGAAAGTGTGCCTCAACAACCTTTGGAACAGCGCGTCGGGATTTTTATCGACGTGCAGAATATGTTTTATTCCGCCAAGCATCTCTATGGCTCGAAACTCAACTTCACGAAGTTGCTCGATTATGTGAGTCGTGGGCGCCCCCTGGTGCGCGCGATTTCCTACATTATCCAGACACCCGAAATCGACCAGAGCAACTTCATCACCATGCTGCGTTCCAATGGCTACGAAGTTCGCACCAAAGATCTCAAACAGCGTCCCGACGGCTCGGCCAAGGGCGATTGGGACATGGGTTTGGCGCTCGATGCGTTGGCGATGGCCGACCGGCTCGATGTGGTGGCGATTGTGTCGGGCGATGGCGATTTCGTGGACTTGGTGAACTTTCTCAAGGCGCGCGGCGTTCGCGTCGAGGTTTATTCGTTTCCTTATTCGACCGCCGAAGAACTGCGCCACGCCGCGACCGAGTTCTATCAAATCGGGCCGGATGTGGTGATGAACCCGCAGCGTCCGCTGATTCGTCCGCTGGGCGAACTGGACGAAGAAATCGTTGAACTCGATGGCGAAGTGGATCTTTTCATCGAAGCCGTTAACTAAATGAGGAATTTTCAACATGAAAAAAGTCGTTTTTTTCGGCATTTTTGCCGCACTTAGCCCGCTCGCTTCGGCTCATGCCGTGGTTTTGGAGCAGAAATGGACGCCGGGGCAGGATTTGAATTATCAGACCGCGCTGCGCGGCACGCTCAACGTGCAGACGCCGGCCAGCGCCAATTTCATGCTCGCCGGCGTGCCCTTCGATGTCGAAATTCGCGGCGATGGCGTGGCGCAGTTCAAGGTTCTCTCGGTCGATGACGCGGGCGTTGGCACCGTCGCGGTGCGCGTGCCGCAGTTCGATTTGCGCGGCGAATCCTGGGGCCAGAAAGGTCAAATGACGCTCAGTGAAACGGCCAGCAAATTTTCGCTCAACGGCAAAGCGATCAAGTTCGGCGACGGCACCAATCCGCTCGGCAAAGCCCAAACCGCGCTGCGAATTTCGCGTCAGGGCCGCGTCATTGGCGTGCAAAACCTCGCCCCCAAAGCGCCGGTTGCGCCCCAAGCCGACGATAAACCCGTCGCTGCTGCGGGCGCGATCAACAAAGGCGCGCTGATGACGGCGGCGATTATCCAGGCTTTGCCGACGCTGTGGCCGGGCCGCGACATCGCGCCGGGCGAATCGTGGAAAGCGCAGGTCAGCTTTCCCGTCGCCTCGCCCACCGATCCGAAAAAACTCACGCCAACTCAGTTCGGCGAGTGGAATTTGACGCTCAAAGGCGCCGAAACCGTCGGCGGACAACAGTTGCAGCGCGTCGGCGTGGTCGGTTCGCTCAGTGTCGATAGCGCGCAGTTCACGCCTCCGACCGCGAAGACACCGCGCGGCGTGGCCAAACAGGACGTGAGCGGCGATTTGTGGCTCGATGCGGCCAGCGGTCAAATCGCGCGCGCCGATCTGGTGGTCGGGGCGCGCGTCGAAGGCGGCAAAGGCACCAAGGACGCCAGCCACGCCGATTTCACCGGCACTTTGCAACTCAATCTCAAAGGCGCGGCCTAACCGGTGATTTTTATGAAAAAGTCGATTTTTTGGGCACTTACCCTCAGTTCGGTTCTGGCGATAAGCCCGCGTCCGGCGAGCGCGAAATTGTTCGGTCTGTCGCCCGACAAAGAGCGCAAAGTCGGGCAGGAAGCCGCCGCGGACATCGAACGCGGCGCGCCGCTCGTCACCGGGCCGGTGGAAGAGTGGGTGCAGCGCATCGGGGCGCGCCTGGCGGCCAAATCCGACCCGGAGTTCAAATACAGCTTTCACGTCATCGACGCGCCGCAAATCAACGCGTTTTGTCTGCCGGGCGGCCACATTTTCGTTTATACCGGCCTGCGAAAAGTCGTCAAAACCGACGATGAACTGGCGGCGGTTCTGGCGCATGAAATCACCCATGCCGAAGAGCATCACTACGCCAAACAACTCTCCAAATCGAGCAAGCGCGGCGCCTTGATCGGCGCGGTTTCGATTTTCGCCGGGCTGCCCAATGCCGTGTCGCAGGGCCTGAATATCCTCGATTTTTCCATGACGCAAAAGTATTCGCGCGAAAACGAAGCGGAGGCCGACACCGAGGGTCTGTTTCGCCTGAAGCGCGCCGGTTTCGATCCCAATGCGATGGTGACCGTTCTCAAACGCCTCGCCGACGAGGACAACGGCGATGTCGATCAGTGGATGAGCGACCATCCCGAAGGCAAGAAACGCGCTGCAAAAATTGAGGCTTTGATCCCGACTTTGAAATGAAGAAAACGCCGCAACCTTTTGAGGTTGCGGCGTTTTTATTGCTGATTCGAAGCATGAGTTTCTATCACCGTTTGATAAAGGGATAAATAACCTTCGATCATCGTGTGTGGAGTAAATCGTTTGACGTTTTCTAAGCCCGATTGAATGCGAGCGTTGCGCTGCGCTTCAGGTTCTTTTAACAACCCATCCAATTGCAGAGCAAATGCAGCTTCGTCGCGCGGATCGCAGTAAAGCGCCGCATCGCCGCCAATTTCGGTTAACGGCGCGAAATTGCTGGTGAGAACCCGGCAGCCGCACGCCTGGGCTTCAATGACAGGCCAACCGAAACCTTCCGCAAGCGATGGGAAAATAAAGACTTGCGCTAAAGAATAAAGCGCCTGAATTTGTTCGTCGGAACAATTGATGATTTCGACCACTTTGCATTCCAAATCGTTTGCTTTGATAAATTCTTTCATCTCATCGCTAAGAGGTCTGCCCGCCATAATTAAACCAGGCAACGATACTTTATGATTGCGGGAAAGAAGTTGATGATAAATCCTGAGAACGCCCATCCTGTTTTTGTAATGCTGATTCGCTCCCACATGGAGGACAAAATGCGAAGATACATGATTTGCACCAGATTCGTTTTGAAAAAGCGGCGATAAAATTTGACGGGCTTGCTCTTTTGGAATTTTGCGGAACGGATAGTTGAGGCTGTTATAGATTACAACAGCTTTATTGGGAGAGGATCGAACAATTTCCAAAAGTTCTTTTTTGGTATTTGCTGAAACACAAGCGAAGTTTTCGGCTTTTTTTAAACCACGCAAAATGATGTTTTGCAAAATTTTTCCACTTCGCTTAATGGTTCGATCTTTTGGATCTTGAGATGAACGAACCGCAATTACGTCGTGGCACGTCACGATATGCGGTTTATTTTGAATGGAACGGACATAGTAAGCATTGGAATGATCGGTAATATGGACAATATCAGCCCAGCGCGCTTCTTTCCGCAGGTAAAAAGGGAAAATCAGCAGTTTGTCGATATATCCCCACCACTTTCCCTTTTCTTCGAAACTGGCTTTGAAGCGATTGACAACTATAGTAGGGTAAATGACTTTGATTTCATGACCATGAGGTCGCAATGATTCCACCAATAAATCGGTAAAGCGCTGCATACTTATTTGTTTATCGGGGAGATAATTTCCTACTATCAATATTTTAAGTTTCTTCATGGGATAGGAATGTCACTGTCTCCACGATTGTTTGGCCGTAGTTTTCCCAGCTATAAGTTGAGGCTTTGGCGCGCGCCGCGGCTCGCATCGGCGGCAAATCGCCCCGGTGGTCGGCAAACCAACCGATTTTTTCCGCCACGGTTTCAGGCGAGCGAATCGGCACTAAGAACCCGGTTTTTCCTTCCTCCACCAAATCCTCGCCGCCGGCATTGGCAGTTACCAAAAGCGGCAGACCGCACATCATCGCTTCCTGCTGCACCAGGGCGCGCCCTTCGATGATCGAAGGCAGCGCCAAAACATCGCAGTCCCGCATCAACTCCAGCACTTGTGAATGGGGACGCGGCGCTTCGTAGCGGAATTTGACACCCTGATTCTGGTAAAAATCCAGCGGTGCGACGGGAGTTCCCATCACCACGAGTTCCACATCGTTGCGGTTCAGCAAGCCAATCGCTGCGAATAAGTCGGCCAGCCCTTTTCGCTGCGTCATCGAACCGGCGAAAAGAACGCGCAACGGGCGCGAGGCGGAATCCCGATCTTGAGTCGCTTCCGCGATTTCATCTGGAATCGAGGGCGAGCCGAAGGGCGCGACGACGCATTTTTTGGTGCGGCGCGCCCATTCCGGCAGCGAATCCAAAACGAACGCGCCGGGCACAATGACGACTTCCGCCAACTCCAATTCCCTGGTTTTACGTTCCAGCTTGGCGGCGCTGTCACGGGTTCCGACCAGCGTTGGCTCCCATTGCGGCCAGCGCGCTGCTTCTTCGGCGAGAAGTTGGGCACTTTTTTCCCAATAGGCGATAGGAAGTTCGTAAAAGCGGTTTAAACCAAGTTGTTGGGCGACCAAAAAGGTCTGCAATGCCCCATCTTCGTAACAGTAAACGCCGGTCAAACCCGCGGATTTCAAACCTTTCAAACGACTGGCGACTCTGGCATCCAACTCTTGATAAACCGCGTCCAGAGAAGCCCAGCCGCTTTCGTGCTGCACCAGAGCGTCGATTTTTAGCTGACTCGCGGTCTGGCGAATGGCTTCCCGAAGCGGAAGTCGCATCAAAGACGCGTGGGGAACATCGTAACTGCGCCGTAGAACTTGTTGGCGCAGTTTGGCGGGCAAAAGTTTGAGTCCCCAATCGTCTTCATGCACCGCGACGGTGGTGAAAAAGGTTTGCAGCAGCGAGCGTTCTTGCAGGGTGTGGAGCAAGGCGCGAACGAAGGTGTTTCCGGTGGGGTGACTGACAGCCAACATAAGGGGAGAATCGCTCACTTGGCGCGCCGCGAAATCAGGTTTTCTTGGCGAAAGTTTTGGCCTGACCTGCGAATTGACGGGCGAATTGACGGGCGACAACCAATAACCCCTTGATTTTATCCCGAAACTTGACTTTCAGGTCTTGCTGCCAGCGCAAAAACGGCCCATAACCGAGGCGAAGCAGCCGCACTCGCAAGTTGAGACGCGGCGAAGCGCCCAAAACCCGCAGCAATCGCAGCAATTCGCGCCGTTCGGGTGGCGAAAAAAGCGGCGAATCGAGAACGCTGCAATGCTCTAAAGCCAGGGCGCGCCGTCTTTTTTGCAGCGGCGCGGCGTCCCAGCCGCGGCGCGCAAACGCGGGCACCAAGTCGTCTTCAAAAACCCGGATGCAGCCTTCGACTTCATCGCGTTTGCGGCGCGGACGCACTTGATCGGCATCTTCCCAGACGCGGTAATCGGCCAGAACTTCGGCAGCGTAGACGTTGCCCCAGCCCGCATCGGCCAGGCGCACCGACAAATCCCAGTCGTCGCAAAATGCCATGTCGGTGCGGAGAAAATCGACCGCTTCGAGCGCCTCGCGCCGAAAAATGCAGATATTGGCGGCGACCCGGTAACCTTGCACCGCAGCGCGCAGCGCCACTTCGGCATCTTCGAAACCACTTCCGCGCCGCAGCCTTCGCACCCGCTGAACCTCGCCGCTTTCATCGATCTGATGAACCGCGCAGTGCCCGTAACCGGCGCGCGGATGGGCTTCCAGCAAAGCGACCAACTCGGCCACATATTCGGGATGCAAGCGGTCGTCGGAGTCGAGTTTCACGATGTAATCGGTTTGCGGGCGACTGGTGACCCAGCGCGGATTGCCCGACATTCCCAGATTTTTTTCCTGCCGAAAGGTGTGAAGGTGGGGAAATTCTCGCTTCAATTCGGCCACGACTTGAGGCGTTTCGTCGCTGCTGCAATCGTCGGAGAGCCAGATTTCGAGCGATTCCGCCGCGAAATTTTGCAGACAAGCGCTTGCCACCGACTGAGCGAGATAGGGCGCCTGATTGTAGGTCGGAATGCAAATGGCGACGGTCATGGTGGGTTTCATCGATAATGCTGCTGACAGTAGCGAATAATCATCTGGCGGCCTTCGAATTTGTCGCGCCGCATCGCTTCATTGCGAAACAAAACGCGACCAAACAATCGCAAAATCGCAAATTCCAAGCGCAAACGCAGCAGAATCGCTGCCTTGCAGAGCTGGGGCGATTTCATTTTGTGGTGTTTGCGGAGAAGCCGCCAGCGGTTGGCGTAAAAGCGCAGCAAACGCCGCGAAAGCAGCATCGGCGTGCCGCCGCCTTCGTGAAAAGCGCTGAGATCGGGATGCAATTTCAACTTCCAGCGCGAGCGGTTGACACGCACGCTGAGATCGATATCGACCTCCAGAAGATCGAATTTCTCGTCAAAACCGCCCAATTCTTCAAAGGCGGCGCGGCGCACCGCCAGAGCGCACATCCACAGACAAATTCGCTTTTCGCGCCGCTCCAATGGCTCTTGGAAGCGGGCGTAAAGCGCCTGTCCCAGGATCAAACTCCAGGCGTTGGGTTCTTTATCCGACGAAGGCGTCGCTTTTCCGCCTTCTCCGACCGTCGAGAAGCCGACCAGCGCCAAATCCGGCTGTGACGCGAACTCGGTTTTCAACGTGTCCAGATAAGGATGCAGCGGATAAGCATCGGCATCGAAAATCAAAACGATGTCGGTGCCCATCAGAGCTACGCCCTGGTTGAGATTGGCGGCAAATCCCAGGTTGCGCCCGTTGACGATGATTTCAAAACGCCCGTCGCTTGCGAAGGGCGGCGGTGTCGGCGAACTATCATCGAGCAAAACCACCCGATCCAACGCGCCGCCGTGCAGCGACAGGTTGGCTTCCACACAGCGCAGCGCCAAATCCCACGAATCGTAGTTGGTCACCAAAACCCCTATGGTGAGAGCTGATTGTGGCTGGTTGCCGCCATTAGCCTTTTGACCGGTTGAATTTATCATGTTAAAGGGTAATTTCAGCCCAACGCTGGGCGATACTCGCCCAACTCAATACAGTGCGGGCCGTTTCATGAATCTGCCCCCTCAAACGTCGAATTTCCTCGGAGTCAGTGAGTAGCTCAATACACCGTTCGGGATGGTCATCGAAATTCACCAGGGTCGGGACGATGGATTCGGTCGATTGGCCCGTCTCGTAAGCAGAAACCGCAACCAGCCCATGACAGCAAAAAGTGGCGTAGATGCTACTTTTGGTCAGCAGGCCGGGCCGGTGAGAAACAAGCCCTACGTCTGCCTGAAGCAACTCTTCGGAAATATCCTGGCTGGAAAGGCCATACTTTGTGAGCCACAATTCGGGATGCCCAATGCGACTTGCCACTTCCTGAGTTGCCTGCACGATTTCGGGGTTACCTTTTTGGCCAACGAGACAAATGCTGCTCACCAGCCCGCGTTGGATGAGCATCGAAAGGAGATTCCGATGTTTTCGAAGCGCGTCCAGGCGCGTAGCAGGCAGGCCAAAAAGCACGATTTTAAGCTGTTTTGCTTCGCCAGAAGGCCAGGGTTTGTTTTCGTCCACCCCTTTGTCAGGTTCGATACTGGCTCCCACCGGAATGAGTGAACTTTTGTTGGCATCGACCCCAGTCGAGAGCAGTTGCTGCTGGGCCTCAATCGAAGTAATCACCCAATGGTCGGATAGGTTGGCGAGATCGATGGTGATTTTACGCGTCACCGGCGACAGCCAGAAAGCGCTCTGTTTGGGAGTTCCGCGCGACCATAACTCGTGAAAAATGACGGTGAGGCGCCCCTGAGACCTATGTTTCCAGGCGCGCAGCGCACCGGGCAACCACCAGGGCACGCCCTTGAGATGATAGGCATAACCCACGTAATGCAGAACGACCTCATCAGCGCCTACCTTTTCTAAAGCGCTCAGTAAACCCGGCCCACTCAGTTCAAAGCCAACGATCTCGACCTCAGGCCAACTCGCGACGGCATCGTCGGCAACCTGCGCCGCCACACACTTCCATTCAGGGCGCGGCGACGGCCAATGCTGCCAGAGTTTGTAACAATAGTCGGCCAAGCCATTGATGGCGGGCGGAGTTGTGGGCACGATGTGAACGATCATAAAATTTCAGACTCGATCTCTGATTTTGCGAGCGGGAACACCGGCCCAGATTTCGTCGGCGCCGATATTTTTGGTGACAACGGCACCTGCGGCGACAATCGCGCCCGAACCGATAGAGACACCTTTTAATACCACCACATTGACACCCAGCCAGACATCATTTTCCAGGACAATCGGTGCTTCGATTCCGGGTTGAATATTCATTGGAATTCCCAATGCAATGCCGTGATCGTGATCGATAAATTTGCATCCTGATGCGATCAAACAATCATCGCCGATTTCTATGCCCTTGGTGATATTGAACTCACAATTTCGTCCCACGAAAACTCGATTTCCCACGATAATAGACGGCCCCGCTTGCCAGATCCCATCGAACTTAAAGTTAACACCGTCTTCCAGGCTGCAGTCATCGCCGACTTGGAGTTGATGAGGCCAGGAGATGAATAAGCGCGGCACCGCAGTTCTCTCTCCAAAACGCGCGCCTTGAATAATCCACCACCAACGGCGCAGCCCGGCGCGAAGTTTAGTTTTGAAGCGCAAACGAAAGCAAATCTTTTGAAAAATCATTATCTAAACAAATAGCGGCAACTGTATATTCGATACTCTTCATGAAGCTGCTTTAAATTTGTATTTTTTATTCCACCGAAAAGACAAGACCAACAATAAAAAAGCCTCAATACAGCTTCGGGTGAAGAAAAAACGGATCATTTCTAACGGAGAGCGCGAGCCTTTAATAATTTGTCTGAGCTGGCTTTTCCAGAAAAGAATGGGATGAATTTGCAAATCTCGCAAAGGGATTTGATGTTTGCGGCTCATATACCAATCTGATTCGTGCGCCATCGTTTGTTTGATTATTTTTGCAAGGGGACGCAAAGGATGAAAAACAACGGCTTGCGGCACAAATTTTATTTGGTGGTTGCTATTCTTCAGTCGCAAATGCAAATCGACATCCTCCAAATGGGGATAAGGAAATTTGTCGTCGAAACCACGCATTTCATCAAAAGTCTGCCTTGATAGCATCATGTTGCAAGACCACAAGTAACCACCAGTTAAATTTTGAGGGGCAATGTAGAACAATCCTCTGCTCGGCTCGGTTGTTGTCTTGCCTTCCAAAACTTTTTCGGTTCCTTCGGTATGTTTAGAAAACTCGAAGAGCCACTCTGGTTCGGGCAAACAATCATCATCGGTAAAAGCCAGCCAAGCGCCGGAGGTCTGGGTAACACCGTTATTACGGTTAGCCGCTGGCCCTTTGCGCGGCCCTGTTACCCATTTAACCCACGGGTAATTCTCTCGAATCATGGTTTCAGCCGTCGATTTAACGCCGTCATCACTGACGATAACCTCATAGTCCGTGGCTATCAATGTCTGCACACCAGGCGCAAGGCAGTCCAAACATTTCGATAGCAGATCGTTGCGGTGGCAGGTAGGAATAACAACGGATATGAGAAATTTATGTTCTTTCATATTGGCATCAACTTTTAATACGACTAAGAATGTCTCACTGGGACGAGAGAACGTCGCGCTCTAAGAGTTCTTTTATTTGGCGAGCAAAAGAAGCGGAATTAAATCCTTTTTCCACTAATTCCCTCGCTCTTATGCCCATCTCCCGCGCTGCGTCTTCGTGATCTTCAAAAAATTGAATTGCATCGCGCCATCCTTTCGTATCGCCTATCTCAACCCATTTGCCAATGCCTTCAGATTCAATATCGATATCAATCAGTGGATGTCGCGTCATAATGACTGGTTTACCCATGCCCAGCGCATCCATTAAGCTGGTTAGACCGGCCAGACTTGCGGTAGAAGTCAAAGGTATCGCAAGAACACGCGCGCGCGCATAGATTTCGATCAAATCAGGATACTTCATGTGATCGTCGTCGGGTTCAGCAATGACCTGAACATTGGGGCCAAACTCTTGGAATTCCGGACGCATATCTCCCTTCAAACAGATGATCTGCGCTTGCGAAGAAGTCTGTGACGCGGCCCTGCCAAAAGTCAGAAAATCGCGTCCCGTTCGACCAGCAGCTACTACACCTGAGCCTAAGGGTGATGTTGAAGGATAGTAATCTTCGTCCGGCCCCCAAAGCACAGGGGCAGATTTTGCTTTGCCAACAAGAGCGTTGATTTCCTCCGCAACTTTTTGACTGAGCGCAGGAAATTCATCCGTCCCACGGATAAACAGCTTCATAAATGGTTTACGAAAACGCTCAAGACGACCTATTCCTGATGGATGATGCGCTAAATTGATAATGGGGACACGCAGTAACCTCAAAGCCTTTAAATAACACAATAAATGTGTTTGCGTTTGACACGGCGAATAAATGATGTCGCCCCGGCGAAGATATCGCAAACAAGACCATTGCTGATCTAAGTCACCTAACGGAATTGGAAAGCGGACTCGCTGCAACCACCGATTCATTGCACTGAGCCAATGCGAACTATGGAAAGGAATGACTATGACCTCGTAATCAAACGACTCGAAGTAATTTATGCCATAAAGATGATGATCTGGCTTTTCCCCGCGCTTAATTTCTCCCCACACCTGATCGAACGAATAATTGTTCAACACAAGTATTCTGCGTCTAGTATGGCGATGCATTCTCTTTATTTTTCCTCTCATAGTTTGCATATATTAATTATATCTTTTAAACGCCTATCGCATAGAGTGACAATTTTGGATCATTTTAACGTATGGAGAAGTCAATACGTCCCAGCTAAAACGTTTGTAAATATCCAGGTGGCGTGCTTGGCATTTAGATTCGTCTTCGGGGTTGTCAATCCTGTTTTGCAGCAAGGCAGCTAATTCCGAGGGACGTTCAAAATTTCCAAACTCGCCATATTCTCCGAGGACGTAGCGCGTCAAATCGTAATCATGAGCGAAGCAGACTAAACCATAGGAAGCAGCCTCTAAGAATACGCGACCAAAGCCTTCACTTAAAGAGGCTAACACAAAAATGTCAGATACCGAATAGTAGCTGTGAACTTCCCGCCATGGCACTGTTCTGACCGCAAAGTTTGCTTCACCCAGTAACTTTTGTGCCAACGCTAACACTGCGGGAGTTTCTTCGTCCTGTTGTCCCAACATCAAAAGAAAAGGGCGCGGTGAGGGCAAAGCTGCGACTTCTCGAATGAGATAATCCATTCTTTTGTGGCTCTTGTTGACAGCCGCCACCGAAATAACTATTGGTCGATCAAGGGGCAAATTTAAAGATTTCCTAATCTTCTGCTTCTCTTCAAAAGACAACGGGCATAACTCCGATTGCATACGAATTCCATAGGGCACGACTTCCTGCTTTTGGGCATTTTCGCCTTGGGCCAAAGCATCCTGAAAATGAGTCGGAGCAACCTGCTGCACATAATCCCAGCGATCAAAAGGGGGCAAAAAGGGAGCACCATTGGAAAAAAGCAGCTTATATTTGCTTCCCGTCAATCGTCGCCAATGCCAGAGGAAATTCCCCAAATTCCCATCGCTGAAATAGATGATATCGGGTTTAAGTCGTGACACGCGCGGCAAAAGACTCAAGGTAAATGTGAGTTGCTCGATAAAGTAGCTTCCACGCCGCGTAAGTTTTCCCAGCAGCTTGGCTGTCTGGCTGTCACGAGGCAAGTTCCACAAGACCGTTTCTTTGGGCTTAGAGACATCCCCGCCTTTCCACAACGAAACTTTGAGATTGGGGTTGTCAACCAAAGCATCGAAGCACTCACGGGCGAATGATTCATAACCACGATTGACTCTGCCTAACCCCGAACATACCACAAACAATTTGATCATAGGACATTAACTCCACACTGGCTTTTCATCAGCACCCTTAAGACAGAATCATTGCGTCGATGTCAGCAAATACAATCTGTTGCGATGATACAATCCATATGCTCCGTTGATCGCATGAATCGCCAAAAAGGTAGCACCTGTTATCAATGAAAATTTCATCAGACCCAATGTTGTATCCAAAGCGACGAATCTAACGCAAAGAATGTCGATAACGATCAGAAGAAAAATCTCTAATGCCGTGCTCCACCAAAACACCCATTTTCGTCCAGCATTCATCGTAAACATTACGCCGGCAATGTAATTCAGACAAGCCGCACCAATAGATAGGCTGACTTCCGATCCCAAACCCGCATAATTTTTTCCCAATATCCACAGAAATACTTCAGGGAAAACAAAACCCAGGGTTGCCAGTGCGCCAGCCACAAGAACGGCACCGCTTAGAATCTGCAGATATCGTATCACCAAACTTCCCAGCGGCACACCCGCGATATAAGGTTGCACAATCACAGCATTGAAGGCTCCCAAAACCAGAAACAGTTGTGCCAGACGCCCCAAAGCTGCAACTTCGGCGATGTTGGCGGTCTTGCCAAACCAGGCGGCCAGAGCGATGACGATCTGATTCTGCAACGTGCTAAATATTATGACCGGCATCATCGGAGATAAATAGCGGATCATCTCCTGGGTATATTTGCGCGTGTCGTCCCGGCTTTCTTGGAACAACGAGGAGGCACTCCTTTGATAAAGTGTTCCCATGATTCCCGTTGAAATTGCCACGACACAGGCTGCACTTGCCGCTGACAACAATCCGAAAACATAAAGCACCGAAGTCGTGATTAAACGAACGCATGAAGCCACAGTTTGAGAGCGGTAAAAGGGTTTTAATTCATTGTAAATAAGAAGTGGTGCCGAATAAACTATTTTATTCTGAAACAGCACCGTTGCGATGATAGCGCCCAACAGCAACAGAGTTGTGTTGATGCTCCAACCTTGACGCAAAGCTAATACGGGAAAAATGAGGCAGGAGACTGCAATTCCTACCACCGACAAGCGCCCGCGAAGTGTGCGCGCCGCGTCGATATATTTGCCGACAACCCCGCGATCTGCTTTATTTTCACCAACCAGTGCAACGATAGATCCGGAGAAGCCCAGATCGACGAGGGAGGATACCGTGCCTTGAAACGCAAATGCCAAACCAAATTGGGCAAACTCGGCTTTCGTGAACCAGCGCAACAAGAGAAAACCAAGTATCAGATTCAAAAACTGCACTGATATTTGTCCGGTGAGAAAATGGCCCAACAACCGGCTCCATTTTTGACGCCGCGAACTGTTTGTCATAGAAGTAGGGGAGCCTGGCTTTCGACCTTACCTTCCTTCGCGGCAACCGGTGGATGAAAAGTGGCCAAAACTACGGAAAGGGAAATGAGAAAAGTTGAGAGTTGTCAATTTTCGGCTTCAATCGCCGCGACTTTTTGCAAACGGCGCACATGGCGCTCTTCGCCACTGAATTTGGCGCCCAAAAACGCTTCGACGATCTCCGCTGCCACCGCCGGGCCGATGATGCGCGCCGCCAACACCAAAACGTTCATGTCGTCGTGTTCGACGCCCTGATGCGCGCTGTAAGTCTCGTTGGATTGGCCGGCGCGCACGCCGCGAATTTTGTTGGCGGCGATGTTGGCGCCGATGCCCGAACCGCACACCACGATGCCGCGCTCGACCTTTTTGTCGCGCACCGCTTCGCCCACCGCGCGCGAAAAATCGGGGTAATCGACCGGTGCCAGGGAATCGGTGCCGCAATCGACGACCTGGTGGCCGAGCTTTTCAATGAGCGGAATCAGTTGGGTTTTGAGTTCGAATCCGGCGTGATCGCCGCCGATAGCAATTTTCATGAGTCCCGTCCGTGTTCTTTCATTTCGTCGAGCGCGATTTGCGGGCGCAGCGGCAAACGCACGGTAAAAGTCGAGCCTTTGCCGATTTCGCTTTCGATTTTAATCTCGCCTTCGTGCCGCTCAGTCAAATGTTTTACCAAAAACAGCCCGATGCCCGTGCCGCCCGCCTGACGCGTGTCGCGGTTATCGACGCGCTCGAACTTCTCGAACAAACGCCCCAAATTGCCGCGCGGAATGCCGATGCCCTGGTCGGAAATCCGCAAGATCAGGTCATGTTCGGTCAAATCGACGACCACGCGCACTTCGCCGCCGTGAGGCGAATATTTGATGGCGTTGGAGAGCAAATTGGTCAGAATCTGGTCGAATTTGTCGGCATCGCCGAGCAGTTTGGGCACTTCGCCGGAGTAATCTAAAATCAAACGGTGCTTGTCGGTGTAGGAGCGCTGCGCCTGCATCACTTTTTCGATTACGGCGAGTGGCTCGAAAAGGCTCCAGTTCATCTGCAAGGCCCGGCCCGATTCGATGCGTGACACGTTGAGCAAATCATCGATGAGGCGGCGCAAACGGTCGCATTCGGTGTCGATGATTTGATAGAATTCCTGCCGCGCTTCGGCGTCGAAATAGCCTTCGGTGTCCTGCAAAAGCGTGGAAACGAAGCCTTTAATCGAGGTCAGCGGAGTGCGAAGTTCATGCGAAACCGTGCTGACGAACGCGGTTTTCATGCGTTCGACGTTGCGAATTTCGGTGATGTCGTTAAAAATCATCACTACGCCGAGAATTTCGGGAAAACCGTTGCGCTCGCCGCGCACGAACGCGGTTTGCGCCTGATAAATGCGCGGTTCGTGCGAGTCCAGCGACTCGATTTCGATTTCGACGCCGCCTTCTTTGCCGCCTCTGACGGCATCGGAAAGAAGTTGGCGAATCGGCACTTGTTCGATGATTTCATCGTAATCGAGGCCGATGCCCTGCCCTTCTTTGAGGCCAAAAAGCTCGCGCGCCGCGGCGTTGACGAGCGAAACGTGGCCCGTCGATTCGACCATCACTACGCCCGAACCCAGACTTTGCAGCGTGGCTTGCAGCTGCTCTTTTTCCTCGGTGAGTTGCAGATAAATCTGCGCGTCGGCGATCACCGCCGTCACCTGGCGCGCCATGACCGACAAAAGCCGCACATCTTCAGGCGTAAAAGGCAATTCGCCGCGCTTGTTGATGACCAAAAAAACGCCCACGGTTTGCCGCTCTGCGCTGATTTCCGCTTCGGCGCGCGGTTCTAAAACCAGCGGATAAGCGATGAGATTGCGCGCTTCGACCCCGGCGAACCAGGATTTGTCGATGGCATCGCAGGTCGCAATCGCGTCCACCACAATCGGCTCGCCTTCAAAAAACGCGCGCGCGGCGACGCTGCCGTCGAGGGGAACGTGCAGGGCGCGCAACTGTTCGCGCGAAAAACCCAGCGCAGGCGGCCTTGCGACGAGTTCGTGGCGCTCTTTGTCATGGAGCAGAAACACGCATTTTTCGGCCTGCACCAGCATCGACACGTTCCGCATCAAGCGTTGCAGCGTTTGTTCGAGTTCGGCAGCCGAAGGCAAACCGCCATCGGGACGCGGCGCGGGCTGACCATAATCGGGCGGCAGTTCGTTATTTCCCATTTTCCACCCCAGCTTCTGCCCTCAACGCGTCGGCAATGCCAAAATCCCCGTCTCCTGAATCAGGAGCGGGGACAAAAGGCACAGCGGAAAAACGGATCATAACCGAAATGTAGCCAGAAGCCGCAGCGCGGTTACGAACCGGGCCGACGCGACTGCGAAGGCGTCTCGCCGCCGCCTTTATCGCCGTTTTTGCGCGCTTTGGGCGTTTCGGCCTTGTCATTTTTGGAGCGGGGACGCGAATTGCCGTCGAGACGACGCAAATCTTCGAGCGAAGCGGATTTGGAAAGCGCGCGGTGAAACGAAATGATATCGCCCGACGAAATGGTCTTTTCGTCGAGAAAATGGTCGCGCTCCACGTCGCTCATCTCGTTGCGCGGCGTCTCGAAAATGCTGGCGTCGAACTCCAATTTGTCGAAAAACGCCTCGCCCATCCGCTTGCAGCGGCGGCAGCGATATTTGATGTAAACGGCTTCGCGGCCCGACTCCTTTTCATAGGGTTCGGCGCGCAAAATCTCTTTGCCCAGCACCTGATGCCCGCAATTGCAACGCAAAATCGACTTATTCATGGATGGTTTACCCTCCGCCCGAACAGTATAGGTGAGGCTTTCGCCGCGTGGCAAAAACCTTCTCCCAGACGCGCGAAAAGCCCTCAAGGTCGCATTGTCCGCGAGAATAAGCAGCGCGGCTCAGTTCGATTTTTCCGGCGCCGTTTCGCGCACCAAAAAATACATGATCGCGCCGCCGCCCGCCACCGCACCGTTCCAATTCGGCTGCACCCGCAACTTCAAAGCCCCGTTGGCCAAACGCGACGGGATCATTTCCCAACCGCCGCTGGGTTGGCGCGCCACCCATTGCAACACGCCCCCGGCGTCCGAATTGATGGCGCCCCACACGCCTTTGGTCTGCCAGAATCGCTGCACATCGGGCACCGTCCAACCGCCGCCCAGAGTCGTTCCCAGCGGCGAAATTTGACCGCGCACCGCAAACGAAAGCGCCACGCTGGAGGCGGCTTCATCGTCGGGTTCTTTGACCGACAAAAAATACAGCTTTTTCCCGTCGCGCGACCAGCCCATCGAGGCGCGACAGGTTCTCATGTGGTCGAAATAGGGGATGTGTCCGGCCTCCTGAGCTGTCGAAACCACCGGCTGCGCTTTGAATTTGCCGCCAACTGGGGGAAACGGCTCCGTTTTCAGCGGTTTTCCGTCCCGAATCAGACATTGCACGCTCCCGGCGGCGAAATCGAACTCGCGCTCCATGGTGGCGCGGTCGGGCTTGAAAAACGTTTTCCAAACCGGGCCAGACGGCGTGTTTTTCACGCCAAAAGTCCAGCGATGCTGCGCGGTGTTGAAATGGGCTTTGCCACGCAACACGACGGGCGAAACGTGAAACGCTTCCCGCTGATTTTTCGCATTATAGCCAAAAAACGCGCCGTTCCAGGCGACCAAAGTCGTGGCGCGCCCGCTCGCATCGAGTTGCTTGACCGCACGCGCCACATTGCGATTCCAATACAAAACGCGATTGTCGAAAGGCTTGGCGTCGTCTTCGTCCTGGTCGAAAATCTCCCAGCGCAAGCGTGGATTGACGCCGAAATCGAACTCGAACAGGTCGAGCAAGGTGCCGTCGGAGGCGGTTTTCGAAGTCTGCGTCACGCCCCGCGTCACGCCCCGCGTCACGCCCCGCGTCAGAATCTTCGTTGTGGCGCTTGTCCATGGCCACACGGTGTCGGGCGACACCGAGTTATAAGACGGCGCGAGCGGAACGGGGCCGAAGCCTAAAAATCGCGCCTTCGCCCACGCAAGTCCCACAAAAAAGCAGAGCAGAGACAGCGAGGCAAGCACCAGACGACGCCGTTTTTTCATGTGTCATATTATAAATCAGCGCCAACCGAGCAAGAGTGAAGATATAGAGGGCGCCGCCGTAAAAATGAAGGGGTTTGGCTTCTTCAAGCGCCGCGCCAGCTCGAAGGCAAAAAGATCTCCGCGAAAGTTTGCGAGGCGAAACGGTCGGTCATACCGGCGACGTAATCGCACACGCAACGCGCCAGGTCGCTTGGCTCCAGGTCTTGCCATTGCCCAGACTGCGACGGGCACAGCGTGCCGCGCATCTGGCCGGGATGCTCCATATAATGATCGAACAATTTGGCGATGACGTGCTGGACTTTGGGTTCTTCGTCCGCCGAATTGACCAGATAAACGTGGTCGAACATCCAGGTTTTGAGATGGTCGGTTGCTTCCATGATGTCGTCGCGCATGGCGATGCGCTCTTTGGCGACGCGTTTTCCCTCCGAAATTTCGCTCGACGCGTCGATAATCGCCGAAACCATCGTGGTGATGCGCCCGGCGTGGCGTTCGCCTAAAACGTCGATGCATTCGCGCGGCAAATCCTCGAATTCGATGAATCCGGCGCGCAATGCGTCGTCGATGTCGTGGTTGACATACGCCACGCGGTCGCAAATGCGAATGATTTGGCCTTCGAGCGTCGAAGGTTTGCCTTTTTGCAGCCAGTTATCCAAAGATTCGCCCGCCAACAGATCGCTTTTGCCTTTGGAGTGGTGCAAAATCCCGTCGCGCACTTCCCAGGTCAAATTGAGGCCTTTGCCGCCGTTTTCCAGCTTGTCCACGATGCGGAGCGAGTGTTCGTAGTGGCGAAAACGCGCTTTGGCGTCGTAACGGCGATAGGATTCATCGAGCGCTTCCTCGCCGACGTGTCCATAAGGCGCGTGGCCGACATCGTGGCCCATGCCAATCGCTTCGGTCAAATCCTCGTTGAGTGCCAGCGCGCGCGCCACGGTGCGCGCGATTTGCGTCACTTCGAGGGTGTGCGTCAAACGCGTGCGATAATGGTCGAATTCGGGCGAAATGAAGACCTGGGTTTTGTGCTTGAGGCGCCGAAACGATTTACAATGAATGATGCGGTCGCGGTCGCGCTGAAATTCGATGCGTAAAGGGTCGGGGTCTTCCGGTTTTTCGCGGCCCTGAGAGTTTTTCGACAGAGCGGCGAGCGGCCCCAGCCACGCGGCTTCGCGCGCTTCGAGCATCAGGCGCACATCGGACAAATCGGTTCGAATCGGAGTGTTGATCATAGGAGACTCGTTTTACAGCCCTCAAGGAAGCTGTCAATTAGTGTGTATTTTCGCAGAAATGGCGCCAAGAGGCCGAAATACCGATTTAACACGCGCAGGCCAAACTTGTCAGCAATGAAAAAACCGCTCTTTCTCGCCGCGCTTCCGGCTCTGTCTTTCCTGCTTTCGGCTCCGGCCCACGCCTGGTTTCCGCAGGGCCACTCGATTATCGCCTCCGCTGCGGTGCAGTCGCTTCCCGAAGAAGTTCCAGCGTGGTTTCGCGCGGGCAAAGCGGCCATCGCCCACTCGGCCCAAGACCCGGATGTGCAGAAAAATCGCGCGTTGCCTTTTATGAGCGAGGCCGAGGCGCCCAAGCACTACATGGATTTCGAGCTTTTGCAAGGTCGCCCGCTTCCCGCGTCGCACCAAGAGTTTCTTCTGCTTTGCACCGAGCTAAAAATCGACCCCTCCGACATCGGCGAGGTGCCTTATGCCATCGCCGAAGAAACCGAGCGCCTGACGCTGATTTTTGCCGAAGCGCGCCAATATCCAGACAATCCTTATATCCGCGCCAAAGCCCTCGTCGAAGCCGGAATTTTGTCGCACTATTCGGGCGATATCTGTATGCCGCTCCACGTCACCAACGACCACGATGGGCGCGCCAACCCCGATGGAACTTCGCCCCTCACCGGCATCCACGCCAAAGTCGATTCGCTCATCGAACGCCTCGCGCTTCAACCCGAAGTTTTGGCGCAAAACGAAAAAATCGAGGCGTTTCCGGCGCTTTTTCCGGCGATTCAAGCCCAACTGAGCGACTCGCGCTCCCACATCGACCAGACCTATGCGCTGGAAAGCGCGCTGCCCGACACCAAACGCATCGACCCCAACTGGAAAGCCTCGCCCGCCCTGATTGCTTTCACCGACGAACGCGCCAGGGCCGCGACGCGCTTCACCGCCTCGCTCTTTCTCACCGCCTGGCGCGATTCGGCGCGCATCAAACTCCCCACCTGGCTGAAGCGCGAAAACTGAGCCATGTTCCAGGGAAACCAAGCAACTTTTTTGGCTTCGCCTTATCAGAGCCATAGAAAACTGGCGCTGATAATTTACAGAGAAAGTAGCCGCCGTTCACACCGAATTAACATTGAGCGGGTAAAATCAACGCGGTTTCCGGCAGAAACTTCGGCCGGTTTTATTTTAGAGAACACCATGTCGTCTCCCCTTTTCACTTCCCCTTCTTCTTCACGCAAAGCGTTCACTTTGATCGAATTGCTCGTGGTCATAGCCATCATATCTATCCTCGCTGCAATCCTGTTCCCCGTTTTCGGACGCGCCCGTGAAAATGCGCGTCGCAGTAGTTGCCAGAGCAACCTGAAACAGATTGGTTTAGCGTTGCTGCAATACACGCAGGATTATGATGAGACCTGGATGTCGCCTTATGCTTATTCCCGCACGAGTGCTACAGGCGACTCGCCCTTGGAGGTCTACATTAAAAACCGCTCGAAAGGCGACAGCGGTAGCGTGTGGAAGTGCCCGAACCACAACCCGACTCCGCTCAGCACGGCGTCGGCCTTCAACCAATACACGCGCTCCTATGCCATGAACGAGTTTTTGCTCGGCTCCGGCCCGACTTGCTCGCCCTCGTTTGGAGCGTGTAGCGTCAACGTGACCATCAACGATCCCGACTCCTATTATCCGCGCGTTTCGGATGAGACGAAACAGTATCCAAACAAAGCTAAAACGGCTACCGATTACCCGCTCTTCTTCAGCAACAAACCGATGAACCAGTCGCGCCTCGTTGCTGCGTCCAATACGGTTTTGCTGTTCGAAGCCCTCGTCGAAGACTCCTCCAATGCCAATTTCACGGGCATCGCGGCCACAAGCGGCGCGTTTCCAATGGTGAAGGGCTTTTGGAACTCCAAAACAGCGGAACAAACCTATTGGTATTCCGCCGAATCACCCGATGTGGCATACCACCTCGAAACCAACAATTACCTGTTTTGCGACGGCCACGTTAAAGCACTGCGTCCGCAAAAGCAGGGTTATGACATAACAACGGATCCAAACCAAATTTGGTCGGTTGCCGCAGGTCGCAATGGGACGCCTTGGCCTACCGTAGCCAACTAACAACTTTCCAAAACGCCCAGCGCAACGCCGCTGGGCGTTTTGCTGTCTCTGGCTTGCCTTTTCATGAAAATCTCAATCTCAATTTTAATCGCTGCGCTGTTTTTTCCCGTCGCTGCACACGCCCAAACCACCACGATTCCTCAAATTCAGGGGGCGACTGAAACTTCGCCATTTGCCGGGCAAACCGTGACGACCGAGGGGGTTGTCACCGCTGATTTCAGCGCCAAAGAGCAGTTTTCCGGTTTCTTTTTACAAGACGAAAAGGGCGACGCCAATCCGCAGACCTCGGACGGCATTTTCGTTTATGTCAACGAGCGCTCCCGAACTGCCAGCGTCGATGTTCAGGTTGGTCAAAGGGTGCGCGTCACGGGCCGTGTCGAGGAGTTCGGCAATCAAACCCAGATCGGGCGCACGTCGCAAATCGAGATTTTGGGGCAGGAAATGCCGCCCGCGCCGATTCCCATTACCCTACCGCTTCCCGACGGCGTCTCTTTCGAGCGATATGAAGGTATGCTGGTCGCTTTTCCCCAGAAATTGGTGGTCACCGAACAGGGCCAACTACTGCGCTACGGCGCACTGACTCTGGCGTTGGAGAAGCGGCTTTTCGTGCCAACCAACCAAAAACCGCTCGGCCAGAGCGAAGATGATGGCGTGCGCCGCTCTTTCGTGCTGGATGATGGATTCGGCTCGCAGGGTCGCAAACCGATGCCTTATTTGGACGAAAACGGCACGCGCCGCGCCGGTTCGACGACGCAAAACGTGACCGGAATCTTGAGTTTCGATTACGAGAAATATCGCTTGCAGCCGACGATCCCGCCGGTTTTCGAGAACGTCAATCCCCGCCCGTTCGAAGCGCCCAACGTTGGCGGAACGCTTAAAATTGGCGCCGCCAATGTTCACAACTACTGGACGACTTTGAAAAACGCCGCCCACCCCGACGCGCGCGGCGCCAAAAACGCGTCCGAATTCGCACGCCAGAGCGCCAACACCGTCGCGCTTTTGAAGGGCTTGGACGCCGACGTTCTGGGCCTCATGGAACTGGAAAACAACGGTGACACGTCCATTAATGACCTGCTGGGCAAGCTCAACGCCGCGTATGGCGCGCCGATTTACGCGCGCGTGCCGGATGTGGCGGGCGCGATCAGTCCCGGCCCGATCAAAGTCGGTCTGATTTACAAAACGAGCGCCGTCACGCCGCGCGGCGGCCCGGTCATCGATAAAGATCGCATTTTCGACCGTTATCCGCTCGCTCAAACCTTTGTTTCCAAGAAAAATGGCGCGGTCTTCACTCTCATCGTCAACCATTTCAAATCGAAAAGTCCCGGCGAAGAGGTGGTTGACAATGACAAAGGCGAAGGCGCTTTCAATCAAAAACGCGTTCAGCAAGCCGCGAAACTGCTCGAATTCGTCAAGCAATTGCAAATTTCGACCGGCGACCCGGATGTTTTGAGCGTGGGCGATTACAACGCCTACAGCGAGGAAGCGCCGATTCTGGCGCTGCGAAACGGCGGTCTGGAGCATCTCAACCTGCGTCTCGCGCCCGACGAGCGCTATTCGTTTGGCTTCGACGGGCGTTACGGCTCGCTCGATCATGCTTTTGCGACACCGGAAATCGCCGCGCAGGTGACGGGACTCGCCGAGTGGCACGTCAACGCCGATGAGCCGTATTTTCTGGATTATCCGTATGTGAAAATCGCTGATTTCAAGGCCAGCCCGTTTCGCGCCTCGGATCACGACCCGCTTTTGATTGGACTCGATTTGAAAGCGCCCATCGTTGTGGAAGTAGCGAAGCCGGTCATTAAAACACCGAAGAAAACGCCTTCGAAACTCAAAGCTGCGCCCCAGAAAAAGCCCGCCAAAGCGAAGACTCGCCGCAAGGTCATCAAGCGTCGTTAGATTTTTTCGGCTTCCTGAAGCGTGCTGTCGATTTGTTCGAGCAAACGGTCAGGGCGCGTCGCCTCTTCCAAAATCCGCACGTCGGGATCGCCGCTAATGTCGGCGCCGACGTGCTTGGCGACACGCTCCAGCATCCATAAAATCTTGGTGTTTTCCTGTTCAGCCAGCAAATTGATCTGCAATTCGAGGTGATTGCGCCGTTCGTCGGTCTGGGCCTGCCGATTTTGGGAAATTAGAATGAAAATCGACAGGAAAATCGCTTCGAGCGAAAGCGTGAAAATCAAAAATTCGAAGGGATAGGGATCGAAATGCCATTTCTTCGGCCCCAGAGTGTTGAGGCCAACCCAGAGCGCGAACCAGGTGATGTGAACGTAGACTACGACCAACTGTCCGAAAAAACCGGTGATTTGACTGATGATCGACTCGGCTCTGGAACGGTCTTGACCGGCTTTGCGTTCGAGTTGGATAATGGTTTGAATGTTGTTCTGCGTCAGCTCTTCGACAGAACGCGGAGCTTGATGCGGCGACGAGGTCGTAAAAAAGTGTTCAGTCATAAAACCTCCGACGGTTTGAGTGAAGCCCTTGATTAACGCGAATTTGCCAAAAGGTTCAACAAAAAAGCGCGCTGCAATCGCAGCGCGCTTTTTCTGTGGGAGGCAAGCTCAGTTGTGCCCGTTGGTTTCGTAACCGTTGGGGTGATAACCCGATAGAGCCGTCATCGCACCGACCGATTCCGGTTTTGTGATGTTTGGCGTGTAAGCGGTGACGTGCGGCGCGACCTGGTTGGGCAGCATCGGCGTTTCGATTCCATATTCCAAACCGCGTCGCAGGACGCAGGTTTCGACTTCCGACAGGCCAAAAGCCTCGATCAAATAGTCGCAGGTGAGCGCGGGATCGAATTCTTTGCAGGAAAAAACGTCAATGGCGACCTCGCCGCGTTCGGGGAAAGTGTGAACCGAAATGTGCGATTCGGCGATCATGACGAAGCCGCTGATGCCCCAATCTTCCGGGCTGACGCCGACGTATCGGGTCACAATCGGCGGCATGATTTTCGTCATGTTGATGCGGCCCGGCAGGGTGTCGAGCAGTTCGTAGAGTGCGGGCAAATCCTGCAACTTGTGCCAGTCGCCGCCGCGTCCTTCAATGATGAGATGCATATGCTGGCTGCCTCCTGAGCAGCTTTTGGTGAAGGGACGTTGTGGCCCCAAAACCGGTGAAAGCCCGACGGTGTGAATTCGGTTGAATGATCTTGCTGATCGCCGAATTTTTTGTAACCGGGCCACGCTCCTTTCGCGGAAAGTTGGAATGACGGGAATTTGCGCCGCGAACTGCAATTCCCGCTGATTTTGTCGTTTGGGCGCTTAACATTTGCCGATTTTTGGCGAAAGAAAAAGCCACACCAGATTCAGGACTAATCCCCGCTCTTGCGGGTTAGGCCCCCAGTGTGACTTGCTTCGGCTCTCGATCAGGTTGTCAGGCGCTACTTTGCGACAGTGCGTTTAAGCATATCTCCCAACGAAAACCGCTTCAAGCGGTTGCAGGGTTTTTTGCGTTTGCACGCGAACCAAAGCCCGCGATCTCATCTCGAAATCGCGGGCTTTGCAGTTTTCCTCTCAGCTTTTGCTGAGTCGTTCCTTTTCCTCGCCTTTGAAAAGTTCGTGCGCTTCGTGCAAATAAGCCGGAATCCGCGCGGCGAAGGGGTTCGATTCGAGTTTTTGTTCCAATTCGCGCCACTTGGCATCATCGTCGAGAACTTTGACGTTTTGGCCCGGAAACCAGTGCCCGGCGTTGCCGAGCAGATTGTAGCGGCCTTTGCCCCACTCGATGAGATCGAAACTCTTGCCATAAGTGAAGACCCGCAAAATGTCGCGCACGTTGAGATCACCGGGCAAATCGACGTATTCGGGCAACGCTTTCGACCAATTTTGCGCCCAATCGCGGTCAAAAGTCGCCTCGATTTCGCTTTGCAAACGCGCTTCGACCGGCGCAACAGCAGCGTCGATTCGGTCGTAAAATTGGAGCGCTTCGACGTGTTCCTCGAAGTCGCCGGGATTGGACGCGCCAATCGACAAAGTGTGGATTTGCGGGTGTTTGAGGCACCACAAATCGTTGAAGCCCATCGGCGTGAGCGGCGCGCACAATTGCGTCATCTTTTCCGACGGTTTTTGCAACATTCCGCCTTTATCGGTCGGCGAAATGATGAAAACGCCCATATCGTTGCGCGTCGCGGCCTCGATTGCGGGCCAGTTGAACTGATTGACGAAATAATAGTGCAGATTGACGTAATCGAACTCGCCGGTATCGCAGGCGCGGATAATCACGTCCGTTGGCGCGTGAGTCGAGAAGCCAATATGACGCACGCGCCCGTCTTTTTGCCACCGGCGCGCGACTTCGAGACAGCCGCCGGGCCGAATCACCTGGTCGAGCAATTCGGAGGTATTAACCCCGTGAAACGAAAACAAGTCGATGAAATCGAGTTTGAGATGGGCCATCGACTTTTCGAAGTTGGCCAGAAACTCTTTCGTGTCTTGGTGTGGCCCAACTTTGGTCTGCACCATCATCTTTTCGCGCGGCAAATGCGGCAAAATTTGGCCTAATTGCATTTCCGAAGGCCCATAACCGCGCGCGGTTTCGATGTGGTTGATGCCTAATTGGAGGGCGCGCTCAATCGTTGATGCCAGGCGGTCTTGATTGGCTTTTTCGATCTCTTCGGGCTTGATGGCGCCGTTCCAGCCCTGCTGAAAACGCATTCCGCCGCACGAAAACACGGGAATTGGCAGGTCGGTGCGCCCGAAGCGGCGAGTTGGCATCGGCGTGAGAGTTGTCGGTTGATTCATATAGAAGCAAGTTTACTTTGTCCCTCTCCGCGCATTGCTGAGGACGGAGCATTCCAAGCGAGCCGAAAATAAATCGAATTTTTTGCGTTTATGCCTTGACGCCGGGAAAACTCGCCCGTATAATTTCCCCTTGCCCCTGAGCAACGCTGGCTTCTACAAGCCAGCCAATCGCAAAGCGGGCGGAACCTGGAGAGAGAAATCTTCGTTTAGATAGACATCCCCCAACGAGTGAATATCGAGTTCTTGGCCGTAAGGCCATCAGAAAAAATTCTGAGAAAAGAGCTTGACAAGCACGGCTGAGGAAAGTAAGATTTCTTCTTGCCCCTGACGACGAGCGCTTCGAAAAGAACGCGAATTATCAGAGCGGCGCGAACTTTGAAAACTGAATAGTGAAGATGAAAGTGTTCTTCAAATAACAAGTCGAAGCCGAGAAATCGGCAAGTGATGTGCGAGCCTTTAGGTCAAGCAACAACGAGTTTAGAAATGGTAAAACAGATCAACACTCATTTAAGTAGTTTTTAACAACTCTTCGGAGTTGCTAAATATATTCTTCAATGGAGAGTTTGATCCTGGCTCAGGACGAACGCTGGCGGCGTGGATTAGGCATGCAAGTCGAGCGACGGACCTTCGGGTTACGGAGCGGCGAACGGGTGAGTAACACGTGAACAATCTACCCTCTCATTCTGGATAATTGGCCGAAAGGCCTTGTAATACAGGGGAGGTTCCCATTTGGGCATCCTTAAGGGAACGAACAGGCAACTGGTGCGAGGAGGAGTTCGCGGATTATCAGGTAGTTGGTGGGGTAACGGCCTACCAAGCCTACGACGATTAGCTGGTCTGAGAGGATGGTCAGCCACATTGGAACTGAGATACTGTCCAGACTCTTACGGGAGGCTGCAGTCGAGAATCTTGGGCAATGCACGAAAGTGTGACCCAGCGACGCCGCGTGAAGGATGAAGGCCCTCTGGGTTGTAAACTTCTTTTACGGGAGAAGAATCAATGACGGTATCCCGTGAATAAGCCACGGCTAACTACGTGCCAGCAGCCGCGGTAATACGTAGGTGGCAAGCGTTGTCCGGATTTACTGGGCGTAAAGCGAACGCAGGCGGACTGTTAAGTAGAAAGTGAAAGGTCGGAGCTCAACTCCAACATTGCTTCCTATACTGGCAGTCTTGAGTAGCGGAGAGGAAGGGGGAACGACACGTGTAGCGGTGAAATGCGTTGATATGTGTCGGAACACCCATGGCGAAAGCACCCTTCTGGACGCAAACTGACGCTCAGGTTCGAAAGCCAAGGTAGCGAACAGGATTAGATACCCTGGTAGTCTTGGCCCTAAACTATGTTCACTAGGTGTCGGGGGGTTTCCCTCGGTGCCGCAGCTAACGCATTAAGTGAACCGCCTGGGGACTACGGCCGCAAGGTTGAAACTCAAAGGAATTGGCGGGGGCCCGCACAAGCGGTGGAGCATATGGCTTAATTCGATGCAACGCGAAGAACCTTACCAGGGCTTGACATGTATCTGCAATCCCCCGAAAAGGGGCCGCTTTCGAAGGTGATACACAGGTGGTGCATGGCTGTCGTCAGCTCGTGTTGTGAAATGTTGGGTTAAGTCCCGCAACGAGCGCAACTCTCATGTTTTGTTACCAGCGGATAATGCCGGGGACTCGAAACAAACTGCCTCTGTAAGGAGGAGGAAGGTGGGAACGACGTCAAGTCATCATGCCCCTTACGCCCTGGGCTGCACATATGCTACAATGGCTGCGACAATGGGTTGCTATCCCGCGAGGGCTTGCTAATCTCAAAAACGCAGTCTCAGTTCGGATTGGAGTCTGCAACTCGACTCCATGAAGTTGGAATCGCTAGTAACCGCAGGTCAGCAATACTGCGGTGAATACGTTCCCGGGCCTTGCACACACCGCCCGTCACATGACGAAAGTTGGTATTACCCGAAGTCGCCGGGCTAACCGCAAGGAAGCAAGCGCCGAAGGTAGTGCCGATGATTGGCGTGAAGTCGTAACAAGGTAGCCGTATCGGAAGGTGCGGCTGGATCACCTCCTTTCTGGAGCTTTATCAAGTAAGCCTTCGGGCCGAACGACATAGCCCAAACCCCTTTGAATCGAAAGATTCAAAACAGCTCGAACATCAACAAAGACTTGTTTTGCTTGACCTTAACACCCAGTTTTCACTATTCAGTTTTCAGACTTTGGCCGCAGGGCGAAATATGAAAAGCCTGTTGAATCGAAAGATTCAACAGGCTTTTTCGTTTGTTTCTCATGTTTTGAAATGTTGAATTTTTCAATTCTTCCAGCCGCTTCCATTCCAAAAATGATATTTCATCTCTTTAGACTCAAATTCGTTAGGCCCAGTAGCCGACTCATTTGTCGTATAGGTGCTGTATGTCTCGGTTATGCACATGAAACCTCTTCTATCTACAGAGTAATAATCATACTTCGAGCCCTCAGCCCGGCTCATCCAATCGCCATAAGATTGCCTAACAATATTCTTTTGGTTCCAACCGTTCGGCAAAACAATTAACTCATAGCCACGGCTTCCACCATTTGAATCACCCACAAGTAACACCGGGCCTTTCTGTTTCGCTGGTTCGAGCCAACGCATCAAGATGGATTTCCCACGGCCTTTTGCAATACCAAGCGATATCGAATTAAGAAGTAGCCATTCATCCTTTCCCGCCCGTCGATTCTGTTCGATGATCAGCAATGTTGCTGTTCCCTTTTTGAGATGATTTTCACTTTTGAACGACAGCAACCAAACATTCTTCCCATCCTCACTTGGAGCAAGATACGAATGAATCAGACGACCAGTTGATGGAGAAGAAAAAGTTTTATTCAAAGAGATGGGCGCTTTCTTCTCCACGAGAGAAGCTGGAGAAAACTCTTCCTCGCCTACTGGAGAGCAACCAATGAGACAGAAGGAGATGGGGATCAAAATTAAAAAACGTCTCATGGTAAAAGCTCAGATTTTCCGATTCGGCGTCTTACGCGCGGCGTTATATATATCGAATTAGTATGCCAAATCAGCCTGCACCAGAAAATGAGTTGCTAAGCGCAGCGTATGCGGCCTTCAACGTGCGCGACATTGATGCCGCCCTTGCTCAGATGACTCCCGACCACAATGAATAAAAAGCGCCCAACGCGAAATCGCGTTGGGCGCTTCTGTCTCTCAACTCAAGATTCCTTCCCCGCTATGCTTTTCGAAACTCCCTCAAAACTGGGGGAAATCGGTGGCACGGGCTGCAAAATCTTCCTCTGCGCAGGTGTGAGCGTGTCCAAAAACTCCGGCGCGTATTGGTAGCCAAAGCGCGAGGCGCCCCAGATCGGGCCGTAGCGATAGATCGTGATGCGGCGTTCACCGGGATTGGTGCGGCTCGAACCGCTGTGCATCAGGCCGTTCACGGGACGGTCATCGAGAAGCATTCTTATGACAAACAATACAGTTGGATTAAGCTTTCTTAAGCTGGTTATTGCACTTGTTTTGAGTAGCTCCCCTTGCTGGTCGCAACCAGACGGAGACAGAATAAATGTTCGCATTGGTCAACGCCCCTCACGAAAAGAGGGCGAAAGGTCTGCCATTCGTTGGCTTTCCACGACCATGCGACAATATCCCAAGTTGAGCTTTTACGTCATAGATTGGACGGTGCCGATTCGAGGTCATAAAGTCGGATTCTTCCTGTCATTCGACAGGGACAACATCGGTCTGTCCTACAGCACACAACGCCACATGACAATCGCAGATCAAGCTTGGGATAACGTCGGCGAAAAAGCAATCCATTTGGTGGCTAAAAAGCGTGGCACATTTCAAACCTTCGGTAGATTTGGAGCCAAAGCAGTTGATACCAACTGAAGCCTATGAAACGCATAATTGAACGTGTTCTCGAAGTCGCCAAGCAGGAAGTCGGTGTGCGTGAAGAAGGCGACAATATGGGCAAGCGCGTCAACGAGTATCAGCGTGCGGATATGCTCGGTGGCGTTGGCTACGCTTGGTGTGCGTCATTCGTCTCATGGTGCCTCAAGCAAGCGGCGGACGACATCCCCTACTGTTACTCAGCTTCTTGCGACGTGATTCTGGCGTGGGCCAGAAGCCAAGGTGTGTTGCACGAAACGCCCGAAGTAGGCGACATCTTCCTTCTGATGGCGCGCGGCTCACAATACGACGCAGTGCATACGGGGCTGGTCACGAAAGTTAACGGCTCAATATTCCAGACAGTAGAAGGCAACACGAACTTGACTGGTTCGCGCACCGGTATCGGAGTATTCGCGCTCAAGCGCACCAACGGCGACCGCTATAACTTCGTGCGCTGGGCCGACCTCTACCGAGACAAAGGGGAGCAGGTTCCCAAGTCCTACACTGTTCTGGTCGGCGAGCGGGAAGTTGAAAGTCGCATGGTAGGTGCAGCCACCTTTGTGCCTATCCGCGAGTGGGGCGAGTCGCTTGGCTTCGACGTAGAATGGAACAACGACAAGCAGATGCCGCTTTTCGACGGTCGAGAAGTGCCGGTGCAAGTTCACAAACTTGATCGCCGGGGGTGGGCTTGGGTGCGGGCATTAGCAGAGTTTTCGGGCTTGAAGTTGGAAGTTAATGTTCCCAACCGCGTGGTGTTAGTCAAGCGTTAAATTATAAGAATCAACCGCAGATTTAGACTTCTTCATGAAAAGCGCCCAACGCGATTTCGCGTTGGGCGCTTTCTGCTTTTAAATCAAGATTCCTTCCCCGCCAAACTCTCCGAAACTCCCTCCGCGCCGGGGTAAATCGGCGGAACAGGTTGCAAAATGCGCCGTTGCGCGGGCGTTAGAGTTTCCAAAAACTCCGGCGCGTATTGGTAGCCGAAGCGCGAGGCGCCCCAGATTGGGCCGTAGCGATAGATCGTGATGCGGCGTTCGCCCACGTTGGTGCGCGCTCCGTTGGAATTGAAACTTTCAATCGTGCCATTCATACCGCAAGTAATTCAAGGTTTTGGTTTTCAGCGAAATTTTCACAAAGTGCTTCGTTCAAACTTTCAGGTGTGATGCCCAAAATGCGGAGTGCAAGAAGCTGAACGTCCACAGTCACCGAGGGGCCGCCCGCTTCGAGGTTAGCAACGCGCGGCTGGGAAATTTCCAGCGCGCGGGCGAGTTGAGTTTGCGTCCATCCGCGTTCAGCGCGCTGTTCGCGGATGGTTCCTCCCAGATCGATTTTCAAATCGATCAACCAGATTTGAGGGGCCGAAAGTCCCATAAATTCTTCTAAAGTGACATCGCCGCCAGACATCGATTCGGCGGCACGGCGTCCGGCAGTTTTGAGTTTGCTCATGTTTCGAGTTCCTTTTTCAAAGCGTCGTAGCGGCCTAAACGCGCCTGACAGTTGTTAATGACGGACTGCGGTGTGGTCGGAGTCTTTTTGCTGAAGACTTCGGCCAAAAGAATGGCGTCGGGGTCAACGCGATAAATAATCCGCCAAGTCTGGCTTTCGTCATTGATACGCAGTTCGTGGACACGCTCTCCAATCGAAGGCATGGGACGCGAATGTGGCATTTCAACGGGAAGACCACCCTGCACACGCCGCAACAATCGTCCGGTTTCCTCGCGCGCGGCTTCCGACATCGGCGGAGTTCGGATTTCTCCCGCCAATTTCCGAAGCGGACGGCGGAGAAGGTGCATTAACCTCAATTATACAAAATATAGTATAGGCCGCAGCGAAACACCTTTTCTACTGGCGGACACGGGAATCTGCACCACAAATAGAAAAGCACCCAACGCGAAATCGCGTTGGGCGCTTTCTGCTTTCAGATCAAGATTCTTTGCCAGCGAAACTGTCCGGCACTTCAGCGGCGCCGGGGTAAACCGGCGGAACAGGTTGCAAAATGCGCCGTTGCGCGGGCGTTAGAGTTTCCAAAAACTCCGGCGCGTATTGGTAGCCGAAGCGCGAGGCGCCCCAGATCGGGCCGTAGCGATAGATCGTGATGCGGCGTTCGCCGGGATTGGTGCGGTTCAAACCGCCGTGCATTAGGTCACCACTTGTCGCCGTTCTCGCTGATTTTTCAGTAGGGAGGTTTCGCTGGCCCATCGTAGCCGCACATTCCCAGGCGCGGCGAATTGACCAATTTCAACGGTTTCCCATATTGCTTGTGAGGATGCTTTTTGACGTGTTCTGCACACAAAAATCCCGGTTTTTCGTGTTCATACTGGCACTCCATGCACAGGTGAGTTGCGTTTTCTCCGCAACTCTGGCACTCGACTTTGGGAATGATGTTGCGTGATAGTAGAGCGATTGGATGTTTCGTCAAGGCTTTACCCTGGCGTTGTGCAATCAAGGTCACCAGCGTCTCGGAAGATGTGCCAAAATCGTAAATATGCGTGAGTTGAGAGCCAGTCGAAAATGCTTTAAGGGCAGTTTGCGTCATGCCGATTTTGCGGCTACCCCACCCGCCCGTTGAGAACTCGCTCATGTGGCCGCAGCACTCCAACCAAATCGCGCGCAGATACGCATCCAATTTCTTGAGCGTGGCCGCGCCGCTCATTTCCACATCGAACCAAAAATCCTTGATGTGAGCGTCCTGCACTCGCAGCAGTAACAGCGTTTCCTCCGACTGCTTACCTTGAAGTGCCACTTCTATCCCTTCAAAATAGCGCGGGCAAACCTGCAAATGCCGCGTCATCGCGCCTTTGGTAGTTTCCTTTCCGCAAAAATTGCAAATGCCACGCGATTGAGCCATTCGATTTCACCTCGTCAGATTTTATAATATTCCCCAATCATTTCAATGTTCTTCGTGTGTTTCCACGCAAAAAACCGAAACCAATTTTCCATATCGGCGGGCGCGGGAATCTGCTTCTCGATTTCTTCCAAACTCAGGTTTTCCGCCAAAAGCGGCGGCACTTTCGCCAGCATCTCCTCGAAATAGGTTTCAAAGCGCAGCATGCAACTCATATCCGTCGTCGGCCCGTGTCCGCAAATGATCGCGTCTACATCATACGATTTAATGATTTGCAGCACTTCGCGCAGTCGCGCCACTTTTTGCGGCGTTGGCTGGCATGGAATCAAGCCCCAGCCGAATAAATCGGCGATATGCAGCACTCGCGCGGCGGGAAAATGCAGAATCGTGTCCCAGGGCGTGTGCGTGCCGCCGACCCAGCGCATTTCGATGATTTTGTCGCCCTGCCCGATCAATTTCGCGGTTTCGGGATAAGTGATATCGGGCCGACCTTCCCAATCGCCCGCGCTTTCGGCGCAGGATTCGTGTGCGATAACTGGTGCGCCTTCGCGTTTCCACTGCGGATTGCACGCGATATGATCGGCGTCCCAATGCGTCGTCACCACGTATTTCAAGTCTTGGCCCGTCGTTTCTTGGATCAAAGCGCGCACCACATCGGCCTGCGTCGGGTCTTCGAGCGCGTCGATCACGGCGGCGCCGTCGCCAAGGTCATACCACGCGATGTTATCGACCGCGACGCGCACATAAACGCCCGCGCCGACTTCTTTAACTTCGTTCTCGTTGAATTGGTAATTGGACATAAGTCTTGGGTTTAACGAAATTTCGCTGGTTCGCCGCTCACCAGAATTAAAATCGCCTGTTTTGCCATTTGCAACCTGACGCTCCCAGCGCGAATCACCATCGTTTTTTGCTTTTTCATGTCCGATGTGGCATCGGTCAAAAACGGCATGGCGACTTTTCCTTTGAGACCGCTAATTTGCAGTGACTTAGGGAAATTTGTCGGGTTGATTACCAACAATGTCGAGCGACCTTTGAAATCGAACGCGACGCTTTGCACTTCCAACGGATCATAACCGCGAATTTGCGAATCGCTCGAACGCACGCGATGAACCACGCTCCCGGCGGGCGCGCTTTGCCACAATTTTTGCAAAACGAAATAGGTTTTCGAGACGTTGAGGCGATTGTCGTCCACGCCAGAAATGAGAACCTCGCTTTTGGGCGAAACCGGATACCAACCTTGCCACCAAGTCCAATAATTGCAAGGGATATAGGCCATTTCGCGCGCCAAACGCTGCGACGCTTCGAGCGCGTGCTGCATCGGCGTGCGCTTCTGAGCGATGATCGAATACTCGCTCATCCAAACATCCTGGCCGTGCGAAGCCGCGATTTTCGCCACTTTTTGCAACTCTTGCGGATAAGGCGCGCGGCGTGACAACCGCGAATAGCCGTGAAAAGCAAAACCCGACATCGCGGCCCGAAACCGCGAATCGCGCAATTTCGGCGCGTCCGAACCGCCCAAAAACGCGACGCTTTCCGCGTAACTGCCGCATTCCGGGCCGATCAGCTTCACTTTTCGGTAACCGTTTTGGTCGAAAGCGCGGCGCATCAGCACGAAAACGCGCGCCCATTGCTCCGCATCATACGGCGTGCCGTTCCACTGCCCCGCCGCGTAGCTCGGCTCGTTTTGAATGCTGTAAGCCAACGGCACCGGCAGCTTCTTGATTTTGGTCAGATAATCGAAAACGCGCACCACGTAGCGGCAATAATCAGCTTCGCGGTCGCGGCGCAGCCTGGCCGCGCGCTTGGTTTTGGGATCGGTGCCAAAAGTCGTCGCAACGGTTTTGAAAATCGCGGGCGGCGACCAGACCGTCAAAACACTCTGCGAAATGCCGAATTTTCGCGCGATTTGCATCTGGCGCACCAAGGAAGCATCGAGATAAGCCGTATCGAGCGAACCGTCGTCTTTTTCGGCGTCGTAACTGCCCGCCAAAATCTCGCAGCGCATAAACGAGATTCCGAGTTCGCGCAAAATCAACCTTTGCGCGTTGGGCCGCTCCCAAAGCGTGAAATTACGGGCATTGGGCCGGTCATTTTGAATCGTGCAGGGATAAATGCCCCAACCTTTGAGCGTTTGCTGCGGCTGCGACGAAATCGAGAGTTTTGAAACCGGTGCGGGCGTTGTTTTGGGCGCGCAACCGCTCAAAATCAATGCACCCAAAACCCCAAAAAGAAGTTTCAAAGCGTCTCCGATTCGACTTCCTCGTTCAACAGCGCCAAAAACTCCACTTCCGTCAAAACCGGCACCTTGTTTTCCCGCGCTTTTTCCAATTTGCTGCCCGCATCTTCGCCCGCGACCAGATAACTCGTTTTTTTGCTCACCGAACTGCCGACGCGCGCGCCCAAATCCTTCACCATTTGCTCATATTGCCGCCGTTCGCGCGACAAAGCGCCGGTGAAAACGAAACTTTTGCCGACGAATCGCGCATCGGCGACTTTTTTCTCGACTTCGCGCGGTTTTACGCCCGCACGCAGCAGTTTTTCGAGCAATTCCTGATTGTGCGGCTGCGAAAGCCAACCCAAAAGCGAAGTCGAAGCGGTTTTTCCCAAGTCGTGAATGCCTTCGATTTCTTCCGCCGTCGCCGCTTTGACGCCTTTCAGCGTCCCAAATCGCTCCGCTAACAGCTCCGCCGAGTTTTCGCCGATATTGGGAATGCCGAGCGCGTAAAGTAACTGCGACAGCGGTGGGTTTTTGGCGTTCTGAATCGAATCGACGACGTTTTGCGCGCTCTTTTCGGCCATTCGCTCTAATTCCAACAACTGCTCTTTGGAAATGAAAAACAGATCGGCGACATCGTGAACCAAACCCGCCGCGATGAACCGACGGCCCAATTCGATACCCACACGGTCGATATTCATTTTGTCGCGGCCCACGAAATGTTCGATGAGGCGCTCCAATTGCGCCGGACACGCCGAATTTTCGCAGACCACGCGCGGCCCGTCTTTCACGGTTTGCGCGCCGCACGACGGACAAATTTCGGGGAAAACGTATGGCTTGGAGTCGGCTGGCCGCGCTTCGAAAATGACTTTGATGACTTCGGGAATGATTTCGCCCGCTTTGCGAATCACGACTTGATCGCCAACGCGCACGTCTTTTTTCGCCAAGATTTCGGCGTTGCTGAGTGTTGCGCGCGACACGGTCGTTCCGGCGACTTGCACCGGCTCGAAATACGCCATCGGCGTCAAAACTCCGGTTCTGCCGATATTTACGTCGATATTCAAGACTTTGGTGACGACTTCATCGGGCGGAAACTTGAAAGCGCACGCCCAACGCGGATTGCGCCCAATGTAGCCGAGTTCGTTTTGCAAAGCGAAATCGTTGACTTTGACGACGGCGCCATCGGTGGCGTAATCCAGACTCGCGCGCTGTTGGTCGAACTCGGCGATAAAAGCGCGCACTTCGTCCATGCCGTTGCAAATTTTACGAAGCGGATTGACGCGGAGTCCCGCCAATTCCAAAGTTTCGAGGAGTTGCATCTGCGTTTTGGGCTTGATGCCTTCGTAAACGCCCAGCGAATAGGCCGAAAACGTCAGCGGCCTTTGCGCGGTGATTTTCGGGTCTTTCTGGCGCACGCTGCCCGCCGACGCGTTGCGCGGATTCGCCAAAAGCGGCTTCCCAGCTTCGGCCAACTTCGCGTTGAACTTCTCGAACTCACTTCGCAGCATATAAATCTCGCCGCGCGCCTCGAAAATCGGCGGCGTCGGTTCGAGTCGCAAACGGTGCGGGACGGAGCGAATCGTCTTGATATTTCCGGTCACGTCCTCGCCGATTTGCCCGTTGCCGCGCGTGATTCCGCTTTTCAATCTGCCGTTTTCATAGACGATTGCGGCGCTGAGACCGTCGATTTTCGGCTCGCAGACATATTCGATGACGACATCTTCTTTGAGCGCGACATGGCGGCGCAGACTTTTTTCCCAATCGAGCAGTTCGTCGTCGCCGCGCACGTCTTTTAAAGACAGCATCGGCTCGCGGTGCGCGATTTTGGCGAAATCGGCTGCGAGCGGCGCGCCGACTTTTTGCGTTGGCGAATCGCTGGTTATCAGTTCGGGAAACGTGGTTTCCAGTTCGATGAGGCGGCGCATTAGGCCGTCGTAAACGTCGTCGGACAAAGTTGGGGCGTCCTGGATGTAATATTCGCGGTTGGCGCGCTCGATTTCGGTTTTGAGCGTGAAAATCTCGCTTTGTGCGGCTTCGGAGGATTCGGGCGTCATAAAATGTAGTTTGGTGTCATGGCGAATAAATTCGCAGCCAGAAAAAGCCGTCGGCCTACGCCGACGAAATCCCACAGAAGCGAGTCGGCGTGGCTATAAGGTGCATTCGTCGGCGCAGGTGGGCACCCGGCAGAGCCAGGGTAGTGCTTTTTCTGGCTGCGAATTTATTCGCCGAAAAGTGCCAGCGACGCGAACGAAACCACGATGTTTTGTTGGGGGTGAAACGCCTGATCGTAATCCAATTTTTGCGCGCGAAGTTCGGGAAAAGCCGCCATCAGGGTGTAAAGCGCCGGATGAGCATCAACGTGGCGCACGTTGCCGTTTCGGGCGAAATGAGCGTGAAATTTCGCTTTATCGCCGCTTTCGATAGCTTCAATCCACGCCGCATCGTCGCGCGCGATAGCTTCCAAAATGGCGGGAGTGAGCCGTGTTTCGTCGCCGAATTGCGTGCCGACGTGCGCGCCATCGACCGACGCGATGAAGCCGACTTTTTTGCCCGACGCTTCATGTTTTCGGGTCACTTCGCGCAGCGCGGCGATGAACTGCGCGACTTCCGGTTCGGCGTCTTCGGGTAAACGGCGCGTTTGCAGCGATTCCCAGAAGCCGCCGCATAAAATTGGCACGATTTTCGACGGTTTCAATTCATCGAACATCTGGCAAAACACGGCGGAAAATTCCACGGAATGTTCGTCGCGGTGCGCCAATTGTTCGCGCGTGAGTTTTGGGCCGATAATGGCGCGCAAATCTTCGACAACCTCGCGGTCGCAGACCATGGTGCCAAACGGCGTGGCATAATTCTGGGTCGAAGCGCAAAACGGATATTGCACGCCCGAATGCGCGATGCCCAGAATCACCAGGGTGTCGAAAGACTTTCCCGTGGCACGCACATTTTCCAGCAGCGGCAAATAAGACGCGGCCTCGACATGACCGCCGCGATGAAAGTCGATGTGCGGCGTCACGATGCCGCATACCGCTTGCGCTTCGTAGCTCGCGGCGGGCAAACGCGCGGCGCCTTGCGCCAGTTTTTCGCTCAAATAGGCGCGCAGTTCAACGGAATTTTTAGGATAAGAGCGGCCTGCAAAGGCGGAGGGGCGCGTAATTTCAGCGGCGAATTGCGCTTCGATTTCGGCCTCTCGCGCCTGAAATCGCGCTGAGTCGAAGAGATAAATCTCATCCAACTGCTCGAAAAAGTCTTCGAGCCACGGCGCGTCGATTTCGTGTCCCTGACTTTGCAATTCGGTCAAAATCGCGGTGAAATCGCGGCTGCCGTCGCACAGCGCGAGAATCGGCGCGAACTCGCGCGGCACGCCGACATCGGGCGCGATGCCCGCGGAATCGTGAAAATCGAAGCGTTCCTCGCCTTCATCGGAGACGGGCGTGATTTGCAGCGGGCGCAACTGAATGGGGCCGTGAATCAAAACAGACTCCCCTGCTCCGCCACAACTTCGGCTGCTTCCTGGAGCGGTTCGATGCAGCTCGGATCATCGTAGACCACGTTGCCGACTTTGCGACCCACCTCGAAGGCTTCCAATTCCGCGTCGGGAAACACGCCCAGCAGTGCCAGCGCGTTTTCCATCGGTAGCGCGGGATCGAGCCAAATTTCCTCGTGCTGCGGCTCCAAAATCACCGCCATGCGATGATGCAGCGTGCCCAAAAGCGCGTTCGGCGCGCCGGTGATGATGGTGCAAGTGCGAAGCGGCGCGTCGCCCGGCCCGTTCCACTCGTCCCACAGGCCCGCGAAGGCGAAAATCCGCTCGTCTTTGAAGCGAATGTGCATCGGCTGTTTGACTTTTCCTTCGCTTTTCCATTCGTAAAAGCCATCTGCGGGAATCAGGCAGCGCCTTCGTTGGAGCGCAGTTTTAAAACTCGGTTTTTCCGCGAGAGTTTCGGCCCGCGCGTTGATCATTTTGGCGCCGAGCGAGTCGTCTTTAGCCCAACTCGGCACCAAACCCCAGCGATAACCTTCGAGTGCTTTGATGCCATCGCCATGCGCGTTTTTGGTCACGACCGTAATGGGTTGGTTGGGCGCGATGTTGTAACGCGGCGGGAAATCGAACAACTGTTCTTGAATTTGGAATCGCTCGGCGACGGCTTCGGGCGAATGATGAAGGGTGAAACGTCCGCACATGATGAATGGAGTTTTGCAGTTTTGGCGCCGTGTTCTCTACGTTGAAAAAGCTCAAGACAGCTCGAAAACCGCGCCGCGCGCGGGAAACGGCAAACGCGCGCCCAGCGGAATCAAAAAGACGTGGTCGCGCGCCACGCGCAGATTATCTTCGCAGAAGGTGTCGGTGATGATGAGAATCGGGCCGGTTTTGGGGAAATCGGCGGCGTTTTGGAGCAGATCGACGCCGGGCTGCAACAACGTGCCGCCGCGCCCGCGAATTTTGACGCGGCCCGCGATTTCGTCGGGCGCCATGAAGCCTTCGTCATACGCCATCGCGTCGCAAAAAACCAGGCGCGCGGCGCGGACTTCGCGCGACTGGGCGTAACTCGCAATCGAACCCAGTGCTTTAGCCAGCAAACTGCGGCTCATCGAGCCGGAAGTGTCGAGAACCACGCCGAAAGTGCGACTTTCGCGCAGTTCATCGGGCGCGACGAGGCTGGGGCGCGCAATATCGGGCGTGGCGCTCTGGCGGCGGTTGAGGCGCGCATAAGTGCGGCGTTTTTCGATGGGCGGGAAATACTCGTCGAACCAGCGCGCCAGTTCCACATCCCAGGGAATCGCCGGCATTTGCAGCGCGCCGATCTCCTCGACCAAACCGAGCGGCAAAAAGCCGCGCCCGCCGCTTTGGTGATAACTGAGGCCCTGTGCGAGCGCGCCGCGATACCAGGCATCGAGCGTGGTGGCCTCGCCAACGCGCGCGAAATCGACTTCGGCGCCTTCCAAAATGTCGGATTTGCCAAAGCCGCGCAGGGTTTGCAGCTTGCGAAAACGGCGCAAATCTCTGGTTATCAGGTCGTAAATCGCTTCCGCCGACAAACCGCGCAGCGCCGGATCGTGCAAAAGTCCCAGCGCGGGCGCTTCGCCGACGTTCATTTCGAGCAGCCAGTCGTTGATGACGAAATCGCACGCCACATTCCACAAATAAGGGTCGCGCGAGCCGCAGCGCACATCGTGGCGCAGACCGGCGTGCAAAAATTCGTGCGCCATCACGAAGCGATATTGCATTTCATTGAGTCCCGCGCCCGGCGCGAAGAAAATTTCGCGGCGTTCCATGTTGATCGCGGCGACCGAAATACCCAAACGGTTGCAAAGCGGCCCGTCTTCAATGATCTTGAACGCCGCCGCCAGCGCGCCGAGCAACGCGCCGAGCAGCGGATAAGACGCGATGAACCACCCACGCGCGCGTTCGGCGAGCGTTGGCTCTTTGGCCTGCCCGTCGAGGCCCGCCGCGACGCGAACCGCGCTGGAAACCGCGCGTTGCAGTCCGTCGGAAAACAGGCGCGACCATTCGGGCGCTTTCCAATAGCTGCGCGTTTCGACCTCGCGCCATTCCATGTCCAAAACTCCGCGCCCGGCGGTGCCAAGCTGCGCCAGTTGGGGCGGAATGCCATCCTGAAAGCGGGCGGCGAGAGTTTCTTCATCGCGCGCAGGCAAAATCGGGAAATGGGTGTCGGGCAAAATCTCGAACGGCGCGTTTCCGAGCTTGATATCGGCCAGAAAACGCGCCACGACACAATCGCAGGCCGCATTCCATTCCGGCGTGTTGACGGCGCGAAAATGGTCGAAAGCGAGGTGTAAAAGCGCGTGCGCCAAAACGTATTGCCATTCGCCCGGTTCGGCGCGGCGCGTGGGATGAACGCGGATTTTGCCATCGGCCTGCACCACGCAAAACCCGTCGCGCGGCACCTGATTGTGGCTGGAATCGTTGCGGCGCACGAATTCGGCGTGCATCACCAGAGCCGAAAACAGCGGATGCGAGCGCAAACTGGACAAGCCCAACTCGAATTTCTGCGCCGCGATGTCGATTTGAGGCGATTTCCTGGACATTATTTCTTCTCGACCAAACGCGGTAAATCGCGGACGACTTCGGCCAAAAACCAGCCCGGCAGCGCGTTATTTTCCTCGTCGGCGACGGCGACTTGCGCGATTTCGAGCGAAATGCCCGCTAAATCCTTCAAAAGTCCTTTGGCCGCAAACGCGAGTTCGGCGCTGCGGCCCGACAGTTTGGCCTTATCGGGCGGCAGTTCTTTCGACAAACGGGCGCGAAAACTTTGCGCCAAAAAATACAAAACGTCGCGGTCTTCGGGCTGAGAAGGCCATTTCGCTTCGCCTTTGAGAATGCCCTCCAGCGCGTATTTGGAGCGAATCTGCTTGACGTAAGCCTTGAACTGCGTGGCGTGCGCGGGCGTGAGACAACCGAAAATTAGCGCGTCGAACCAGATCGCGGCGAGCGGCTTTTCCTCGCCCGCATGGAAGGATTGCAGCGCATCGGAGATGCATATGCCAGGCGCGCGGCGTGGAAAACGGCTCTTCGTGTTTGGGCGGCGCGCTCCACAAATGGTCGGGCCGCGCCGCGATGTAATCGCAAACCATCGGGTGAACATGGTTTTCGCGCGCCCATTTGAGCCAGTCGCGCGCCGAGGCCGCCAGATGGACGTGAACCATGCGATTGAGCAGCGCCGACGACATCGGCTTGACAATCGCCGCATCTTGCGCGCGATTGCCCGCTCCCACCACAATCGAACCGGGCGGCAGGCAGTATTCGCCGAGTTTGCGGTCGTGAATCAGCGAATAGAACGCTTTTTGCACTTCGCTCGAACACGCGTTGAGTTCATCCAAAAACAGGCAATAAGCCTGGTCGCGCGCAATCGAGCGCGGCGGGCAAAAGCGGCTTTTTCCGTCGATAATTTGCGGCACACCGATCAAATCTTCGGGCGCGAGTTGACTGCCGAGCAAAGAAACGCACTCCAAACCCAGCGCGCGCGAACTTCTCGACGAGCGCCGATTTGCCGATGCCGGGTGGCCCCCAAATGAAAACCGGGCGCACCAAAGCCACATTGAGCAGAAATTCGGGCAACTGCGAAGGCGTGAGCGTGGTCGGGGCGTTCATCGGAAAACATCCGGGTTTGGCCCGGCCAAGGCAGCAACCTGCAAACTGGCGGCACTCAGCTTGCGAACCACCGGCGCTGATTTCTATGTTCAAACCTTCGGTCAAACCTTCTCTTCTTCTCGGCGGCGCTCTGCTGTCAACGACACTGTTTTCCAGTTTGACGCCCCGCGCTCAGGCCGCGCCCGCGCCGCGCGAAAAACTCGCCGGAAAACTGCAAACCGTCGCGCAGTTTTATGGCGCGATGCCGACCGGCGTCACCGTTTCGCAAAAAGGCCGCATTTTCGTCAATTTCCCGCGCTGGGGCGACAATGTGCCTTTCACCGTCGCCGAAATCAAAAACGGGCGCGCGGTCGCTTATCCCGATTTGGCTCTCAACGATTTCGGTGCCAACGGCTCGCGCGCCGCGCTTTCGATGCAGAAAACGCCGCGCGCGCGGGAAGAGCGCGAAACCCATCTGGTCGGCGTGCAAAGCGTGGTTGTTGACCCCAAAGACCGCTTGTGGCTTCTCGATACCGGCTCGATAGCCTTCGGCCCGACCGCGCCCGGCGGCCCGAAAATGGTGTGCATGAACCTCGAAACCGACACGGTGGAAAAGGTGATTCCGATTCCGCCGCATGTCGCGCTGCCGACGACTTATTTGAACGATGTGCGCTTCGATTTGCGGCGTGGCAAAGGCGGCGTCGCTTACATCACCGATTCGGGCGCGGGCAGTCCGGGCGGCATCATCGTGGTCGATCTGGCGTCGGGCCGCTCGTTTCGGCGCCTCGACAATCATCCCAGCGTGCAGCCTGAACCCAAATTCGTGCTTTTTGTCGAAGGTCGCGGGCGGTTTCAGACTCCGCCAGGCAAATTTCCCAAGTATCTCGGCCTCAAATCGGATGGCATTGCCATCAGCGCCGACGGTTCGCGGCTGTATTATTGCCCGCTCGCCTCGCGCCGCCTTTACAGCGTTTCGACCGCCGCGCTTTTGCAATCCAACGTCGCCGCCGCGCGCTCGGTTGTCGATCACGGCGACAAAGGCGCTTCCGATGGCCTCGAAAGCGACGCGCAGGGACGGGTTTATTGCACGCAATACGAGACCAACTCGATCTCGCGGCGGCTGCCGAATGGTCTTTTCGAGACCGTTGTTCACGATCCGCGGCTGCTGTGGCCCGACACCTTGAGCCTCGCCAAAAACGGCGATTTATATGTGATTGCCAACCAGTTGCACGAGCAAAAAGGCTTCAACTTCGGCAAGGATTTGCGCCGCAAGCCCTATTCGCTGTTCAAAATCAAAACCGACGGTGCGCCGGTGAGTTTGAAATAGGAGTTCAATCACTCGTAGAGACGTGCGAAGCGCGTCTAATCTCGCCGTGGGGAAAAGACGCGCTTCGCACTCTACAACTCACACTACGGCTCACAGGTTCGATATGAGAAATCTTCTCTTTCTTTTCCTTTGCGCGCTCGCTTCATCGGCGAACGCGCAAGTCGCACCGCCGCCGCTCCAAACGCTCGGCGCCGCGCTGGAAAACCTCGATTATCCGGTTGCGCCCAAATTCATCGAATTGGAAATCGAAAATCAGCGGGTGCGGATGTTTTATATGGACGCGGCGATGGGAACCGTGGGCGGACTCGCGCCGTTTTGGCCGCGCTCGATGGCACGTCCCGCCGTTTTGCTGCTCCACGGCAAAAATTTCGGCGGAAATTACTGGGAAGGCCCAATGCGCGCCTTGGTCACGGCGGGTTATCGCGTCATCGTGCCCGACCAAATCGGCTTCGGCAAAAGTTCCAAGCCCGAAATCAGCTATTCGTTCGATTTGCTCGCCGATAACACCGCACGGTTGCTTGATGAACTGAAAATCGCGCGAGTTTCCGTTGTTGGTCATTCGATGGGCGGGATGCTGGCAGCGAAATTTGCGCTCAAATACCCGAATCGCGTCAATAAACTGGTTTTGGAGAACCCGATTGGCCTCGAAGATTACTCCAAAGTCATTCCGGCGCAGAATTTGGAAACCGTTTATCAAAACGAACTGAATGACACCGATGCCGCGAAAATCCGCGCGTTTTATGGGCGCTATTTCGTGACCTGGAAGCCGGAATACGAGAACTTGGCCGAAATCAAGGCGCGTCAGGCGCTGGGCGGCGAGTGGCCGCGCGTGGCGAAAGCGGCAGCTTTGACTTATCAGATGATCGTCGAGCAGCCCGTGATTGGCGAATTTCCGCAGATTCAGGCGCCAACACTGCTCATCATCGGCCAGGAAGACCGCACCGTAGTCGGCAAAAATTACGCGTCGCCCGAAGTCGCCAAAACGCTGGGCAACTACCCCGAATTGGGAAAATCGGCGGCGCGCGCGATTCGCGGCGCGAAATTGGCGGAGTTTGCGGGCGTCGGACACATTCCGCATCTCGAAGCGCCCGAAAAATTCAATTCCACGCTTTTGGAATTCTTAAAATAGGAAATTATCATGCCAGAAACCCAAACCCAAGCCGAAGCTGTTCAGAAAATCGCCAAACTCATCAAGGGCGTTCGCATCGCCATGTTCACCACCATCGAAGAAGAGGGCCATCTGCATTCGCGCCCGATGGCCTTGCAAGATGTCGAATTCGATGGCGACATCTGGTTTTTTACTAACAAATCCGCGCCCAAAGTCCACCAAATCGAGCAGGAACCGCGCGTCAACGTCGCGTTCTCCGATCCCGAACACCAAATCTATGTTTCGCTTTCGGGACGCGCTTCTCTGGTGCTGGACAAAGCCAAAAACCACGAATTGTGGAATCCATCGCTGAACGCCTGGTTTCCGGGCGGCGTGGAAGATCCCGATCTCGCGCTCATCAAAATCGATGTCGATGGCGCCGAATACTGGGATTCGCCCTCGACCGTCGTCGCCCACATCACCGGTTTCGTCAAATCGAAACTGAGCGGCGAGAGCGCCGATGTCGGCGATCACGCCAAAGTTGAATTGTGAAATGGAGGGCGTCGGGTTGGGAAGTTGCGGGCCTATAAAAGACCCGTCTGCGTGGCCCGCCACTAAGAACACACGCCCGAAAACGGTTACAATGGGCATATGCTTTCACCCAACGACCACATCCTGTTTTTTGGCGATTCCATCACCGACGCCGGGCGCAATCGTGACGCCGCGCCGGGCGCTTCGAATGGCTGGGGCAGCGGCTACGCATTTCAACTCGCCGCGCGTCTGGGCGCCGATCTCGCCGAATACGACCTCTCTTTCACTAACAAAGGTATCGGCGGCAACCGGATTTATGACCTCGAAAAGCGCCTCGACAGCGATGTTCTGGCGCTGAGTCCCGCCTGCGTTTCGATTTTGATCGGCATCAACGATGTCTGGCGACGCTACGATTCGGGCGTGGCTTCGCCTCTCGCGGAGTTCGCGGCGTCTTATCGCCGCATTTTGGAGAAATTGCGCGCCGCCGACATCGAAATCGTGCTTTTGGAGCCGTTTCTATTGCCGGTTCCCGATGACCGCCGCGCCTGGCGCGAAGATTTAGACCCCAAAATCAATGCAATCCGCGATCTGGCGCGCGAATTTGAAACCACTTTGGTGCCGCTCGATGGCATCTTCGCCGCCGCCTCAACGCGGCGCGAACCCGGTTTCTGGCTGCCCGACGGCGTGCATCCTTCGCCCGCCGGTCACGCGCTCATCGCCGAAGCGTGGCTGGGTGCCGTGGTTGGATAAACGGGCATCCGCAACAACTCAAGGCCGACCAACGCGCAGTTTCTGCGCTAAAGACCGATAAGCCATCACACCGGAATTGGCCGGTCGAACCACCTTTTCACGCTGCAAAACGCGCCCGCCGCGTCCGATAAACGTCATTTGACCGCTGAAACCGCCGCCTGGAAGCGATTGTCCCCAGCTATCGAGAAAAGCGTCGGCGCGCTTTTTGTCTTTAACCTAAGTTGCTACCTTTGGTGCCGGGGCTATAAAAAGCCCCGTCTGGGAGCCTGCGGCTAAACGTCCTCGCGGACGCGATTGGATTCATCGTGCCCGTGAGGGCACTTAGCGGCAACGCCGCTCCCAGACGGGGCTTTTTATAGCCCCGGCACCAAAGGTTAGCTTAGGCTCTTTAGTGAAGCGCAAACCGCGCGCGCCGAGTGCCGCACGCAGATTTCGATTGAAAAAAGCGTTGCCACCCGCTCGTCTGGCGAAAACTGTTTGAACCTCGGCCATCGTTGAAGCGTTTTGCGCTTTTGAGAAATCAGCGGTGTCAAGACGACACTGACTAACAGAAGATGAGTCGAAAGCCTGGGGCAAGCCAAGCGGATGAAAGGTAGGTTTCGCATCGAAAGATATGCCGGTTTTTCCTTTTGACGACGCTCACATCGAGCGCGCCGCGCAGCTTCTGCGCGCGGGCGAACTTGTCGCGTTTGCCACCGAAACGGTTTACGGTTTGGGCGCCAATGCTTTGGACGAGCGCGCGGCGGCCAAGATTTATGCCGCCAAAGGCCGTCCGGCGTTCAACCCGTTAATTGTTCACATTGCCGACACTTTGGGCGCGCAAAGTTTGACGACGGGTTGGAACCAGCGCGCCCAAGCATTAGCCGATGCGTTTTGGCCCGGCCCGTTGACGCTGATTTTGCCCAAAATCGACGCGATTCCGGCTATCGTGAGCGCCGGGCTTGCGACCGTGGCGCTGCGTGTTCCGAGCGGCGAGGCCGCGCAAAGATTGCTGCGGGCCGCGCAAATCCCGCTTGCGGCGCCTTCGGCGAACGCATCGGGCGAGGTTTCGCCGACGCTTGCGGCGCACGTCGTGGCTTCGCTGGGCGAGGAAATTTTCGTTCTCGACGGCGGCGCGTGCGAGGTCGGTATCGAAAGCACGGTTGTCGATGTGTCCGGCGCGCACACGGCGATTTTGCGGCCCGGAAGCATTAGCGAGCGCGAAATTGCCACGGTTGTCGGGCCACTTTCGAGTTTTTCGCCGTCCCAAGCGGAAACCTCCGAGCCGCGCGCTTCGCCGGGGATGCTGCTGCGACATTATGCGCCGCGCGCGCCGTTGCAACTGTTTTCCAACCTCTCGGAAGCGCATTTTCACGCCGTGGCGTCGCGCGCCGAGCGTTTGGGCGTCATCGCGTTTGCGCCGACGCGTTTGGACGCGCACTGCGAACTGATTTTGCCCCTCGACGCGGCGCCATACGCGCAAAAGTTGTATGCGGCTTTGCACCGGCTCGATGGCGACGGAAAAGACGGCGAGGCGGGCTGCGATTGGATTTTGGTGGAAGATCCGCCGCTTTTGCCGGCCTGGGAAGGCGTGCGCGACCGCTTGCGGCGTGCGGCGCGAGGTTGAAATGCGGCTTTATCTGCACCGGTGAAGGGCGGCGCGAAAAAAGCAGGGAAACTTGGGAAAGTGGCCAAAATGCCGTTAGTCCGTCCGCTAACTGGACTTTTGATGGAGAATGAACCCGAAACGAGAAAAAGCGATGCGAATTTGTATTTTAAGCGAGTATTTTTATCCTGACAGCACGGGAGGAACCGGCACGGTGCTTTCCAAACTGGTGCGCCAGCTCAAGGATAGCGACGAGCATCTCGAAATCGATGTCATCGCCTCGCGCAACCTGTTTCGCGGCGCCACGGGCACGCTTTCGGCGCGCGAAAATTGGGACGGCATCCAGATTTTTCGGCTCAAAGCGCCCGCGCCACGCAAAAAATCGGTCAAGCGGCGCCTCGCGGCCAACCTCGTCTTCACCACACGCACCTTGGGACGTTTGCTGGCGGCGCGGCGGCGCTACGACCTGATTTTGGTGGTGACGGCGCCGCCGACGTTGCCCCTCGCCGCCAACCTGTTTTCCAAAATGGCGGGCGTGCCTTATCTGTATCTGGTTTACGATCTGTATCTCGATATGGCGGTGGCGATGAAAATGGTGGCGCCGGGCGGACGCGCGACGCAGACCTTTCACCGCGTGCAAAAAAGCTGGTTTCGCGGCGCGGCGCGCACCGTGGTTTTAGGGCGTTGTATGCGCGATCACGTCGCCGCGACTTACGAAGTGCCGGACGAGAAACTCAACGTGCTGCCGATTCCTTCCGATCTGGATCTGATCGCGCCGGTTGAAAAAACAGCGACCAAATTTCGTCGCGACAACGGCATTGAGGGCTTTCTGGTGCTTTATGCCGGAAATTTCGCCAAGTATCAGGATTTCGACACGCTTTTGGACGCCGCCAGCTTGCTGGTCGGGCGGTCTGACATCCATTTCGCCTTTGTCGGCGATGGCACCAAACGCGAGCATATCGAGGCGCGCATCCGGGCCGAGGGTTTGACCAACGTGCGAATGCTGCCCTTCGTGCCGGAAAACGAGCTGTCGGATATGCTCGGCGCCGCCGATGTGTCGCTGGTAACGTTAGAGCGCGGCATCGAAGGTCTGGCGGTGCCGAGCAAGTTCTATAACATCCTCGCGTCGGGCCGCGCGACGGTGGCGTGCGTGCCCGAAGTCTCGGAAATCGCCCAGGTCATTGCCGAGGCCGACTGCGGCGTGCGTGTCGATCAGGAGGATTCGCGCGCGCTGGCGAATGTGATTTGTGATTTGGCGGACGATCCGCAGATTCTGGAGCGCATGGGCCAAAACGCGCGCCGAGTGTGCGAAGAACGCTACAGTTTCGCTCAGATCGGCGGGCAGTTCCAGCGCATTTTCAGCGAAATCGTCGAGCAAGACCGGCGCGAAAAGCAGCAAAAAGCGTCTGCGGGCATCAAGTCTGCGGTCGCGGGTTCGGCTGGCGCGCGGAGTGCCGAAGATCTGGTGGCAAAAAGCGGACGCAGCTAAGAATCACCCTTTTTTGGTATTCTTACGCGGGCTATGAAGAGACCTGAAGGCGTTCAAAGCGCGTTCAGGGCTTTTCGCAGCCCCTGATTTTTTAATTTTCTATGAAACGTAAAGCACTCGTAACGGGCATTACCGGCCAGGATGGAAGTTATCTGGCCGAGCTTCTTTTGGGCAAAGGCTATGAAGTTCACGGCATGGTGCGCCGCGCCTCATCGGTCAATTCGGCGCGCATCGACCACCTTGTCACGCCCGAAAACGCGGAAAATTTCCAATTGCACTACGGTGATTTGTCCGATGCCGCCGCGATGTCGCGCCTGGTCGGGCAAATCGAACCCGACGAGGTTTACAATCTCGGCGCGCAGTCACACGTCAAAGTCTCCTGGCAGCAGTCCGAATACACCGCCGACGTGACCGGAGTTGGCGTTTTGCGGCTTCTCGAAGCCGCGCGCGACACCCAGGAACGCTGCGGCAAAGCGATTCGCTTCTATCAGGCCAGCAGTTCGGAGATGTTTGGCGCCGCGCCGCCGCCCCAATCGCTCGACACGCCGTTTCACCCGCGCTCGCCCTATGCCTGCGCCAAGGTTTACGGCTTCTGGCAGACCGTCAATCACCGCGAAAGCTACGATATGTTTGCCTGCAACGGAATTTTGTTCAACCACGAAAGCGCGCGGCGCGGCGAAACCTTCGTGACGCGCAAAATCACCCGCGCCGTGGGCCGCATCAAGGTCGGATTGCAGGAAAAGTTGCAACTCGGCAACATGGACGCCAAACGCGACTGGGGCCACGCGCGCGATTACGTCGAAGCGATGTGGCTGATGCTCCAGCACGACGTGGCGCGCGATTATGTGGTGGCGACCGGCGAAGCCTACTCGGTGCGTGAATTCGCCGAACGCGCTTTTGCACTCGTCGATCTCGACCCCGACGAGTTCATCGAAATCGACCCGCGCTTTTTCCGCCCCGCCGAAGTCGATTACCTGCTCGGCGACCCGCAGGACACTTTCGACACGCTCGGCTGGCAAATCCGCACCTCCTTCGACGATCTGGTGCGCGAAATGGTGGAAGCCGACCTCGAAATGGCGCGGCGCGAAAAACTGCTGCAAGACGCCGGAATGCCGATTATTACGTCGGGCATCGGCAACGAGTAACGCCCCGCAATGAATTCGGAGCCAATGTCAACAACTCAAGAACTGCCCCGCGACGCCAAAATCTACGTCGCCGGACATCGCGGCCTCGTCGGTGGCGCGATTTTGCGCCGCTTGAATGCCGACGGCTTCACCAACATCGTCACCCGCACCTCAAGCGAACTCGATTTACGCGACCAAAACGCCGCCAACGCCTTTTTCGAGGCTGAAAAGCCCGATTTCGTCATCCTCGCGGCGGCGCGGGTGGGCGGAATCCTCGCCAATGCGACCTATCCGGCCCAGTTCATCTACGACAACTTGATGATTGCCGCCAACACCATCGAAGCGGCGCATCGAAGCGGCGTCAAAAAGCTGCTCAACCTCGGTTCGAGCTGCATTTATCCCAAAATGGCGCCGCAACCTTTGCAGGAAAACGCGCTTTTGACCGGCCCACTCGAAGAAACCAACCGCGCCTACGCCATCGCCAAAATCGCCGCCATCGAACTCTGCGATTCCTACCGCATCCAATACGGATCCGACTTCATTTCCGCGATGCCGACCAACCTTTACGGCCCTTTCGACAACTTCGATTTGCAAGGCTCGCACGTTTTGCCCGCGCTGATGCGGAAAATGCACGACGCCAATCTCCACAACGCTTCAACCGTCGAAATCTGGGGCAGCGGCACGCCCAAACGCGAGTTTTTGCACTGCGACGACCTCGCCGACGCCTGTTTGTTTTTGCTCGAAAACTATTCGCAGCCCGGCCCGATCAACGTCGGCAGCGGCACGGATTTAACGATCCAAGAACTCGCGCATCTGATTCAAGAAGTCGTCGGTTTCGAGGGCGAACTCGCCTTCGACGCCGCCAAACCCGACGGCACGCCGCGCAAACTGATGGACGTTTCCAAGCTACAACACGCCGGCTGGAAGGCTAAAATCGGCTTGCGCGAGGGCATCAAGACGACTTATCAGTGGTTTTTGGAAAACGTCGAGACGCTGCCAGAGCGCGCGCACGTTTGAATTGCTTGAGAAGACAAAAGGGTGCCCTCATCCGAGTGGACACCCTATTTTTTTGCCTCAAGCATGGTCTATTTTGCCTCAAGCATGGTCTATTTTGTCTCAAGCATGGTCTATTTTGTCTCAAGCATGGTCTATTTTGTCTCAAGCATGGTCTATTTTGTCTCAAGCATCGCCGTGGCGCACCAAATTGTCACCGTGGTCGCCCACCAGCCACTCTTGAGCCATCTGCGGGTGTCATTTGGTGGGCCACGGCGGTGCTTGAGGCGAAATCAGCGATGAAAAAGAGGACGGACGAGGAATTTCGTTCTTCTTGGCTGTTGCCTGGGCCGAATTTTGCGACGAAATCACGGTCATTTATCGCGCGTCAGGCCGTATTCGAGCGCCTCGGTCAGCGCCAGCCAACTCGCTTCGATGACGTTGGTCGAAACGCCCACCGTTGACCAACTCGACTTTTCATCCGCGCTTTCGATGAGAACGCGCACCCGCGCCGCCGTGCCTTCATTGGTGTTGACGACGCGAACTTTGAAATCGGTGAGACGGATGCCATCCAAATTCGGATACGCCGTGAGCAGCGCGAGGCGCAGCGCGTTATCGAGCGCGTGAACCGGGCCGTCGCCCTCGGCGACGGTATGAAAAACCCGCTCGCCAGCGCGGATTTTGAGCGTGGCTTCGGTGATCCATTCTTCGAGTCCGGGCCGCAATTCGTTGATAACGCGCGCGCCGAGCAATTCGAAGAGCTTTTGCTCTTTGCCGAGCGCGCGTTGGACGAGCAAATGAAAGCTCGCTTCGGCGCTTTCGAACTCATAACCCTGATTTTCGAGTCGCTTAACTTCGCGCAGAATCGCGGCGGCTTCGGGCGAGCCTTTGGGCAAATCGACACCTAAATCCCCGGCGACTTCACGCACGTTCGAGGTGCCGGAATATTCGGAAACCAGGATGCGGCGCTCATTGCCGACACTTTGCGGGTCGATGTGTTCATAGGCCGCGCCGCCCGCTTTTTGGACAGCATCGACGTGCATCCCGCCTTTGTGCGCGAAGCAACTGCGGCCCACGAACGGTTGGCGGTCGTCGGGCGCCATGTTGGCGATTTCGGCGACGAAATGACTCAAACTGCTCAAACCGCGCACTTTTTCCAAAGGCAAAACATCATAACCGAGCTTCAAAGTCAAATTGGCGATCACGCTCGTCAAATTGCAGTTGCCGCAGCGCTCGCCGAAACCGTTGATGACGCCCTGCACCTGCGTCGCGCCCGCCGCGACGCCCGCGAGCGCGTTCGCCACGCCTAAATCGCAGTCGTTGTGGGTGTGAATCCCAACCGGAACGCCGATTTTTTCGAGAATTTCGCGCGTGGATTTGGCGATGAAATCGGGCATGGTGCCGCCGTTGGTATCGCACAAAACCAAAAATTCCGCGCCGCCGGTCGCGGCAGCAGCGAGAACTTGCAGGGCGTATTCGGGATTAGCTTTGTAGCCGTCGAAAAAGTGTTCCGAGTCGAAAAACACGCGGCGGCCCTGCGATTTGACCCACGCCACGCTTTCCTCGATCATCCGCAAATTCTCGTCGAGCGGGATGCGAAGCGCGGCTTTGACGTGAAAATCCCAGGTTTTGCCGACCAAAGTCACGACGGGCGTGTGGGCAGCGACGATGGTTTGCAAATTGGGGTCGTCTTTGGCCAGGGTTCCGGCGCGGCGCGTCATGGAAAAGGCGCAAAGCTGGGCATTGTGCCAGGTTTCACGCTGCGCGGAGAGGAAGAACTCTTCGTCTTTGGGATTGGAGCCGGGCCAGCCGCCTTCGATGAAATGGATGCCGAACTCGTCCAATTTGCGGGCGATTTTGAGCTTGTCGGCGACCGAAAACGAGACGCCTTCGGCCTGAGCGCCGTCGCGCAGCGCGGTATCATAGAGAAAAATGGGGTGATTCATGGGAAAACTCGGATCAAGACTCACAAAAAAGCCCGCCGCACTCAAACGTGGCGGCGGGCGAAAGCGAGACGCAAAAATCGCGCGTCAACGCCGTCGGAAACAGGCCGCCGGGAAGCTAATTCGCGCGATAATTCGGGTCATGGAAATCAAAAAACTCTGTTTGATTATAGAAAGCGCGGCGCAAAAGTGCCAACCGGAGCGATTTCTCTGCTTCTGCCGTCAGCGAAAAATAGCGGCTCTTGCGACCTTGACAAGCGTCCACCTCTCCCAGCCAACGCAACGAAAAGAGATTTTCTCTTTCAAAAGAGGCGCCGTAGCGAAATGGTCAATTTCGTGGTTATTCGCTGGCCTTAATTCTTGTTTCTCATGCAACTTCGCTTCAAATCTTCGGTTTTGCCCCTCGCGGGCCTCATGCTGGCCGGTTTTCTGGGCCAGAGCGCGCAGGCGCAGGGCCGCGCTTCCACTATCGTGCCGGGCGAGATTCTGGTGCGCTGGAAATCGCAGCGCGCGCCGCTGGTTTTGTCGCCGGGCACAAGTCCCGCGCGCTGGCAGCAGAGCGATTTGCGCTCGCAACTGGGCGCTAAACTGCCCGGTTCGCGCCTCAAACGCGTGTTTGCGGCGAGCGGATGGAGCGTGGTGACACTTCCCGCCGGTCAATCGACGGCAGCGGCGCGCGCGGCCCTCGTCAAATCGCTGGGCGCGGCCAATGTTTCGCTCAACTTTCGCCGCCACGCGACGCGCACGCCCAACGATCCTTCCTATGGGACGCAGTGGCAGTGGCCCAAAATCCAGGCGCCCGACGCGTGGAATAGCGGTGTCGGCAGCGGAGATGTCGTGGTCGCGGTTCTGGACAGCGGCGTCGATTTGAACCACGCCGATATCCAGGCTAATCTGTGGAAAAACCCGCGAGAAATCGCCGGAAACGGCATTGACGACGACGGCAACGGCTATATCGACGACGTTTATGGACTCAACGGCATCGCGCCGAGTGCGCCGCCCCAGGACAAAAACGGGCACGGCACCCATGTCGCGGGTCTCATCGGGGCTGTCGGCAACAACGGCGTGGGCGTGACGGGCGCCAATTGGAACGTCAAAGTCATGGCGCTCCAGTTTTTGGATGCTGAGGGCAGCGGCGCCGATGACGACGCCATCGCCTGTTTCGAATACGCCATCAAGATGAAGCAAAGCGGCGTCAATTTGCGGGTCATCAACAACTCCTACGCTGGCCCCGACGACAATCCGGCCTTCAAAGAGGCTTATCAAGCCGCCGAAAACGCCGGCATCCTCAACGTTTGCGCGGCGGGCAACGAGGGCGCCAACAACGACACCACGCCGCAATATCCGGCCTCTTACTCGACGGGAACCAACATTTCGGTCGCCGCTTCGGATCAAAACGACGCGCTGCCCTACTTTTCCAACTACGGCGCGCAAAGCGTCGATCTCGCGGCGCCGGGCGTCTCGATTGCCTCGCTCCAACTCGGCGGCGGCATCGTGGAAATGTCGGGCACTTCGATGGCCACGCCCATCGTGGCGGGCGCCGCGGCGCTGGTTTCCAGCCTCGAACCGGGGCTTTCCGCGAGCGCGCTCAAGGCGCGTCTGATGGCAACCGTCGATAAAATCGCCGCCTTGCAGGGCGCCGTCGCATCGGGCGGGCGCCTCAATCTGGCGCGCGCCGTTGCCCCCATCACTTACGAATTCAAGGGTCAGGTTTACCGTTTGAACGGCACCACGCGGGTGCCGCTGGCGGGAGCAAAGGTAGCTGTGAGCGGCAAAGCGTCGCTCTCGGCACTGACCGACTCCAATGGACGTTACAGCTTTAAAAACATCGCGCCGGGAACTTATAGTTTCGCGGTGACGCTCAAGGGCTATACCTTCTACACCACCAGTCGCACCATTTCGTCGAGCGGAATCAACATCATGACGGTTGATTTTCGAGCGACGAGCGTGCCGCCGACGACCTATACGCTCTTTGGCATCGCGCGCGACACGGCGGGAGTGGCGCAAAAGGGAATTTCCATCGCTTTGAGCACCGCGCCCACCACGGCGCTGACGGTGACCGATTCGAGTGGCCGATATACGCTCAGTGGCCTGGCCCGCAGCACCTATTCGCTCAAAGCGTTCGGCGGCAACTTCAAATGGGTTCCTACTCCCAGTTCGATTTCCGTTCCCGAAAGCGCGGTGAATGGCAAAGCCGAAGTCAATTTCAAAGGCTACTTGATCGACAAAGACGCGCCCGCCATCTCGATTGCCACGCCCGCCGAGGGCGCGACTTTCGCGCCGGGAAACCAGTTGGCCAGTGGCACGGCGCGCGACGCGACCGACAACCAGGCGGTTTATCTCCAGTTGACGCGCTTCATCAACTTTACGCCGTCGTATTACGATTGGGTCGCGCGGGTGTGGGTCGCCGACCGCACCGCGGCCACGATTTTCACCCGCGCCCTGAGCGGCAACAGCGCGAGTTGGTCGCTGACACTGCCCTCTCTCGCACCGGCGAACTATTCGCTGCGCGTCTGGGGCCGCGATACGCTCGGCAACGTTTCCAAGGGCGAAGCCGACGCCTTCTCTGCATTTAGCGTCGTCAAATCGACATCCAGCGCGCTCAGTAGCGCGGGATCGTCATAAATTGAGGCTTTAAATGCAAAAAGGCTCGTGGAAATTCCACGAGCCTTTTCGTTTGGCTACTCTGACCGATTCATCAAAAACGTCGCGGTGCGCTCGAAATACTGATGCAAATAAGCGCGCACGTCGGCGTTTTCGATTTCGCTTTCAACAGCGCGATTCATCAGCGAAACCCACGCGTCGCGCTCCTTTTGGCCGATGGCGAACGGATAGTGGCGCATTCGCAGTCGCGGATGGCCTTTTTGCGCCGAATAAGTCGCCGGGCCGCCGCAAAACTGAATCAAAAACAGCGCGGTATATTTTTCGCTGTCACTCAAATCTTCGGGATAAAGCGGACGCAAAACCGGGTCGCTCGCTACGCCTTCGTAAAAGCGCTTGACGAGACGGAAAAACGCGTCCTCGCCGCCCGCCATCTCGTAAATCGAAGGCGCATCGGTAGGTTTTTGCGGCCCAAAAGAAAGATTCATGGCGAGAGAGACGCTTCGATTCGCGGCACGCTTCCCGCCCGCATTCGGCGCGAATTATTTCGCGTTTTCCCCACCCTAACCCTCCCAACTCATGACCATTCCTCAAACCATGCCCGGCGTCGTTTTGCCCGGCGAAAAACGCTTCGAAATGCGGGATTTCCCTGTCCCAACGCCCGGTCACGGTCAGGTTCTCCTTCAAACCAAGGCGTCGGGCCTGTGCGGTTCCGATTTGCGCGCGATTTATCGCCCCAAAGACCAGGGCGTCGGCCCCGAAGCCTATCAGGGCGTTATCGCCGGCCACGAACCGTGCGGCATCGTCGCCCTCGTCGGGCCGGGCGTCTCCAAATTCCAGGTCGGCGACCGCGTGGTTGCTTATCACATCGTCGGCTGCGGAATGTGCGAGCCGTGCCGCGCCGGTTGGATGATCAATTGTCACTCCGATAAACGCGCCGCGTATGGCTGGCAGCGCGACGGCGGCCACGCGCCTTTTATGCTCGCCGAAGAGCGCACTTTGGTGGCGATGCCCGATTTCCTCACTTTTTTGGACGGCGCGATGGTCGCCTGCGGCTTTGGAACCGCCTACGCCGCCTGTTTGCGCGCCCAAATTTCGGGGCGCGACCGCGTTTGCATCACCGGACTTGGCCCGGTAGGTCTTGGCGCCGCGCTTCTGGCGCGCGCTCTGGGCGCCGATGTCGTCGGCGTCGAAGCGATTCCCGACCGCATCCAACTCGCCGCCAAGCTCGGTTTCGAGAACATCGTCACGCCCGGCGAACGCGCGCATTCGGAGTTGATGGATTTGACGCACGGACGCGGCTTTGAAGTCGGCCTCGACTGCTCCGGTGCCGCGCCCGCGCGCCATTTATTGCTCGAAGTCGCGCGCGAATGGGGCCGCGTCGTCTACATCGGCGAAGGCGGCACCGTCAGTTTTGAGCCGTCGCCGCTACTTTTGCACAAACAACTGACACTTCACGGCTCGTGGGTTTGTTCCATCGGCCAGATGGAAGAACTGGTCGAGAAATTGGCGATGTGGCGGTTGCATCCCGAAATCATCGTCACCCACCGTTTTTCGCTCCAACAGGCGCGCGAGGCTTATGAACTCTTCGATTCGGGGCAGACCGGAAAAGTGGCGATTGTTTTCAGCGAATAAATTCGCCGCAAAGGGAAGCGAAGTCCGCCTGCGCGGACTGAGGCGTTAACCTGCGAAGGCAGGTTTTGTCCTGTTGCGGCGAATTTATTCGCTGGCACTTAGACTCTCTGATCCAATTATGAGCTTAAAATGTGGCATCGTCGGCCTTCCTAACGTGGGCAAATCGACTCTTTTCAACGCCCTCACCAAGGCGGGCATCGCGGCGGAGAATTATCCGTTTTGCACCATCGAACCCAACGTCGGCATCGTCGAAGTGCCCGATTCGCGCCTCGCCGAACTCGCAAAAATCGTCAGTCCGCAGCGCACGGTGCCCGCCGCGACCGAATTTGTAGACATCGCGGGCCTCGTCGCGGGCGCCAGCAAAGGCGAAGGTTTGGGCAACCAATTTCTCGCCAATATCCGCGAATGCGACGCGATTGCCCACGTCGTGCGCTGTTTTGAAAACGAAGATGTGGTTCACGTCGCCGGCAAAGTCGATCCCATCAACGACATCGAAGTCATCAACACCGAACTCGCGCTGGCCGATCTGCAAGTGGTGTCCAAAGTCATCGAAAAGACGCGCAAAACCGCCAAAATCGGCGACAAACCCGCGCAAATCCTCTTGCCCGCGCTCGAAATGGCGCTCGAACTACTGAATGACGCCAAACCCGTCCGCACTCTCGATTTAACGCCCGAACAAGCGCTCGCGCTGAAAAGTTTGAGTCTTTTGACCGCCAAACCAACGATGTATGTCGCCAACGTCACCGAAGTCGGAAATCTGCACGACAACCCGCATCTGCAAGCCGTTGAAGCGTTCGCCAGATCCGAAAACTCGGTCGTGGTGCCGGTTTGCGCGAGTTTGGAAAGCGAAATCGTCGATATGAGCGACGAGGAAAAACTCGAATTTCTGAGCGAAATCGGCCTCGAAGAGCCGGGTTTAAGCCGCGTGATTCGCGCCGGTTATTCGCTTTTGGGGTTGCAAACCTACTTCACGGCGGGCGAAAAAGAAGTGCGCGCCTGGACAATCGAAGTCGGCGACACCGCGCCCAAAGCCGCGGGCGTAATTCACACCGATTTCGAGCGCGGCTTCATCCGCGCCGAAACCATCGCTTTCGCGGATTACATCGCCCTCGGCGGCGAAAAAGGCGCGAAAGCGGCGGGCAAAATGCGCGTTGAGGGCAAGGAATATGTGGTCAGCGATGGCGACGTAATGCACTTTCGGTTTAATAGACCTCTTGCATAAGTCGAGATGGAGAACCGTCTGTCATTCCGAGGGAGCCTCAGCGATCGAGGAATCAGTCCCAATTTCGGCCAATTGACTGGAAACGAAGGAAAACTATCACTGATTCCTCGGTCGCTGAGGCTCCCTCGGAATGACAGATTGTGACTCTTTGGCACTTTTGCAAGAGGTCTAATGTGTAAATTGCGCGCAGAGGCGAAGTCATGCTAATTTCAGCAGTCAACACCCTCGTCTTGGATGCTCTGGAAAAGTTCGACCAGGAAATCTTGCCGCTTGGACTTTATGGCAGCGACGATTTGGCGTCCGGAAAGAAGAGCGGCCCGCGATTCATGGAGTGGCAGCGCGCTTTGCAGCCGTTTTTCCGGGCGCATGGTGGTTCGCTCTCGACCGGGCACCGGCTTTATAATTTGCAGCGAGGCAGCATTCAGGGCAGCGCACGTTGGCCGGAATCAGACGATTTGCAGGTTGAACTGGTGAAAATTTCGTTGATTAAAGTGCGCCAATATGGTTCGCGCCATCACGTTGACAGGCAAGAAAATCGGGCTGATCGCTGGAAAGATGCTGATTTGAGCGGCGCCATCAGCGGTTTGTGGAAAGACCCTAATCCCTGGGAAACAAGCGCCAAACGGATACTCATTTTCATTGGTTTCGACAAAACGCAACGACCATTTGAACGGGAATTGGAAGATTTGCGCGCCCAATTGCACTGGGATGCCAAGGATGTCGTGTTTGAAACCCGTTTTTGGGATGATCGCGCTGGACGCGGCTTCGGCGTGCATCTTGCGATTTGGTTCAAGGAACAAAATTATGAAACAACGACAATTTCAAGATAAATCGGTGTCGGAAGTGGGACTTGGCACCTGGCAAATTGGCGGCTCGTGGGGCGAAGTTTCCGAAGAGGAATCACTCGCTATTTTGCGCGAGGCGGTTGAGAACGGCGTCAATTTCTTCGATACCGCCAACGTTTATGGCGCTGGCAAAAGCGAAAAGCTGATTGCGAAATTTCTCCAGGCAAGCCGCGCCAAAGACGTTTTCGTGGCGACGAAATTGGGGCGCGGCGCCGATTTTCCCGATGTCAGCGAAAAGATTTTACGCGCCCACACCGAAGAATCTTTGGCGCGTTTGGGCATCGAATCGCTCGATTTGACGCAATTGCACTGCGTTCCGACCGAAGAACTGCGGCGCGGAGAAGTGTTCGAGACGCTGCGTAAGCTGAAATCCGAAGGCAAAATCCAGCGTTTCGGCGCCTCGGTCGAGTCGATGGAAGAAGCGCATTTGTGCCTCGCGCAAGAGGGTTTGGTGTCGCTGCAAATCATCTTCAACATCTTTCGCCAGAAGCCGATTGCCGATTTATTCGAGGCCGCGCAAGCCAAAAACGTGGCTTTGATCGTGCGACTTCCGCTCGCGTCGGGGCTGTTATCGGGCAAAATCACGCCGCAAACGCAGTTCGACAAAGGCGATCACCGCAATTTCAACCGCGACGGCGCCAGTTTCAACGTCGGCGAGACTTTCGCGGGTCTGGGCTTTGAAAAAGGCGTCGAATTGTCGCAGCAACTCCAAGCTTTGGTGCCCGATGGCCTGACGATGGCGCAGATGAGCCAGCGCTGGATTCTGGATTTCCCCGCCGTGACGACCATTATTCCCGGCGCCTCGAAAAGCTCGCAAGTGCAGGCGAATGTGTCGGTGAGCGAGCTGGCGCCGCTTTCGGACGAGTTGCACGCGAAACTGCGCGAGTTTTACGAGGCGAAAGTATCGGGGTTCGTGCGCGGGCCTTATTAACTCACGTAAAGAAGGTTGAACAGGGACTTTTTTCGCGCCAGTGAAACCATAATTTGATAAAATACGTCCTGATTAGCCACCAATGTTGTCATCAACCGCCGACGGCACCCTAAAAATCAAATTTCAGTGTCCTGAGCATGAAATTGATGGAGCGACTTTCACTGAAGCGTTCATCGGCTTTTCGCGCCTGATTTGGGCAGTCAACGATAGCCTTGATACCGGGCACAAAGTCAACGTTCGCATTAAGGCAACTGAGCCAGGAAGCTTCGTTCTCAACATTGAATTGATAACGGGCGTTCTTGAGAACATAAAAAACCTTTTTGCTCTCTCAGATGCTGGCACGGTTACCGAAGTTATTGCGGTTGTTTTGGGAATATTGAAGCTTTCCAAAGAGATTGGTGACAAAAAGGCAAAAACTAAGGCTGAATCAGAGGTTGTCCAACAAGGCGGAACTGCTAACATTGATATTAAAGGTGATGGCAATGTGATCACTTTAGATCAACGCACCATCAATATCTACACAACTAACCCCGACGTTAGAAGTGGCATTCGTCAAATCGCTCAAAGCGTAGCCAAAGATCCTGAGATTGAAGGAATTGAAATTCAAGATAAGTCTGACGAGGCATTGTTCGTAGCTTCAAGTCAAGACTGGCAGCATATCCTTGAATCACTTCCTGCTGTCGAAGAGCCAGAGACGCGCATCATGTCTCGACGCGAGAAATTGGCAGTTATAAAACCGAGCTTTGACCCGAAATACGTTTGGGACTTTGTATATATGGGAATCAAGATTTCCGCGCGAGTCGAAGATCAAAATTTCTGGCAAAGGGTTTTAACCGGACAAGAGCAATTTGGCGCTGGAGACCTTCTCGACGTAGAAATGGATATTGCACAAATCCTTGACCCAAAGATTCGTGCTTATGTGAACAAGCAGTATCGAGTCACTAAAATCCATGACCATGAGAAAGCTCCTCAAGGTGGAAACCTTACGTTGGATATGTAAGACAAGATGCTTCGATTTGAGGTTTTGTTGATGAAGACAAAAAAAGGCCGCGACAATTGTCGCGGCCTTTTTGTTACTTTCGAATTCAGCTCTTCACCAATTCGCCGCTTCTCATCGCTTTGTCGAGCACATGGTCGATCATGCCATAGGCTTTGGCTTCTTCGGCGCTCATCCATTTGTCGCGCTCGACATCGGCTTCGATGCGCTCAATCGGCTGTCCGGTGTGGTGCGACATGATGCGATTCAGCGTCGATTTCAGCGTCAGCATTTCGCGCAGGTTGATTTCGGCGTCGGTCGCCTGGCCTTCGAAACCGCCCGACGGCTGGTGAATCATCACGCGCGCATTGGGCGTGCAATAACGCTTGCCGGGCGCGCCCGCGCAGAGCAGCAAAGCGCCGTAGGACGCCGCATAACCGGTGCAAATCGTGGCGACGGGACAGGCGATGGTTTGAATCGTGTCGTAAATCGCGTTTCCGGCGTAAATCGAGCCGCCGGGCGAGTTGATGTAGATGTCGATGTCGCGCTCGGGGTCTTCTTTTTCGAGAAAGAGAAGCTGGGCTTGAACGACCGTTGCGAGTTGGTCGGAAACCGCTTCGTGGATGAAAATGATGCGCTCTTTGAGCAGGCGCGAAAAGATGTCGTAAGTGCGTTCGCCGCGCGGCGTGTCTTCGAGAATGTAGGGGACGAGAGGCATTTTGTTCCTTAGTTTGGGGTTTTGAATCAAAGCAAAAGCCGCAGAAAGTTGGACTTCTGCGGCTTTTCTTATGAATTGAAAACGCTTAAAGCGCGGGTGCGGTTCCGGCGGGCGCGGTTTCGCTTTCCTCATCGGACTGCGATTCGGCAACGAAAGTTTCGTCGGCGCCGAGGTCGGCAGCTTCCATTTCGGCAGCGATTTCTTCGGCGATTTCCTCGCCTTCGATATCGCCCATCGCTTCATCGGCCTCGTCGTCCATCGCGGCGACATCCATCGAGACGATTTCGCCCTGCTCGTTCTTGATTTCGGCTTTGGACACCAGATAATCAATCGCTTTGCGCTGCAAAATCGAAGTCCGCACGTTGGCGACCGGCACGCTTTGCACCAATTGTTCGACCGGCTGCTCCATGACCTGCGCCATCAAGAGATAATGCTGTTCGACTTCGGCCATCGAAACCGGAAGTTCCTGTTTGGCGGCGATTTCGTCCAAAACCAGCTCAGTTTTGAGTTCGGTTTGGAGTTCCTCGCGGAGATCGGCCTCAAGCTGCTCCTGCGTCGAATTGATCGACGCCAAATACTGCTCGGTCGTCGCCTGATTCTGCGCCAGTTCCTGCTCGATGCCCTGCAAACGCTCGCTTAAGCGAATCGTGATGAGCGCGGCGGGAACTTCCAATTCCGAAGCATCAACCACAGCTTTGACGAGTTCTTCGCGCGTTTCTTTGCGCGATTCGCGCTCGCCGACGGCGGCGAGGTAATCGCGCAGTTTCACGGTCAGATCATCGACGTTTTCGGCGCCCGAAATCTGGGCGAATTCGTCGGTGAGTTCCGGCACGACGCGGCTTTTGAGCGCGGTCAGCTTGACTTCGAATTCGGCTTCTTTGCTGGCCAGTTCGGGGTCTTGGAAATCTTCGGGATAGGTGACGGGAAATTTTTTGGTTTCGTCGAGCTGCATTCCGATCAAAAATTCGTCAATCGGCGGCACGAAACCGCTTTCACCGAGGACAAATCCGCGCAATTTGGCGGGTTCTTCGGCGCGCGGCGCGCCGTCGATGTAGACCTGCACGTCGGCGAACAAAACGTCGCCGTTTTCGGCGCCGCGTTCGGGCACGTTGACCAGATAAGCGCGCTCTTCGCGCATTCTCGTTAAGGCTTGCTCGACATCTTCGTCGGTGATTTGGACGGTGCGCTTGGTGGCGGCGAGGCCTTCGACCGAACCGAGCGTGATTTCGGGCCGCGCGATGACGCGCGCCACGAAAGTGAGCGGTTTTTCGGCGTCGAAAGCGTCGAATTCGAGGTTATCGACCTCGGCGCGCTCCAAAGGCTGCACCTTTTCCTGTTCGATGGCCGCTTGATAGGCGGCGGGCACCAGTTGCTCGGAGACTTCCTGGGCGATGGCGTCGTCGCCGACGTTGCGGCGCACGATGCCAGCGGGAATCGAGCCGGGGCGAAAACCGGGGACTTTGAGCCGTTTGGAGAACTCTTTGATGACGCGTTCGCGCGTCTTTTGCACGCTGTCGGGCGAAACTTCGACGCTGAGGTTGAGAAGGCCGCCTTCGCCTTTTTCGACGGAAACTGAGTTGAGTGAAATGCCGTTTTGCACGCTGGGGAATCCTTAGGCTCGAACTGGAAAAGTTCGGCGTTTGAGTGGTTTTTGGGTTGAAACCCGCCCGAAAAAATTGCGAGGAATCGCAAAAACGCCCCGCTCACGATGAAAGTGCGCGGGGCGGAAAAATTTGGGACGGATTTTGAAAGCGGAAGACGAGACTCGAACTCGCGACCCTCACCTTGGCAAGGTGATGCTCTACCAACTGAGCTACTTCCGCAAACTGCGTTCCGCAAGCGGAGCAGAGACAATTTTAAACGAGTTTCGGGCGCTTTGACAAGGGGCAAACCCGATTTAATTTGAGAATCCACCAATTGAGGTTCTGCAAAAGCACCAGCGCACTTCGAGATCGAATGAAATGACGGTGACACCCCCAGTGCAAAATAAGCGTTTGACAATGTTTCGACAACCCTGTTACCCTTCAGCCAATTTGATTGGTTGTCACAAACGACAACCAACTTTATAACGCTGACAGCGCTTTCAATCGCTTATTTCCAGGCACCATCGCGCTTCACTTCGTCACTCTGGCAGCGACTGCAACGAACGACTTGAATCACCATAGCGTAAGTTCAACTCAACCAACTACGCTTGACCACTGCCCGCTTTTAGAGGTGATCGAAGATTTGCTTCTCTCTTGAGATTCAAGAGCAAGAAGGGCTTGTAATTTTGTAAGGCGAAGGTTTGACCCGATCCCATAAATCATCGTTGCAAGCGCTACCGCCACGCGACGGCGGTGTGAGAACGGCACGGGACAACGACTTGACGTGCCCATCGGCCCACAGCACATTAACGCGTGCTTGCGAGTCGCCCTTGACCCAAGCCCCACTCGTTTGAGGAACAACCGCATAATTGCCCGAATGATGCCATGATCCAACAGTGTCGGGGAAGTTTTCGATTTGAACTCCATAAGGTGGACGCACCAAGTCAATAGCGTCAGTGAACGCAACGGTTTGAGCAGGTTGCTCCAGAGTGGACAGCAATGCCGGAGTTTTGTAGCGCGCCAGATACGGCTCGGTGGCCGCAGTCGTGTTGCCCAGCACTAAATAATTGTAGCCGTAGGAGTTGTCTTCATTCGAAGCGGCGCTGCGAGACGGACATATCCACACACCATGCCGAGCCGATGAACCGGCGACTTGCGTTTTCAAATAGGGATCGAGAAGCCAAGTGATATATCGATTGGGCGCAAAAGATCCGCCCCACTGCGGCATCATTTCATCGGAATCCTGCACATACATTGAAACGGCGGCGGCAATCTGCTTGAGGTTCGATTGGCATGTAGCTTGGCGTCCTTTCTCGCGCACCTGGGCAAAAACCGGCAGCAGCATGGCGGCAATGATGCCAACGATAGCCAGCACAATGAGGATTTCGGTCAGTGTGAAGCCTCTTGAAATGAGTTGGTGGCGCGGCGCGTTTGCAATGGGTTTGCTCATAGCGTAACATCTGAACAGTTTATTTCTCGTAGCAATTGATACCGCTTTTAGCTGCCCCCGTCAACGGGAGACAACATGAAGGACAAAAGTGCGAACTGCTTTGAAAATTGCCCCTTGACCCCAGCGCTGTTACGTCTGCTCGAAGCGGCGGTTGTCCTGGGAACTACCGATGCTAAAGTGCTGGCCGCGCATCTTTTTCTTTCGCCTTGCACGGTGCGAACCGAGTTTCAACGCGTGCTGACCGCCCTCAACGTGCATTGCCGTTATGACGCCGTGAAAATGGCCAGAGACAATGGATGGCTGAAAAATTGGGGGGGATGAAGATAAGAATAAGTGAAAAATGTATGCAATCTGCATCCTGACGACCTCAATTTCCTCTGCCACAATTTCTGATGAAAGGCAACATATCCGCTTCGTTTTACAAAGCGATGTGCATTATGAGAGCAGCAACCAAACCTCAAACTAAGGCCAATAGTCATCAGCGAAGCTTCTCCTTCACTCTGATTATAATAGGCATTCTCATGACCCTATCTCATGACACCCTCACGGATTATGCTTACGGCGTGTTCATGACAGATGGCATCTACATCCCTAACCCGACCTTCACGGTTTCGAGTCAGGAACAGGGAGGTAAGGTCTCTCACACGTTCCGTATTTACAACCTGCGCCCACAACGTCTGAGCGTGCAGGCCCATCCCGATTGTGGTTGCACTGGTGTGTCTTGGGAAAACGCGACTATCGCACCATTCGGTTGGAAGGACATTTCAGCCGGTATGGAGATTAAGGGAGTAGCCACAGGTAAATCAGTGTCTATTGCGTTCCGCACTGACAAGCGCGACAAGCCTTTTCTATTCGCATTTATGCGGACATGAGGAATTATAGGAATGCTGCACAGCAGCATGGATGTAGAAAGAAAATTAAGGAGAAAAATCATGAGGAATCTGAAAATGAAAAAATCGATAGGTGCATTTGCTTTGCTCGGCGTTGGTTTGGTGTCGATTCCAGCCTTCGCAAATATGTGTCAACCCAACGGGACTACGCTAAGAACCTTAGGTTGTGAAGCCAATTGCACCGTTGGTGACCCCTGTTATCAGCAGAGCTGGAACTTGGGAAATTCTTGTGGAGGAACAGCATTTTGTTATAGCTGCACTCCTATCACCGCAGGGTGGGATACTCCTGTGCAGCAAAGAATTGGCGGATGTGTCGCTGGCAACATAGGTGGAAATTGCTGGTGTAGGTATAACGCCAGAGGATGGCATAACAGCGGCAATAGCACTAACGTTCCTAACTGCGACCATAAATATATCTGTTAATTTTATTCTTCCCCCATTCACATCCTATTGAAAACTAAGTATTTCTAATAATTCAGAAATAGGTAGTGGTCAAATGCTAACAGTAGCGCTGATTTCGCCTTCTGCTTTTCTTTTTATCGACCAGAAATGACAAATAATCATTCGTTTATATGAGGTGATAAGTGCGTTCATTAAAAATCGTGCGTGGATTTAGTCCTACTTCCAATAGCTTTTCCTTACTCGCATTGAGTTTTACCTGGTGTGCCGTCGTAACGTGGACGGATCCAGTGCTTGCTCAAACTGCAAAAGAGAAATATTGGAGACGGATAAAAGAAGCCGATGGACGCATTGATGCTTGTCGCGTCATTTGGAAAAGAAATTATGTTAGGAAGCCATACCAACGCGCAACAACAGAAACGCACATAGCCAGAGTCATGGAAGAAGCCCGACAAAGAGGAGAGAGTGAAGCTGGAATTCGCAGCGCGGGAAAACTGATGCGTGAGACACTCCAAAAAGAAGCAGTGGGTTCTACTCAATCAGCCAAGCTTACCTTTGTGCGTCAAGGTCTTACAACGCGCTCCGATGTCATCGAAGGGCCTCCAATCTCTCCCGGCATCGCACCAGGCACAACAGCCTATTTTATAGATTATTACGACGGTAAAAACGCCGTGGCATTGGAAGGTGTAGGCAAAGTTCTCCCTAAGCACGGCACTTTAACACGCGCTAAGGAAGAAATTCTGAACCATAGCGCTGCCGGCTTTCTTCCCATATTTTTGACAGGCGCCCCCATAACGGAAATATTTTCTCCTTCCAACAGTTCCTTGCGCGAAGGAAAAAATGATACCATTGTTTTAGAGAAGAGTATTCCAGACAAAAATGTTTCATATGTTTTGCGACTGGCTATTTCCAAGCAGACATGGCGCCCTACAGTGATGGAAGTAGTGTTCCCCAACGATAACAATTGGATCGGCGAACGATATACTGCGAGTAGCTACCAGCGCTATCCAAACGACATCTGGTTCCCAACTAAAATAATAGGTGTTTTCTTCATTGGAAAAAAGGGCGATTCTACAGCATCACTTGATTACCAGCTTGTGCAAGCTGCTTTCAACAACTCAGCCGTTCTATCCGATTTGAAAGTCCCGGCTGGCACGCTTCTTACAGATCGTAGATTTGGAGGTCGTGGCGTAACCTATAAGCTCACAGACAAACTCCCAAGTGATGAGCGAGTGCGAAAATTACTTGCAACACAACAAGCGGATAGCAAAGCTGAACTCGCGCGGGAGCAACGGTCAACAGCACTCCCCATCACACTTAGTTTGGGTGCGCTGTTTACTACCTTAGGCATTGCATTGTGGATGCGCTCGCGTCGGCCCGAAAGCACTTAACAAAGGTTTTACAACGACTGGAGGCACTTTATTTTATGGCTCACCAAGCTGCCAGTCGCGCCGGTCTGCTTGCTCTTCTTTGGACAACCTTGTTCCTCTTCTTTCCATTGCCTCCTACTTTATCCGGTTTAGAACTACTGTGGAGAGCATCCATTGAGGTAGACGCTGCAAATCCAAGAGATTTCGTCGATGGCCTGCTGGCTTTTTGTATAGGGGTAACAGTTACAATAACTTTTATCCGCCCTTGGCGCTTGATTAATCTCACGTCGCTTTTGCTGTTACTGAGCGCTCTGGGAATAGTTTTGCTTTCTTTGTATGGAGCAGACTACCGAGAGCCGCTTATGGCTGCGGCGTTATGGTCTTTCTTCTTTGCAGCAACCCTTCTCAAGCCGGATGATAGGTGCGTGATATTAATCGTCTGGATCTGCATTCTGGGAATGCAGATGTTAGTGGCCTTGACCGCTTATTTCCTTTCTTATAATCAGTTCATCACACCCGGTTTTGGCCAGCGAGCCAGTGGACTTTTCAGCAATCCAAATGCTCTTTATCCTTGGAGCGTTATTGCATTTTTCGTGTTTTTAGAATTTGCACGAAGTCTACCCGCCAACAAAATTCGCACTGTCGTTTTTTGGGGAGCTATAGGCAGTTTCACCGTGCTCGTGCTAACGTTTTCGCGCGCCGGATGGTTGGGTTTGGCTATGGGGTTGCTCACGGTCGTGATGCAACCCTTCAAACACAATCATTCAGTAACGTATCGTGCTATCTGTCTGGCAATCGCCTTGTGTCTTATCTGCGGCGCGGCCACAGTGAGGACACAGGGAGCCATCGTTAGTCCGAACAACGACGGCTCAACTGCCGGACGATTGCGGGTCTGGCGGCACGCCTTTCATTTGTGGAGCGAGCATCCTTGGTTTGGCAATGGTTACAAAGCATTTCGCTGGCCTTCCGATGGAAGTGCTGTGGCCGGTGAACCAAAGAATCTTGTTTTGCACGTCGCTTTGCAAAGTGGTTTTGTCGGTGTGTTGTTGCATGGTCTCTATTTTGGGAGCGTTCTCGTCCTCGCTCGCAAAATTGCGCTTCATTCCCACTCAGCCTGGTATGATGCGGTCATCGCACGTGCTACGTTTTTGTCGGTCGTGGCGCTTTTAGTGGCCGGTTTGTTGGACACGCCGGTTTTTGGCCCGTTGTATCGAGTTCCACCGACAATTACGTTGCTTACCTTTACCGGATTGCTGTTGGCGGCGGGCGGGCCATCATTTAAGGTCGAAAAGCGTTTGGGATAAAGTGCAAGGCTGGGTCTGCGTGGCACCACCGCACGTTTTCGGTCACCCAATTGGAGTCGCCTTCTCAGCGGCATTTCGAACAGGTAACATTTTCCGTCTTTCTTTATGCTACTGACACCTTCTCAATCAGCGGCCGCAGGTCAAACATCTATCCACGAGCCTGTCTTAGCCACTTTGTCACGTCAAGGAAAGCGTTTCTGGGTCGCAGACGTAATTGCACTTGTTTTCATCCTCGCTTTTCTTTTCTGGTTCGAGGTCGTCCTGCAAGATTGGCTGCTCTCTCCTCTCGAACCTTACCCTTATGCCGCTTCTGCCCTGAACGGGTTAGGCGTGTTGGCGGGTCTCATTTGCTTCTTGCGGGCGCGACGCCTGATTTTGTGGCGAAATATCGCGCTCTGCGGCGCCACTTTGGTTGTTGCCGTTGAAGCCTTGGGATTCGTTTCGTATCAAGGCTCTCTGATTTCATTGGGAGCTTTGGTGTGCGGCCTAACCACACCGCCTCTTTTACTTTCCTTTGTCGATAAAAAGAAATTCCAACGCCATCATTTTTTGTGTCTTAGCGCTTTTTTCATCGCGGCGATGGCGCTGATTTACCGCACCTACGCCTCGCAGAATCTGGTGTGGGGCGTTTTGGTAATTTTGATGGCGACGGGCACAGGTGCATTGGGAGTCTTCATCGCGCGCGGTCGCCAACTCCTGCGGCGTGCCTCAAGTCCTAATCCAGCAAAACTTTGGTTTCCTCTTGCGGTGGGAAGTTTTTTGCTCTTCGGCGCTCTTTTGGCCTTGGCCGGCAGCACGATTTGGCCCGTCAACTTGCCCGCCACCACAAATCTTTGGCAGGGCGAAGGTTTCGGGGGTAATTCGTTTCCCGTTTACTGGCCCGGCGCGTCGTCTTTAGCACCGGTTATCGCACAGGAACAAGGCGTGTTCGCGTTGTGGATTCTGGTTTTGCTTTTTGGAGCGGCGCTCTCTGCGGGAGCTTTAGTTTTGTCAAAGGCCGCGCCGGACGCAGACGATGCCGAAGCGGTGGAAGAGTGGCAAACCAGTGTGGAACTTGGCTGCGGCGCTTTGGGCGCTTTGGGAGGGATGTTACTGGGCGCTCGTCTGGGGCCGCCTTTTCTGACCATTGACTCAGTGGGTGGAACATGGGCTTTGTCTTTGGCACTGGCTTCGCTTGGCATCGCCGCCGCGCCGCGCCGCAAGCCTTCGGGCGCGGCGCGCTCCGTGTTGCAGAAAGCGGAATCTTCTGGCGTAAAGAAGCGGTCGTTTTTTGTGGTGGGCAGCGTCGCAGCCCTAATTTTTATCGGTGCGGCGGTTTACTGGAACACGTTGCGCGAGGCGGTGCAACCCTTCGCGGAAAATGGGCCGGTGTCTGGCGTAGCATCCTACGTTCCTTTGTCGAACATTTCGCTTGCCATGCAGGACGCTACTGTAGCCATGGAAGATGGCAATTTTTACCAGCATCACGGTATGGAGTGGGCATCCATGCACCGCGCTTTGCGCGTCAATATGCGAGAAGGACGGGTGCGGCAGGGAGGCAGCACCATTACCCAGCAACTGGCCAAAAACCTGTTTCTCTCTGAGGAGCGCACCATCGCGCGCAAAATTAAAGAGGCGGCACTCACTTTGGAGTTGGAACGGCAACTTTCCAAGCAGCGTATTCTGGAAATCTACCTCAACGTCATTGATTACGGCATGAAGCAGCATGGAATCAGTGCGGCGGCCCATTACTACTTCCACAAAGCGCCCTCTCAAATGACCCTCGCGGAAAGTGCCATGCTGGTTGGTTTGGTGCCGAAACCACCTCAAGAGAAGTTGGTCTCACAAGAGATTGCAGCAGGACGTGAAAAGGCGCTACAGCGAATGGCGGGGGTGTGGCCGCAACGTTACTCCAGCGAGCAGATGGATAAGGCGATGAGCGTCTCCATATACCACCTGGTTTACCCTTTCAAAACCGTATGGGATCGCGGCGCCACCGAAGAGATTCCTGCACAGTGGCACGGCATTAACTTCTACTATGCTCCGACCACCGATGTGGAAGCCAAGCCCATCTACAACGTCGCTCCTGGTCTCAAGCCGCCTCTGGCCGCCTTTTTGAAGGAGGCGCACAACCGCTTCAAAGTCGTTGGTATCAGCCACGTCGGCGTTTACGACGATAGGCCCGTGCGTGGCTCTGACACAGTGATGTCATCACACGCTTTCGGTCAGGCGCTCGATATAGCAGGGTTTCACTTCGCCGACGGCTCTCAGGTGCGAGTCAAAGATCATCGCAATCCGCGCGTTGCGGCCCGACTGCTGCCCCTGGGGGCGCTGCTGCGCCAACACTTCGATGTCGTTGTCGATTGGCGCGACGATCCTCAAAGACACGACGACCACTTTCACGCCGAGATCAAGGGCAAACGCGATTCGGCACCGCGTGACGCGACTTAAAAATGGTGTAAGAGCAGCTATCGGTATCAAGGTATTGTAAATATGCTTTCCCTCTTCAAGCGCGTCATCGCCCTGGGTATTGTGGCTGCGATCATTGGCGGATGCGCTCCTTCGGTGCCTCCCGCCAAACATCACGTCAATATTCGCGGCCTGTATCTGACTGGCTACTCGGTGGGCAACCAAAAAAGGTTTGATGACACCATCCGTTTCATGAAGCGAAGCGGCCTCAACGCCATGGTCATTGACGCCAAGGACGACACCGGCAAAATCTCCTGGCAAACCGACATTCCTCTGGCCGCTGAGATAGACGCGAACTCCAACAAAATCAAAAACATCGAAGAGCGCGTCAAAACGCTACTGTCGCAGGGCATTTATCCCATCGCACGCATCGTCGTTTTTGCCGATCCTTTACTTGGAAGCAAAAAACCTGACTGGAGCATCCACACCAAGGACGGGGCGCAGTTCCGTGACATGCGTAACATCGCCTGGCCCAGCCCTCATCGCCAGGAAGTCTGGCAATATAACGTCGAGGTCGCCGAGCGAGCCGCTCAAGCCGGTTTCAAGGAAGTCCAGTTCGACTACGTTCGCTTTCCAGAAACACGTATTGACGGCGTGAATTGGAACGCTCCTCTCAATCCCGGTGATGCCATTGAGGGATTCTTGCGATACGCCAAGCAACGGTTAGAAATTCGTGGTGTTTTTGTGTCGGCTGACATCTTCGGACAAACATCTTCCAAGGACAAAATAAATAACGGATACTCCATTTTGGGGCAAAATTATAAGAACATTGCGGAAATCGTAGATTATGTTTATCCCATGGTCTATCCATCACACTATGCATTTGGTTCCTACGGCGTGAAAGACCCCAACCAAAATCCTGGCTTAATCGTGCGCTCCGCTTTGCTCGACGCCAGAAAGCTGACACCGCAACTGGATGTCACCAAACATCGCCCCTGGATTCAAGATTTCAATTTGGGCAAGAAATACACTGCCCGTGATGTCGAAGACCAAATCAAAGGACTAAACCAAGCTGGCATCCATCAATGGGTGCTGTGGAACGCCCGCAACAGATACACACCAAAAGTGAATTACAACATCGGCCTGAACAAGTGAGTTGAACTTCTCCAACCTTCAAACGAAACCGCGATTTCCTACAGCGTTTCCACTCTAAAGATTACGGAAGTTTTCGATTTTTCAAGCGGCGTTTAAATTTCACTCGCGCAAGTTTCCACCCAACGACTTTCGCTCGCCAAAAACTGCACCGCGCGGTCGTGCGCTTCGCACGGCACGCGCGGCAAAATCTGGCAATCGAAACAAGTCCCGACCACGACCTGCGAGTCCTGCAAGGCGCTGTCATACCAGCCGCCGCCGGTGCCCAAACGCCCACCCGCGCGGTCGAAAGCCAATCCCGGCGCCAGAATTAGCGGCACGTCGCGCACCTTCTCGCCAAGACAAGGTTCGCGCACATTCCACGGCCCGATTTCGACTTGTTCCAGCGATTCCAGGCGCCAAAAATCCATTTTTCGATTGACGACATCGACGCGCGGCGCGGCGATTTCATAACCGCGGCGCAGCAACTCTTCGATGAGCAAATCGAGCGAGATTTCCTGAGGCCGCGCCAGATAGACGCCCAACGTGCGTTCGGGCCGGGTTTCGAGCCAATTGGCCACGCGCAAACACATCGCCCACGACGCCCGCGCGCGTTCGATTTCGTTAAAAAGTGCGCGGCGCGCCTTCATTTCGGTTCGCAATTCCCGTTTTTCGCGCGCGATATCGATGTCAACGACCAATTTTACCTCCACTCAAACTCCACAAAACCGGGCGATTCGTCTTGGCGATTGGCCGGGCCGTGTGCTAACATAAAGTTGCTTTTCAGCCTGTTTCTCGCTCCGGCGAGCCAACGGGCCGACGTTATGATGCCAATAGCAAGCCGAGGCGCCGTGAGGTGCCATCGGCTTTTTATTTAAGTATTTTGACGCAAAAAAGCGCATCTTTCATCAAATCATCGGTCTTCAAAGGAAAAACATTATGGCACGAGGCGAAAATTGTTTGATCGCGGTTGCGGGCGCGCCCACAGCCGTCACTAATTCCGCGATTGCGGGCATTATCGACGAAATCGGCGCGGGCAGCGAAATCGCCGACATCTACGGCGCGATTTCCGGTATGGCGGGCGTGTTGGACGGCAAATTCGTCGATCTGGGCGCCCAGAAACGCAAAGTTATCGAAGGCTTGCGCCGCACTCCCGGCTCGATTCTGAGCGGCAGGTCGCGCTTTTTCAGCGAAGGTGATAGCGAAATTCTCATCACCGCGCTTCGCACCCAGAGCATCGGCACGCTGTTTCTGCTCGGCGGTTTGCCTGCCATCGAACTGGCGAAATTCGCGGTTCAGGCGGCCCAATCCGCCGATTACGAACTGATCGTGCTGTGCATTCCGCTTTCGGCGGAAAACGAGGTCAACGCCGGCGATCACTGCCCCGGATATGGCAGCGCGGCGCGTTTTGCGGCGATTGCCACCCGCGACGCAGCGCGCGGCGCGCAGGGCGGCGAAGAACCGATTGTCGTCCTCGAATTCGGCGGCGCGGGCGCGGGCTGGCTCGCCGCCTCGACGATTTTGGCGCGCGACGCGCAAAATCCGGCGCCGCACTCGATACTACTCCCCGAACGCGCGGTCAATGTCGAAAATCTGGTCGAAGAAGCGCGCCGCGCCTATCAAAAATACGGCTACGCGGTGATCGTCACGACGGACGGCGCCAAAGACAGCGAAGGCGAATCGCTCGACTGCGCGACTTTGACCGAGGTTTTGAGCGAAAAACTCAATTTGCCCGCGCGTTTCGACAAATTAGGTCTTTCGGCGTCGGTTTCGGGCGCCAACGTCGCGCGCGCCGATTCCGATGAAGCCTATGGCCTGGGCGGACTCGTGGTGCGCCTCGCCGACGACGCCGCATCGGGCTATGGCGTTGCGCTCAAGCGCGAAGGCGAAGCCAAAGGCGAAAAAGGCTACAAAGTCGTGGAAAGCACGCTGAAATTGGACGAAATCGAGGAGCTTCCGCGCCAGATGCCCGAAGCCTATCTCGGCGAAAACGGCAGCGGCGTCAGCGAAGCGTTTATCGAGTGGGCCAAACCGCTGATCGGCGGCGCGCTACCGGAATATACCTCGCTGGTTTAAGTTTGCAAGCGCGAAAACGGCCTCTCGAATGTTCGAGAGTCCGTTTTTCGTTGCGATTCACAAGCAATATGTCTATGAAAAGAATCTCGATTTTTCAGAGCGCTTAAAGCCGTAGCAGCACCTTTGCAAACAGCGGGGCTTTCGCAACTCGTAGCCGCTTTTCAAGCGAGAAAAACCCGCGCTTCTTCGGAAGCGCGGGTTTTTGGTTAAACGGCGGGTAGTGGCTCGGTGGGTTGCCGGTTTGTAGTAGCGCCGCAAGGCGCGTTTGGAC
>JAABUN010000841.1_pt1 | contig 75615 bp, 67 predicted proteins | sample 5559311 | NCBI WGS metagenome assembly JAABUN01 (sample SAMN10711877, study PRJNA513370) | rock metagenome | isolation source: Antarctica rocks | place: Antarctica: Victoria Land, Siegfried Peak sud | reverse complement strand
GCCCATCTTCGGCATGCCGATCCTCGACGTCGAGAAGGCGAAGACGGTGCTGTTCATCAAGCGCGGCATGGGGTCCGGCTATGCGGGCGTCGAGAACCCGCTCTTCTTCAACGACAACACCATGATGTTGTTTGGCGACGCGAAGAAGATGGTGGACCAGATCAACAAGGCGCTCGCGCATTGACCGGCCGGACAGTGGAAGGGCCACTGCGATGATCGCCGTCTCCTTCGACCACCTGCATCTGCGCAGCCCCGACCCGGACGAGGCGGCGCGCTTCTATGTCGAGTGCCTCGGCGGCCGGGTCAGCGACCGGATCGAGGGGCCGGAATCGCTGCGAGTCGTCGTCCAGCTCGGCGATGTGCGGCTCTTCATCGAGCGGGTGCGGGCCGATACGCGGGCCGGCGCGATCCCTCCGCACCGAGGGCTCGAGCATCTCGGCCTCTTGGTCGCCGACCTCGATGCCGCCGCAGCCGAGCTGCGCGGGAAGGGCGTGCCCTTCACGCTCGACCCCAAGGAGGTGCGGGCGGGCCTGAAGATCGCCTTCATCCGCGGCCCGGACGACGTCTCGATCGAGCTCCTGGAGCGCTCGGGCGGGTAGCGCTGACTGTTGACCAGCGTTCTTCCGCGGGGAGCCATGCTCGTTCGACCATTGGAGAGGCGCGACTTCGGGCAGTGGCTGGCGCTCTGGGACGGCTACAACGCGTTCTACGGCCGTTCCGGGCCGACCGCGCTCGCGCCTGCCATCATTGACGCGACATGGTCTCGCTTGTTCGAGACCGGCGAGCCCGTCCATGGTCTCGTGGCGGAGCGCGGCGACAGCTTGCTCGGCCTCGCGCATTACCTGTTTCATCGCAGCACCATCGCGATCGAGCCGAGCTGCTACCTCCAGGACCTGTTCACCACCGAGGCGGCTCGGGGCCAAGGCGCGGGGCGGGCGCTGATCGAGCGCGTCTACCAGGAGGCCGAGCGCGCGGGATCGCCTCGGGTGTATTGGCACACGCATGAGACGAACCGGACCGCCATGCTGCTCTACGACAGGGTCGGTGACCGATCGGGGTTCGTGGTCTACCGGAAGCCCGTGGGCTAGGAATTCCGGCGGGCGGATGTTTCGTCGGTCCCCGCCCGCGGAGCTTCGTTTAATATAAGGTATGAGGTCGAGCCACCAGTTCTGCCCCACGAGGTCCTGCCCGAAGGAGTGGTGGCGCTCTTCTTCCACCAGCCGGAACCCGACCTTCACGTAGGCGGCCCGCGCCGCGTGAAGGCGATGCATTACGCGACCATACGGGCGCCGAGCCCGGAGCCCGCCAGCTCGTACAGTACGCGCGCCCCGGCGAGCGAGAAGCGGCTCGCCAGCTCCGCAAATCTCATTCTTCCGTCCGGAACGAAGACGCCCCGCCAATCGCCAAGCCGATCCGCTCGAGCGCGGCGTCCTGAATGCCGAAGGCGTGCAGGGCTTTGACGGTGCGGTCGAAGTAATCGAGGCAGGAGCCGAGCTCGCCTGAGGCGGCGCGGATGCGCTCGGCTGTCGCGGTCTCGGAGAGACGGCCGGAATAGCGTGCGTGAGCGCGGTTCACCACGAAGGTCACGGCCCGGACGGGCCCGCTCTCCGTCTGCACCGTGACCCATCTGGCGAGATAGGCGCCGGACAGCATCTCGCGTCGCCAGACAAGGAGCAACTCCTCCCGCACACGGTCCCCTACGATCCGGAACACCATGCCGCGGCACACGCCGCCGCGATCGAGCGCCAGCATGAGGCCGGGGCAGTCCGGGCTGCCGCGACCCCGCGACAGCCAGAGGCAGAAGCGCCGGTGCCAGCCGCGGATCGTACCGAACCTCTGCTCGTCGTGAAGGAAGGCCGGGTTCCACATCAGCGATCCGTAGCCGAACACCCACAGGTCGGCCCCGGCCGGATGCTCGCGCAGGATGGCGTCCAGCGAGGCGCCGAGTTCGGCATCGGAGCGGATCGGCTGGTCGGGCGTCGCCCTCGCCCGCAGCCTGGCCAGGTGGCTGCCGTCCAGCAGGCGGTCGCGCGTGATGACGAAGGGCTCGCGACGGCTCCCGGAGCCGGCATCGTTCATAGACGAACCCCTTCCCAAGGGTTCAGTATCGCTGCGCCCGTGTCGGCGAAATCAGTGGTGTTGCGAGTCACGAGCGTTAACCTGCGCACCAAAGCCGTAGCGGCGATCAAGCCGTCCGAGCCCCGCGGTCGCTGCGCCTCGAGGCGTCCCCACTCGATCGCGATCTCGTCGGTGACAGGAATGATCCGCCCGGCATGCTCGTATCGGACCGACGCCAGCCACCGGATCAAGGGCCGAGCGCCACCGGGATCGCGTCGAGCCCTCGGCTCGAACTTTCTGTATCTCGCCGAGAGTGACGACGCTGAGATACACGGCTTGCCGTTCGACGCTTCGCATCCAGCTGATCGCCAGCGTCGATCCGCGTCGGGCTTCGGACAAGACGTTGGTGTCAACCAGGTACATCGACCGTCAAAACTCGATGTCCCGACCCGGCCATTTGGGTCGATCGTTGATCGCCTCCACCAACTCGTCATCCCACGACGGGCCGGATAACAGGAAGTCGATGAAGCTCTGCTTCGGCTCCACCATCCGGTCGTACTGATCCGCCGCCACGATGACGACCGCCCGCTTGCCCCGCACCGTGACCTCCTGCGGTCCTTCGCTCGCCGCCCTTTGGACGACCTCGCTGAACCGGTTCTTCGCGTTCTGAAGCTGCCACGCCATCCCGCTCTCCCAGCCAGACCGTCTAGATGCCACGTGCTGCCCTCCCGAGCGAGGAATCCGTCACATAAAGACATCTTTATATCTTAATTTGCTATCCCTTCTGAGGGCTGCTACATTTCTGCCTTCTCCAACATCGTCGAGGACGGGAACCGGTCATGTCGCAGCCGTTGAGGAAGGCCGCCCCCGAGGGCGACTATATCGTGGCCGATATCGGCCTCGCGGGATGGGGCCGCAAAGAGCTGTCGATCGCCGAGACCGAGATGCCCGGCCTGATTTCGGTCAGACAGGAATACGGGCCGGCCCAGCCTCTCAAGGGCGCCAGGATCGCGGGCTCGCTGCATATGACCATCCAGACCGGCGTGCTGATCGAGACGTTGGCCGCACTGGGGGCCGATATCCGGTGGGTCTCGTGCAACATCTATTCCACGCAGGACCATGCCGCGGCCGCTATCGCGGCGGCCGGAACGCCGGTCTTCGCCATCAAGGGCGAGTCGCTCACCGATTACTGGGACTACACCCGCAAGCTGTTCGAGTGGGGTGACGGCGGCATGCCGAACATGATCCTCGACGACGGCGGCGACGCCACCCTCTTCGTCCATCTCGGGGTCCGGGCCGAGGGCGGCGACACGGCCTTTCTCGAGCAGCCCTCCTCCGAAGAAGAGGAGATCCTGTTCGCGCTCCTGAAGAAAACCTTAGGCGAGAAGCCGAAGGGCTGGTTCGGGGAGCTCGCGCGGTCCATCAAGGGGGTGTCGGAGGAGACCACGACCGGCGTCCACCGGCTCTACATTATGGAGTCGGAAGGCAAGCTTCTGTTCCCGGCCATCAACGTCAACGATGCCGTCACCAAGTCGAAGTTCGACAACCTGTACGGCTGCCGCGAATCGCTGGTCGACGGGATCCGGCGCGGCACGGACGTGATGATGGCCGGCAAGGTCGCCATGGTGGCGGGTTTCGGCGACGTCGGCAAGGGTTCGGCGGCCTCGCTCCGCAACGCGGGCTGCCGGGTCATGGTCTCCGAGGTCGACCCGATCTGCGCGCTTCAGGCCGCCATGGAGGGCTACGAGGTCGTCACCATGGAGGACGCCGCGCCCCGCGCCGACATCTTCGTCACCGCGACCGGCAACAAGGACGTCATCACTATCGAGCATATGCGGGCCATGAAGGACCGCGCGATCGTGTGCAATATCGGCCATTTCGACAACGAGATTCAGGTCGCGCACCTGAAGAACATGAAGTGGGACAACATCAAGCCGCAGGTCGACGAGATCGAGTTTCCGGACGGCAAGCGCATGATCCTCCTGTCCGAAGGCCGGCTCGTGAACCTCGGCAACGCGATGGGCCACCCCTCCTTCGTGATGTCGGCTTCGTTTACGAACCAGACGCTCGCCCAGATCGAGCTCTTCACCAATCCGGGCAAGTACGAGAGGAAGGTCTACACCCTGCCGAAGCACCTCGACGAGAAGGTCGCGACGCTTCACCTCGACAAGGTCGGCGCCAAGCTGACGAAGCTTCGGCCCGATCAGGCCGCTTATATCGGGGTCTCCGAAACCGGGCCGTTCAAGCCGGATCATTACCGCTACTGACTTGACGACGGGCGATGGGAGCGGGGCCGGTGTTGCGGCCCCGCCACGCCGGACCTGTTCGACGGCTCTTCTCTGCGAAACCCTCCGCTAAACGCTTCGGGCCGACGATCCGCCGCACTAGACTGCCGTGATTCGTGCGGCGCGGCTGTCGGTTCCTCCTCGCGCACCTCTGTTCGACATCCGTGATGAGCCGCGCGAGGACCACGATTTCCTGCCTCATCCGACCTGATCGGCCCCGAGCCTTCGTGCTCAGGCGCCTGGCGCGAAGCCTCGCGGCTGGAACCGCGGGGGCTGGCGCGCTGACGGCTGGCCCAGCCCAGTCGTTCCGCGCCGACCTCCTGCCGCCGCTTGATCTCAGCAATCTCTTCGGGTCCGCGGTCATCGTCGGCATCGTGATCTTCTCGACCACGCTGGCCATCCTCCACCTCCGCGAGCGCCGGCGTTGGAACGAGGCCGAGCAGGCGCTGTCGTCCGAGCTCGTTCGGCTGCGTGGGGCCGACGACCGGGCCGAGTTTCTCCTCGGCTCCGAGCGTCAGGTCATCGTGGTCTGGAGCGGGCCGGATGCCGAGCCGGCGATCGAAGGCGACCCCACCATCGTGGCGGAAGGCGCGACCTACCGGCACGTCCTCGCTTTCGGCTCGTGGCTCGTCGCCGCGGATGCGGCCAGGATCGAAGCCGCGCTCGGGCCGCTCCGCGAGCGCGGCCAGTCTTTCCGGATGACGCTGCGAACAACCGCCGCGGCCTTCATCGAGAGCGAGGGTCGCACGGTCGGAGGCCGGGCGGTGCTTCGCCTGCGCGACGTGTCGGCGGAGCGCTCCGCTTTGCTGACCGCGGACGGCGAAGCGGAGCGCGCCAACCAGGAGCTCTCGACGCTGCGCGCGCTCCTCGACGCGATCGACGAGCCGGTCTGGCTGCGTCACTGCGATGGTGGGCTCGCCTGGGCGAACCGCGCCTATTGCGCGGCCGTGGAGGCCGGCAGCGTCGCGGCCGCGGCCGCGCGCTCGCTCGAGCTTCTCGACCGCAAGGACCGGGACGACGCCGCGCGCCAACGGGCGGGCGGTGATCCCTTCCGGGCTCGCGTGGCCGCGATCGTGGCGGGCTCACGTCGCGTGCTCGACATCCTCGAAGCGCCCCTTCCGGACGCGACCGGGCCGGCTCGGGCCGGCGGCATCGCGCGCGACGTGTCCGAGCTCGAAACGATGCGGGCGGACCTCGATCTGCAGAGCCAGGCTCACGTCCGAATGCTGGACCAGCTGCCGACTGCGGTCGCAATGTTCGACGCAGCCCAGCGGCTCGTCTTCCACAACTCGGCCTATCGCCAGCTCTGGAACCTCGACGCGGGCTTTCTGCAAACCCGTCCGAGCGAAGGCGAGATCCTCGACCGGCTGCGGGTCTCGCGCCGCTTGCCCGAACAGGCGGATTTCCGCAGCTGGAAAGCGGGGCTGCTGGAGGCCTACCGGCATTCGGAGCCGAGCGAGAGCTGGTGGCATCTGCCCGACCGGCGTTCGCTGCGCGTGGTCACCAACCCTCAGCCTCAGGGTGGCCTCACCTACCTGTTCGACGACGTCTCCGACCGGATGGACCTCGAATCGCGCGTCAATGCGCTGATACGGGTTCAGGGCGAGACGCTGGACACCCTTGCCGAAGGCGTGGCGCTTTTCGGGCAGGATGGGCGGCTGAAGCTGTTCAACCGAGCCTTTGCCGAATTGTGGCGGCTCGATCCCGACTCCCTGAAGCCCCCGCCCCATATCGACGTCCTGGTCGAGGTCGGGCGGCGCCTTGCCCCGGCGGATGGTCCCTGGAGCGAGCTCAAGGCCGCGGTCTCGGGCCTGTCCGACAGGCGCGAACGCGCCGAGACCCGGATCGAGCGTGTCGACGGATCGGTGCTCGATTGCGCGGCCGAGCCGCTGCCAGATGGCGGCACGCTTCTCACCTTCGCGGACGTCACCGCGACCGTGAACGTGGAGCGAGCGCTGACCGAGCGCAACGAGGCCCTGGAGCTCGCGGGACGCCTGCGCAACGAGTTCGTCCATCACGTCTCCTACGAGCTTCGCTCCCCGCTGACGAACATCATCGGCTTCGCCGAACTTCTCGGAGCCGAGACCGTCGGGCCACTCAACGACCGGCAGCGCGAATATGCGGGCCATATCACCCGCTCGTCCGGAACCCTCCTGGCGATCATCAACGACATCCTCGATCTCGCATCCATCGACACGGAAACGATCGAGCTCGCGCGCGAGCCCGTCGACATCCTCGCCACCATCCAGGCGGCCGCGACCGGGATCGAGGATCGCCTCGTCGAGGCGCAGCTCACGCTCGCGATGGACGTGCCATCGGGCGTCGGCAGCTTCATTGGCGATTCCAAGCGGGTTCGGCAGATCCTCTACAATCTCCTCTCGAACGCGGCCGGCTTCTCGTCCGCCGGCCAGACCATCAGGGTGGCGGCGGGCCGCGAGGATGGCGAGGTCATGCTCAGCGTCACCGACCAGGGACGCGGCATCGCGCCCGACATGCGCAGCCGCGTCTTCGACCGCTTCGAGAGCCAGACGGCCGGAACGGGGCATCGCGGCGCGGGGCTCGGCCTGTCGATCGTGCGCTCCTTCGTCGAGCTGCATGGCGGCCGGGTCGAGCTCGTGTCCGAGCGGGATGCCGGCACCACCGTGACCTGCTACTTTCCGGCCGACGGCCGTCCGCAGCAGCAGCTCGCCGCCTCCATCCCGCCCGAAGATCCCGCGTGAGCGATCCGGAGGACGCAGCGGCCCAACCGGCGCTGGCTTGCGGCCGCTTCACGGTCCAGCTACCGGGCGAGGACGCCACGGTCGCGCTCGGAGCCCAGATCGGGGCGGAGCTCGAACCGGGCGACCTCGTCGCGCTGCACGGCGCCGTCGGGGCCGGCAAGACGACGCTCGCTCGGGCCATCCTGCGCTCGCATCTCGGCGATCCCGAGCTTGAGGCGCCGAGCCCCACCTTCACGCTCGTCCAGAGCTATGACGGGCCGCGCGGGCCCGTCTTCCACGTCGATCTTTATCGGGTGGCCGGCGAAGGCGAGCTCGTCGAGCTCGGCTTCGACGACTGGCGCGAAGGCGCGGCCGTCCTGGTCGAATGGCCGGAGCGCGCCCCGACCCTGCTCGACCGCCCGCGCCTCGACGTCACCTTGTCGCTCGTTGCGGCCGCCGACGGTCGCGAAGCCGTCCTATCGGGCAAGGCGCCGCTGCGAGAGCGGCTTGAGCGCGCCCGTGCGCTGGACGCCCTCTTGGCATCAGCCGGCTGGCACGATGCCGAACGGGCCCGAATGGGAGGGGATGCCTCGAGCAGGGTCTACCACCGGCTGACGAAACCGTCCGGCGAGACCGCTATCGTGATGATTTCACCGCCCCGCCCGGACGGCCCCCCCGTCCGGCGCGGCAAGCCCTACAGCCGGATCGCGCGCCTCGCCGAGAGCGTGCACGCCTTCGAGGCGATCGACCGGGGCCTGCTGGCGGAAGGGTTCAGCGCCCCGACGATCCTGGCGCAGGATCTGGAGGCCGGCCTGCTTCTCCTCGAGGATTTCGGCTCCGAGCCAGTCGTCGACGAGCACGGCCCGATGGTCGAGCGCTACGGGGAGGCGACCCGCTGCCTCGCGGCTCTGCACTGCAAGACGCTGCCCCGGTCCCTGCCGGCGAACCAGGGCGGCGAGTACGCGATCCCGCCCTACGATCTGGAGGCGATGCTGATCGAGACCGAGCTCCTGCTCGATTGGTACTTCCCGCAAGTGATCGGAACACAGCCCTCCGGCTCGGTTCGGGCCGAATTCGGGCATCTCTGGCGCGAGCTTGCGGGCGAGGTGCTCGCGGGCCCGCAGACCTGGACGCTCCGCGACTACCATTCCCCGAACCTCGTCTGGCTGCCCGGACGGGAGGGGATCGCGCGGATCGGGCTGCTCGACTTCCAGGACGCGGTGATCGGGCCCCCCGCCTACGATGTCGCCTCCCTCCTCCAGGATGCGCGCGTGAGCGTGCCGCCTGAGATTGAGCTCAGGCTTCTCGGCCTCTACGCGGCGGCGCGGCGGGCCGCCGATCCGGATTTCGACATGCCGGCTTTTGCGACCGCCTACGCGATCATGGCGGCCCAGCGGGCAACCAAGATCCTCGGCATCTTCGCCCGGCTCAGCCGGCGCGACGGCAAGCCGCACTACCTCGCCCATCTGCCGCGCATCCGCGGCTACCTCGCCCGGAACATCGCGCATCCGGCCCTCGCCCGCCTGCGAGACTGGTACGCCGCCCAGATTCCCGACACCTTCGGGTCCGCCGAGCCTCGGTCCGGACCGCCGAGCGAACCGACCGAAGAGGCGCCAGGTTTGCGCACCCCCGACCTAGGAGGCCAGGAGGCGGATTTGGCTCCGGTTCGGATCGACGAGGACGGTGCGGAGCGATCGCTTGAACAGCTCCGCGGAGGACACGACGAGTCCCCTTCCCCTGGTGGGGGGAGCGCTCCTCCGCCGTCGGTGGATGCTCAAACGATCGCCCACGGCGGCGCCGATCGCCTCCCCCTGACCCGCGCCATGGTGCTGGCCGCCGGTCTCGGCACGCGGATGCGGCCGCTCACCGACACCGTGCCGAAGCCGCTCGTCCAGGTGGGCGGCCGTACCCTGCTCGACCACGCCTTGGCCCGCCTCAAGGAGGCCGGCATCTCCGACGCCGTCGTGAACGTCCACTACCTCGCCGATCAGATCGAGGCGCATGTGCAGGCGGTCGATGGGCTTCGGATCACGATCTCGGATGAGCGCGACGCGCTCCTCGAAACGGGTGGCGGGATCAAGCGGGCGCTGCCGCTCCTCGGCCCGGACATCCTGGTGATGAACTCCGATTCCCTTTGGACGGACAGCGGGACGGGAAATCTTGGCCGGCTGCTCGCGGGCTGGAGCCCCGACACCATGGAGGCTCTCCTTCTGCTCGCGCCGCGGGAGAGCCTCGGCTATGACGGCAGGGGCGACTTCACCCGGGCGCCCGATGGCCGGCTGGCGCGACGGGATCCGGGCGGCGTCGCGCCCCATGTCTATGCCGGGGTCGCGATCCTGAAAGCGTCGTCGTTCGAAGACACGCCGGATGGCGCGTTCTCGCTGAACCTGATCTTCGACCGTGCGATCGCGGCCGATCGGCTGTATGGTGTCGTGCTCGACGGCGAATGGCTGCATGTGGGAACGCCGGACACGATCCGGGCCGCCGAGGAGCGCCTCGCCACGATCCCGCATTGAGGTCCGCGCCCGACTTGCGTGATCCCCGGGTCTTCACCATCCCGCCCGGCATCCCGTTCCTGCCGACCCTGGCGGAGGCTCTGGCGGGAGGCGTCCTCACGGAGGGCTGGCCGGACGGTGCGGCGCTCGCCGACGCCACGATCTATCTCCCAACCCGCCGAGCCGGACGCGCCTTCGCGGCCCTGCTGGCGGACCGGGCGGGCGGACGGGCGGCGCTGATGCCCCGGATCGTGCCGCTCGGCGAGGCCGAGGGCGACGCGGTCGAGGCGGGCGCGAGTTCCATCGCCCGTCCGCCGATTGCGCCCCTGGAGCGTCGCCTCATCCTGACACGGCTCGTCCAGGCCTGGGCCGCGCAGGCGGACCGGCAGGCCGACCTGAACCTCGCGCCCGGCGTGCCTTTCAGCGTCCCCGGCTCCCCCGCCGACGCGGTCGCGCTCGCGGGAAACCTCGAAGCCTTGATGGATTCGCTCGCGGTCGAGGGCGTGCCCTGGGACGCTCTCGAGGAGGTGGTCGAGGTCGAGTACTCGCGCTACTTCGCGCTGACGCTGAAATTCGTCCGCATCGCGCACGAGGAATGGCCGCGCATCCTGGCCGAGCGGGGCGCGAGCGATCCGGCCCGCGACCGGCACGAGGCGCTGCTCGCCGAAGCCCGCCGCCTCGCCGCCTCGCCGCCGCACGGCCCGGTGATCGCCGCCGGGTCGACCGGGTCCATGCCGGCCACGGCCGCGCTGCTCGCCGCCATCTCGCGCCTCCCACACGGGGCGGTCGTGCTGCCAGGGCTCGACACCCATCTCGACGACGCCGCCTGGACCGCCCTCGGCGGCGGGCAAAAGACTGGAGCGGACGAGCCGATCTGGGGGCACCCGCAATACAGGCTGCGGCGTCTTCTCACCGACCATCTTGGGATCGGGCGCGACTCCGTCCGCGTCCTCGGCCCGAGCCGCGATCCGAACCACCCCTCGGATGCGCGTCGGCGCCTCGTCTCGGAGGTGATGCGGCCGGCCGAGACCACGGACGAATGGGCCGCTATCCCGCCGCTCGAGCATCTCATTCTCGTCGGGGCCGGCACGGAGGGGCTCGCGCTGATCCAGGCCGCGGACGAGCGGGAGGAGGCGCTCGCGGTCGCGATTGCGCTGCGCGAAACGCTCGCCGAACCCGGCCGGGTCGCGGCCCTCGTGACGCCCGACCGATCGCTCGCGCGCCGGGTCTCGGCCGAGCTCGGCCGCTGGGGCGTCGTGGCCTCGGATTCGGCCGGCGTTCCGCTGTCGGACGCTCCGGCCGGGCGGCTCGCCCGTCTCTCCGCGGATGCGGCCGCACTCGATTTCCACCCGGTCCAGGTCCTCGCGCTCCTCGCCCACCCGGCCGTGACGCTCGGGCTGCACCGGGACGACGTCGAGCGGGCCGCTTCCGCCCTCGAGATCGCGGCCCTGCGCGGCCCGATCCCGGCGGCCGGGATTGCGGGGCTCGCGGCCGCGCTGGAGCTCCGGCGGTCCGAGCGGGGCCGTCGCGACCCGCTGCCCAGGCAAAACCTCGCCGACCGCGGCTGGGATGCCGCCGCCGACCTGCTGCAACGCCTGGCCGACGCCTTCTCGGCGTTTGCAGCGAACCGCGCCGCCGACGAGGTCGACCTCACGGCGCTGGCCGCCCTCCACGCGGAGACGGTCGCGGCCTTGACGGAGCCGGCGGCCGACGCGGAGGAACCGGAGCTTGCCGGATCCACGGCCCTCCTGGCTTTCTTCGACGAGTTGGCGCTCACCGCCGGGACGGACGCGCCGGGTCGAGCCGTCACCGGCCGCTTTAGGGACTATCCGGCCTTCTTCACCGCACTCGCCCGCGAGCGGGCGCTCCCGCCCCAGGCGCAAGCCGGGCACCGGCGGGTGAAGATCCTCGGCCTTCTCGAAGCACGCCTCCTCCATGTCGACCGGGTCGTGCTCGGCGGGCTCGACGAAACCGTCTGGCCCCCGAGCCCGGAGACCGACGCATTCCTGAACCGGCCGATGCGCCTGAAGCTCGGCCTCTCCCCCGCCGAGCGCCGCATCGGCCAGACCGCGCACGACTTCGCGCAGGCGCTCGGGACCGCGGACGTGATCCTCGCGCGCGCCAGGAAGCGCGATGGCAAGCCGACAGTCCCGTCCCGCTTCCTCGAGCGTCTCCGCGCCTTCTCGGGCGACGCAGCCTGGACCGCGATGACGGCCCGCGGCGAGCGCTACCGATCGCTCGCGGCCGCGATCGACCGACCGCGCCCGACCGCGCCGCTGAGGAGGCCCGCGCCCCGGCCCGGAGCGGCCCGGTTCCCGCGGAGCCTCAGCGTCACTGAGATTGAGACGCTGGTGCGCGACCCGTACGCGATCTATGCCCGTCACATTCTGCGGCTGACCCCCCTCGATCCGATTGCGGCTCCACCTTCGCTCGCAGAGCGGGGCTCGATCCTGCACGGCATCCTGGCGGAATTCGGGGCGGCTTATCCCGGCGCTCTTCCGGATACCGCCGAGGCCGACCTCCTGCAGCGCGGCCTCGACGCGTTTGGACGCATCGAGGCCGCCTACCCGGAACTTTACGCCTTGTGGCTGCCGGATTTTGAACGGCTCGTCCCGCATTACCTCGCCTGGGAGGAGAGAAGGCGCCAAGGCTTCGGCGCGATCCAGGTCGAGCGCTACGGCAAGATCGAGATCGCGCTCGGCGAGGGCGCGCCGCTCGTGGTTCGCGGCTATGCCGACAGGATCGAGCTCGCCGGACGCGGCGGCGCGGCCATCATCGACTTCAAGACCGGAACGCCGCCCACGAACAAGGTCGTGGCGGCCGGGTTCTCGCCGCAGCTGACGCTCGAGGCCGCGATGCTCCGGGCCGGCGGTTTCGAGGGGGTGGCGGCCCAGGTCAGCTTGCCAGACCTGCATTATGTGAAGCTCGGCGGCCGCAAGCGGCTCACCGTCCAGGAGGTGCAACCGCCACCCAAGGACGGCCGCGCGCTCGCCGACATCGTCGAGGCGCACGTGACCGGGCTCGCGGTCCTGGCCCGGCGCTATGCCCTCGAGGGCGCCGGCTACTTGTCCCGTCCCTACGCGCAATACGCGAACCGGTATTCCGCCTACGACCACCTGGCGCGCGTCAAGGAATGGTCGGCGACGGCCGGCCCGGAGGGAGAGGGCGCGTGAGTGCGGACCTCGTCATCGGCGCGAGCACGCGCGAGCGGCAGCGCCGCGCGGCCGATCCCGGCGCCTCCGTCTGGGTGTCGGCCAATGCGGGCGCGGGCAAGACCAAGGTGCTGACGGACCGGGTGATCCGGCTCATGCTGGCCGGGTCCCCCCCTTCCCGCATCCTGTGCCTGACATTCACCAAGGCGGCTGCGGCCGAGATGACCATGCGGGTCTTCAAGGAACTCGGCCGCTGGGTGACGCTCGACGACGTCACGCTCGGCGAGGCGCTCGTCGACCTCACGGGCGAGCGGGCGACGCCGGCGCTCAAGGCTCGGGCGCGCCGGCTCTTCGCCAGAGCTGTCGAGACGCCGGGCGGCCTCAAGATCGAGACCATCCACGCCTTCTGCGAGCGCATCCTGCACCTCGTCCCGTTCGAGGCGAACGTGCCGGTCCGTTTCGCCGTCCTCGACGACCGGCAATCGGCCGAGCTGATGGCGGAGGCGCGCGCGGCCGTGCTGACGGAGGCGGCGTCGCGGGAGCCCGCCTTCGCGGCGGTCGCGGGCGCGCTCGACGTCGTGGCGTCCCACTTGTCCGGCGACGCCCTGACCCAGCTCGTCGACGGCGCGGTCGCGGATGCGCGGGTCCCCGACGATCCGGATGAGATCGTGTCGGCCGCGGCGCGCCTCAGGGCCGCCCTGGGACTCGGCCCTGGCGAGACTTCGGACGACGTCCGGCGCGAGATCACCGAAGCCGGGTTGCCGATGGCCGAGTGGCCGGCTCTCGCGACCGCGCTCGCCGCGACCGGAAAGGCGACCGATGTCGCCCGAGGCGAGACCCTGACGCTCGCCGCCCAGGCGCCGAGTCTGTTCGGTCGCCACGACCATTACTGGTCGGTCTTCTTCACCGAGAAGGGGACGCCCCGGAAGGACATCACGACGAAGGGCGCGCCCGCGAGCCTGCGGGAGCGGCTCGAAGCCGAGCAGGCGCGGCTCGAGCCGCTCGGGACGAGGCTGCTGGCGGCCGAGGCCGTGGAGAGAACGGCGGCCCTGTTCACGTTTGCGGGCGCGGTCAGGGCGAAGATGGTGGAGCTGAAGCGACGCCTCGGCGCGCTCGACTTCGCCGATCTCATCGCGAAGACCCTGGACCTCCTCGAACGGGGCGCCGCCCCTTGGGTCCTCTACAAGCTCGACCGCGGCATCGACCACGTTCTGGTGGACGAAGCGCAGGACACCAATCTCGACCAGTGGCGCATCCTGCGGCGCCTGACAGAGGAGTTCACGGCGGGCGAGGGCCGGCCTGTCGGAGCGGTCCGGACGATCTTTGCGGTCGGCGATCCGAAGCAGTCGATCTACTCCTTCCAGGGTGCCGATCCCCGCCTGTTCGAGGAGAGTCGGCGTCATTGGATGGGCCGCCACGCCGCGGCCGGGCTGCGCTTCGCCGACGTGCGGCTCGACCTGTCGTTCCGGTCGGCCCCCGTCATCCTGGGCGCGGTCGACAACACCTTCCGGGTCGCGGCCCATTACCAGGGCCTGTCCTTCGACGACGCCGCCATCGGGACCGCGCATACCAGCGCTCGCCCGCACGCGACCGGGCATGTCGAGATCTGGCCGACGGAACGGCCGACCGAGGCGGACCCGGACCCGGATGCGTGGTCGATCCCGGTGGACGAGCCTGACCGGAACCTGCCCGCCGTGACCGTCGCGGGCCGGATCGCCGACGCCGTGCGGGCCTGGACCACATCTCCCGACGAGGCGACGGGCCGGACTTGGCGACCGGGCGACATCCTGATCCTGGCCCGAAAGCGCGGGCCGGCCTTCTTCGCCTGCATCCGGGCACTGAAGGCCGCCGGCATCCCGGTCGCAGGAGCCGACCGGATCGACATCAACGAGCAGATCGCCGTGAACGACCTCGTGGCGGCCGGACAGGCGGCGCTCCTGCCGCAGAACGACCTCGTCCTCGCGGCCGCGCTGAAATCACCGCTGGTCGGCCTCGACGACGACGACCTGACCCGCATCGCGGCGGATCGCCGGGAGGGCGAGTCGCTCGCCGCTGCCCTGGAGCGATGCGCGGAGGGCGATCCTCGGGCCCGCTCCGGATGGGACGCCCTCGCGCTGTGGCGCCGGCTCGCCCGGGCGCATGGGCCTTTCGGGTTTTACGCGACCCTTCTCGGCCCGGAAGGCGGCCGGCGCCGCCTCGTCGAGCGGCTGGGCGGCGAGGCGGCCGACGCGATCGACACCTTTCTGTGCCGGGCGGCCGCGGAGGAGACGGGTCCCGACACGCCGTCACTCACGGCTTTCCTCCACCGTTTCGAATCGGCCGAACACGTCATCAAACGCGACCCCGAAGCGGCGGGCGACGAGGTGCGGGTGATGACCGTGCACGGCGCCAAGGGGCTGGAGGCGCCTCTAGTCGTCGTGCTCGACGGCTGCGACGTGCGCGGGCCCGACCCGAAGCTTATCGCGGTCCCGGTCGGGGGCAACGGCGAACCGATCCCGGTCTGGTCTCCCGGGGCGACGAGCGACCCGCCGCTGGTGGCAGAGGCCCGGGCCGCGCTCCGGGGACGCGGCCTCGAGGAGCATAACCGGCTCCTCTACGTGGCGCTGACCCGGGCGCGCGACCGGCTCGTCCTCGTTCCCTTCACCAACGGCAACGGCGACGAGCCCGACGAGGCATGGTGCCGGATGGTCCGGGCCGGCTTCGAGGCCGCCACCCACGCGCTGGTCCGCACCGAGATGCCCTACGGTCCCGTCGACCTCTGGCGCGCCGGTCAGGGAGGCGAGAAGCCGGCAACCTTAGCGGGCAGCCCGGCCGCAATCGCGCTGCCGGACTGGATCGGCCGGCCCGTCGATCCGGAGCCCGAGCCCGCCCCGCCCCTGCGGCCCTCGACCGCGCTCGGGGCGGCCGACCGCCCGACCGCCCAGCGAGGCGGCGGAGCCCGGACGAGGGCCGATGCGCGCCGGCACGGCGCTTTGGTCCACGCCCTCATCGACCACCTCGCCGGATCGCTCCCCTCCGAGTGGGAGAGCGCGGCCGAGCGCTATCTCGGCGCACGCGCCGCGGCGCTGACACCCGAGGAACGCCAATCCGTCCTGGCCCACGCGACACGCGTGCTCGGCCATCCCGAGCTCGCGCCCCTGTTCGGCCCGGGCTCCCGGGGCGAGGTCGCGATCGCGGGCCGAATCGGACCTGCGGGAACCGAGCGGGCCGTATCCGGCCAGATCGATCGGGTCGTGATCGGCCCCGATTCCATCGTGGTGGCGGATTTCAAGACCGGCTCGGCCCCGCCGGACGGCTCCGTGCCGGCCTCCTACCTGGCCCAGCTCGCGATCTACCGAACTCTTCTCGCCGAGACCCATCCGGGCCTGCCGGTCCGGGCGTTGCTCGTCTGGACGCTCGGGCCCCGGATCGTGGAGCCGTCCGCGTCGGAGCTCGACCGCGCCCTCGCCTCCGTCCTGGCCGAGCTTTCTTGACCGCGAGCCGGTACGTTCATACCTATCGGGTCGAGCAAGCCCCTGCCGAGGGGCGAAGGATGCACAAAATGGCGAGCGTCAAGGTCACCGATCAGAGCTTCGAGGCGGACGTGCTCAAGTCGACCGAGACGGTGGTGGTCGATTTCTGGGCCGAATGGTGCGGCCCGTGCCGCATGATCGGGCCGGCCCTCGAGGAGATCGCCACCGAGATGCAGGGCAAGGTCAAGATCGCCAAGATCAACATCGACGAGAACCCGCAGATCGCCTCCCAGCTCGGGATCCGGTCGATCCCGACGCTGTTCATCTACAAGGACGGCCAGAAGGTCGACCAGATGGTCGGGGCGCGGCCCAAGGGCGACCTCTCGCGTTGGATCGCGAAGAGCGCGGCGTAACGCGACTGTCGGTGCGGGGCCGGCCAACGGGGGCCGGCCGTCAGGTCGGCGGAGTGCCGTTGAGCGCCAGGGCGTCGCCCGCGAGATAGAGCGAGCCGCAGATGAGGATGCGGGGCGGCCGCTCGAACACGGTCGCGTCGATCCCGTCGAGCGCGGCCTCGATCCCCGACGCGACGGAGGTCCGGAACCCGGAGGCCGCCGCGAGCCGCGCGAGGTCCTCCGGAGGCCTGGCGGCGATCTGCGACGGGATTGGAACCGCGACCACCTCGCGGGCCAGCCCGCGAAAGTTCGCCAGGAAGCCAATCGCGTCCTTGGTGGCCAGCATAGCGGTGATCAGCACCAACGGCGCGGGGCTGCGGTCCTCCAGATCGGCCATCGCGGTCGCGATCGCTCTGCTGCCATCGGGGTTGTGGCCCCCGTCGAGCCAAAGGTCCGCGCCCTCCGGGGCGATCAGGGCGAGGCGCCCGCGCGAGAGCCGTTGCAACCGTCCCGGCCAGTCGACACGCGTGATCCCGCGCTCGAAGATGCCGGGTTCGAGATCGCCGAAGCCCGCCGCCTTCACGGCCGCGATGGCGGTTCCGGCATTGACGAATTGGTGGCGGCCGACGAGCCCGGGAAGCGGCAGATCGAGGAGGCCGACCTCGTCCTGGTAGACGAGACGGCCGCGTTCGCCATGAACCGAGAAATCCTGGCCGCCGATCAGGATCGGTCCCGCGCCCGAGCGCTCCGCGAGCGCCACCAGCGCGGCATCAGCTTCGGGATGCTCCTGGGGCGCTATCACGGCGGGGCAGCCCCGCTTCAGGATCCCGGCCTTCTCCCGTGCGACGGCCGTCAGAGTGTCGCCGAGATGCTCCGCGTGGTCGTACCCGATCGGCGTCACCACCGCAGCCGCGGGCGCGTCAACGACGTTGGTGGCGTCCGCCCGGCCCCCGAGCCCGACCTCCAGGAGAAGCACGTCTGCGGGGGAGTCGGCGAAGATGTCGAAGGCGGCCGCGGTGGTGATCTCGAAGACCGTGATCGGATCGCCCGCATTCAGCGTGACGGCGCGCGTCAGCGCGTCGGCCAGCCGGCCCTCGTCGACAAGCCGGCTGCACCCGATCGCGCCCAGCCGGATGCGCTCGTGGAAGCGCACGAGATGGGGAGACGTGTAGACGTGCACCCGCAACCCCGCTGCCTCCAGGATCGCCCGAATGAACGCGATCGTGGACCCCTTGCCGTTTGTGCCGGCCACATGGATGACCGGCGGCAGCCTGCGTTCGGGATGACGTAGCCGGCCTAGGAGCCGCTGCACCCGTTCGAGCGAGAGGTCGATCAGCTTCGGGTGCAGCGCGAGGCAGCGCGCGATGATCGCGTCGGAGGACTCCATCGAAACGGGGTGTTCGGCCTGTCTAGGCAGCGGGCTGGAGGGCAGGCTCGTCCGGAAGGACCGCCTCGGCCTCGGGCTTCTCCCGCATGAGGATCCGGCAGAGGCGCGTCACCGTCTCCTTCAGATCGCGCCGGTGCACCACGGCGTCGATCATGCCATGAGCCTTCAGGTATTCGGCGCGTTGAAAGCCCGGCGGCAGCTTCTCCCGGATGGTCTGCTCGATGACGCGCGGGCCCGCGAAGCCGATCAGGGCGCCCGGCTCGGCGATGTGGATGTCGCCCAGCATGGCGTAGGACGCCGTCACGCCACCGGTCGTCGGATTGGTGAGGATCACGATGTAGGGCAGCCGCGCATCTCTCAACCGCCGGATCGAGACCGTCGTGCGCGGCATCTGCATGAGCGAGAAGATCCCCTCCTGCATCCTGGCTCCGCCGGAGGCCGCGAACAGCACGAAGGGTGTGCGCTTGTCGAGCGCGGTCTCGGCGGCGCGGATGAACGCCTCGCCGGCCGCCATCCCGAGCGAGCCGCCCATGAAGTCGAAATCCTGGGCCGCGATCGTCATCGGCGAGCCCTCGACCCGCCCGAACCCGACCTTGAAGGCGTCCTTCAGGCCCGTCTTGGCCCGGGCGTCCTTGAGACGGTCGGTGTAGCGCTTCTCGTCCCGAAACTTGAGCGGATCGGTCGCCACGTCCGGCAAGGGAACGTCGAGCCAGGTGCTGCCGTCGAACATCATCTTCAAGCGCTGGGTCGAGGTCATGCGCAGATGGTGGTCGGATCCTGGGATCACCCAGAGATTCGCCTCGACATCTTTCTGGAACACCATCTGTCCCGTCTCGGGGCACTTGACCCAGAGGTTCTCGGGCGTCTCGCGCTTGAACAGCGTCTTGATCCGCGGCCGGACGACCTCGCTGACCCAGTTCATGTCGGGCGCCTCGCCGTCGCCGGACGCCGGCTCATGGTCGGACGTCCTCAAGCGCCCTTACGCGCTTTTCCCGCCTCGCCATCTGGTCGTCGACGCTCGCTATCGTTCGCTCCACCATGGCGCTGTGGCCGATGAAAGCTTCCAGCGCCTTGACGCCGTTCGCGTGCAGCGCATCGATTCGCTCGTCGATGCTGTCGAACCGAGCCGCTGTCTCCCGCCGTGACTTCGCGAAGTCATCGCGCAGTTCCGCGCGCATCTCTCCCAGGAGAACGAGGGCGTGATTTTCCGGCTCGGCCATCTCGCGAAGATACGCTCAGGCCCGTTCCGTTTCCAGCCCTGGCCTGCCCGACCGAAAGGCTGACGAGACCGGGACTTGCGGCAGCGATCGGGGCGCGGCACTCACGAGGCAACCGGCGCTCTACGGCGGATTGGTGGGAGGATGCGATGGCGGAGGCGCACAGCCGGTATCGGGAGGTCTACGAGGCCGCGAGCGCCAACCCGGAACGCTTCTGGCTCGATGCAGCCCGCACGATCGATTGGATCACGCCGCCGAGCCGCGCCTTCGATCCAAATCTCGGCATCTACGGCCGCTGGTTCCCCGACGGCATCGCCAATACCTGCCACAACGCCCTCGACCGGCATGTCGCGGGCGGGCGGGGCAAGCAGGCCGCGATCATCTACGACAGCCGCGTCACGGGCACACGCCGAACGCTCAGCTACCGCGAGATGCTGGACGAGGTCCGGACCCTCGCCGGACTCCTGTCCGAGCTCGGGCTCGGCCGTGGCGACCGGGTGCTCCTCTACATGCCCATGGTGCCGGAGGCGCTCGTCGCGATGCTGGCCGCGGCCCGGCTCGGGGCCGTCCATTCCGTGGTCTTCGGCGGCTTCGCCTCGCGAGAGCTCGCGGCCCGCATCGACGATGCCGAACCGAAGGTCGTGCTGGCGGCCTCTTGCGGGCTCGAGCCGAACCGCGTCGTCGCCTACAAGCCGCTCCTCGACGAGGCCCTGACCCTCTCGCGTCACAAGCCCGATGTCTGCCTCGTACTGCAAAGGCCGCAGCTCGAAGCCCGGCTCGAACCCGGCCGCGACCGCGATTGGGGCGAGGCCGTCGCGGACGCGAAAGCCCGAAGCGTCTCGGCCGAGTGCGCGCCGGTCGCCGCGACCGACCCGCTCTATATCCTGTACACGTCCGGCACGACCGGGCGCCCGAAGGGGGTCGTGCGCGACACCGGCGGCCACATGGTGGCGGCCCTCTGGTCGATGCGGAACCTCTACGGGATCCGGCCCGGCGAGGTGTTCTGGACGGCCTCCGACATCGGCTGGGTCGTCGGCCACACCTACATCGTCTATGCGCCGCTGCTGCTCGGGGCGACAACGGTCCTCTACGAGGGGAAACCGGTCGGCACTCCGGATGCCGGCGCGTTCTGGCGCGTCTGCGCCGAGAACGCGGTCGTGACGCTGTTCACGGCCCCGACGGCGCTTCGGGCGATCCGCAAGGAGGACCCGGACGGCAAGCTCGTGGCCGCGCAGGATATGTCGAGGTTCCGGGCGCTCTTCCTCGCCGGAGAGCGCGCCGACCCCGATACGGTCGCCTGGGCCGAACGGGTGTTCGGGGTGCCGGTGATCGACCATTGGTGGCAGACCGAGACCGGCTGGGCCATCGCGGGCAACCCGCTCGGCCTCGGACGGCTGCCGGTGAAGCATGGCTCGCCCACCGTGCCGATGCCGGGCTACCGGCTCGAGGCGCTCGACGAGGCAGGCAGGCCGCTGCCGCCGAACACGATGGGCACCCTCGCGCTCCGGCTGCCGCTGGCGCCCGGCAACCTGCCGACCTTGTGGCGCGATGACGCCCGATTCCGCGAAAGCTACCTCACCGTCTTCCCGGGCTATTACAACACCTCGGACGCCGGCTACCTCGATGCCGACGGCTACGTCTTCGTGATGGGCCGCACGGACGACGTCATCAACGTCGCGGGCCACCGTCTGTCGACGGGCGCGATGGAAGAGGTCCTGTCCTCCCACCCGGCCGTCGCCGAATGTGCGGTCATCGGGGTGAAGGACGCCCTGAAGGGGGAGGTCCCGGCGGGCTTCGTCGTGCTGAAATCGGGGCGCGACGCGGAGGCGGGCGCCGTCGAGACGGACCTCGTCGGCTATGTGCGGGACCGGATCGGGCCGGTCGCGGCCTTCAAGCTCGCGATGGCGGTCGGCCGGCTGCCTAAGACCCGCTCCGGCAAGATCCTGCGCGGAACGATGAAGAAGATCGCGGACGGCGACGCGTGGGCGATGCCCGCGACCGTCGAGGACGCGACCGTATTCGAGGAGATCGCGGACGTGCTGAAGGGGCGCGGGTTGCCAGGTTGAGCCGGCCCGCGGGCGCCCCGGAGACGCGCGCGGCCGGCTGGCTGAACGGGCTCGCGGGCGTCCTCATCTTCAGCGGCACGATCCCGGCGACCCGGCTCGCGATCGCCGAGCTCGATCCCGTTTTCCTGACGTGGGCGCGGGCAGCGATCGCGGGCCTTGTGGGCGGAGCGCTGCTCGTCTTACTGCGGCAGCCGCGACCAGGTCGCGATGATCTCCGACCGCTTCTCGTCGTCTCCATCGCGGGCGTGATCGGCTTCCCGCTCCTGACCGCGCTCGCGCTCCGGCACATCACGGCCGCGCACGCGATGGTGTTCATCGGCCTCCTGCCGCTCGCGACCGCGCTGTTTGCGGTTTTGCGGGCGGGAGAACGCCCGCGTCCTCCCTTCTGGTTCTTCTCAGCGCTGGGCGCGGCGGTGGTGGCCGGGTTCGCGCTCGTCGAGGCTCCGGTCGGCTCGGCCACCGGCGACCTCCTCATGCTGGGCGCGGTGGCGGCGTCCGGCCTCGCCTATGCGGAAGGCGCCGTCCTGACGCGGCGGCTCGGCGGCTGGCAGGTGATCTCGTGGGCGCTGGTCCTGTCGCTGCCGATCATGCTGCCGCTCGCGTGGCACGGCCAGCCGGCCTCCTGGGTTTCAATCAGCCGACCGGCGCTGCTCGCGCTCGCCTACGTGTCGCTGTTCAGCATGCTGATCGGCTTCCTGTTCTGGTACCGGGGCCTCGTCCAGGGCGGGATCGCGGCCGTCGGCCAGCTTCAGCTCCTGCAGCCCTTTCTCGGGCTGATGCTCTCCGCCGTGATCCTCGACGAGCCGGTCGGGTGGCGGGTGCTGGCCGCGACGGTCACGGTCGTCGCCTGCGTAGCCGGCGCGCGACGTTTCGCGCGCTGAGCGCCAGGCCGTCCGGCGAGCGCCGGCTACGCGCTCGCTCCGTCGAGGCGCCCCACCTGCTCGGCCGTGAGCGCCAGCCGGGTCGCTGCGACCAGCGTCTTCACCTGCTCGACGCTCGTCGCGCTGGCGATCGGGGCGGTGACGCTCGGCTTCGCGAGGAGCCAGGCCAGCGCGACGCTCGCCGGCTCGGACCCTGTCTCGGACGCGACCGCATCCAGCGCCGCGAGGATGCGCAGGCCACGTTCGTTCATGTATTTCGGAATCGAGCGCGCGCCGCGTGGGCTCTTCTCGTAATCGGCGTCCGAGCGATACTTTCCGGTGAGGAACCCGGCCGCGAGCGAGAAGAAGGTGATGACCCCCACCTCGTTCTCCCGGCACACGCGCTCGAGGCCGTCCTCGTAGCCGGCCCGCTCGTAGAGATTGTATTCGGGCTGCAGGCTCTCGTAGCGGGGCAGGCTCTCAGCCGCTGCGAGGTCGAGCGCCTCCTGCAGCCGTTCGGCCGAATAGTTCGACGCGCCGATCACCCGGATCTTCCCGTCCTTGACCAGCCGGTCGTAGGCCCTGAGCGTGTCGGCCTGCGGGGTATCCGGATCGTCCTTGTGCGACTGGTAGAGGTCGATGTGATCCGTTTGCAGCCGGCGGAGCGAGTCCTCGACCGCGCGGGCGATGTAGTCCGGCTTCAGGCCAATGCGGCCCTCGCCCATGTCCATGCCGACCTTGGTGGCGACGATCACCTGAGAACGGTTGCCACGCGCCTTCATCCAGCGGCCGATAATCGCCTCCGACTCGCCGCCCTCGTGACGGGCCACCCAGCGGGAATAGACGTCGGCCGTGTCGAGGAAGTTGATCCCCTCCGCGAGCAACCGGTCGAGCAGCGCGAAGGAGGTCTTCTCATCCACGGTCCAGCCGAAGATGTTGCACCCGAAGCAGAGGGGCGGGACCCGGAGGGCCGAGCGCCCGAGCTGTCTGAGCTCCATGCCCCTCTCCTTACTCGTCGTCCGCGCCGGACCGCTTCAGGGTCTTCAGCTTCGAGAACACCGAATTGACGTCGATCTTCTCCTCCGGAACGGGCTTCGGCTTCGTCATGTCCGCGAAGGTTGGGCCGGACGGGCCGGCGGCGGCTGTGGTCAGCTCGGCCGGAAGGAGCGTCTGGCCGGAATCGGCCGGCTCGGGCTGCGGGCGGTCCTTTGCGGCGCGCTGGACCTCGAAGTCGAGATCGATCTGCGAGCAAAGCCCGAGCGTCACGGGGTCCATCGGCTGCAGGCTCGACGAGTTCCAGTGCGTGCGTTCCCGGATCTGCTGGATTGTGGTCTTCGTGGTGCCGACGAGGCGCATGATCTGCGCGTCCTTCAGCTCCGCATGGTTGCGGAGCAGCCACAGGATGGCGTTTGGGCGATCGTGACGGCGCGACACCGGCGTATATCGGGCGCCCCGCTTCGCACTCTTCGTCTCCGGCAGCCTCGTCTTGGAGATCGCCATCTTGAGCCGGTAGGAGGCGTCGCCCTGGGCCCGGTCGATCTCCTCCCGGGCGAGCTGGCCGGTGCCCATCGGGTCCAGGCCCTTGATCCCGGCCGCCACCTCGCCGTCGGCGATGCCCTTCACCTCGAGGGGGTGGAGGTGACAGAATTCGGCGATCTGCTCGAAGGTCAGAGACGAGTTCTCGACCAGCCACACGGCGGTGGCTTTCGGCATCAACGGCGCCTGGCTCATTCCTGGTTCTCCTCGCGGAGGGACGACGGCGGGCGCGGACGACCGCGTTTCGCCTTCGCCCGGACGAATCCGAAGCGCCGTCTTCCCGATATTGCGGAAACGTCGTCTATACAGGCCCCGACCCACGTTCGCAAACGATTGGCGTGTCCGCCGCCCGGGGAGATCGATGCCCGCAGAGGATGCCGACCATCGGCCGAAGCCGGTCGTCACGCACGTGATCGGGGCCGACCTCTTGGCCGTCTCGCAGGACGAGCTGTCCGAACGGATCGCGCTACTGGAGCGTGAGATCGCCCGGATCCGCGAGGAGCAGCACCGCAAGACCGCGTCGCGCGCCGCGGCAGACGCTTTCTTCAAATCGTAGGGTGCTGTCCCCTTTCTGGCCAAGGCCGCGGCGCCCTTAACCTTCTCTTAAGGTTTCCGGATCATAACCGACACGTCCAGGCTTCTGGATCTCCGAGTGGCCCGCCACTCTGTTTTTGATGCCTCCCTGATACCCACTTCGGCCGCCCGCGAGGGCGGCCTTTCTTTTGCCGCCTCCCACGCCGTTAACCTTGATCGGGAGTTAACGGCGCATCCCGACCGAACGGCGCTAAAGTTGCTCCGGCGGGTAGTCCGCGAGACGGGCTGGCCCTAAACGGGACGGCGCGCGGACCAGGGGAGTGTCGGCTTTGGGCGAACTCGAGCGCGTGTCCGGTCCGCAATTCGTGGAAACCGAGGCGACCGAGCCTGTGCGATTCGGGGCCACGTTCGTGAAGTCCGAGGCCTTCAAGGAACTGTTCCGGGAGGGAATGGGGTTGGTCGAGGAGACGGCTGGTTACCTCGATGGCGAGGGCCGAAACCAATCGAACGGCCTGTCCCGCTCGGGCGCCCTCGCCTATGCCAGCGAGAGCATGCGGCTGACGACCCGGCTCATGCAGATTGCGTCCTGGCTTCTCGTGCAGCGAGCGGTGGCGGAGGGCGAGATCACGCCCGTTCAGGCTCAGCGCGAGAAGGAGCGGGTCCGGCTCGTCGTCCAGGACCACGCGACGGACACCCAGTTCGCCGCGCTGCCCGAGCGCACCCGCGACCTCGTCGCGCTCTCGCTCCGGCTTCACGCCCGGATCATGCACCTCGATCGGCTGATCTCGGGCGCGCCCGAGCCGGACCGCACCTCCCCGAGCCCGGTGGCCCAGCAGCACCGCCTGCTTCGCTCGATCTTCGAGATCGGCTGAGCCGCCGCCGACGTCTCAGCTGCGCCCGAGCCGGACCTCGATCGCGTCCCAGACCGAGACCGCAATATCCGGCCCGCCGACCTTTCGGATCGCCCGAAGGCCGGTCGGCGAGGTGACGTTGATCTCGGTCAGGTTGCCGTCGATCACGTCGATGCCGACGAGGATGAGCCCCCGCGCCCGCAACTCCGGCCCGATGGTCGCGCAAATCTCGCGCTCGCGCTCGGACAGTTCGGTGGCGTTCGCGGCCCCGCCCCTGACCATGTTTGAGCGAAGATCGTTCGCGGCTGGGACGCGGTTCACGGCGCCGAGCGGCTCGCCCTCGACCAGCAGGATGCGCTTGTCGCCCTCGGTGATCCGGGGAAGGTAGCGCTGCACCACCCAGGGCTCCCTGAAGGTGACCGAGAACAGGTCGTACAGCGAGCCGAAATTCGGATCCTGCGTCAGGATGCGGACCACCGCGGCCCCGCCATGCCCGTGCAGCGGCTTCATCACGATCTCGCCGAACTCGCGCCGAAAAGCCTCGATCTCGGCCTTGTCGCGCGTGATCAGGGTCGGGGGCATCAGCTCGGGATAATGCGTGACGAAGATCTTCTCGGGCGCGTTCCGGACCGAGACAGGGTCGTTCACGACGAGCGTCTTCGGATGGATGCGCTCGAGAAGGTGCGTCGCCGTGATGTAGGCGATGTCGAAGGGCGGGTCCTGGCGCATCAGGACGACGTCCGCCTCGGACAAGTCCATGCGGACCTGCTCGCCCAGGCTCGCGTGATCGCCCTCCTGGTCGCGAACCTGCAACGTCTCGACCCGGGCCACGACCCGCCCGTCGCGCATCGACAGCCGCTCCGGGGTGTAGTGCAGGAGCGTGTGCCCGCGGCGCGCCGCCTCCAGCAGCAGCGCGAAGGTCGTATCGCCCGCGATCCGGATGGCCTGGATCGGGTCCATCTGGACCGCGACGGTGAGGGACATGAGGGACTCCAGCAATGGCGCGCGACCATAGCGCCTGAAGCGGTGGGCGCTAGCTCCTGGAGGACCAGACGACGGTCTGGCGTGTGGTGGTCCGCGAGAACGACATCGAGTCGGATCCGTGAGGCAGTTCCCTCGCTTCGACCGCGTCAACTGACACAGGCTCGCTGGGCCCTCCCGGCTCCCCTGACTGCTGTCCAGCGCTCGACGGATCTTCCCGTCGGAAGTGCTCCCATGTAGGTGGCCTCAAGCGGTCCTTGAGCACCTCATCATCCTCTGCCCGCCAGCCAGTCTCGGAGTGCCGCCGAGACGACGTCCGGCTTCTCGATCGGGGTCATGTGCCCGCTTTGCGCCACCACGACCAGCACCGCATGCCGGACGAGCCTGGCCATGGCGCGATGCTCCGAGATCGGCGTCAGCAGGTCGTCTTCGCCGCACAGGATGAGGGTCGGGCAGCTGAGGGAGCGGAGCACGGCCTCGCCGTCCTTTCGCTCTATCGCGTTCTGGCGCAGGAACGTCTCCGACCCGAGGCGTCGCGTCATGTCGCGGATGCGGTCGACGATCGTCGCGTCGTCCAGGTGGGACGGATGCAGATAGGTCGCGAGCAGCCGGTCGCCGAAGCCGTGGAAGCGGCCCGGGATACGGGCTGCCCTGTTCAAGGCCTGCCGCTCGGCCGCACGCGCCGGTGTATCGGCGCGAATGGACGTGTCGAGCAGCGCAAAACGCGTGACCCGCTCGGGCGCCACGCGCATGACCTCCTGGGCGACATAGCCGCCGAGCGAAAATCCAGCGAGCGCGAAGAGAGGCGGCGCATCGGCCAGCACGTCTTCCGCCAGCCCCCTGAGCGTCTCGCCACGCGTGATGTCGGCCACCCGGCACGCCGCCACGCTCGAGAGCGCCGCGACCTGATCGCGCCAGAGATCCGCGTCGTTGAGGAGACCCGGAATCAGCACCAGATCGGGCAGGACATTGGGCGGAGCCGCGCCCGAACTTGCGCCCATCGATAATGTGTCCATCCTGCAGGGCTAGCACGACGCCGGCAGCCATGATCTCGGCGCTCGAAAAATTGGGGAGGTTGACTGATGAAGGTTCTAGCCGCGCTGGCGTTGTGCGTACTCACGATCACATCCGCGGCTCGCGCCGACGTGTCCTATCCGAACCGGCCCGTCACCATCGTGGTCGGGTTTCCGCCCGGCACCGCGACCGACACGGTCGCGAGGCTGCTGGGAGAGAGCTTCATCAAGAGCTTTGGGGGGGCGCGGTTCATCGTCGAAAACCGCCCCGGCCAGAGCGGCAGCATCGGGGCCGCCTCGGTCGCTCGCGCGACACCGGACGGCTACACGATCTTCGTCGGCGCCTCTGCCCCGCTGGTCATCAACCCGCACATCTACCCGAGCCTTCGCTACGATTCGCGGACCGACTTCGCGCCGATTGGGCAAATCCTCCAGCTCCCCTTCGTGATGGTGACCAGCAAGGACACCGCCTATCGCAGTGTCCGCGACATAGTCGAAGCCGCGAAGAGCGCGCCGGACCATGTCAGCTACGCGAGCAGCGGCAACGGCACGACCTCTCATCTTCTCATGTCGATGCTGGCCCACTCGACGAGGACCAAGATGAACCACATCCCCTACCGGGGCACGGCGCAGACCATCACGGACATCATCGCCGGCCGGGTCGCGGTGACATTCGACACGGTGATCGGCTGCCTGCCCTACATCAAGGATGGACTGGTCCGGCCGCTCGCGATCGGGACCGAGAAGCGATCCTCCATTTTGCCGGACGTCCCGACGACAGCCGAAGCCGGCTTTCCCGACGTGCGCGGTGGCGCCTGGCTCGCCATGTTCGGGCCCGCCGGGACTCCCGAGCCGATCGTCGCCAGGCTGAACGAGGCGCTTCGGACGGCGCTCAAGGACGAGAAGCTGGTCGCGACGCTGAGCGCCCTCGGAACTGAGCCGGACCCGACCTCGCCCGAGGAGATGGGCGCGATCCTGCGCCGGGATCACGAGCGCTGGGGTGAGATCGTCCGGATGACGGGCGCGAAGGCCGAGTAGGGCGCGACGCCGCGATGAACATCCCGATCGGGACGTCGAGCGCCTTCTCCCTCGACCTTTACGGCCGCTACCGACGTGACCCCGCATCGGTCCCGGCGGACTGGCGCATCCAGTTCGAGGAGCTCGACGGCGACGACCGTCCGGCCAAGACGGCGTCCGGCGACCTGCCGCGCCGCCTGGTCGAGGCCTTCCGCAACTTTGGCCATCTCGAGGCGATGCTCGATCCGCTCGGCCTCGAGCGGCCGCGGCGTGTCGGCGCGCTGGAGCGCCTGCGCCAGGAGGTCCTGGCATGCCCTGAGCGCCACGCAGCCGTGAGTGTCGGCGAGCTGCTTCCGCGGACCGTGGGCGAGATCGCGGCTACGCTCGAGGCCGTCTATGCCGGCGGCGCCGCGCTCGAGGCGTCCCATGTCGAGGACGAGGACGCCCGGGAGTGGCTCTACCGTGCCTACGAATCCGCCTTCACGGCGCAGGCGGAGCCCGAGCTCGCGTCGCGCGCCCTCGTCTCGGTCGCGCTCGCCGACACATTCGAGGCGTTCGTCCGGACCAAGTTCCCGTCCAAGAAGCGGTTCGGCGTCGAGGGCGCCGAAGCGTCGGTCGTGTTCCTGCGCGAGCTCCTGCGCCGCGCCTGCCTGTCGGGCTTCGCCGAAACGACGATCGGCGGGATGCATCGAGGACGGCTCGCGCAGCTCGCCACCGTGCTCGGGAAGCCGGTCGGGACCCTTCTCGCCGAGATCAAAGGTCGCGACTTGACCGACGGCGGTCCCGATTTCATAGGCGACGTTCCCTACCACCTCGGCTATGCGGGCGAGATCGTGCATGGCGAGCGCCGGATGCGGGTGGCGATTTCGCCTCATCCCTCGCACCTGATGACGGTCGCGCCCGTCGTGGTCGGGCTTGCCCGAGCCAAGCGCCGGGCCGGCGCCGACGATATCCTGTGCCTCCTGCTCCACACGGATGCGGCCTTCTCGGGCCAGGGACTGACGAGCGAGGTTCTCCAGCTCGCCGGCCTGCCGGGCTACGAGGTCGGGGGCACGATCCATCTGGTCGTCAACAACCAGATCGGTTTCACCACCACCGTCTCCGAGGCGCGGTCGTCGCGCTACTGCACGGATATCGGCAAGATGACGGGAGCCCCGGTGCTCCACGTTAACGGCGACGATCCTCTAGCCGCCATGAGGGTCGCCGACCTTGCCCTCGCGTGGCGAGGGAGGTTCGGCCGCGACATCCTGATCGACCTCGTCTGCTATCGACGCAACGGTCATAACGAGCTCGACGAGCCACGCTTCACTCAGCCCCGCATCTGGTCGGCGATCGAGGCGCGGCCATCGCTGCGCGACACGTTCGCGGCCGAGATCGCCCCCGATGCGCGCCGGCACGCCGACACCGCGGCGGCGGCGTTCTGGACCGAGATGCAGCGCGGCTACGACGCCATCGACAGCCTGCGGCCTAACGAGAGCCCCGGCCGCTCGCCTGCCTGGGCGGACGTTAGGCGGGCGGATGTTTCGGAGCTGCTGAGGAGGATCGAGACCGGCGTTCCGGCCGAGACGCTGCGCACGCTTGGACGGGTCTCCTTTACGATCCCGGCCGGCCTCAGGCCGCATCCCAAAGTCGCGCAGTTCTACGAGCGCCGCCTTCTGAGCATCGAGACGGGCGAGGGCATCAACCTCGCGACCGCCGAGGCGCTCGCCTTCGGGACCCTGCTGTCCGAGGGCAGCTCGGTGCGGCTCTCGGGCCAGGACAGCGTGCGCGGGACGTTCACCCAGCGCCATCTCAGAGTCTTCGATGTCGGGACGGGCAGCTCCGTCGTGCCGCTCGAGGCCGCCGCGGCGGGCGGCGCGCGTTTCGAGCCGGTCAACAGCCCCCTCTCCGAATACGCGGTGCTCGGGTTCGAGTACGGGCACAGCCTGGCGGACCCGCGCCGGCTCACGCTCTGGGAAGCGCAGTTCGGCGATTTCCTGAACGGGGCCCAGATCGTGGTCGACCAGTTCATCGTCTCGGCCGAGGCGAAGTGGGAGATGATGTCCGGCCTCGTCTTGCTCCTGCCGCACGGGCTCGAGGGGCAGGGACCGGACCATTCCTCGGCCCGCATCGAGCGCCTGCTGCAAGCCACGGCCGGAGCCAACATCGTGGTCGCGAACCCATCGACCCCGGCGAACCTCTTCCACCTCCTGCGCCGACAGATCAGGGCGCCCTGGCGCAAGCCCCTCTTCGTGGTCGCCTCGAAATCCCTGCTGCGGCACAAGGACTGCGTCTCGCGCCTCGACGAGATGGGTTCGGGCACGGCCTTCCGGCCGGTCATCGGCGAGGCGAATGTTAGCTGCCGGCGAGTTGTCCTATGCTCGGGCAAGATCGCCTACGACCTCGCGAGGACCCGCGCCGCTTTGGGCCTCGACGCGGAGGTCGCCCTCGTCCGCCTGGAGCAGCTCCACCCGTTCCCGATGGCCGACCTCCTGGCCGCGCTCGCTCCTTGTAGCGAGGCCGAATGGGTGTGGTGCCAGGAGGAGGCCGAGAACCAGGGCGCCCTCGCCCACGTTCTCGAGCAGCTGCGGCGAGAGCCGTCGACAGCAACCCGCAACGTGGCGACGGTGTCGCGCCCCCGGCTCGCGGCCGCGGCGGGCGGATCGATCGAACGGCACGACATCGAGCAAGGCATCCTCGTGCAGCGCGCTCTCGGCGGGTCTGAGCTGCGCTGACTGGCCGATGGCCTCCTTCGAGCCCTTCGGGCGCTGACGCGCGGGCTCTCGGCCCAGGATGGCGTCGCTTTGCGCTCACGGTACCGGCGAGCGTCCCCCGTCGACGTTGATGGCGGTGCCTGTGATGTAGGAGCCCCGGTCCGAGGCGAGGAAGCAGGCGAGATCCGCGAACTCCTCCGGCCGCCCCATCCGGCCGAGCGGGACGTCCTTCGCGAGCCCGCGGGTGAAATCGTCGAACGGCGTCTCGGGCGCCGTCGCGGCGTGTTTGCGGACCCACTGGTCGCTGACGATGAGGCCGACCAGGAGCGCGTTCACCAGGATGTTGTGGGGCGCCCCCTCCCCGGCCATCACCTTGGTGAGCGCAAGGCCGGCGGCGCGCGATACCGAGGTCGGGGCGCTGCCGGCCGGCGGCGCCTTGGCCAGGGTGTTGAGGACGTTGATGATGCGGCCCCGACGCTGCACCTTCATGCCGGGCCAGACCAGGCGGCTGAGCCGGATGGCGGCGAACAGCTTGAGGTCGAGATCGACCTGCCAATCCTCGTCCGTGATGGAGGCGAACGGCATCGTGCGCGACGTTCCGGCATTGTTGACCAGGATGTCGACCGTCCCGAGATCCGCCACCACGCGGGAATGGACAGCAGCGACAGCCTCCGCCTGCGAGACGTCGCACGGATAGGCCCGCACGCGCGTGAGCCCCTCCTCGGCCAGCGACGCGACCGCCGAATCCAGCGCCTCGACGCCTCGCGCCAGCATCGCGACCGAGCCGCCCGCCTCCGCGAAGGCGCGCGTCATCGCGAGCCCGAGGCCCTTGCTGGCGCCCGTGACGAGCGCCACCCGCCCATCCAGACTCACATTCATGTGCCCTCCCGCTCGTTGATCCGCCCGCTCCCCAGGTGCTGGTCGGGATCTCCGCGCAGCGCGAGAGGGAGACCGGGCCGTGGAAATCCAGCCCTGCTCTCGGTTCGTCCGGAACGGTCATCGGCCCCGTTCCGTGATGCGGACAGCGCGCTAAGGTACCTTGGGTTACGCTAACAGTTGACCGGACATATCCGGAGAGTCAAGACGGTGCGCCGGGGTATGGGCGATAGCACGACTTGGTGCAACTCTGCCGGCCCTTGAGGTCATCCGGATAAGTCGCTAGCGAGGCCGTCATGCTGGCCCGTATGCACGATCAGGAGGGATCCTTGCGCAAACGTTCCTCCAAGAACGGCGTGGCGGGGGAGCGGATTGCATCCGAAGCTCTCCTCTACAGCCGCATCGCCAACACGTTGCGGACGGAGATCGCGTTCGGGACCTATCCGGTCGGGTCGTGGCTCGCGACCGAGGCCGAGCTGTGCAAGCGCTTCGGCGTGAGCCGACACACCGTGCGCGAAGCTTTGCGCAGCCTCGGCGAGCTCGGGCTCGTGGAGCGGCGTCAGGGGGCCGGGACCCGGGTGGTGGCCCGGACGGAACGGTCGGCCTACGTCCACAGCCTCCACACGCTGTCGGAGATCTTCCAGTACACCCGCGACACCCGGCTCGAGATCGCCGACGTGTCGGTCGTGGCGGTCCCGGACAAGGAGGCTGCCAGCATTCCGGCGAGCCAGGGATCGCGCTGGCTTAAGATCACCGGCGTGCGCCGCACCACGCCCGGGCGCGAGGACGTGAGCTTCTCTATCGTGTTTGTCCATCTGCGCTTCGCCAACGTGCTGTCCGACATCCGCGAGCGGACCGGGCCGATCTACGCGACCATCGAAGAGCGGACCGGGGAGCTCGTGATCGAGGCTCGGCAGGAGATCACCGGCGGCCCGATGCCCCCCGAGGCCGTCGCCGCACTTGAGCTCGGGCCGAAGGCGGCCGGCATCCAGGTGATCCGCCGCTATCTCGACGTCAGCGGGGGTCCCATGCTGACCTCCATCAACTGGCACGTGGCGGAGCGCTTCACCTACGCGATCACGCTCCGGCGTGACGCGGGCATGTGAGATGCCCCCAATCGACCGGCGCCGCGGCCCGGTGATCTCGCGCGCGACCAGCGAGGTGAGAGGATGAACGACGACATTCGATCGGCCGCCCTCCCGGGCGGTTGCGACTGCCACACGCACGTGTTCCTGAACCGGGCGGCCTATCCCTACTCCGCCGGGCGGCGATACACGCCGGCCGAGGCTTCGGTCGGGGATCTGGAGCGCCTCCTGGCCCGGCTCGGGCTGACGCGGGTCGTGATCGTGCAGCCGAGCGTCTACGGGACCGATAATTCGGCGACGCTGGCGGCCCTCCGGCAGATCGGGCCCGAGCGGGCCCGCGGCGTCGCCGGGATCGACGCCCGCACGCCGGATTCCGAGCTCCACATCCTCCGAGAGGGGGGTTTTCGGGGCGTGCGGGTCAACCTCGAGATGGACGGGGAGGCCGACCCGACGCGAGCCGCCGAGACCCTGCGGGCGACCGCCGCCCGCATCGCCCCGCTCGGCTGGCACATCCAGATCTACTCGCAGCTCCGGCTGATCGCCGCCTTGGCCGACGTGATCCCGAGCCTGCCGACGCCCGTCGTGCTCGACCATTTCGCCAGCGCCCGGGCGGAGCTCGGCCCGGGGCAGCCCGGCTTCGACGAGGTCCTGGCGATGCTCCGGACCGGACGGGTCTACGTCAAGTTGTCGGGCGCTTACAGGTCGTCCGACGCCGCTCCCTACGGGGACGTCGCGCCTCTTGCCCGGGCGCTGATTGCGGCCGATCCCGCCCGCCTCGTCTGGGGCAGCGACTGGCCTCATCCCGACCCGCATGGCCCCGCCGGGTCCGGCCCCACCGACGTCCGGCCCGGCCTGGCGATCAACAATCCGGCGGTGCTCGGCCTTCTCGACGGCTGGACGGGCGATCCCGCCGTGAAGCGCGCGATCCTGGTCGACAATCCGGACCGGCTCTACTTCAGCTGACGCCGCAGCTCGGCGGCGTGCTCTGGGAGACCTTCGTGGCACAGCGGATCGCGATCATCGGGGCGGGCGCCGTCGGCGGATATATCGGGGCCTATCTGGCCCGGGCCGGGCAGGACGTGACGGCGTTCGACGCCTGGCCCGACCATGTCGAGGCGATCCGCCGCGACGGGATCCGGCTCACCGGGATGACGGAGGCGGACACCATGACGGTCCGGCTGCCGACACGTCACCTCGCCGAGTTGCAGGGCCTTTGCGAGGCCCCGATCGACATCGCCATCCTGGCCGTGAAGTCCTACGACACCGTCTGGGGAACGGCCGCGATCGCGCCCTATCTGGCGCCGTCGGGCTTCGTCCTCTCGGCCCAGAACTGCGTCAACGAGGAGCGCATCGCGGGCGTGGTCGGCTGGGGCCGGGTGCTCGGCTGCATGGTGGGCAACAACTTCACCGTGGACCTCCACGCGCCCGGGGAGATCCGGCGCACGATGCCCAGGAGGGTGCCCGGTACGCAGAGCCTGCAGATCGGCGAGGTGCACGGCCGCGTCACCGCGCGGGCGGAGGCCCTCGCGGCGCTCCTCGCCGACGTCGACACCACGGGCGTGACCACGAACCTCTGGGGCGTGCGCTGGTCGAAACTCTGCGTCAACGGGATGCACAACGGTGTGTCGGCCGCGACCGGGCTCGGCGGAAACGCGCGTGACAACCATCCGGTCATCCGCCGCGTGGTGATCCGGCTCGCGGCCGAGGGCGTCCGGGTCGGCCGCGCGCTCGGCTACGAGCTCGAGACGATGACCGGGATCGCGCCCAATCTCTTCGTCGCGGCCGATGACGGGAATCCCGAGGCGTTGGCCCGGGTGGAGGCCACCATGCTGGCAGGCACCCAAGGCGCGGCCCGCAGCGACCTCCAGCGGCCATCAATGGCTCAGGACATCGCCAAGGGGCGCCGGACCGAGATCGATTTCATGAACGGCTTCATCGCCGAGCGCGCAGCCGAGGCCGGAATCCCGGCGCCGACCCACGATGCGCTGACCGCCATCGTCCGCGAGGTGGAGCGTGGCGCCCTGGCAGCCCGCCCGGAAAACCTCCTGCACCTCTGACCCGCGCGATGATTGATCCGGTCAAATCACCGCCCCGGCGGGTCGCAGGATGTGAGCCCGAAGCGGCTGGTCGAGGGAGAAGCGCCCGTTCGCATCGATGACGGCGTGTGTCCGGAACGCGTCCGCGATCTCGTCGCGCTTGCGGTCGATGGTGACCGACCGGCCGGGATCGGCCGCGCTCGCCCGTATCAGGAAGGGCTCGATACCCTCGAAGCGCTCGCGACGGTTGAACTCGACTTCTCGAAGAAGCTTGAACACTCCGTCCTCCAGCGCCTGCCTGACCGCGGCCTGCGCGGCGGCCCGGACGGCAGTCTCGTCCTCGATCGGCCGGAAGGCCGCGAAGAAGGTGCCGCTCGGCAAGGGCTCGAGACCCGGCCCGCATCCGCGAGAGCGGGCGCCATCGCGGGGGCTGGAACATGGTGGAGCGAGTTCAGGAACAAGGCGGCGCTGAAGCACGCATCCGGGAAGGGGAGCGCCTCCGCCCAGGCGACCTCGAAACGAGCCGCCGGCGCAATCGTGGCGGCGCGCGCGATCTCCTCGGCCGAGGGGTCTATCCCGGTGACGCTGGCGCTCTGTGCGAGGAGAGATCTGGCCAGGTAGCCGCCGCCGCAGCCGATATCGAGGATCGATCTGCCGGTGATGGGCGCCAGCGCGTCCACGATCACCCCTACACTGTCCATCCTGCCCGTCTCCGCCCGCGCTCGCTTGACAGGCTTTTACCCTAACCCTATTCGTCCGGACAACCATCGTCAGAAAGCGATGTCGGGAGTGATGCCGGATGAGCGCACAGCTTGCGCCGCGCGTGATCAACCACGACGACGAAACGCAGCTCCTCGACGCCATCGAGCGCTGGCTCGAGAAGGACGTTCGGCCGGTCGTCAAGGAGTTCGACCATGCCGACCGCTACCCGGCCGCCATCGTCGAGCAGATGAAGGAATTCGGGCTGTTCGGCGCGACCATCTCGCCCGAATACGGCGGGCTCGGGCTGCCGGCCACCACCTACGCCCAGATCGTGATGAAGATGTCGAGCGTCTGGATGGCGATCACCGGCATCTTCAACTCGCACCTGATGCTGGCGCTGGCGGTCGAGAAGTTCGGCACACCCGAGCAGAAAGTGCGCTGGCTGCCGAGGTTCGCGACCGGCGAGATCCGCGGCGGCCTCGCCTTGACCGAGCCGGATGCCGGCACCGACCTCCAGGGTATCCGCATGACGGCGCGCCGGGACGGCGACGATTACGTCATCAACGGCACCAAGACCTGGATCTCGAACGGGATCGAGGGCTCCTGCTTCGCGCTCCTCGTGAAGACGGACCCCAAGGCCGAGCCCCGCTACAAGGGGATGAGCCTGTTCATCGCGCCCAAGAAGGAGGGCTTCACGGTCGGCCGCAAGCTCGAGAAGCTCGGCTATAAGAGCATCGATTCCGGCGAGCTCATCTTCGAGGATTACCGCATCCCGGCCGACCATCTGATCGGCGGCGTCGAGGGCCAGGGCTTCTTCCAGGCGACGGGCGGGCTCGAGCTCGGCCGCATCAACGTGGCGTCCCGGGGCGTCGGGGTCGCGGAGGCGGCTCTGCAGCTCGCGGTCGACTACGCCAGGATGCGCAAGACCTTCGGCAAGCCGATCTCCGAGCATCAGGCGATCCAGCTGAAGATTGGCGAGATGGCGACCCGGGCCCGGGCCGCCCGGCTGCTGACGCTCGACGCGGCCCAGGCCTACGATCGCGGCCAGCGCTGCGACATGGAGGCCGGCATGGCGAAGTTCTTCGCCTCGGAGGCAGCGCTCGAGAACGCGACCGAGTCGCTGCGCATCCACGGCGGCTATGGCTATTCCAAGGAATACGACATCGAGCGTCTCTATCGCGACGCTCCGCTGATGTGCATCGGCGAGGGCACCAACGAGATGCAGCGGATGATCATCGCCAAGCAGCTCTTCAAGCGGAACCGCGTCGCGTGAAGCCGCTGACGGGCCTCAGGATCCTCACCTTCGAGCAGTTCGGGGCCGCGCCCTACGGAACGATGTTCCTGGCCGATCTCGGGGCGGAGGTGATCAAGATCGAGAACCCGGCGGCCGGCGGCGACGCCTCCCGGCATGTCGGCCCCCATGCGCTCGGGCCCGACGACAGCCAGTATTTCCAGACCTTCAACCTGAACAAGCGCTCGGTCGCGCTCGACATCAAGACGCCCGCCGGACGCCGCGCCCTGCTCGATCTGGTCGAGAGCGCGGACGCCGTCGTCAACAACCTCCGGGGCGATCTTCCGGCCAAGCTGGCGATCGACTATGCGGGCCTGCGGGACGCGAAGCCCTCGATCGTCTGCCTCCACATCTCCGCCTACGGCCGAAACAACTCGCGCACGGCCTGGCCCGGCTACGACTACCTGATGCAGGCCGAAGCCGGCCTGATGAGCATCACGGGCGAGCCGGACGGGCCGCCCTCGCGCATCGGCCAGTCGATGATCGATTATATGTCGGGTCTAACCGGGATGGTCGGCCTCCTGTCCTGCGTGATCCGGGCGCGCGACACGGGGCAGGGCTGCGACGTCGACACCTGCTTGTTCGACGTCGCCACCCACCAGCTCGCCTATTCGGGCACCTGGTTCCTGAACACCGGCGAGGTGCCGGCGCGCCAGCCGCGGAGCTCCCACCCGTCCCTGGTTCCGGTCCAGATCGTCCGCACGGCCGACGGCTGGATCTATGTCATGTGCATGAAGGACAAGTTCTGGGAGGAGTTGGCCGACACGGTCGGCGGGCCGACGCTGAAGGCGGACCCGCGTTTCGCGACCCAGGCGGCGCGACGCGCCCACCGCGGCGAGCTCACGACCGCGCTGGACGAGGCGATGTCGACGCGCCCGACCGCCGCCTGGCTCGAATGCCTCTCCGGCAAGGTGCCGGTTGCGCCGATCTACGATGTCGGCGAGGCCTTCGAGAGCCCGTTCATGGCGGAGGCCGACATGGTCCGGACCGTCGCCCACCCTGCCCGGGCCGATCTGCGGGTGCTGGCGAACCCGATCCGGGTCGACGGGGAACGCCTGTCGCAGGTCGCCTGTTCGTCGCTCGGCGCCGACACGGAGGCGCTTCTCGCGAACCCGGAGCCCGAGCGGCTGCGAGGCAGGGCGTGAAGCTCGCGGGCCTGCGGGTCGTCGACCTCTCGGTCTTCCTCCCCGGCCCGTACCTGTCGATGGCGCTGGCCGATCACGGCGCGGAGGTCATCAAGGTGGAGGCGCCCGGCGAGGGCGATCCCGGCCGGCATATCGGGCTCAGCGACGGGCCGACCACCGTCTTCTTCCGCAACGTCAATCGCGGCAAGAAGAGCGTCGTGGTCGATCTCAAGAACCCGGCCGAGCGGGAGGCCTTGCTCGGCCTCGTCGACACGGCCGACGTCTTCATCGAGGCGTTCCGGCCGGGCGTGGCCGATCGGCTCGGAGTCGATTACGGGACGCTCAGCGCCCGCAACCCCGGCCTCGTGTATTGCTCGCTCAGCGCCTTCGGCCAGACCGGGCCGTACCGGAACCGCCCGGCCCACGACATGGCGACCGAGGCCTTGGCCGGCGTGATCGGGATCACGCTCGGGGCCGACGACGCGCCCGCCATCCCGGGCATCCCGACCGCCGATATCCTGACCGCCCTGCAGGGTCTGTCCGGCATCCTGATGGCGCTGCTTCGCCGGCGGGACACCGGCCGGGGCGACTACCTCGACATCTCGATGCACGAATCGATCCTGTCCGCCACCGCGAACGTGCTCGGACCCGTTTTCGCGGAAAATCGCCAGCCGGTGGCGAAACATGAGCGCACGACGGGGGGCGCGGCCTTCTACCAGATCTACGGGACCGCCGACGGCCGCCACCTGGTTCTCGCCGGGCAGGAGCCGAAGTTCATCCGCACCCTCTTGTCCGCGCTCGAGCGGCCGGATCTCATCCCCCTCTGCGAACGGGGCCCCGGGCCCCATCAGGAGCCCGTGATCGTTTTCCTGTCGGAGACCTTCCGGGCGAGGCGGCTGGCCGAGTGGGTCGCTTGGTTCGAGCCGATGGACGTCTGCTTCGCGCCCGTGAACACGCTGCCCGAGGCCTTCGCCGATCCGCAGGTCCTGGCTCGCGAGGCCGTACTGCGCGATCCCGAGGGCCGGCCCCACATCGCGCCCGTGATCCGCTTCCTGCATGAGCCGGCCGCCGTGAACCTCGCGGCGCCGTCCATGGGCCAGCATAGCGGGGAGTTCATGACGAAGCCGCAGCCCGGCGCACGAGAGCCCGAAAGGCGGCCGAGCGCCACGTCGCCCGCATCGGATTGAGCAGGAGGAACGAGATGAGAAGACGGTTGTCCCTGATCGGGCTCGCCCTCGTGGCGGGTCTCGTTACGGTCTCGCCGGCGATGGCCGCGGAGCCAATCAAGGTCGGCATCGCGCTGTCGATGACAGGCAACCTCGCCGATTCGGCCATCCATTATCGTCGGGCGATCGAGCTCTGGCGTAACCAGGTCAACGGGCGCGGCGGCCTTCTCGGCCGCCCGATCGAGCTCGTGATCTACGACGAGCGCAGCGACCCCGCGACCGCGGCGCGCCTCTACGAGCGGCTCATCACCAATGACGGGGCGGAACTCCTGATCGCGCCCTGGGGCTCGGCCTCGACTGCGACCGCCTCCGCGGTCGCCGAGAAGCACAAGCGCGTCCTCATCAATGCGGGCGGCGCCTCCGAGAAGATCCAGCAGCGCGGCTTCAGGTACACCGTCCAGACGGCCGCGCCGATCTCGGCCTATGCGGAGGGGGTCGCACCGCTGATGAAGCGGTTCGGCCTACGGACCATGTTCATGGTCTCGCGCGACTTCAACGCGGCGCGCGACATGGCGCTGGAACTCGACAAGATCGTCAAGTCGGGCGCGGGCGAACTCGTGAACTCGGAGTATTTCCCGGCCGGCACCTCCGACTTCTCGTCCTCCATTTCCAAGGCCCGCCAGCAGAACCCCGACATCTGGATCTCGATCGCCTACCCGAACGAGGCGATCGAGATGGTGCGTCAGTTCCGCGGCACGAACTACATGCCGAAGGCCTTCGTCTCGAACGGCGTCTCGCAGGAGGACTTCCTCAAGGTGACCGGCCGGGACGGCGAGTTCGCGCTCGGCATCTCGCTCTACGAGGCCGCCGTGCCGACCAAGGGCAACGCCGAGTTCGTGAAGGCCTTCACGGCCAAGAACGGCTACGAGCCGGGCTATTACGCGGGCTTCGGCTATGCGGGCGCGACCGTGCTCGAGGAAGCGGTGACCAAGACCGGCAGCCTCGACCAGGACAAGCTCAGGGCGACCCTCGGCAGCCTCGAGACCGAGACCGTGCTCGGTCACTACAAGGTCGAGCCCGCGAGCGGATTGCAGACCGGCGTGAAGGGTCTCCTCGTCCAGATCCTCAAGGGCAAGCGCGAGATCGTCTGGCCGGACGAGCTCAAGACCGCCGAGCCCGTGGTGCCAATCCCGGGCTGGGGGCAGCGCTGACCACTTCCGCTCCTCGCGCACGATAGGCGAACCGTGGCCTGCAGGACGGTCGCGGAGGTGATCGCGCGCGTGTGCGAGCGCCACGGCGTGCGGCGCGTCTTCGGCGTTCCGGGCGGCGGGAGCAGCCTCGACCTGATCCGCGCCTTCGCGGCGCGCTGCATCCCTTACGTGCTCGCCCGGACCGAGACTGCGGCCGTCATCATGGCGGCCGCGACCGCTGAGGCGACCGGCACCTTCGGGGTCGCCATCACGACCCAGGGCCCGGGAACGGCGAGCGCTGCGAACGGGATGGCGCAGGCGAGCCTCGACCGCTCGCCCGTGATCCTGATCAGCGACGGCTGGACCTCGAAACAGGCGGCCTACGACACCCACCAGGTTTTCGACCAGCAGGCCCTGATGGCGCCGGTCGCGAAGGCCGGAACCCGGCTCGACGGCGACGGGGTGGCGGCCGAGCTCGGGGCGCTGGTCGCCGCGATGACGACCGAGCCTTGGGGGCCGGTCTATATCGAACTCACGAGCGAGGCCGCCCGCCGGGTGGTCGAGGACGACGAGCCCCCGCCAGCCGCACCGGCCAAGCGCAAGCTCGACAGGTCCCCGGTCGACGCGGCCGCGGACCTCCTGGCCGGCGCCAGCAAGCCCGTCATCGTGGTCGGCCTCGAGGCGCGGGGGCCCGGAATCGGTGACCGCATCGCGGCGCTCGCGTCCCGGCTCGGCGCCCCGATCCTGCCGACCTACAAGGCCAAAGGCGTCGTGCCGGATGGTCACCCGAACCTGGTCGGCCTGTTCACGGGCGGGGCGGCCGAGCAAGACTGTGTCGGCGCGGCGGATCTGATCGTGCTCTGCGGCTTCGATCCGGTCGAGCTGATCGGCCGGCCCTGGGGCTACGCGGCCCCGGTTCTCGACCTCGGCCCCGTGCGGCACCCGGTGCACTACGTGGACGCCACCGTCCGCGTGACAGGCGATCTGACCGCGATCCTCGACGCACTGGCCTCCGCGGGCAGCCCCGGCCGCTGGCGGCCGGACGAGATCGTCGGCCTGCGCGAGGGTTTCGCGACGCGTCTCGCCTACGAGGGAACGGGACCGGGCTTGTCGCCGGAGACGGTGGTCAGGGAGGCGGTGTCGGCCTCGGCGGGCCTTGACGCCCGCATCACCGTGGATGCCGGAGCGCACATGTTCTCGGCCATGGCGTTCTGGCCGGCCCTGCGGCACGGCGACGTCCTGGTCTCGAACGGGCTCGCCACAATGGCGTTCTCGCTGCCGGCCGCGATCGCGATCTCGCTCGAGACGCCGGATCGGCCGGTGATCGCCTTCACGGGCGATGGCGGGCTGATGATGTGCGCGGGGGAGCTCTCGACCGCCGCCCAGCATGCGACCCGCCTCTGCGTCGTCGTGTTCAACGACGCGACCCTCTCGCTCATCGCGATCAAGCAGCAGGCGCGGCAAATGCCGCGGGCCGGAGTCGACTGGCCGCGGCCCGACTTCGCGGCCGTCGCGCGCGGCTTCGGGCTCGCGGGTCACAACGCGACGAGCCTCGGGGAGTATCGTTTCGCCCTCAACGCGGCCCTTCGGGCCCAGGGCCCGAGCTTGATCGACGTGAACGTCGACCCGTCTGGTTACCTCGCCCAGTCGATTGCGCTTCGCGGCTGACGCGCCGAAGCACCTGCCGTCAGCCCCGGTCCGGGGCCTCGAAGAGCGCTTCGATCTCGACCGGGATGTCGGCATACAACTCGGCGACCCCGATCGCCGAGCGGGTATGGCGGCCGGCCTCGCCGAAGATCTCGATCATCAGGTCCGAGAAGCCGTTCATCACCTCCGAGGGCCGGTTGAAGCCGGGGGCGCTGTTGATGAACCCCGTCGCCTTCACGACGCGCGTCACTCGATCGAGCGATCCCAGATAGGCCCTGAGCGTCGAAAGCGTGCAGAGCGCCGTCAGCCTGGCGGCCTCGCGAGCCTCCGGGATGCTGAGCTCGCGCCCGATCTTGCCGGTCACGTAGGGAACGTTGCCCGGCCCGAGCGGGCCGTGCCCGCTCATGAAGACGAGGTCGCCCGAGCGGAGCGCACGGACCCGGTTCGCCTCGTCCTTGAAGGGTGGCGGCAGGGTGAGGCCGAGCAGGGCGAGGCGCCGTTCTGCCGACATGTCGCGACCCTCAGTAATCCGCCCGGTCCTCGACCGCGTGGCCTCGCTTCGGGATCAGCATGGAGCGATCGAACTCGCAGACCAGCACCTTGGCCTGGTTGTAGCCGCGCGTCCTGACGCCGACGATCCCGGCCTCCGGTCGCGACTTCGAGGCGCGTTTGTCGGTCACCTCCGTCTCGGCCATCAGGGTGTCGCCTGCGAAGACCGGCGCCGGCATCCGGATCTCCTTCCAGCCAAGATTGGCGATCGCCTTCTGGCTGACGTCCGAGACGCTCATCCCGACCAGGATCGCGACGGTCAGGGGCGAGGCCACGATGCAGCGTCCGAACTCGGAATGCCTGCCGTATTCCTCGTCGAAATGAAGCGGGTGCGTGTTCATGGTCAGCAGCGTGAACCAGATGTTGTCCTGCTGGGTGACCGTGCGGTTCGGCCGGTGCTCGTAGATGTGGCCGACCTCGAAGTCCTCGTAATATCGCCCGAACGTCTCCCGGAATCGGTTCGGCCCGACCTGCTTGACGGAGCTGACCACGATCGCCTCCCTTGCCGCGCGGGCACGCTGACGATCCGCGAACTCCGTTCTAACAGATCAATTTGTCCGGACAAGGACTGTGCGATGTTAGGTCGGGGTGGGGTCAGATCATACCCCGGCGCGCTCACTCCGCAGGCCGGCGGCCGAGGACGGCGAAGAAGCGCTCGGAATAGAGCGGCCAGGCCTCGGGATTGACCAGGCGCGGGGGACGGCGGCCGTCGAGGATGTCGAGCCATTGCTCCGCGGCGGCCGTCGCCATCGTCCGGAGCGCCTCCTCGGTGATGCCCGCGATGTGGGGGGACGCGACCACGTTGTTGAAGCCGAGCAGCGGATGGTCGGGCGGCGGTGGCTCGTGCAGGAACACGTCGAGCCCCGCCCCCGCGATGGCGCCGCGGCGCAATGCCTCCGCCAGCGCCGCCTCATCGTGGATGCCGCCGCGGGCGGTAGTGATGAAATAGGCGGTCGGCTTCATGGCCGCGAAGGCCTCGGCCCCGAACAGGCCGAGCGTCTCGGCGCTGCGCGGGCAGTTAACGGACACGAAATCCGAGTGGCGGAGCATCTCGCCCCATTCGACCTTGCTCGCCCCGCGCGCCGTCACCTCGTCGGCGGAGAGGTAAGGATCGACCGCCAGCACCTTCATGCCGAACAGCACCCGGCAGAGTTCGGCGAGACGCGTGCCGATCCGGCCGAGGCCGACGATCCCGACCACCCTGCCCTTGAGCTCGCGGCCCGTGAATGCGAAGCGGTCGAGCCCCGCCTCGCTCCGGAGCGCGCGATCGCTCTGGATGATCTGCTTCGAAAGGCACAGCATCAGCCCGAGCGCGTGCTCGGCCACGGCCTCGTCGTTCGTGCCCGACTGGTTGCAGACGATGACGCCCGCCTCCGTGCAGGCATTGACATCAACCATGTCGAACCCGGCGCCGGTCGACGTGACGGCGAGGAGGTTCGGGCAGCGGGCCAGGAGCGCGGCGTTGCCGAACCACGGCTCCTTCAGCTCGCCCCGGGGTGCGATCTGGTAGCCGTGCACATCCGCAAGCGCCCGCCAAGTCTCGGTCTCTCGGCCGCCATAGGTCAGCCTGACGAGCGAGACCGCGCCCGAATCCTCGATCAGCTTCGGGCCGGCAGGATCGACCCAGCTCTCGAAATAGGCGAGCTTCGGCGGCATCACGACGCCCTCAGCTATTGGATGGCCCCCCCGACGGCATCGAGGGCCGCGCGCGCGACCTCCATGTCGTCCGAGTAATGGCCGCCGCTGACCCCGATGCCTCCCACCATCTCGCCGTCCAGCATGATCGGGTAGCCGCCGCCGTAGATCGTCAGGCGCGGGGTGTTGGTGATCCCGTGCAGGAGCGGCGGGTCGTTCTTGATGAAGTCCCACCAAACATGGGTCGCGATCCCGAAGGAGGTCGCGGTCCAGGCCTTGTTCTGGGCGAGATCAATCGAGAGATGGGGTGCCGCGTCCATGGCGTGGAACGCCTTCAGGAGCCCGGATTCGTTGGTGATTGCGATGCACATCGCCTTCTTGAGCTCGGCCGATTTCGCGATTGCGGCCTCGATCATGGTCCGGGCGGTTTCCGTATCGATGGTGCGCTTCATGAGGCTCATGGGTTTCCTCCGTCATGCCGGTTAGATGGAACGGGCGATCGTGTGGGCTTCGACGAGCGCGGCCGGGATGCGGCGCGGGGCGAAAGCGTCCCCGACCAGGTAGGTGCGGTCGAGACCTGACGCCTTGAGCTGCGCGGCCAGATCCGAGCGCGTCGCCTGCGCGCCGATCCAGATGATCGCCGCGGTGCCGGGGAGCCGCTCCTCGCGGCCGCTGAGGTAGTGTTTCAGGATCGTGGCCCCACCCTCTGCTCGGGCCACGAAGGTCGAGCTCCGCAGGCCGACGCCGGCTTCGTCGAGCCCCCGCAATGTCGCGATGCGCGAGACCATCGGCAGTTCGCGGAAATTTTCGAAGAAGCGGGTCGCGACGACGAGCTTCAGCCCATAGCCGGCCGCGAGCGCGGCCGCGCCCTCCGCGACCGCCGCGCCCCAGAAGTAGCCGTCCTCGTCCATGAGGACCAGGTGTCGGCCGAGCGAGGGGACACGCTTCAGGTCGTCCGGACCCGTCGCGGTCAGGACCGGCACCGACCCATCGCCGGGGAGGGTCGGCGCGAGGGGCTCCGCCCCGCAGGCCACGACGACCGCGTGGGGCGCCTCGGCCAGGATATCGGCCGTGGTCGCGGCGTGTCCGAGCCGGATGTCGACGCCGTTCCGGCTTACGGCCGAGGCGAGGAAGTCGATCGCGTGTCGAAGCTCGGCGTTGTTCGGCAGGCGGCAGGCATCGGCGACCTTGCCGCCGAGCCGGTGCAAGCGCTCGAACAGCACGACCTCGTGCCCGCGCTCCGCCGCGACCCGGGCCGCTTCGAGCCCCGCCGGCCCGCCGCCGACCACCACGACCCGCTGCCGCGGCGCCTCTTTCAGCTTGCCGAAATGGTGCTCGCGCCCAGCTTCCGGGTTCGTGGCGCAGCCGATCCGCTCGCCCGACGAGATCCAGTCCCAGCACTGGTTGCAGGCGATGCAGCGTCGGATCTCCGCGGCGCGGCCGGTACGGGCCTTCTCCGGCCAGTGCGGGTCGACGATGATGGCCCGGCAGAGGCCGACCATGTCGCCGTCGCCGGACGCGATCACGTCCTCGGCTTGTTCGGGCGTCTGGATCCGGGTGCTCTGCACCACCACGCATCCGCCCACCGCGTCCTTGATGCGGCGCTGCACGTCCCGGTAAGCCAGGATTGGCCAGTGCCGGTCCGGCAGGTGGGTGTCGATCGTGTTGAAGTTGCCTTGGCTCAGCGAGAGGTAGTCGACGAGCCCGTCGCGCACGAGGGCGGCCGCGATCTCGCAGGCGTTCTCGATCCCGATGCCGCCCGGCGTGAACTCCTCCACGGCCAAGCGGTAGCCGACGACCGCGCGGGCGCCGAGCCGACGGCGCACGCCCTGCAGGATCTCGCGCGGAAACCGCATGCGGTTCTCGAAGGAGCCGCCGTAGCGGTCCTCGCGGGTGTTGGTGAAGGGCGACACGAACTGCCCGATCAGGTGGCCCTGCGCGCCGTGGACCTCGACCCCGTCCGCGCCGCTATCGCGCGTGTTCACGGCCGCGGCCACGAAGAACTCGACCATCTCCTCGACCTCCCGCGTCGTCAGCGCATGCGGGGTGCCGCCGCTCCGTGGGCACGGGATGGCGGAGGGTGCGATCAGCGTGCCGACGCGGCGGTCGAGATGCTGCCGGCCGCCGTGATTGAGCTGCATCAGGAAGCCCGCGCCCGCCCCGTGGATCGCGTCCGAGATGCGCCGTAGGCCCGGGATGGTGCTGCGGTCGAAGAGCGGGATCGCGTTCGGGACCACGGCCTCGAGCGGATGCAATCGGACGGCCTCGCTGACGAGCACGCCCGACCCGCCCTCGGCAGCCCTCCGGTAGAAGGCCAGCATGCGCTCTCCCACCTTGCCGGCCTCGGCGAGGTTCGTCGTGGTCGCGACCCGCATGACGCGATTCTTGACGCGAAGCGGACCGAGCGCGATCGGCGAGAACAGATGCGGGAAGGGCTGGACCGCGGCAGGCGCCCAGGCGTCGCTCACGCGATGGCGGCTCCGGCCCGCAGGTTGTCGCTCCGGTCGGGCTCGTAGGCGAGGAGGTCGCGCACCATCGCGTCCGTCTGCTCGCCAAGGCCTGGCGATGCGCCCATGCCCTGTCGGGAGTTCTTCGGGTCGGCGCACAGAAGCCGGCGCGTGCCCTCCCGCGTTCCCGGCGCCTCGCTCTGGATCGTGGGGCAGCCGAGATTGGTCAGCAGCATCGCCCCGCAAGGCCCCGACGGCATGTGCGTCGGGCCCAAGAGGACCACGCCGACGAGCAGAACCATGCACATCCCCCCTCTATTCTGTCGGCGAGATCTGGACCGGCGGAGGCCGCGTCCCTGCCTTGCCGATCGCTAGCTCCCGACCGGAGCCGGTCCGTCGCCACCGCAAGCAAGCCAGTCTGCGATGCTCAACCGGACAACTTCTCTCGAAGAAGCAATGAGAGGCTTGACGCCGTCCTATCGTCGGCGGACATGGTGGTAACGACGTTAGGTCGTCCGTACAAGAGCCGCGCAGCGGCCACTCTCGAGGGAAGCTCATGGGTCGCGCTGAACCGCTGCTCAATGTGGTCTGGGTTGTGCTCGGCTTGGCGACCTGCGCCTATTCCTGGTCGGTCGGCATCGTCGGCCCGATGGGGCCGCAATCGGGCTTTTTCCCCGCCATCGCCGGCCTACTGATCGCCGGAGCCGGCGGCCTCCTGCTGGCTCCAGGCGCGGCCCGCGTTCCGGCCGGACGCGTGTTCTGGCCCGAGGGGCGCAGCTCCGCGAGGGCCGTCGTGACGGTCGCGGCGATCATCGGGGTCACGATCCTCGCCATCCCGTATGTGGGCTTCGTCACCGCCAATCTCGCCGCCATGCCGGTGCTCGTCCGGGTAATCGGGAAGTCGAGATGGTGGGTCGCGATCGCGGTCGGCATCGTGTCCGTCGCCTCCGTCTCCTACCTGTTCGACACCCTCCTCGGCGTGACGCTGCCGCGCGGACCTCTGGGCTTCTGACGTGGACGCCTTCGTCGGGCTCGCGCACGGGTTCGGCGTCGTCCTGACTCCGGCGAACCTGTACTTCTGCCTGATCGGAAGCGTGGTCGGCACGCTGATCGGCGTCCTGCCGGGGATCGGCCCGCTCGCCGCCATGTCGCTGCTGTTGCCGGCGACCTTCGGGATGAGCCCGGTCGCGTCCATCTCGATGCTGACCGCGATGTTCTACGGCGCCATGTACGGCGGCTCGACCACCTCGGTCCTGGTCAACATCCCGGGCGAGGCAGCCTCCGTGGTGACGTGTCTCGACGGCTACCAGATGGCGCGGCGGGGGCGGGCGGGCGCGGCGCTCGGGATCGCGGCGATCGGCTCCTTCATCGCCGGCACGCTGAGCCTCGTCGTGCTGACCTTCTTCTCGCCGGCCCTGAGCGACGTGGCGCTGCAATTTGGCCCGCCCGAGAACTTCGCCCTGATGGTGCTCGGCCTCATTTGCACCATCCTGATGATCGAGGGCTCGGCCCTGAAGGGCCTCCTCATGGTGGGGCTCGGGGCGCTCTTCGCGGTGGTCGGGCTCGATTCTGTGACCGGGCAGGAACGCTTCACCTTCGGGTCGATCAACCTCGTGGCCGGCGTGGAGCTCATCGCCCTGGTGATTGGCCTGTTCGGCATTTCCGAGATCCTCGGCAATGTCGAGACGAAGATGGAAAGCGAGCTCGTATCGAGGAAGATCGGCGCGCTGTGGCCGACCCGCCAGGACTGGCTCGATTCCTGGAAGGCGATCCTGCGGGGCTCGGGCCTCGGCTTCGTGCTGGGCTTCGTGCCCGGCGGCGGGCCGGTCACCGCCTCGTTCATGGCCTACGCGCTCGAGCGCCGCATCGCCGACCGGCCGGAGGAGTTCGGGACGGGTCGGATCGAGGGCGTCGCGGGTCCGGAATCGGCCAACAACGCCGCCGTCGCAAGCGGCATGATCCCGCTCCTGTCGCTTGGTCTTCCCGGCAACGCCGTGACAGCCCTCCTGATGGGCGCGCTCGTCCTCCACGGCGTGCAGCCGGGGCCGCTCCTGATCACCCAGCGCCCGGACGTGTTCTGGGGCGTGGTGGCCAGCATGTATGTCGGCAACGTCATCCTGCTGATCCTGAACCTCCCGCTCGTGGGGCTCTGGGTGCAGCTCCTGCGGGTCCCCTATTCCGTGCTCTTCCCGAGCATCATCCTGCTCGCGCTCGTCGGCACCTATTCGGCCAACAAGAACCTGTTCGATCTCTGGGTCATGCTCGGCTTCGGGGTGTTCGGTTACGTGATGCGCAAGTTCGATTACGAACTCGCGCCGCTCGTCCTATCCTTCGTGCTCGCGCCGCTTCTCGAGCAGTCGCTGCGGCAGTCTATGGTGATGTCGGCCGGCGGCTTCGATATCTTCGTCTCGCGGCCGATCTCGCTTTCGATCCTCGCCTTGAGTGCGGTGATCGCCCTGGCGGCGATCATCCAGCGCCTTCGTTCGAAGTCAACATCGACGCCACAGGGAGTCTTGTCATGATCACGCGACGCAGCGGCCTCATCTCCGCGGCCCTTCTCGGCTGCTCGGCTCTCGGGGTCGGCCCGGGCCTGGCTCAGAATGCGGCCGACAAGGAGCTCCTCGCGAAGCTGAAGCCGAAGGACTTTCCGACCCAGCCGATCGAGATCGTTGTCGTCTACCCGGCCGGGGGCGGCATGGACGTGAACGCCCGCGTGCTGGCCAAGTTCTTCGAGAAGGTCACGGGCGACCGCGCGATCGTGGCGAACCGCACTGGCGGGGCCGGGCTCGTCGGGCACACCTACCTGGCCTCCCAGGCCCCAAAGGACGGCTACACCGTCGGCTTCGTCGCGAACCTCATCATCGGCGACGCGATGCTGCGGTCGAACGGCCGCTGGGCCTGGAATGACGTCGAGCCGATCTCCTACATCAACTCCGACGGCATGACCTTCCTGACCAACGCGGACGGCCCGTACAAGGACAAGACGCTCAAGGAGCTTCTGGCCATCGCCAAGGAGAAGCCGAACACCGTCCGGGCCGGGATGGTGCCGGGCTCGTCCTACGAATTCCTGCTGGAGCAGCTCGAGCTCAGCTCCGGCGCCAAGTTCCTGAAGGTGCCGTTCCAGGGCATGGCGCCCGCCATCGCCGCGCTGCTCGGCAACAACATCGACCTCAGCGTCAACTTCCTGAGCGAGATGAGGAGCTTCATCGAGGCCAAGAAGGTGACGCCGCTCGCGGTGACAAGCGCCACGCGGCTGCCCTTCGTGCCGGACGCACCGACGGCCAACGAGGTCATGGGCGTCAAGGACTACAACTGGGTCGTAACGCGCTGGATCGGCGTGCCCAAGGGCACCCCGGCCGACCGCAAGGCCTACCTCGCCGCCGGCTTCAACGCCGCCGCGCGCGATCCCGAGCTGCAGGAGGAGCTGCGGAAAATCGGCGCCATCCCGGACCCGTCGATCGGGACGGTCGAGCAGGTCGTGAAGAAGACCGAGGAGCTCGCCGAGATGGAGCGGCAGTTCTACATCCGGACCGGGCGGTTGAAGCCGTGAGCCCCGGGGCGACGGATGGCCGGGACGTCCTCGGCTGGCGGTGCAAGATCGGCGTCGTGACGCCGTCGACCAACACGATCGTCCAGCCCGAATACGACGACATGCGGCCGGACGGGGTGACGAACCACCTCGCCCGCATGCACATCCCGAACGACCCCGTTCGCAGCGACGCCGATTTCGACGAGCTGATCCGTCGGATCGACGTCTCGCTCGAGGCGGCGCTCGAGCGGGTGCTGACGGCGGCTCCGGACCACATCGTCCTCGGCATCTCGGCGGAGAGCATCTGGGGCGGCGGCCTCGCGGCCGCGGCCGCAATCAAGGACCGCGTGGTCCGGCTCACGGGCGGTCTGCCCTTCACCCAGGCCGCCGACGCGCTGCCGGCAGCCCTGAAGGCCTATGGGGCCGGCCGGCGGATCGCGGTCGTGACGCCGTACTTCCCGACGGCCGAGAAGCACATCCGGGCATATATCGAGGAGCTCGGCTACGAACTCGTCGGCACTCGCCATCTCGCCCGGCCGAGCCCGGTCGAAATCGCCACGACGCCGATCGCGACCCTCCGCCAGGCCCTGGCCGAGCTGAACACGCCCGCGACCGACGCCATCATCCAGTTCGGCGCCAACCTGCCCATGGGCCGGCTCGCGGCGGCGGCCGAGATGGCGTTCGGCAAGCCCGTGATCGCGGTCAACACCGCCACCTACTGGCATGCGCTGCGGTCGATCGGGATCACGGACACGAAGCAGGGGTTTGGGCAGCTGATGAGCGAGTTCTGACACTTGCGGCCTCGTCGTAGGCCTGTCCCGGCCACCCCGATACGGAGCGCTCGACCCCCTCGATCGGGATCACCGGGACAAGCCGGTGATGACACGCGGATAGGCCGGATCATTCCCTCCTTTGCGGCAGCGCGATCGAGAGGCTCGTCTTCACCTCGACGACCGTGAGCGCGCGCTCCGCGAAGGCCGCGGCCAGCACGGGTGCGACCTCGTCCTCGGTATCGATCGAGAAGGTGCGGCAGCCGAAGGCGCGGGCGAGGGTCTGGAAATCGGGGTTGTGGAGGTCGGTCGCGGTGCGCCGGCCGGGATAGGCGCGTTCCAAGTTGAGCCGGATCGCCCCGTAGCTCGCGTTGTTGGCCAGCACGATCACAATCGGCAGGTTGCGCTCGGCCGCGACCGCGAGCTCCATGCCGCCCATCAGCATGCCGCCGTCGCCGATCATGCAGATCACCTGACGGTCCGGGTGGCGCATCGCGGCCGCCACGGCGGCCGGCATGCCCCAGCCCATTGTGCCGGCGATCGGCGTCAGCAGGACCTGCGGCGGCGTCCAGGGATAGTAGCGATACATCATGCCGGCCGAGATGCCGGCATCCATGGCGACGATCGCGTCCGCTGCGATGTGGCGGCCGAGCTCGGCGACAACGTTGCCGAACACGACCCCGTCGGGCCCCGTCTTCGGCACCCAGGTCGTGACCGGCGCGAGGAGGCGCTTCAGCTCGGCCGGCCAGCCGCCGCGGGGCGGTGCGGCGGCGGGCGGCGCAGCCGCGAGATCGCGCAGGAACAGTCGCGCCGAGCAGGCGAGCGCGAGGTCCGGGACATAGTTCAGGCCGAGCATGCCGGGATCGCGCAGCACGTGCACCAGGCGCTGCTTCGGCTGCGGCGAGACCGGGAAGGTGAAGCCGTGCGTGGTGAGATCGCCGAGCCGCGTCCCGACAGCCAGGATCAGGTCGCTGTCGGCGAGCCGCCTGATCTGCTCGGGCGTGTTGAAGAAGCCGAGCTCGCCCGCGAAGAGAGGATGGCGGTTCGGGAACAGGTCGTGACGGCGGAAGCTGCACATCACCGGGATGTGCCAAGCCTCCGCGGCGCGCAGCAGCGCGGCCCGGCCCTCGGGATCGGCGAGCTCGCCGCCGGCGATCAGGAGCGGGCGCTCGGCCGTCGCGACCCAGCCGGCGATCTCAGCCAGCGCCGCCGGTTCGGGCGCGCCGAGCTGCATTCGGTGCGGGCGCGGCACGGCAAGGTCCACCATCTCGGCCAGCACGTCCTCCGGCAGGGACACCACGACGGGGCCCGGCGTGCCCGAACAGGCGGCATGGATCGCGCGCGACATCACGTCGGCGACGCGGGACGGGTCCGACAGCTCGGCCGTCCACTTGGCGGTGCCGCTGAAGAACTTCGCGTAGTCCACCTCCTGGAAGGCGTTGCGGCGCAGATGCGCCTTCTCGACCTGCCCGACGAGGAGCAGGAACGGCACCGTGTCCTGATGGGCCGCGTGCATGCCGATGGCGGCGTTCGCGGCTCCCGGTCCGCGGCTCACCATGCAGACGCCGAGCTTGCCGGTGAGCTTCGCGTCGGCGACCGCCATCATGCCGGCTCCGCCCTCGTGGCGGCAGGTCACGACCTCGACCGAATTGCGTCGTTCGAGCTCGTCGAGGAGGCCGAGATAGCTCTCCCCGGACACGCTGAACACGCGGTCGACGCCCGCGTCCTGCAGCATTTCCACGATGACGGAGGCGACGCTTCTCATCTCGCGACCTGTTTCGAAAGGCTTGTCACGCACCGAAACTCCCCTCCTGGGAGACCTTTGCACGAAACGTGGCCTTGTCATTCCGGGGCCGCGAAGCAGAACCCGGAACCCATGGTCGTCCGCGACGACGAGGATGATCGATCCCGGAGAGAGGCGAGCGGGTTTCGGGTTCTCGCTTCGCGAGCCCCGGAATGACAGTTCTCCGGGCCGTCAGGCCTTGATGACGAACGGGTCCTGCACGTCCCGGCTCAGCTCGCACCACACGCTCTTCGTCTGCAGATAGGCCTGGATGGCCTCGGCGCCGTTCTGGCGGCCGAGGCCGCTGTTCTTGTAGCCGCCGAAGGGCGAGTTGAAGGCCATGGCCCGGTAGGTGTTGATCCACACGGTCCCGGCCTTGAGCCGGCGCGCCATCGTGTGGCCGCGGCGGATGTCGCTCGTCCACACGCCGGCCGCGAGACCGAAGGCCGTGTTGTTGGCGAGCGCGACCACCTCGTCCTCGCTCTCGAAGGGCGTGACGCAGAGCACCGGCCCGAAGACCTCGTTCTGCATGATGAAGTCGGTCGGTTTCGCGCCCTGAAGGATAGTCGGCTTGTAGAAGAAGCCGCCCTCGAAGCCAGGCACCACCGCCCGCGTCCCGCCGGTCAGGACCGTCGCGCCCTCCTCGACGGCGCGCGCCACCATGCGTTCGTCCTTGTCGAGCTGGGCCCGGGTCGCGACCGGTCCCATCTGGGTCTCGGCGAGGAGCGGGTCGCCGAGCCTGATCGCCTCGGCACGCTCCACGAGCCGGGCGAGGAGCCGCTCATGGATGCCGGCCTGGAAGAAGGCGCGCGAGCCCGCGACGCAGGTTTGGCCCGCGGCCGCGAAGATGCCGGCCAGCACACCCGCCTCGACCTGGTCGAGATCGGCATCGTCGAACACGATGTTGGGGCTCTTGCCGCCGAGCTCGAGCGTGCAGCTCACGAGCCGCTGCCCGGCCCGGGACGCGATCGCGCGCCCCGCCATGTCGCTGCCCGTGAAGGAGACCTTGGCGACGCCGGGATGGTCGACCAGCGCCTCGCCGGCCGACCGACCGCCCGTCACGACGTTAATCACGCCGGCCGGGATGCCGGCTTCCTCGGCCAGCCTCGCGAGCTCGATCGCGGAGGCGGACGTCACCTCGGACGGCTTGATCACGACGGTGTTGCCGGCCGCCAGCGCGGGCGCGATCGTCATGATGGTCAGGAAGGTCGGCGAGTTCCAAGGCACGATGGCGGCCACGACGCCGAGCGGTTCGCTGAGCGTGTAGTTCAGCACGCTGGTGCGATCGAGCGGGATGACCCGGCCCTCGATCTTGTCGGCGAGGCCGCCGTAATAATAAAGCCAGTCCTGCACGATGCGGGCCTGGGTCCGCATCTCGGCCAGGAGCTTGCCGTTTTGCTCTGTCTCTAGCGTCGCAATGCGATCGGCGTTCTCGGCGATCCTGTCGCCCCAGCGCATCAGGAGCCGGCCGCGTCGGGTCGGCGACAACCGGGACCAGGGCCCCTCGAAGGCGGCGAGAGCCGCCCTCACGGCCGCGTCCACGTCGGCGGCGCCCGATTCGACGAACGTGCCCCAGACCCGGCCCGTGGTCGGGTTGACCGACTCGAACAGAGCCCCTGCCTCGCCGACCGCGTCCTGCCCGTCGACGTGGTTCGTGTAGCGTTGAAGCGACGAGGGCGTCACGGTGACGGTCATCGCATCCTCCCGGAAAACCAAAAACTCGATAGCCCGCTTCGGGCAACTTGTACGGACCATATCGGCCCGATTTCGGAGAGGCAACCGGGGCCGAGTCCCGCGGTAGCGCCGATAAGCGCCTGCAGCTGCCTGGCTCGACGGATGATGCGCGGAAGTGATGCGGACAAATCAGACCCGAAACGAGGTCGTCTCGACGCGGTGGGCCCGCAGCCGCTCGAGATCCGGCTCGACGCCCAGCCCGGGCGCATCCGTCAGCCGAACGTGTCCCTCCCTCACCCGCAGGGGTCCGGGAAGCAGCGCGTCGCGAAGCGGGTTGTCGTTCACGTCCATCTCGAGCGCCCCGCCGCCCCCGGCAGCCGCCAGCAAGTGCGCGGAGGCCGCGAGCCCGATCCCGGCGCCGAGATAGTGAGGATGGAAGGTCGCCCGGGAGGCGACAACCGCCCGAGCGACCGGGAGGCAGCCGGTGAAGCCACCCCATTTCGCGAGGTCGGGCTGCACCACGCCCAGGATCTCGGCCGCGATCGCCTCGGAGAAGGCGCCCTCACCGGCGATGTTCTCGCCCGCAGCCAGCGGGATGCGGGTCGCGCGGGCGAGCTCGCGCCACTCGCTCCAGGGCCGATCGGCCCGCAGCGGCTCCTCCAGCCAGGCCGGCTCGAAGGGTTCGAGGCGGGCCGCCGCGGCGCAGGCCTCGGAAATCGACCACGCCTGGTTCGCATCGACCGCGAGCGGCGCCTCGGCCCCGACGACCGCCCGCACGGCCGCGAGGCTGGCGCAATCGGCCTCGATCCCGAAACCAACCTTGAGCTTAAACGCGCGATGGCCGGCCGCGAGCGCGCGAGCGGCGGTCTCCGCCGCGTCGTCGGGATTGATCCCGCTCGCGTAGGCGGCGACGTCCGGCGAGGCGCCGCCGAGGAACCGCCACAGCGGCTGGCCCGCCAGCCGGGCGAGGAGGTCCCAAATCGCGATATCGAGCCCCGCGATCGCCTGACGGATCGGGCCCGGCTCCCCGGATTGCAGGGCCAGCACAGCGAGCCCGGCTTCGAGCCCGGCGAAGATCGCGGCCGGCGTCCGGGCCTCGCGGCCCACGACAAGGGGCGCGATGATCTCCTGAAGGATCCGGGCGCGGTGCTCGGCTCCGACGCTCGGGAAATTGCACCACACCTCCCCCCAGCCGACCGCGCCGTCGCGGTCTTCGGCTCGCACGAACAGGGCCGGCCTGCTGTACATCGTCCCGAAGGACGTCCGGACCGGGACCGCGACCGGGTAGCGGAACACCAAGGCTTCGATGCGGGCAAGCCTGACCGTCGGCACGAGGTCAGGTCCATGTGGAGGCGGATGCAGTCGTCCCCACGGCCGGTGACTTCGCGACCCCACCACGGAGGATCGCAGCGACCTGGACGTGAGGCGTTCGCGGCGTGCAGCGAAGAGCGATTTCGTTCGCCTTCTCAGCTTGTCATCCTATCGACACTATGACAGCCCTGCTCCCTGGGCAATGACGGGGTGCGGGGGGCTCGGGATTGGTACGCCTCCGACGCGCTCTCCTGGTCGCCGCGCCCTGGGTCGCGATCGTGCTCGCGTGGTACGGCGTGCGGGCGAGCGGGCTCGTCAATCCGGCGCTGATCCCCGCCCCTCACGCGGTCGCCGCGAAGGCGGGGGAGCTGTTGACGCGCGAGACGCTGCTCTTCGATATCTGGATTTCGACCCAGCGCGTTTTCCTCGGGGTCGTGCTCGGCGGTCTCTGCGCCGTGCCGGTCGGTTTCTTGCTCGGCTGGTACAAGGGCGTCCGGGCCTTCGCCGACCCGGTCATCAACTTCTTCCGCGCTCTCCCGCCGATCGCGCTGATCCCGCTCGTCATCGTCTATTTCGGAGTCGACGAGCTCGCGAAGACAGTGATCCTCTTCTACGCCTCTTTCTTCGCCAGCGTCATCGTTATGTACGAGGGCGTCTCCCAGATCAGCCCCCTCTTCGTCCGGGTGGCCCGGACCCTCGGGGCGACGGACGGGGAGATCTTCGCCAAGGTGATCGTCCCGCTCACCGTGCCGCATATCCTCACGGCCGTCCGGGTCGCGCTCGGGGTCGCCTGGGCGACGCTCGTCGCCTCCGAACTGATCGCGGCCCAGCGCGGGCTCGGCGCGCTGATCCAGAACGCCTCCGCGTATTTCCTGCTCGACGTGATCTATGTCGGCATCATCTGCATCGGACTGATCGCCCTCGTCATGGACATGGCGCTTCGCCGCCTCTCGACCCGCCTGGTCGCCTGGCAGGAGCGCATCTGAATTGGCGCTCATGGCCCCGCGCGTCCGCTTCGATCGCGTCTCGCTCGAATATCCGACGAAAGCGGGGCCGCTCCGCGTCGTGGACAACGTGAGCTACGACATCGGCGAAGGCGACTTCATCGCCGTGATCGGCCCGTCCGGCTGCGGCAAGACGACGATGATGAACATGCTCGCGGGCTTCGTCGCGCCGACCTCCGGCTCGGTCCTGCTCGACGGGCGCCCGGTTTCAGATCCGGGCCCGGACCGGGGCGTCATCTTCCAGGAATACGGCGTCTTCCCCTGGCTCTCGGTGCGAGACAACATCGCTTTCGGCCTTCGGCTGAAAGCCAACCGCCGCCCACCGGCCGAGATCGAGGCCGTGACCGCCCGCTACATGCGGCTGATGGGCCTCGCCGATTTCGCGGACGCCTATCCCAAGAACCTGTCCGGCGGCATGAGGCAGCGGCTGGCGCTGGCGCGCGCCTACGCCGTCCAGCCCGAATTCCTCCTCATGGACGAGCCTTTCGGGGCGCTCGACGCGCAGACGCGCTCGAACATGCAGAACCTGCTCCTGGAGGTCCTTGCCGCCGAACGGAAGACGGTGATGCTGATCACTCATTCGGCCGAGGAGGCGATCTATCTCGCGTCCCGGATCGTGATCGTGACGGCTCGCCCGGCCCGGGTGCGCGAGATCCTCGACGTCCCGTTCGGCTATCCGCGAGACGAGTCGCTGCATGAGCGGCCAGAATTCGGGGAGCTCCGCTCGCATCTTCGTGAGGCGGTGATGAGCGAGTACAAGAGCCAGCAGAGCCAGGCGCAACCGGCCGCCTTTTCCGAATGACCGGCGCAACAGGGAGGACACCATGAGCGACACCAGGATCCACCGCCGCCAGGCGCTGACGCTCGCGGCCGGCGCGGCCGCCATCGGCCTCGCCCGGCCCGCGATCGCCCAGGCCTCCACGAAGGTGCGGGTCGGCTACCTGCATACGCTCGCGGTCGACGGCCAGATCTGGACCGGCATGGAGCGCGGCAGCTTCGCCAAGCAGGGGCTCGATCTCGAGCTCCGGCAGTTCAACACCGGGCTCGAGATCTTCCAGGCGATGGTCGGCGGCTCGATCGACATGCTGGCGACGGGCGCGGTCGTGTCGAATTTCCCGGCCCGTGGCCAGGGCAAGGTGTTCCTGATCAACAATGTCGAATTCGCCACCGCCCAGCTCTGGGTACGGGAGGACCAGATCAAGAGCTTCGCCGACCTGAAGGGCAAGCGCATCGCGACCACTACAGGCACGACAGCTCACGTCTTCCTCGATACGGCGCTCCGGGCGAACAACGTCGACCCTAAGGATGTCGAGGTGCTGAACCAGCGCATGCCGGAGGCCGTGACCTCCTTCATCTCCGGCGCCGTTCCAGCGGTGGCGCTGTGGGTGCCGTTCAACATCACGGTGCGGGACAAGGTCCCGGGCGCGAAGATGCTGGTCGACGCCGGCAAGTTCTATCCGCAAGCCGCGATCGTCGGCGGATGGGCGGCGGCGAACGACTATTTCGCCAAGAACCGCGACACCTGCGCCAGGATCGTCAAAGGCTGGGCCGACGCCAACGACGCCTTCATGGCCAAGCCGGACGACACGCTCGCCCTGCTGCAGGCGAAGCACTACAGCCAAGTGCCCCTTACCGATCTGACGGAGCAGTACGGGGCCCAGAAGATGTTCACCTCGGCCGAGTGGAAGGCCATGTTCCAGGACGGCACGGTGACGAAATGGCTGCAGCAGGTCACGGATTTCTTTGCGCGAAGCTCGAACACGCCGAACCTGCAACTGGCCTCGCAATACTTCGACCCGTCGCTTTACATTCAAACGATCTGAAAGCGTCGCCCTCATGCTCTGCAGGCCACAACAGCGTCATCCTGAGGAGCCCGGCGAGCGGGCGGCTCGAAGGGCGCACGACCGTCCTGCATGCTTCGAGACGGGGCTGCTGCGCAGCCCTCCTCAGCATGACGCAAGTGGGGGACTGCGTTCTCGGCCAAGCTCGCAGGAGGCTCGCGTGATCCGGACGGTCGCCTTCATCGGCCTCGGCACCATGGGGCGGCCCATGGCCAAGAACATCCTCAAGGGCGGCTTCGCGCTGCGGGCCTACGACGTCTCGGCAGACGCGATGGCAGCGCTGGTCGAGGCGGGTGCGTCATCGGCGGCCTCGGCCGCGGATGCCGCGCGAGGCGCGGATTGCGTGGTCACCATGCTGCCGAACGGCGAGCACGTAGAGGAGGCGGCGTTCGGCGAAGGGGGCGTCGCCGAAGCGATCTCGCCCGACGCGCTCTACGTCGACATGAGCACGATCGCGCCCGCGGTGACCGACCGCGTGGCGGCACGACTGCGCGAGCGCGGCATCGCCATGGTCGATGCGCCGGTCGGTCGGCAGTCGAGCCATGCCGAGCAAGGCAAGCTCCTGATCATGGTGGGCGGCGAGACAGGCGACGTCGAACGTGTCCGGCCCGTCCTCGACCGCATGGGTGATACGATCATCCATTGCGGCCCCGTCGGATCCGGATCGCGCATGAAGATCGTCAACAACTTCATGTCGATCACGCTGAACGCGACCACCGCCGAGGCGCTGACGCTCGCCGAAGCGAGCGGGCTTGACCCCGAGCTCGCCCGCAAGGTGATGCTCGGCACCGTCGCGGGGACCGGCCATATGGGCTCAACCTATCCCGCAAAGGTCCTGGCCGGCGATCTGACGCCCGGCTTCATGATCGATCTTGCGCTGAAGGACCTCCGCCTCGCCCTCGATCTCGGCCGCGACCTCGGCCTACCCCTCGAGACCGGCCAGGCCGCCGAACGGGCCTACGACGGCGCGCGGGAACGTGGCTTCGGCCGGAGCGACTGGACGGCGCTCTACGCGGATGCCCGCGCCGCTCTGCGGCGTCGCGAAGACGGATAACCGCGACCGGTCGCAGTCTCGGCTTTGCCCAGCGCCCCCAGGAAGGAGACCTTCACGGACCGTCGACCGTCATTCCGGGGCTCGCCGAAAGCGAGAACCCGGACCCCCGGCGCGCACCGCCTTCGAGGCACCAGGTGGGTTCCGGATCTGCGCAGCAAGGCTCCGCGCTCGGCGCGCCCGGAATGACAACGGGCGCTGAAAAGCTCCAGCATGACCCGCAGCGGCGCCCTCGAAGCACGCATCACGCTTTAACCCGACCACCGCTTCAGCCGGGGCGCGAATCCGGCGAGGCACCGAGCGTTCGCGGACCCGGCCCGCGCATATAATGCAGCTCCGGTCGATACGGATCGCGCATCTCCCGCCACATCTTGACCAAAGCGAGCAGCAGAACCTTCATCGCCGACCCCGTCTCCCGGCGGACGCGCCTCAGCCGCGCGCGCTTGCCTGTACTGGTGGTCACGACAAAGTCCTGATTTTCCTAACATCCCGTGTCTCGTGTCTCGTCGTGTCGTTCGAGCGGCGCATCGACACGGACTGCCTGTGTCTTCGCGCGCTGAGAGCGTGATCGGCTCAGACCTCGCCGACATTCGATGCCCTTTCGGTTCGCGCCGACTTCGTGTAACAGGTCGGCAGCTCCCGACCTCGCCAATGGCGTTGGCAGCCCGCATCCTCGCGACCATCCGACCGTGCTGGACGACATCCCGGCCCGGCCGAATTCGCGAAGGGCGGTCCTTTTGGACCTGCCCGCCCCACCCTCACCCCGAAAGGATCCACGATGTCGATCACGGCCGAGCGCAAGTCCGCGCTCATGAAGGAACACGCCCGCACCTCGGGCGATACCGGCTCGCCCGAGGTGCAGGTCGCGATCCTAACGGAGCGGATCACCAACCTGACCGAGCATTTCAAGTCGCACGGCAAGGACAACCATTCGCGGCGCGGTCTCCTCAAGATGGTGTCGCAGCGCCGCTCGCTCCTCGATTACGTGAAGCGCAAGGACGAGCCCCGCTACCGGACGCTGATCGAGAAGCTCGGCATCCGCCGCTGAGACTTTAGCCGTCGGGCCTTTGCCCGCGGCGTCATCCCTCGGAGCCGAACGGCTCCGTATTCCGCCGGCGGAACGGTCCGCCGGCTCCGCAACCGCCGGGCGACATGCAGGCGGCCATGGCAGGATCGCCGGAGGCTTGCGCGACCCGTCGGGTCGCCCGAACGAGCCTCCCGTCATCTTGCTCATGGCGCCCGAGGGCCGGCCCGGCTCTTGGAAGGCTAGAGATGTTCGATATCCAACGTGAAGAGCTGATGTGGGGCGGGCGCAAGCTCGTGCTGGAAACCGGCAAGATGGCTCGCCAAGCCGACGGCGCGGTGCTGGCGACCTACGGCGAGACGGCCGTGCTCGCCACCGTCGTGTCCGACAAGCAGCCGAAGCCCGGCTTCGACTTCTTCCCCCTCACGGTGAACTACCAGGAGCGCACCTACGCGGCTGGCCGCATCCCGGGCGGCTTCTTCAAGCGCGAAGGCCGCCCGTCCGAGAAGGAGGTGCTGACCTCGCGCCTGATCGACCGGCCGATCCGTCCCCTCTTCGTCGCCGGCTACAAGAACGACACGCAGATCGTCGCGACCGTGCTCAGCCATGACCTCGAGAACGATCCCGACATCGTCGCCATGGTGGCGGTCTCGGCTGCGCTCACGATCTCCGGCGTGCCCTTCATGGGCCCGATCGGCGGCGCCAGGGTGGGCTATATCGGGGGCGGCTACAAGCTGAACCCGCTCATCACCGAGATGGAGGCCTCGAGCCTCGACCTGATCGTCGCCGGCACGGCCGACGCCGTGCTGATGGTCGAGTCGGAGGCGAAGGAGCTCTCCGAGGAGATCATGCTCGGGGCCGTCATGTTCGGCCACAAGCATTTCCAGCCGATCATCGACGCCTGCATCCGGCTGGCCGAGAAGGCCGCCAAGGAGCCACGTGACTTCACGGCGCCCGACCTCTCGGAGATCGAGACGGTCATCCTCCAGATCGCCGAGCACGACCTGCGATCGGCCTACGCGATCACCCAGAAGCAGGATCGCTACAAGGCGATCGACGCCGCCAAGAGCAAGGTCATGTCGGCCCTGGTTCCGGCCGAGGGCGAGGCGCGCTTCCCGGTCGACAAGGTCAAGACGGCCTTCAAGGAGGTGCAGGCCAAGGTTGTCCGGATGAACATCCTGGACACCGGCTCCCGCATTGACGGACGCGACGTCAAGACGGTTCGGCCGATCTTGTCCGAGGTTGGCATCCTGTCCCGCGCCCACGGCTCGGCTTTGTTCACCCGCGGCGAAACGCAGGCGCTCGTCGTCGCGACGCTCGGCACCGGCGAGGACGAGCAGTTCATCGATGCGCTGGAGGGGACCCGCAAGGAGAACTTCATGCTGCATTACAACTTCCCGCCCTATTCGGTCGGGGAGACGGGCCGCATGGGCTCGCCGGGACGCCGCGAGATCGGCCACGGCAAGCTCGCCTGGCGGGCGATCCACCCGCTGCTGCCGCCTGCGCACGAGTTCCCCTACACGGTCCGGCTCGTCTCGGAGATCACCGAATCGAACGGCTCCTCGTCGATGGCGTCCGTCTGCGGCGGCTCGCTCGCCCTGATGGATGCCGGCGTGCCGCTCCGGCGGCCCGTGGCCGGCATCGCCATGGGGCTGATCCTGGAAGGCGAGCGCTTCGCGGTCCTGTCCGACATCCTGGGCGACGAGGACGCGCTCGGCGACATGGACTTCAAGGTCGCGGGTTCCGAGAACGGAATCACGTCGTTGCAGATGGACATCAAGATCGCCGGGATCACCGAGGAGATCATGCAGGTTGCCCTCGGCCAGGCGAAGGACGGCCGGCTGCACATCCTCGTCGAGATGGCGAAGGCGCTGACCACCGCGCGCGCCGAGCTCGGCGAGCACGCCCCCCGGATCGAGGTGATGCAGATCCCGACGGACAAGATCCGCGACGTGATCGGCACCGGCGGCAAGGTGATCCGCGAGATCGTCGAGAAGACGGGCGCCAAGATCAACGTCGACGACGACGGCACGATCAAGATCGCGTCCGCGGACGCGAAGGCGATCAAGGCGGCCTTCAACTGGATCCGCTCGATCGTGGCCGAGCCCGAGGCCGGCACGATCTATGACGGCACCATCGTGAAGACGATGGAGTTCGGCGCCTTCGTGTCGTTCTTCGGCCCCAAGGACGGGCTCGTCCACATCTCCGAGCTCGCCTCGCGCCGGGTGCAGAAGGTCACCGACGTCGTCAAGGAAGGCGATAAGGTGAAGGTCAAGTTCCTCGGCGCCGACGAGCGCGGCAAGATCCGCCTGTCCATGCGGGTCGTCGACCAGGAGACCGGGGAGGACATCACCGAGAAGGTGAAGGCGCAGCGCGACGCCGAGCGGGCGGAGCGCGGCGACACGGGCGAGGAGCGCGAGGAGCGCGGCGACCGTCCGCCCCGTCGCGACCGCGACGACCGCGGCGGCCGCGACCGGGGTCCGCGTCGCGAGTTCCGCGGCCCGCGCGAGGATCGCGGGCCTCGCGAGGAGCGGCCGGCCCGTGCCGAAGGTGGCGAGACCACCGAGCAGCGGCGCGAGCGCGTGGAACCCGCCGACGCCGGCGAGTAAGGCTGGGGCGGGTTCCCCGCTTCAGGAGCCTATCAGGGGCAGTCCGATCGGGGCTGCCCCTCCTCGTTTGGGCCCGCGGAACGGCTCGGCCTTCTGCCTGTTCACGCTGCGACCGGCCGTATTTCGGCGGCCCACCGGAGCCCATCCATGCCGAACGTTATTGTCGAAGAGGCCCACCACATCTTCTCGGGCGACACGAACCTGTCGACGACGGAGCGCGCGCTCTCGATCGTGGGGGGTCTCGTGCTGGCCGCCCTCGGGGCCCGACCCCGGCCGAACAAGGTGCTCAGCTTGGTGGCCCTTGTGGCCGGATCCGCGCTCGCCATCCGGGGCGCGACGGGCCATTGCGCCGTCAAGGCCGTGTTGGATTCCGAGCGCGCGTGAGGGACCGGCCGCCGCAGCTTCACGAAAAAGCCGGCCCGAGGGCCGGCTTTTTCTTCGTCGACGAGCCGAAGGCTCAGACGATGGGGCGGTTCCGCCCGGCGATCATGCTGTAGATGAACAGCACGATGATCGCGCCAACGACGGCCCCGATGAAGCCCGCGCCCTGGCCCGCAGTGTACCAGCCCAGCGCCTGACCGAGATAGGTTGCCACGAACGCGCCGATGATGCCGAGGATCGTCGTCAGGATGAAGCCTTGCGGCTCATTAGGCCCCGGCATGATAAATTTGGCGACCACGCCCGCCAGAAAACCGATGATGACTGTCCAAAGAATGCCCATTGAGCCGCTCCTGCCTGCTTCCGCGTAAGAACGCCGCATCCCGGTCAAGGTTGCAGGCCAGGCGCTCGCGATCGCAAATATGCTGAATTTGCCTCAATCCTGCAGCACAGGCCGGATTACCCGAGCCTCCGGTAGATCTTCAGCGACCGAAACGTCCCGGCGGCCTCGACCTCGCGCGTGGCGGCCCATTGGACGACCACATCCTTGGCGCTGCGCTCGGCCCGCTCCCACGCAAAGGAACCGGGGAAAACCAGCATGTGCCCGCCCGGCCGGAGGTGGTCGGTCAGGAGGTTCAGCACCTGGAGATCCGTCAGCCCGCCATAGGCATCGTTCGCCTCACCCCGGAACTCGCAGAGGTGAAATAGGGTGACGGCGTCGAACACCGGCAGCAGCCGCCCGTTCAGGAGATAGATGTCCCCGAACACGGCGTTGTAGTAGCGCAGCACCTCGGGCCGCGCTATCGCGAGCCGGACGAAGCTCTCGTATTCCCTGGGCGCCGCCGTGATGGCCAGGACCGAGTTGCGGCGATCGGCGCGCGCGCATTCGATGCCGACATGGTGATGCCCGCCCGTGCCGAAATGGTAGATCGAGGCATCCCGGATGCCCCTGTCGTCGAGCCAGGCCACGAAGTCGACGTCGCAGGCGCAATCCTCCGGCCGGAAGTCCCAATTGTCGTCCCAGATGTTCAGGACAGGCGTGGTCATAAGGGCGATCGCTCGAAGTCGATGGCGAGGGCTGCGCTCCTTGCCCTTCCCCTTGCGGGGAGGGCCGAGCCGAACCCCGGACGCGGTCCGGGGGAAGGACCGGGGCGGTCGGCCCCTCCCCTTGCTCGACGGCCCATGTTCCTCCTGCCAGTGATTTGCTTCACCGGGCTGAGTTCGGCCCGTCAGTTTCAGCGAGGGCACCCCATCTCGCGCTCGACCTGCGCGATCGCGGACACGTTGGCGCGTTCGAAGCGGTTCAACGGAACGGCTTCCATGTCGCCATGTTGGCAGCCTTCGTTGCCGAAGGTGCCGATCGCGCGCGCCGTTCTGAAGCAGTAGCCCCGCTCCCGGTAAATCTCGTTTCGCATGGTCCAGAGGAACTGGCAGTTCGGGCCGCTCCGCAGGTCCGCAGCCCGGAAGTAGTTGCGGTTGCTGCACCCGAACACGTCGTAGCAGCCGGCCGCGGCCGGGGTCGCGGCCGCGAGGCAGCCGGCCCCGACGAGCGCCAGCGCGCCGGCTCTGACGAAGCAACGCATATTCACCCTCCTAATTCGCCCGGACAGGAACCCGACAGTGCAAGGGCCTGTCAATGATCATCATGCCGCCGCGGGGAGCGACCTCCCCGCAACGTCCGCTCCCGAGAAGCAGCAAGTCCTGACGCGACGCTGCAGCCTGCCGCCAGACGCGCGCGCAGCCTTGAGCAGCAGGCCACGCCGGATTAGATGCCACCGAATGATCCGGACACTCGTCGCGCCGCCTCTCCCCGTTGGGCTTATCGCGTCGGCCCTCGCGGGCGGCAGAGACTCGCGCGTCCTTACAATCTCGGGTGACCGTTTCCCGCCGCTGCACCGGTCCAGGCCGGGTACTGCCGAAGGCCCTGGCGCGGTCGGGTGACGGTCACCCCTCCGAGCCTCCCAGGTTGGCTCGCCGAGGGGCCTGAGCCCCGACCGATCCGAGACCGCGCCATGCCCCCGCCGGCGGCGACGCTGGTCGTGGAGCGGGTTTCGTTCAGCTTCGGGACGCGGAAGGTGCTCGATGGGATGTCGCTCGTCGCGGCTCCGGGAAGAGTGACGTGCCTCCTGGGTCCCTCCGGCTGCGGCAAGACGTCCCTTCTGCGCATCCTCGCCGGCATCGAGCAGCCGCAGGCTGGCCGTATCCTGCTCGACGGCGCCGAGGTCGCCGGTCCGGGCGGCTTCGTTCCGCCGGAGCGCCGACGGGTGGGGCTGATGTTCCAGGATTACGCGCTCTTCCCGCATCTCAGCGTACGGGACAACGTCCTGTTTGGGCTCGGCGACCGGTCGCGCGTTGCGGCCCGAGAGGCGGCCGACGAGGCCTTGGCCCGTGTCGGGATGTCGCGGCTGGCCGCGATGAGCCCCGGACAGCTCTCCGGCGGGGAGCAGCAGCGCGTCGCCCTTGCCCGGGCAATCGCGCCAAGCCCGCGCATCCTCCTGATGGACGAGCCCTTCTCCAATCTCGATCGCGGCCTGCGCGAGCGAGTCCGGGAGGAGACGATCACGCTGCTGGCGCGATCCGGCATCACGACGGTCATGGTCACGCACGACCCGGACGAAGCGCTCGCGGTGGGCGATCACTTAGCACTTCTCGCAGACGGGCGGGTCCTCCAGAACGGATCGGGCGAGGACATCTACCGCCGGCCGAACTCTCTCGCGGCCGCCCGGGCCTTGTCGGACCTGAACGAGGTGCCGGGCCAGCTTTCGAAAGGGCGGCTGCTCACGCCTCTCGGCTCTTTCGAAACCGCGCTTACCGGGCCCGATGGAACCACCGCCCTCCTGTGCGTCCGACCGGAGGGCCTCCGAGCCACCCCAACGGGGTCAGGTGTCTCAGGGCGAGTGGTGAAGCGCGTTTTTCGAGGGGCGTTGGACGTCCTCTTCGTCGCGGTGCCAGATCTCGACCCGCCTCTTCGGGTCATGGCGGCCCAAACGACAGCCGTTCCCGGAGACGCCGTGAGGCTTTCGGTGGACCCGGACAGGGCCTTCATGTTCGACGCATAATCTCCTCTACACCCCGAAACGGAGTTGTTGTTTATTCCAGTTCTATTCTGGAGCGGTTCTAAGCGGCGAATTTGCTTGCGCAGACGTGCGCAATACAGTTCTGTCGTCCCTTGCTTCGCATCTTCAACGCATTGGGGCGTCGATGTTCTCACAATCCCTGCGACGTGTTGCAACCCTCCTGGCCTTCGTGGCCGCGGGCTTCGTGTCCGGAGCCTCGGCAGCCGAGGAGGTCAACCTCTACACGACCCGCGAGCCGGGCCTGATCCGCCCGCTGCTCGACTCGTTCACCCGCGCGACCGGGATCAAGGTAAACACCGTCCTGATCGACAAGGGCTTGGCCGAGCGCGTGGCCGCCGAGGGATCGCGCTCGCCGGCCGATCTCCTGATGACGGTCGATATCGGCAACCTGCTCGAGCTGATCGAGCGTGGGCTCGCCCAGCCGGTCCGATCGGAGGCGCTCGAGAGCGCGGTTCCGCCGGCGCTCAGGGACAAGGACGGCCTCTGGTACGCGCTCTCGATGCGGGCACGCGTTGTCTACGCCGATCCCGGCCTCACCGATCTGCGCTCGCTCACCTATGAAGATCTGGCCGATCCGAGGTGGAAGGGGAAGATCTGCATCCGGTCGGGCCAGCATCCCTACAACACGGCCCTGGTGGCCGCTTTCCTGACCCGGCACGGGGAGGCGAAGACGGTGGACTGGCTTCGCGGCGTCAAGGCGAACCTCGCCCGCAAGCCCGGAGGTGGCGACCGCGAGGTGGCGCGCGACATCAAGGCCAAGCTTTGCGAGATCGGGATCGGCAATTCCTACTATGTCGGGCTGATGAGGAGCGGCCAGGGCGGGCCCGACCAGAAGAGCTGGGGCGAGGCGATCAAGGTTGTGCTGCCGACCTTCGAGGATGGCGGCACGCACGTGAACGTGTCCGCGGCCCTCGTGGCCAAGCACGCGCCGAACGGCGCCGGCGCCCTGAAGCTCCTCGAATACCTCATCTCGAACGAGGCGCAGAGCATCTATGCGCGGGGAAACTTCGAGTATCCGGTGAAGACGGGTGCGCCGGCCGATCCGATCGTCGCCGAGCTCGGGGCGCTTCGGCCCGACACCCTGCCGCTCCTCGACATCGCCCGCCACCGAAAGCTCGCCAGCACCCTGATCGAGCGCGTCGGCTTCGACGACTGACCAAAGGGGCCCGTGCGCCCGCAGCTTCGTCTACCCGAGGCTGCGTCCACACGCCGTGATCCCAAGGCCCATGAACAGCTTCACGCCCTTCGCCGACGCGAGCCTCTGCCCGCCGGCGCAACACGACTTCGCGCGCCGGAGGTGGGATGCCCCCCGCCTCCAGTTCTCGGTCGCGGCCGCGGCGATTGCGATCCTGCTTCTCGCGCCGGTGGCGTCGCTCGTCCAGACGGCGTTCGGCGGCTCGTCAGAGCTCTGGCCGCATCTCCTCGCGCATGTCATCCCGACCGCATTGCGGAACACCGCGCTCCTCCTCGCCGGGGTCGGAGCGATCGTCCTCGTGGTCGGCACGGGCACGGCCTGGCTCGTCTCCGCCCACGAATTCCCGGGTCGCCGGATGCTCGATTGGGCGCTCGTGCTGCCCTTGGCGGTCCCGACCTACATCGTGGCCTACGCCTATCTCGACCTCCTCCATCCGGTCGGGCCGATCCAGAACGGCTTGCGCGAGCTTCTCGGCCTCGCCGGCCCACGTGACCTCACCTGGTTTCCGGAGGTCCGCTCGCTCCCGGTCTGCGCGATCCTGCTCGGCTTCGTGCTCTACCCCTACGTGTACCTTCCGACCCGAGCGCTCTTCATGATGCAGGGCGCGAACGAACTCGAGGTCGCCCGTACCCTCGGGGCGAGCCCGGCGCGGGTGTTCTTCAGGATCGCGCTGCCGCTCGCCCGGCCAGGGATCGCAGTTGGGGTCAGCCTCGCGCTCCTGGAGACGCTGAACGACATCGCGGCGTCCGAATTCCTGGGCGTCAGGACCCTGACCGTTTCGGTCTACTCGACCTGGGTGAACCGCTCCGATCTGCCCGGGGCCTCGCAGATTGCGCTGGCCCTGCTGGCGGTCGTTCTCGCCTGCATCCTGGTCGAGGGATGGGGCAGGCGAAACGCCCGGCAGACGAGTGGGGCCCGCAAGCCCATCCGGCGCCGTTTGTTGGGACCCCTGGCTTGGGCGGCGTCGGCGGCTTGCGCGGCCCCGGTCGCGATCGGATTCCTGGCCCCCGCGGGCCATCTCGCGATCGAGGCGGGCCGCCGCATCGGTTTCGCGGGCCTCTCGCCGGCGCTGGTCGACGAGACCGTCAACACGATCGTGCTGTCCGCGGCCGCGACGCTGGTCGTGGTGACGATGGGGCTTGCGGTCGCCTGCGGAGCCCGGCTGTTCCCATCCGGCGGAGCCCGCGGCCTCGTGCGGCTCGCCGGGTTCGGCTACGGGATCCCCGGCACCATCCTGGCCGTTTCGCTGCTCACGCCGCTCGCAGCCATCGACGAGCTTCTGGCGCTTGTCGCAGAGCGGACCTTCGCGATCTCGCTCGGGACCGTGACGATCGGCTCCGCCGGCGCGCTCATCTATGCGTACTCGGTCCGCTTTCTCGCCATCTCGGTCGGGTCGACCGAAGCGGGGCTTGCCAAGACGCCCGTCGCTCTTGACGCGGCGAGCCGGGTGCTCGGGCAAGGCCCATTCGGAACGTTCCGGCGAATCCACCTGCCGCTGACCGCGACCGCGGTGACGAGCGGGGCGCTGCTGGTCTTCGTGGATTGCATGAAGGAACTGCCCGCGACGCTGCTCCTGCGGCCGCTCAACGTCGAGACGCTCGCGACCCATCTCTACGGCGAGGCCGCGCGCGGAACCTACGAGGACGGCGCGGTCGCGGCCTTGATCATCGTAGCGGTCGGGCTCGTGCCGCTCGCGCTCGTCTCGCGCCTCACGACGCGGCGCTGAGCGGTCACACTTGCACGGACCGGCAGCCGGCAGGATCCGGCGGCCGCTCGGGCCGGCATCGCAGACACTCTCGCCCCGTCTTGCCACCGGTCGGACGCGGGGGTGACCGGTTCAGGCGTGTTGCGCCTCGACAGCTTCGACGGATCCCTCCTGGACGGTGCTGGCAAGCGCGGATGCGATCAGGCGCACGAAGGCGGCCGGGTCGCGCGGAGTGTCGCCGTCCTGGACTCGGGCGAGGTCGAGGAGAGTTCCCGCCGCCTCCGACACGTCGTCGCCCGATCCGAGCCGGCCCGCGAGCGCGCGGATCAGCGGGTGGCGCGGGTTGATCTCGAGAACCGGCAAGCCGGCCCCGAAGCTCCGCCCGGCTCGGCGGAGAAGGCGCTGCATCTGCAGGTCCGGTCCAGCCCCGCCGGAGGCGAGCACGACCGCGCTGTCCACGAGACGGTCGGTCGTGCGCACGTCCGACACGTCGGCCGCGAGGGCCCCCTTCAGCGCGGACAGGAGGCCAGACATGTCGGTCGCATCCGCCTCCTCCGGGAACGCTTCGTCCGGCGCGAACCGGGACAAGTCGACCCCACCCTGCGTGATGCTGCGCAGCGCCTTCTCGTCGAAGCTGGCGAGCTCGGCCGGCCAGAACGCGTCGACATGGTCCGAGAGGAGCAGCACCTCGACGCCGCGGGCGCGGAGACCCTCGATCTGCGGTGAGCGCGCGAGCGCCTCGGAATCGTCAGCAAGAAGGTAGTAGATCTCGTCCTGCCCGTCCTTCAGGCGCGACACGTAGTCGGCAAGCGACGTCCAGCCCTCGACCGCCGAGGAGCGAAACCGGAGCAGGGGCGCGATCTCCTTGCGCCGCTCGTGGTCCTCGTAGACACCCTCTTTGAGAACGGGCCCAAAAGTCTCCCAGAACTTGGCGTAATCCTCGGCATCCTTTGACCGGGCCGCGAGCTCGGCCAGGACCCGACCGGTCACGGCGCGCCGGATGCGCGCCAGAACCGGCGTCGCCTGCAGCATCTCGCGGGAGACGTTGAGCGGCAGATCCTCCGTGTCTACGACCCCCTGCACGAAGCGGAGCCAGCCCGGCAGCAGGCCGGCCTCGTCGGTGATGAACATGCGCCGGACATGAAGGCGAACGCGGCTTTCGCGCTCGCCCTCGACGGCCATGAAGGGCTTCATACCGGGCACGAACAGGAGAGCGGCGAATTCCGTCGCGCCCTCCGCCCGCCAATGCAGCGTCGCCCACGGCTTGTCGAACATATGGCCGAGATGGCGGTAGAAAGCCGTGTAGGCCTCGTCGTTGATCTCCGCCTTGGGCTTCCGCCAGAGCGCCGTGCCCTCGTTGCCGGCGATCTCGGCTCCGTCCCGCACGATGCTGATCGGTACCGCGATGTGGTCCGCCCATTTCCGGACGACGTGCTCGAGCCGCGCCGGTTCCAGATACTCGTCCGCATCGGCCTTCACGTGCAGCACGACGTCGGTCCCGGGTTCAGCCCGGCTCGCGGGCGCGAGCGTGAAGCTGCCGCCGCCTTCCGAGGCCCACATCCAGGCCTCCTCCGCGCCGGCCTGCCGGGAGGTCGCCTCGACCCTGTCCGCCACCATGAAGGCCGAGTAGAAGCCGACCCCGAACTGGCCGATGAGGCTCGGACGCTCGCCCGGGCTGGCCTCGGTCAGAGACTGGGTGAAGGCGCGGGTGCCCGAGCGCGCGATGGTGCCGAGGTTTCGAGCGATATCCTCCTTTGCCATGCCGATGCCGGAATCCGAGATCGTGATCGTCCGGGCCTGCTTGTCCGGGGCGATCCGGATCTTGGCGTCCGCGGGGAGCGTGAGGGCCGGATTCGTGAGCGCCTCGAAGCGACGCCGGTCCGTGGCGTCGGCCGCGTTGGCGACGAGTTCACGCAGGAAGATCTCGCGATCGGAGTAAAGGGCGTGGACGACAAGATCCAGGAGGCGCCCGACCTCCGCCCCAAACTCATGCCGTTCCACCGTCCCGCTCACTGGCACGCTCCGTGTCTACAGGCCAGCGATATGCGACGGGCAGGCTGGGTTCAACCCGGTCGGCAGAGGGAAGAAAGGGCAGCCGCAACCGGCCGATCAGTGCTGGACGGACGAAAAACCGGGCTGCCCGGAGAGATGGCCCGATGGCGAGAGCTCTATTCGGATGTCGGCCGGACGAGCTGGCTTTCCGCGACCGCGCGCTCGATCTTGTCGGAGCCCTTGATCCGATAATGGAACTCGCCATCGACGGATTCGGGCAGGAGGCGGATGATTTCGTAGGGGCCCGAGCTCGACCGATCGGCAAAGGAGCGGGTGAGGCGCACGTGCTGCCCCAGCTTGAAACGATGGTCAGGCATGGGCGTCCTCGTCAGGTCTCTCGACAGGGTCGGGGTCTAGCGCCGGAAGAACTTCCTCGCGGGGGGCCGAGCTCCGGTGCCGGCTCGCTCGTCCTTGTGACGGAAGATCACGCGGCCGCGCTCGAGATCGTAGGGCGACATTTCGACGGTCACGCGGTCTCCGGCGAGGGTCTTGATCCGATGCTTCTTCATCTTGCCCGCCGTGTAGGCGATGATCTGATGGCCGACATCGAGCTGGATGCGATAGCGCGCCTCCGGCAGGATTTCGGTGACCAAGCCCTCGAACTGGATCAGCTCTTCCTTCACGTGACCTCATGCCTCTGAGAGAAGGAAAGCCGCCCCGGAACGGGACGGCCGATCTTTGGGACGGCGCTGGACCGCCCGGAGCCTCGCGGCTCAGACCACCTGCAGGGTGCTGACCGCGATCTTACCCGAGCGCCGATCTTCTTCGGTATCGAAGGAGACCTTCATGCCCTCGGCAAGCCCGCGAATGCCGGCTCGCTCCAGAGCGGTTGCGTGGACGAACACGTCTTTGCTTCCGTCCTCGGGCTGAATGAAACCGAAACCCTTGGTGTCGTTGTAGAACTTAACAGTGCCCATGATCATCTGAGAATGCTTTCGCTTGAGGTGTGCACGCCGACCACCGCCGCACAATGACGCGCGGCGACAATCGACCTTCGAGAGTTTGGAGAGAAAGTCTGAAGCGTGCGCCCAGCTCAAGCAGAGGCGAAGCGGCCCAGTTGTCTGGCCAAAAGTCGACCAGGCGTATGTATACGGTCAGGCCGCATTTTTCAAGCGCTCGCTAGATTTATGGCAGTTACGCCCGCTCGGGCGGACGCGGGGCGCTCGGAAGCAATCCGGGCTTGCGGGCTCCGGCAGCAAAGCGAGGCTTCGGCTTCGGGGCCGCAATCAAACCTTCCCGGACGGCCTTCTTGCGGGCCATCTTCCTCGCCCGGCGGATGGCCTCGGCCTTTTCCCTGACCTTGCGCTCGGAGGGCTTCTCGTAGGCCTTGCGCATCTTCATCTCGCGAAAGACGCCCTCTCGCTGCATCTTTTTCTTGAGCACCCGGAGCGCCTGGTCGACATTGTTGTCGCGGACAAGAACCTGCAAAATTCATCCGATCCGATAAAAGCCGCCCGCGTCTTGGGAACACGGCGGCCCGGCGCAAAGCTGTTCGCTCGACCGTGGGAAGCTTCGCTCTACCACCTCTTGCGCGAAATCGGGAGCGCAATTTTCAGCCGGGTCACGACCACGCAGGTCGGACCCCTCTCCGGGGACGATCCGAACATCATCTCGGGCTGCGGGCTGGTAGCGGAGGAGGGACACGACCTCCACGCTCCGACAAAGAGCGAAATCAACGACTTAAGCGCACCCTGACAATTACGATTGTACCACTCCGATGTACCCAATGTCGAGGTCAACCGTTTGCCGTGGAGGCGCTTAGCTATAAACTGACCTAAGCGCCCCGAAGCCGTATCCGAACGGCACCGGACGGTCGCCGATAATAGGAAATGACGAAGAATCAGGCTTCGGACGTCTGTTGGCGGACGCGCATTTGCGCGCGTTGACGAGCCTGCGTCCTCCGAACTTTGGGCGGTTGAGATGGCAGAAAACCTGAGGACGAAACGGAGCACGTCTCCTCAAGGATCGAAGGTCAGCAAACCGCGAATCATTCGCCACATTAGACGTGTGCGAGTCACGCTACCGGTTCTGCCTTTACGATCTGCTGCCGATGCAGAAAACGACCCTGCTTACCTCGTTTCGCACGAAACAGAGGGTTCAGCGGGGCAGGTGGTCGGGAGCGAGGATGTTCATGCCTCTCCCAGCGAAGAGGCTGGTGAGCCCACCGGCCAGTCTTGTTTCGGTCAGAACGAAACAGCGCGCGTTAGCTCGGCGCTTCTCCGGGCCATCGACGATTGCGCCGACTTCAACGGCCAAGGCTTCTTCCAGAACCGGCGCGAGAACCGCCTCGCGATGCTCATCCTCGCCTACTTGCTCCTCCTCGAACTCGTGAGGGGCGGCGACGAGGCGATCACGCTGGCGATCAACCGGTTCCCGCCAGATGCTGGTGTTCGACGACCCTCGCTCACGAAGCCAGAGCTGATTGCGGTTCAACTTACCGCCAAGCCCGACGACGAGCCGCAACGGAAGCTCTGTTCCGACTACAGCTCCGTCCTGATGGTCGCGCGCGTAAAGGGCCTAAGCCCAGCCAACTTTGTCGATTGGATCGAGGAAGCGGACATCGGCGACTGCAAGGTGAAGGCGAAGAGGATCCGCGCCGCGCTGAAGGCCGGGCTCTCCCCCGAGATCGACGACGACTCCGATCCCGCGACGCCCGCGTCAACCGAGGAGCCTTGGGTTCAGATCAGCCATGGTCGCGGCCTGCAAGTTGGCGGCTCTTACAGCGCTTCAGTCCCTGAAACGAGGTTGTCACCGGTCGCTGACCTCATCGAGGCCGGCGTCGAGAGCGGCAGCCTGCCGAGCATCCTTCGCATGATCGCGACGGCCTTGGAGGCGGTCGAGTTCCCGAAGCGCGTGCCTTCGGTGGACGCCGAGAATCGCGCCCTCGGTTCTGCAGGTGGCTGACTCGGGGCCGCGTTGGACCCGTCGCTTTCCGGTCTGCGTAGGACCGCTGAATCGGCATTGCATCGAGGACACCGACAACGTGGCAAGCCTGACGTTTCCTCCGAAGCTTGAACGGCTGATGGCCGCGCGGGTCGGGCAACCCGCCCCGGTCGAAGCCCGCGAGCGGCCGACGCGGCCGGTTAGGGTCGGACCCGACAATGCCGAACCTGAGGCGGATAACGACGTCTTCAAGTTCGAAACGGCCGAGGACGCCCGCAAGGAAGATCGGTCTCGCGCCAAGGGTTTGAAACTGGCCCGCCCACGCGAGGGTCGGACAGCTTGGACGAACTTGGGGCCGCGCCTGCGTCTGCTCAAGCAGATGCCTTACCCGACAGTGTTTCCGGAACGGCAGGCCGTCGACTTCGACCGGTTCCTCCATCCCCTCGATGGTGAGGTCAAGGGGGTCCCGTCAAACAGCCTCGGCTCCTCCGTTACGATGCGCACCATCCGGGAGACGGTGCTCGGAGCGATGCACGACGCATTCGCGGACTACCCCGATGAGGCGCTACGGACGGTCACCGTTATCAATGAGCGCTGGACCTTCACGCCGGCGACCCTCGACGGGATCACGGCAAAGAAGCTGAAAAACCGCTTCCGCACTGACCTGAACAGGGCCGGCATCTTCAAGATGCCGGGGCCGTTCATCGCCTTCTTGCACGGAGAGTTCGAGCCGGCGAGCGGCCTTTACGTCCTGCACTTTCACATCCTGACCACTCGCGAGAAGGCCAAAGCGCTGAAGCGGCTTAAGCAGTTCACTGGGTATGTTCCGACGGCTAGCGGCGCTGCCCCGATCTTTCCCAGGCGCGTGCGGGATCGCGTTCGGCAGTTCTCCTACCTGCTGAAATCGTATTGGCCGGCGCGAACGATCCGATGGATCGATGGCGCGCCGAAGCGGGATCGCGGCCACCATCGCATTCCTGAGCCATTCGGGAGTCAGGTGCTGCTCTGGCTGGACCGGCAACGACTACGCGATCTGACGATCATGAACGACTGCTGGTCCATGCGTAACGGCGGCACCGAAGCGATGAAGCGGCTGTACTTATCGGTGATGGGGGTTTGGTGAAACGATGCCTCCAGGGACCGTTTGCAGCGCTGAAGATGGTCAGTTGAGGGCGGGGGCCAGTGTCTAGGCGTGAGAGCGGGGTGGTGGGGGTGACAACACTACGTCGCCCTTGCCGACCAATTGGTAGCGCCGCCGGCCACGGTGGGAAGAGTGGGAAGGTGGGAAGCTCC